>Ga0315275_10001109_pt1 | contig 23272 bp, 20 predicted proteins | sample YL17G03_0_MG_FD_205557 | JGI IMG/M metagenome (GOLD analysis project Ga0315275, IMG submission 205557) | Sediment microbial communities from Yellowstone Lake, YNP, Wyoming, USA - YL17G03_0 | ecosystem: Environmental > Aquatic > Freshwater > Lake > Sediment | place: USA: Wyoming | collected...
GGCACGCGCGGAGCGCGTGCCCCACAGTGACAAGAGCGTCCCGATGCTTCACTTTTCAGCCTGGGGGCCAGACGGGGCGAACCACTTCTCGCGCAGCTCCTCGCGCTGATCGTCGGCAAGCGCGCGCGTGGACCGCGCGAATCCCAGCGTGCGGACCAGCAGAATCGCGACGGCCTCCACGATCACCAGTGTGACTCCGAGCCCCGAGCTCTTGGTGAGCGCGACAGTGAGCGCCATCGTGCAGGAAACCAACACGAAGATGTAGAGCATGCGCACCACCGTGGGCCTACTCGCGCCGTGCCGCTGCATCAGGTGGTGCACGTGGTTGCGGTCTGCGCGAAACATGCGCAGTAGCCGCTCCACCGCGTGCCCCTTGGGCCGCTCCAGGAAACGCACGGCCATCACGACCAGCGTGTCCATCACCGGCACGCCGAGGGCCAGAACCGGGATCAAGATGGCCACGGCTGCCGAGGACTTCAGCGACGAGTGAACCGTGATCGCCGCCAGAATAAAGCCCAGCAGCAGCGACCCCGCGTCACCCATGAAGATCTTGGCAGGCATCCAGTTGTGCGGCAGGAAGCCCAGGCATGCGCCGGCCACCGCCCCCATCAAGATCACCGTGAAATGGTTATCCAGGACCAGTGAGTACACCAGAATGCTGCCGGCGATAATCGCCACCACGCCACCGGCGAGCCCATCGAGCCCATCGAACAGGTTGATCGCGTTCGCCACCCCGACGATCCACAGCACCGTGAGAACGCCCCCCAGTGCCCCCAACGGGAGATCCACACCCGGCAGCCCTAACGACGTGAAACGCCATCCTGCCCAGACGATCAGCGCAGCCGCTGCGAACTCCACAAGGAACTTCTTGGCCACCGAGACGCCGACGATGTCGTCTACCAGCCCGACGGTAAACACCATCACCGACCCGATCAAGAGAGCTACCAACTCCCGGCTCGAGACGGGTACCCCCCACTCCGTCCATCTCACCAAGGCCACCGTGCCGGCACCAAACCCAAGTCCGACCGCCACTGCTACCCCCCCGAGACGCGGGATCGCGCTCCCGTGAAACTTGCGCCCCCCGGGGTAGTCCACTGCTCGCACCGCGAACGCCAGTTTGGCCGCAAAGGGGACCATGGCGCCGGTCACGACCCTGGCGATGAGTGCGGCCGCGAGTGCGAGAAGCGCCACCTCAAGCATGAGCCGCCTCCGATTTCCAGTCCGACTGTAACACTTGGGGCAACGCCTCCCTAGGGCATCGAGGGTGCGCCTTGTCCTTTGCCGCCGCCCTATTCTTCAGGAATGGGTACAGGGCCGCGGTACCCTCGAGTCAAGCCTTCTTGTGCGAGGGCGTCACGAAGCGCCCCGCCAAAGAGCGAGTTGCCTGGAAGAGCAACTCGAGGGGCCTGAGCACCTGCCGCCGAAGGTAGCCGACCGACGAGCTCTGCCGGCCATAGATCTTGTCGACCTGTGCCCTGTTCAGAAACACGGCGTGCCAGAGGGCCCGCGCGATAGCGACTGCGCGAGGAAGGTGGGAAACCCTTCCCAGGAAGGCAGAAACCTGGAGCGACTCGACGTACTTCTGGTCGGTTGCCCCGGCCACGAGGTGGCGGAGGAGCAGGACCTTGGGCTTCGCCTGTGCGGCCGAGGTGAACAACTCCTCGTTACCCGCCGACAATCCAGCGCAGAGACTTCGAAGCGCTTGATTCTCTTCCGAACTGACCTCGCCTGCCAGCCATGGCGTGATCTGCTCCAGCACTGCCTCACCACCTTCCGAGGCAAACCCAAGATCGATCAGATCGGCGACCATCCGGAAAAGCGGGTACTCCTGAGGCTTCCTGCCGTGGTGAGCAATACCGTGCGCGATGACGTGCGCCGCCAGGACCTCTCGATTCGGTATGCTGCAGTCGCCAGGAAACTGTGGCACCCGAACCAGGTAGCGCAGCGACGCCAGGTCGCCAGCAGTCGCGAAAGTCTCGGTCCGCCCGAGGCGCACCCCCTGGAGGTAGCGGTGCACCTCGACGATTGCGCCAGAACCATCCACAAAGGGGGCCACGTGCTGATCCGATTCGGGCACGCCCAACATCGTGAAACCGTTCGACCGCAACGCATGGGCAAGACGCTCGACGTGCTCCGGGGCAACCATCACGTCGAGGTCCGCGGCCGAGCGCGACCCGGCCGCCACCACCCCGGAGAAGCTCAGCGCAACGAACTTCAGAAGGACCAGCGGCACGCTGGCGTCCGCCGCGACCCCAGCCACTCTGTGGGCGAGCCGTACGATCCGCCTCCCTTGGGCTTCCGCGGCGGCGCTCGCGATCAGGAACTTCCGTGCTGTGTCAGTCCCCAGTTCGGTGCGCAGGCGTTCCTGCCCATTCCGCGACCCGATCCGTGGACCCAGATCGAGCGCGGCCGCTAGTGTCCTCACCGCCTCCGGCTCCACCGTGCCGAGAAATGGCTCCTTTGGGGGACCGAAGCCGCGCAGCAGGACCCAGCGCAACTCGCGCCCGAAAGCCACCTCAGGAGGCCGAAACCGGAAACCACGCTTCATCATCGAGATGACGTCCAGGTGGTTGCGACTATGGAACCGAGACCTCAAAGGCCGCGCCGCGGCAATTAGCTGACTTTGCCAATGCCCGAGGCTCGCCGAGTCGGATGAACACGACCGGCGCTTCCTACCCGTTAGCGGATGCTCTGCGGCGAGTCAAACGCTCTCGCAGCACCAGCCACAGGAAGACCGGGGCGGAGACGAACGTCCGCCGCCACAGCCGGCACGGCTCCCGCAGCAGCCGCGGCAGCCATTCCAGCCCCGTCTTGAGCGCCCACTCGGGAGAGCGCCTCTTCGTGCCAGCGTAGAAATCGAACACTGCCCCAATCGCCCCGATGAACCGGACGTCCAGCCTGCTTCTGTTACGGAAGATCCACCTCTCCTGCTTTGGCGCGCTCATGCCGACCCACAAAACGTCGGCGCCCGCAGAGTTGACCGCCTCCAGCATGAGCCGATCATCGTCCGGACTGAAGTCATCCTTGTGGGGGGGTGCGAGACTACCCGCTACCACGAGCCTCGGAAAATCCACTTTGAACCTGCGCGTCATCCTCTCCAGGGTGCTCTCGTCCGAGCCGAGAAAGAAGCAGCGATTCTCCCCCCTCCTGTCAAGCGCGCGACTCAGGCCTAGAAAAGCGTCGGTACCGGTGAGGCGTTCACGGATTCGACCGCCGAGGATCCGCGACGCCATTACTATTCCGACCCCGTCGGGAATCAGGTAATCAGCAGATTCCAGCGCTTCGAGACTGGCAGCGTGCCGCTTTGCTTCCACCAGCGAGTGGGGGTTGGCACACGCCAGGAACCGTGGCTCGCCACCCCGCTCAATCCGCTCGACGATCAGCGCCACGAGGTCGTCACCACCAACCCTGGTTATCCTGAAGCCAAGAATCTGTTCGTCCTTGACCATCTGGGGGCCCATCTGGGCTAGGCCGGATGTCATCCAGATTTCTCAAGCATCTTCGGCCCGCAGGCAAAACTCGCCGACAAGACTCCCACCGACGTGAGGAAAAAACCGAAAGAACGCCACACCCAGCATCTTTTGAAAAGACCACCTGAGGCTCGGTGGCTGCCAGCCGTAGCCCGTGAGCCACGCCATGCGCTCGAGGCGGTACCGCGAACAGAGCTCGGTCAAGGTTTGGATTGAGAACCAGCAGCTGTGTTGGGGGTTCACACGCTCGCCTCGACGCAACGCCACATGCAAAAACTGCAAGAGCCCGAAAACGTTGGGTGTGGTGATGATCACCGTCGTGTCGGCCCCACAGAGCCTCGCGATGCCGTCTAGCATATCGCCTGGGTTCGCGAGGTGCTCGATGATCGACCCGGCCAGGATCACGTCGAAGCTTTGATTGATCGAGAGATCCTGGAGCCTCGTGACGTCACCGACCAGGTACCGGACGCGCCCGTCGTGGTCTTCCGGAAACCAGCGCTGCACCTGTGAGAGGCGGGCAGCATCGATCTCGACACCCCAAACGCACCGTGCGGCCTTCACGATTCGCCCGTGAAGGCAGGCACCAGGGCCCTGAGCCAGATACTCCCCAGCGCAGCCAAGTGCAGCACAGAACGGTCGCGGGCCTGGTCCGTGACCCAGTCGTCCACGCACACGTACTTGAGCGGGGGGAGCTTCATGGTCACGGCGTCAACCAGGTCAGGGCGAGGCCGTTCCCGCGTTCTGTCGTCCTTTCCAGTCTCGGATTGCTTCTTCGTAGACCTCAAGCATCTTCCGCACCTTCGTATCCCACGAAAAGTCGGTAGCTCGCTGAATGGCTCCTCTAGAAAGACGCCGGCGCTCCTCAGGGTGATGAGCAAGGTGATCAATGGTTTCAGCAAAGCGCTCGACCACCACCTTCGCGGTCGTTACCGGGATCTTCACGCCGCACCTCGGCGTCACGACGTCGGCCATTCCGCAGTGGTCGAGACAGACCACCGGCACCCCCGCGGACAGCGCCTCCATAACGACAGTTGGGTTGGCCTCGTGGAGGCTCGGAAACACGAACAAATCCGCCGAAGCGATAACCTTCATCGCCTCCCGCTTCGGGAGCCATCCGTGCCAGGTGCAGTTCGAATCAATGCCCAATCTAAGCGCCAGGGCTCGCCATCGCGCGGTCATCGGACCCTGGCCGACGATGTCCAGGTGCCATCGGACCGAGTCGAGGCGGGCAACGGCCCGCAGGAGAATCGGGAGCGCCTTTCGAGACACATGGAGGCCGCTCCACGCCAACCGCAAAACCCCGTTCCCATCCCGCGCTCGGTCCCGGGCGAGGGGCGCGGGCTCCGTGTCCGGCCCGGTGTCCTGGATGACCACGCTGTCGCTCCCCCGCACCTTCAGGAACGCGGCCCGCGTGTCGGATGTCGAGGTGACAAAGCCGTCCGCGCGGGCAAGCGCTTTCCCAACGCGGGGGTGATAGCGGAGCTGGAGGTGGTTGATAGTTACCTTTGCAAGGTGATAGAGGAACTCGCGAGGACCCAGGATTGAAGCGAACCGCAGGGGAACATTCGCCGTGCCGCCGACGGGACCCCAAACGAAAGGTTTCTGAAGCCTCCACAAATAGCCCGGCTCGCGGTAGCCCTGCATGTTGAGCTGGTGCACGAGATCGAAGCCCACTTCCGCTTCGAGCTGACAAGCCACTCGAAAGGCCCGTTGGTGCCACTGCCGATACATCCGGTAGTAAAAGGGTGGCCAGATTCTTGCTAGGTAGGGACCATCGGCGAGTGGGAAAAAGAAGAACTTGATCCGCCGTCCTAGCTCTGAAACTCGCTGAAGCCTCAGCTCGATCGCCTCGCGGTTCCCCTCGCGCTCGCCCGCAATGACCCAGAGGTCGTGATGGCAGGACAGGGCCTGGACCCAGCCCCACCCGAGTCCGGGCTCGGAGCCTTTGTCCGGGTGCACGGCGGCGGCAACCACGAGGACTTTCAGCCTGGTGTCCGCGGGCGATCCGGTGCCACCCTCACTCATCGCCGCTCGCCAATGGGCCTCTCGCGTAGGTTGCCAAGGGCAAGGATTTGGCTGAACCTTTCGTAATATTTCTCCGGCGAGTACTCCCTCGAAGCCCACTCCTTGGCAGCGCGGCCCATCTCGAGGCACAAGCCGGCGTTGTTCCAGAGGCGTCGGATCCGATCCGAAATGGCCTCGGCCGAACTGGAATCGACGAGAAGTCCTGTCAGGCTATCCTGTACAACCTCCGGGAAGACTCCCGCGTTCGGCACCACGACGGGTTTCCCGTGGAGCATCGCTTCGGCAATGCTCATACCAAAAGTCTCAAAGCACTGGCTTGCGCTCACGACGAGCCGCGCACCCCTGTAGAACGCGGTCAGCGCGCTGCCTTCCAAGAACCCCTCCAGGGTCACGTTGTGCGGTAGGGGTTGTGGCAACCGGAATGAAGTCCGGACTCGCCCAGCGAGCCTGAACGGTATGTCCGGGTTCCTTTGTGCTACCTCGAGCAACGTCGGGATACCCTTCTCCTGGCTGATGCGGCCGACGTACCCCACGTACGGCGCAACCTCCTTCAGTTCCGGAGCAGTGCAAGGCTGCCCGTCCCAGACCGCGTTCGGGATCATGTGCACGCGAGCCGCCTCGAACCCTGCTGCGAGCATCCGGTCCCGCAGGAACCTCGAAGCGCACAGGTACGCGGCGACGTTGTCCCGATACCATCCCATCAACCTGGAAGCTACGCTGCGAGCAGCATAGGCCGCGCTCCTGAACAGATTCTCCTCGCAATCTTTAAGCACACACCAGTACTCCCGCCCGTGCAGGCATTTCTCACAAACCTGGCCATGGGAGAGGTGTAGGCCGTTCGGGCACATAAGGCGGTAGTTGGCAACGCGCATCAGGATTGGGACCCCTGCCTTGGCGATCACCGGAAGCACCGCCGCTGAGATCATCGGAAACAAGTTCTGCACGAGCACGTAATCGGGATTCAGCCTATCTACGAGCGAAGCGACCTCTCGGCGAGAGGAGATGCTGTAGATCCCCGAGGCCACTGCCTTGAGCCTTCCAAACGCACTCTCGGCGAGCTCGCGGCTCGTAGGGTTGTACCTGTGGACCGCGTAACCACGATCCGCAAGCAGTTTGCCAATGCGGTGGAACTCGACCTCTTCGCCGCTTGGCGCCGCGTACTCGTTATGAATAAGCAGGAACTTTGTCGCCTTCACGTCTGTTCTATTCCGTCCCTGCCAGCCCGTCGACGTCCCTGCTTCGACCCTTGCCTTGGCGGGCGTGGGGCGCACTCAGGTGTTTTGACCCAGAGCGAGAAGGCAGGCCTTGTGGAAAGCCTCCGCAGCATGCTCGGGGCTGAAATCTTCCACGATCTCGCGCGAGGCTCGGCCCAGCGCGGGGAGAAGGTTCGGTTGCGAGCTGCAGGTTTCGAAGAGACGTGCAAGCTCGTGTGGGTCCCGAGGGTCAAACGTCCACCCGTTCACACCGTCCTTCACCAGCTCGGGCCAGCAACCGTTGAAGCGCGAGCACAGCACGGGCTTGGAGCAGGCCATCGCCTCCGGGACCACAAGGCTCCAGTTGTCCTCCAGGGTCGGCATCACGAGCACGTCAAACAGCGCGTAGTACTGTGCCACCGCCGAATAGTCCACAGCCCCTGCAAAAACAACTCGCGGGAGTGAATTCTGCCTCGCGATCGCTTCAAGTGCCTGGCGCTCCGGGCCGTCTCCGACGAGGAGCAGTGACCCAAGCGCTGCGGCGCTGCGCTCCGTAAACACCTTCCACGCAGCCAAAAGCTCCCTCACGCCCTTCGGCTTGACCAGCCTGCCCACGTAGCCGAAGACAGGTCTGGTCAACCCGAGTACTTGACGTTGCTTTGCCATCCCTTGCGCCGAAACCGCCTCGCACCTGCCTGCCAGCCCCTCCGAATCGGCGGCCATCGCCCCGGTAAGAATCCTTGCGGGGTCGATCCTGAGTACCTCAGTGCAGTACTCCATCGAGAGCAACCCGTTGCAGCACACCGCGTCAAGGTGCCGCGCAACCCAACGGCGATAACCTGTCCGGATGGGGCCGGCACGTCGCTCCGTATGTGTCGTGCACTCGTAGCTTACGACGACAGGCGTTCCGTGCTTCTTCTTGTACCAGAGCGCGGCCGGCGTCCACTGAAAGAGACCTTCTGAAATGATCACATCCGGGTCCGCGCGCCGAATCGCTTTTTTCAGCCCTCGCTGGAAAGGAAAGCTGTAACCCTGGTTCGCGAAATGGTTGCTTCCACTGCCGAACCTGAGCTGTCGTTCCCCGCTGAGGCCCACAGCTCGGGCGCCAAGCGCCTCGGTTATCAACGCGGTCACCGATGGCAACATCCGTGAAGCCGAGAACAGGACCGTTAGACTGCCCCCCAGCATCCGGTCGAGAGCCAAATACACCGGCACCCGATAGTGACCGAAACCTGGGTTCACCCACGTTACGCTTAGCGATCCTGAGTGCACGGATCCCAACCGAGCCCACTTGACCCTGGATACCCCGAAATGATCAACGTACGACCCTCTCGCCCAAAGGCTCTAGTCCCGGGGCCGCCGCACCGATCGCCGAGCATGACTTGGCGTGCTGGTGATCATGCGCCGTCGCGTTTTTCCGCGAGGTAGATTCTGCAGTCCCCAAGCACTGTAGGTCCGAATAGCAAGCGAAACACCAAACGTGCTGGGGCCGTGGCAAGCTGCCTTAACGGCCCAAAGAAGTGCCCCGCGGTGAAGCTACCCAGGAGGCGAAACCCGACTTCCGTCAACATGAGCCGCATCTGCACATCCGTAATGGGCGAGATGTGGCGAATCGAGTACTGCTTCTCGTCGAAATACCGCAAATCACCTGTCAGCGGAAATGTGATGCGGCCCAGCCAATTTGCCACGTTGGGGGTCGAGAGCAGGAGCGTGCCGCCGTCCTCCAACAGCTCATAGACCCCTTTCAAGAAAGCGCGTGGGCAATCGAGATGTTCGATGACCTCAAGCGCCGTCACGAGCCCGAACCGCCGGTCAAACTGGAGCGTAAAGGGGGTGTTCAGGTCTATCGGCAGCGGTGTGACCCCCGCCAAACCAAAGCTGCCGACATCCAATTCGACAGCATGAAGGTCGGAAAAGCCACCGTCGTGCAGGCGCTTGAGGAAAGCACCGCTCCCCGCACCAAGGTCAAGCACTGAAGTTACCCCGATACCGTAGCGGCGAAGAAGCCCCATCGCTGCCTCGTGCACCCCGATCGGACACTTCATCTCGAGGCCGCCATACTGATCTGTGTACAAGCGCCACAAACGATTCATTGGCCGTTCCTTGTCGAACTTCTCGCCCAGCGTGGAGCCAACAGGAAAATGCTACAGGTGCGAACCGCTTTGCGCATCTTAGTCAGCCCTTCCCGGTCCTGGTGGCTCGTTCGACCGCTTGCTCGTAGACCTCGAGGTACTTTCTCGCGACCGCCAGCGGAGCGAAATGCTCTTCTGCAAAAGCCCTCGCACGCTGAGCGTAGCTGCGTAGCAGGTGCGGCTCCGAAAGCCGCTGCTGTAGGACCCGAGCAGCCTCGTTCACCCCAGATGGAAGGACAATACCTAACCCATGCTGATCAAAGAACTCCGAGAGGCTACAACCCCTCGAGAGCGCGCAGGGCAGGCCCACCTGCATTGCTTCTGCAATCGACACGCCAAAGGCTTCATACCGAGACGTCTGGATGTAAGCGTCGGCGCCCTGTAGTACGCGGAGCTTTTCTTTTCCGAACACGGGACCATGAAAGCGCACGTTAGCGGGGCTATGTTCCCGAACCCGGCGAAACCATCGTTCCGTTCTTGGGTCCTCTGGTCCGTACAAATCAAATTCGAGGGCTGGTGAGAGCCTGGCAATCTCGACAAGAATGTCGATGCCTTTATGGTACACGTCGTACCTGGTCAGGCACACTAGTCGCCGTCCTCGATGTGTCAGCGTCGTCGAGTCAGCCCCAGGGCCCGGCAAGTCAACCGGGTTCGGCACACAGCGCACGATGCCCCCGTAGCCGGGAGAAAACGCCCTCACATTCCGTTCCTCTGCCGGCGTCACGGCCGTGATGGCCGAGGCCCTGGCGAATCGAGACTTCTCAACCAAATGGATGTACACAGACTTTCTGAGGGAATGCCGCCTCAGAACGGGGGGATCCACCCCCCCTGCTGGCGACACAACGTAGGGTATCGCCCGGCGCCTGAGGTGCATCGCAAGCGTGGCCAGGTGGGGTTGGTACATGCCAAACACATGGACGACTGCGGGGGCACTTGCAAAGAGCGCCAAATCAAACGAGCGCTGCTCGTAGCGCCACCTGTTGTTGGGCAGGACCAGCAGCTCGATTCCGGTTTCCTTCGCAGCAGTCAGTGCTGCCTCCTCCACTCTCGACACCACTAGGCATACCTGGTGACCAAGCCTTGCTTGCGCCTTGGCCAGGGCCCAAACGGTGGAGTTGATCCCGTCCACTGTCTCCGGGATGTCCGCACCACCCACGTACCAGATCCTCACTCCCCATCCTTTCCCAGGGCTGGTGGCACCTCCCGAGCGGAGTGGTGGTCTATCGCGCTGCTCCTGTTCCTGCCAACCGGGAGCACACTGCGCCAACGGCTAGCCCCAGGCGGCCGCGAGGCCGTGGTCGCTTCGCTCCGGTTGCCGGCGTTTTCGGGGACTTTCGTGGAGGTCGCTTGCGCATTGACTCTGTGGCGCCGAACAGCGAAGCAACTCACCGCCACCATTGAAAAGAACAAGCCATGTCCGATGGCGGCCGCCGACATAGTCGAGGTCACAGAAGCAATCATTTGGGAGTTTACGAACACTGCGGCGGTTGCACCGACCAAGGCGGGCCCTGCGCGGGCCCGCGACAGCTTCCACGCGCCCCTACCCACGCCCAGTAGGGTCATAAGTAGCAGGAACAACCCCACACCGCCCAGGTTGGCGAGGGCGCTCATCCCTGCGCTGTGCATGTGCATCATCTGAAGCGTGGATTCCCTCGGGTCACTCATCCTGGCCAGCGTCTCGCCAACCCCAAACCCGTACCCGAGCACAGGCTTCTCTGAGACCTTCTCCCTGATGACCCACTCCCAGACAAGCAGGCGGCCGGACCCCGTTTTTATGTCCTGCTCGCTCTTCCCCCAGAAAACGTACCGGTCGAAGTCGAAGCCGGTGGCAAAGCCGAGCCCGACGATGGCAGCCAGTATCATGGCGCCGGCGGCGGCGCGGCGCCCGCGCATGGAAATCATCATCCAACCGAAACCCACAGCCAGGCTCACGAAGGTTGCCGATGAAGTCCCAAACACAACTGCGACGAGTACCACAACATACAAAAGGCGCCACAGCATGCCTCGCACGAGTGAACCAAGGAACACCATCGCCACGACGGCACCCGGGACTTCCGAACTGTGCATCGCCGCCATGTTCAACCGGCTTGGCACGAATGCACCTAGAGCAATAGCCACTGTGGCAAAGACCATCTGGAACTTGATCATTGCTGCAGGTTCGAATGCCCTGATCATCGCATCAACCGATAGAACGAGAAAGATTGTCAGTTCCGCTGCTCGGTATAAGGTGAAGTCGGGGCGTCCGGACCACGTTGCACTCACCATCCCCAGTACCCCATAGAGGAACAGCCAGACCATTGGCCTCCTGAAGAGGACGGTTCTGCACCCTCGCGAACGCCCCCAAAGGAGCACACACACATACACACCGCAAACCGCTGTGAAAGCGACTTGGACCATCGCAGACCTGTCGACAAGGAAAGCCTCTCCCGGCTCCCGCTGCCGAGCCACAAGCGCTAGAACAACGGGGTAGAGGAGAAGCATCCATTGCGAGATGCTGAGACCCCTGATGTATGAGAGGATCCCCCCCCACCTACGCACCGGAGCCTGGACACCGATTGCAGTGGTCCTTCTCGGAATGGTGTCGGTCCCGAATGCGTTGCGGCCAGCTTTCCCAGGCCAGGAGGTCATAGCTGTCTATCCCGAAAGAAGTACTGAATTCGGGTTCGGGCTCTTAAGGCCACGCACGCTGGCTTCCAGCTCGCCATCCCCAGGATCGAGGCGAGCCGCCAGAGCGCCCCAAACTTCCCATCCAGATGGTGCCTGTACTTCTTGGCCATCCGTAGGCCCTCACGGTCGTCACCGACGAACACCCTCGCAAAGACCATCCAGGTGGCGATGTGCCCACGGACACGCTCGTACCCGGGCAGGTCAGCTTTCTCGAGCCGTGGCACGATGCGTCTTTCCCACTCCTCGACGGTCGGTGCCTTTCGGTACCGCTCGTAGTACTTCCGGAAGAGCCCTCTCCTCGGGATCTGGGTGCCGTCGACGTGTAGGAGCACCCGTGGGATGAAGCCCCAGCGTCCGAAAGTGGCCAGGTAAGCCCAGTACTCGAGGTCGCCGCTCAGCGCCAAGTCGGGCCTCTGCATCCCAGCTTCATCCACCGCCGAACCGCGAATCACGGCCGATCCGGAGCAAATATGGTCATGGCTCGCCCAGAAGGCGAAGAAGTCCCCGATTACCACAGGGCCCTTCTCTCGAAAGGCCACCTCAGAAATGGCTGCGGGGCGAAATGTGACTACGTCGGAGAGTGCGGATTTGACTTGAGCGCCAGTGCTTACGCCGATGACCTCAGGATGCTGCCGGAGAAAACCTACACATGCCTGCAGGAACTCCGGATCCCAATAGTCATCGTGATCGAGGAACGTAACGAACTCGCCCGACGCCACCTCAATGCCACGGCTTCGGGCTGCCGTCTCCCCATTGTTCTCTTGGCAAACATAGGTAATCCGGTCACCAAACTTCAGTGAGATGTTTTCTGTCCCGTCGGTCGAACCGTCGTTGACTACGATGACCTCGCGGCTCCCGTATGTTTGCCCGAGAATGCTTTCGATGCAGCGCGCCAGGCTCTTCTCTGCGTTATACGCGGGCACGACCACCGAAACCATGCCTGGCACACGCTCCCGCCATCCGGCAGCGGCAGGTCTTGCCTGTACAGGTTGGGAGGTCGATTCGATCATGCCGTGCCGAACGATTGGGTCCTCAACCGCGCGATGATTTTGAGGTCGGCCCGATGCCGGGCGGATGTCGCAGCAAGGTACAGGGCCGCCTTTCGTCGCCAGTGGTACAGCCGACGCTCCAGGCCTCTTGGCATTTCGCGACGGAAGTGACGCTGCATGACCAAATCGCGCTCCTCGTCGTATCGACGGCGTGTCTCATCTCCCACTGCGTCGTACACAACCGACTTCGAATGCTTGTGGCGCCTGAAGCACGCCAGAAAGGCGGGAATGTGCCGCATTCTGGCGACTCTCGCGATCTTGCACCAGAGGTCCAGATCCATGGCGAAGTGGAGGCTCTCGTCCAGCCCTCCGGCAGCCTTGAAGACTTCTCTCCTGAAGAACACCGTTTCCTGCGGCAACGTCACGTCCTTCCGGAACATCTCAGGATCGTGGGGTGGACAGCGCAGGTACCCGATGGTGTTCCCCTTGGCGTCGATCTCGACTCTGTCACCGTAGGCGAGCCCGACGCCGGGCTCTGCTTCGAGAAAATGCACCGCGATCCTCACAGCCGACGGCATCAATACGTCATCGGAGTTGAGCCATGCGAAGATGGCCCCTCTCGCCCGCGCAAAACCCTTGTTGATGGCACTCGACTGTCCCTTGTCTGGTTCACTCTCCCAGTATTCAAGCTTGTCCTGGTAGGCGCGGATGATTTCCACGCTGCCGTCCGTAGATCCCCCATCCTGGACGATGTATTCGAGAGCCGGGTAATCCTGGCGGAGCACCGACAGCATGGTCTCCTCAAGGAACCGGGAGTGATTGAACGACGGTGTCACGATTGTGACAAGTGGGGGACCTGCCATCGCTGGCCGCCAGGACTATCGTTTCACCGGGTCCGTGGGCCTCAGGTCTGAGTAGCACCCACCTGCGGCCGGACCGGCCTGGAGTGCTTGCTTCCACTCACCTGCAGCTCCCTGCGCCTTATCGAGGCTGTTCACGACTCAGCTCGAACTCGCCGGGCGAAGAAATATGCAGTCGCGTTCGGCACGCGCAAAACTGAGAGGGGGTCCAGACCATGTTCAATCTCCTCGGTCGAAAGAATGCCTTCGTGATGGACCCAAGGGAAGATCACGATGGCGCCGCCCCGCCGTTGAATCGCTTGCCGCATTGCTAGTAACTCGGTCTGCCTGGGGAAAGCGCTCGCCTCCGGGTAGCCTCCTGGTAGCATCGATGCCGCCCTGCCGGTCATGCAGTAGACAGCGGCGGGGTGGTTGGTGTAGATCGCTGCCTCCGGAGGAAGCGCCTCAATGGTCTCAACAATCCCGGCGGCAAGCCACTTCCGGCTGACAAATCCTGAACCGTTCTTCAGTTTCCAGAGCGACCACGCCCCGGCCCATGCACCGTTGAGGGCGAGAAAACCTACCACCGCGGCGGCGATCATTCGCCGAGACAGAGGTTCACGTCCTGGGCTCCGGAAGAGCCTTGCAAGCCATCCTACAACCACGAGAACGAGTACAACCTGGGCCGGCACAGACAGGCGGGCGTCATCAGCAACTTCCGGGTTCGCCGTCGCCATTGTGAAAACGAAGACACATGAATAGATGACGACAAAGACAAGACCACACTTCTCAATTGCGTCAAGGTCGATCTTATGTCCATCTGCCCTCCTCGTGTGCCATAGCCTGGCAGCACCAACGAGTGCAACGAGAAGAACTGAGAGCCCGAGGAAGAGGCCGGCGGCGCGCACCGGTCCCCTCGCAGCTCCTGGAATCAGCCATGACAAAAGCAACAATGGTGCCCGTCTGAACGCGTCAATTCCGGCGCTTCTTACGGCGAACGAGCGGCCTGTTGCGCTGAAGCCCCCAGCCCAATTGCGGATCACCCAAAGAGCGAGAGGCACACAACTCAGGACACCAAAGACAACCGCGTCCTCAACTTTCTTTCGCCTGGGGCCGGCCGAGAAACGGCCCAGCGTGAGCACACCAGCCCCAATGATTGCAACACCCGCGTACCTCACAAGGCAGGCGGCAGCCGCGGCAAGGACAGCGACCCAAAATTGGTATCTTCGACTGGTCCTAAGGTAGCCTGATAGCCCAAGAAGGTACAAAAGGAGGAGAACAAGAAACAGCTGTTCACTCAGCACGTAACCGTACACCTGCAGGACGTTGAACGAGGTCGCGATGATCGCGATGGCGATCACCGGGGCAACCTTGGATCCGATGGCGTCCCTTGAAGTCACGAAGCCCGCAAGGGCCAGCATGACGCCGAAGAGCGCGGCGCTGAACCACCGAGCAGCGACCGCAGCATCCACGCCGGCCCATCCCACCGAGGCAAGCAGGAGGGGATACAGGGGCGGAAACCCCGTCATTGGAATGAACAAGCCGTCCCGGATAAGGGAGAGGCCATGCCCTTCGGTCCAGCTCCTGGCTGCCATCAGGTACGACTCTGAGTCGGTCTCGAAACCAATGCCCCACCGGGAAGTCACGACCAGGATCAGCGTGCTACCAAGACAGGACGGGACAAACAACCACCAGGAATGTCTACTCTCGCCTCGGTTGGGGCGCTCACGACTCATTGGGCTAGTGGATCCCTTGGACCAGCGCTGGTTTCTGACTGGAACACGGTCACCCCAGCCCCGCGGCTGGTCGCAAAAGTCATCTTGGGCCGGCGGCATGCCGCCACGGCCTGCCGGACACCGGGCCAACGAATCGAATCATGGAGAACGAGGAAACCCGGCCCGGCAAGCTTCTCAAAATAGGCCTTGATCTCGTCTCGAGTCGTTTCGAAATAGTGCGCCGAGTCGATAAATACGACGCCGGACGTCGGCAGCCTCCCGAGCACCTCCTCGCTCAGGCTGTCGCCATGAATCGTCGTAACGAGGTCGTCGAGCTGGAGCGCCTTTGCATTCCTGAGAGTAAGCGTGAGCATGCCCTCATCGACATCCACGCAAAAAAGCCTTCCGGAGCCAAGCAGACGCAACGCTGCGGCGATGTGACACGCCGTGAAGCCGACATATGAACCGACCTCGATGACGTTCGCTGCCCCAGCAGCCAGGGCCAGAAAGCCTACGAAGCGGGCGACCTCTGGCTCTGCGCAAACCTCCGGAGAGTTCACGCCAGTGCCGAAATCGTGCGTCTCCACCTGGCGCCAAGTAGTCTCTATTGCGTCGAGGTGCTTGGAACTTACGAGAGGCTGTACGCTTCGAAGGAAATCCACGGGGTTCACGTCCCCAAGGATGTCCGGTACCTCTTGGCCCTCAGGCGTTGTGAGCGCGCGCAACTCAGAGCACAAGCGGGGCCAACGAAACGTTAGCGCTGCGCGGATGATCCTCAGGCGTCTTCGTAAAGCAGCCACGCGGCCCGTCCCGATCACGCGTCCCGCTCCCCTGCCACCGCACCTGGGTGAGGCGGCCACCGAGGTTCGCGCCTAGCTGCTGATCGAGCCACGTCCCGCCTCTGTCTCGCGCACTCGATCCAGGACAAGGTCTCTGCCGAGCCGCGCCGCGGTTCTCACGCGGGAAGGGAGAATAGACCGGGGTATCGGGTAGTATCCCAAGATCGAACTCCTGCGGCGTAGCTGGCTACTCGTCCTCGAAATCGATCCAAACAGGTCGTAGTAGTGTGCGGCGATCTTGGAGATCTCAAAGCGTTCCCGGACCCCTCTCTGAGCAGTCAACGACAGGCGCTCGAGCGCACTGCGATCAGCGGACAGGAATGCAAGGGCGTCGACGAAACCCGCGGAATCGCCAGGCTCGCAAAGCAGCCCGTCGCGCCCGTGGGTGATCACGAAGTCGGTTGCCCCAGGGAGGCGTGACGCTACGGGAACCACGCCGAGCATCTGAGCCTCGAGCAGCACATGGCCGATAGACTCCCAGTCGGAGGGCAGCACCAGGACGTGCTGGCGTCCGAGATTCCGCTGCACCTCTGTCCCGCCGCACGCGCCGGTGAAGTCAAAGAACCCCGACAGGCCAGTATCGGCGATTTGGGCCTTGAGGGCATGGAGATCCGGACCATCGCCAATGATCGCCCACCGGAACTGTATTCTTCGACCCACGAGACCCCTGGCAATGACCGGGATCAGGAATACATTCTTGTGAGGCTGGCTCACACGACCGACGTAACAGATCTTGAGGACGCAATCCGAGAAGTCGTGGCTGGGCGAGCTTCGAGGTTTAGCCACTCCAACCGGGATCAAGTGGGCCCTTTGCCGTCCCCAGAGTCCGACGAGGTGGTCGTGCACCCCGGGACCCACAGCGACAAGTGCGTCCCAGTACGCCGAGTTCGCGCTCGCCAGCTCGATCTGCTCTTTCACGGCGCTATGGACTACAACGATGCGCCGAAGCGACGGGTTCAGGTAGGGCAGGGCAGCCTGGGCCCAAATCGTGTTGCTGAGAACTACCACCTCCGGGCTGCTCACCTCGATTGCCTGGATCACCCGGCGCAGGAACTGGGATCGCACAAGGACACGCTTCTGAACACAGACGCGAACATCCATCGTCTCTCGGAGCTCACTGAGATCCCCTACGCCATCCTCGGCGACGCCGCGCGCGGCGAGAACCGCGCTGACACTGTGACCGTCGTGCGTGAACTCTCGACCGAGGTTGAGAGCAAACGTTCGAATGCCGCCGTACAAGGCATCCGGCAGGGCAAAGCAAATCTTCACGTCAGGGCTTTCGCGATTTCGCTCTAGGAAGGGCGTTTAGAGATTCGATCCTTTGTCCCAACGGCAAGCCCCCCACGCATCCGAAGTCTCTTCCGACGCGCAGGCCGGATCTTGCCCACACCCCTTAAACCGAGGAATCGCTCGCTGCCGATCCGCGGGGTGCGTGTCCCAGTCAGGGCGCGGCGGCGTGCGGAGAACCGTTCAGCCCGAGGGCAGAGAAGAGACGCTTGCGCTGCGCCGCGGCGTCGAACCTGCGGGCCGCGTGCTCTGCGGCCGCTCGGCACGCGTTTCGCCAGGCACCCGCATCTGCGGTCAGCGCGATGATTTGAGCGGCGGCGCCGGCGCGGTCGCCAACTCCCACCACTCTGGACGACGACCCATCGCACCACTCCCCAACACCGCCCGCATCGTACGCCACCACTGGAGTGCCTGAACACAGCGCCTCTGCGCCGACCATCCCAAAGCCCTCTGCCCAAATGCTCGGAACCAGCACGACACCGATCTCCCGCAGCGCATTCGAGAGCTCATCCCGACCCAGCCACCCGAGAAACTGTACCCGCGCGGCGAGACCGAGCTCCTGGGCCCGCTGCTGCGCACGTTCCCGCGCCGCACCTTCCCCGATCGCTGCAAGGCCGTAGGCTTCGGGCAGGCAGGTGAGGATCTCGAGCGCCTCGAAGATCCCCTTTTCCTCCTCGACCCGGCCAATGAACCCGATATGGAACCGAGCCTGGGGGTCCTTCTGCTGGGCCCCGACGGCGGTGCTGAGCGTGATGACTGGGGGATGGACGATCGCTGGGTCGAACCGCGGCGAACCCTGTTTGTACATCTGGGCGGTGTAGCGGCTGTTTGCCACGACGACCCGCAGGCGTCGTACCAACCTCACAGCCCATGCGGACCGCACGATGCTCTGGAGCTTTCGCCAGAACGGCCGTTGCCCGAGGCATCCCTCGCTTCGGTCGACAGCAAGGCAACCCGGCCCCGGCGGCCTGGTACACATTGTGCGGCTCTTCCTCAGGAACCGATGGGGCGGAAGACCCGGGCAGGAGGGCCCAACCTCGTGAAGGAGAAATGCGAACCTGGCTCTGCGTGGCACAAACAGGTACACGAGACGGGGCCAGTCGGCCAGGACCAGGCAGTTTTCTGGCTTCATCCTCCGGACAAGTCCCAGAAATCGCGCTTCCTCACGAGTCCGCCGGAGCTTGCCCGTCACACCCAGGCCATGTCGGAAGAAGGCCGGCCGTACAAACCACTGAATTTCATCCCCCCAAGTCCCGGACGGTGAGTTTTCCGGCTTCGTCGGTGTCCAAAGGGACAGCTTGATTCCCGCAGCAAGCAGGTCACGGATGATCTCCAGCACATAGATCTGAGATCCTGAAGGGAAGGAGAGATCGCCGCAGACAGCGAGTGCCGTTTTGGGCTGCTCCCGGGTCGCCTGATGCTCATGGCCGCCTTTCATCGTCGGCAGGATCGATCAACCTTTCTGACCAAGCGGCTCGAGCCAGAGCCAGCTCATCCTGTACTGCCTCTGCTCGTTCACGAAATGCCGCCAGGACTGCGTCGGGAGCCATTTCAGCACCGGATTCAGCAGGTAGTCATGAACCGTCCGTGGCTCCTGCCAGATGCGCACGATTCGATGGGTCGGCGAGAACCTGCGCTCGAGGGCTTTGCCGATTCCAGGTGCCGCCTGCTCGTGCTCCTCGATCAGCAGCCAGCTCCGGCGCAGCGAAGGGACAGCCACCGGGTCCATCAGCACGTCCTCGTAGCCCTCGACATCGCACACAACCAAGCACTTCCCGCCCCCGGCGAGGCTCGTCTCCAGCTCTTTCGGTCCACACCAACCGAGGACCTCTATACGCTTGGCAACGCCGTTAAGGCTGGCCACCTCGGAAACGAATCTCTGACCCTCGGGCTCGGCCTCGAATGTAACGATCTCGGCTCCGGGCAGCCGTATCGCCAACCCAATCGCGTAGTAGCCTTCCCTCGCACCCACATTCACCACACGCTCAAAGGGAATCCGGAGTGCCGATTCCAGCACGCTGTGAAGCTCGCGCTCGAATGTCCCGAGCAACATCGGGAATAGAAAACCGACGCCCCCCGGCCGATCTTGGGCGCCCCTCATCCCTCGGAATGGCCCGCTAAGAACCACGCCACCCAGGCGCTCGATGCTGCGCGCCATTCTGTTCCCGGGGAACAGCGAGGAAGGTACGATCGAGCGCAGCACACTGGACAAGAACGACGTGTCAGCTCCCATCACGGGCGGCTCTCCTTCTGACCAAGCGCTCCCACTCCCCGGGCTCGGTCCCGCGCCACCCCCCGTTGAAAGAGTCCCTCAAGGCCGGTCAGGCCCCATGGGGCTCTGTCGTGTCCGTCACGTGCTCTGTCGTCCACGCCAGCTTTGGTCGGACCACCCCAAACCAAATGCCCGAATACTCCCTTGTCATCTCACCCGTCTCGAAAACTGCAAGGTCGAAGCGGTCAATAACCTTGGCCTGCCACTCATTGCGGTTGTTCACCACCCCGATGTCAATCGTGTAGTGGAGGTTGTTGAGCAGGTTTGCGGGGATCACGCACCGAGTCCGGTAGAGCCCCCTCGGGCGCGGCCTTCCAAACCAGCCATCAGGCGAGGCGTTGGCCGAAGCCCTATCGTTCGAGGCAAGCACGTAGTTATTCGTCTTGTCTTTCAGCTCAAATCCACAGACCAAAACGTTGCCTTCCTTCAAATTCCAGTACTCCACCTCGATCGTGATGGGCCGGTCGATGGGGACCTGCGTCGTGACAACGCCTCCGGAGCTGACCGCCACCGACCGTATGCGCACGTTCTCATTACCCGGGGCCGTGGCGATGTCCGGCCAGCAGAGCGCTCCGCTCTCGTCCCGCCGACTCCGGACGTAGTTCGAGATGACTTCGTCGGCAGTCCCCTGAGCAACGAGCTTACCCTCATCCAGCCACACCACCCTGGAGCAGAGGTTCGAGATACTCCCCAGGTTATGCGAAACGAACATGACCGTCCTGTTGCTCTGACTGACCTGTTGCATTTTCCCAAGACACTTCTTCTGGAACTCGTAATCGCCGACAGCCAGCACCTCATCCACGAGGAGGATCTCCGGTTCCAGGTGTGCAGCAACCGAAAATGCGAGTCGCACGTACATGCCGCTCGAGTAGTGCTTCACTGGTGTGTCGATGAACCTTTCCATCTCGGCAAAGGCGACGATCTCGTCGAACTTGCGGTCGATCTCGGCCCTCCTCATGCCGAGGACGGCACCGTTGAGGAAGATGTTCTCCCTGCCCGTCAACTCGGGGTGGAAGCCCGTGCCAACCTCCAGCAGGCTCCCGACTCGGCCGAAAAGGTCCACCTCGCCTTCGGTCGGCTCGGTGATCCGCGAGAGGACCTTGAGAAGAGTGCTCTTCCCGGCGCCGTTGCGACCGATCACGCCCAGGACCTCGCCCGGCATAACATCGAAGGTAACGTCCTTCAGGGCCCAAATCGTCGGCTGGCGCAGCCCCCTCTTTCTCCCTAGGGCCGGGAAGGGCTGGCGTGCCCACGTCGTGAGCGATTCACGCAGGCTGCCGTAGCGTGCACGCTGGGCCCCGATGCGGTAGCGCTTCGAGAGGCCGCGCACCTGGATGATGGGCTTCATTGCTTCACACGATGTCCGCAAACTGCCGTTCCGTGCGGCGGGCGCTGTGCCACTCTCTTGCCTGTGTGAGGCTGCACTAGGATGGTCGCCTCATGGGTTCTTCGTGAAATGGAACAGGCCACACGCATAACTCGCGTCATTGAACTCAAAAGGTGTTGACTCCTGTCGGAACACGCCGTTATCGTTGACTCCTGCGAAACTTACCAGCCGAAGGCGCTCAAAGTAAGTCAGAATCTGCTCCGGAGAGAGGACCCGGTGAGCATTGAAACAGATTCGTGGCACACCGAGGGGCACCGAGAAGACCAGGTCCCCTCTCGGTGCGAGGACCCGTTCGAGTTCCGCGCACGCCTGCTGTGTGCCCGCAGGATTAAGTGCGTCGCCGTACCGGCCGAGGCCGATGTGTTCCACCACGTGAAGGCACGAGATCGAGCGTACCTCCGCGTCTCTGAAAGGAAGTGCCAGTATGGTGCCTTGCACAGGGTGAAGGCTGGGAAGCTCAACCACTAGGGGCCGGACATCCACAACTATGACCCTTCGCCAAACGGCCAGAGTGCTCACGAAACTAGCATCCGAGCCGACGTCAACGTGGACATCCGTGTGAGAGCGAACGATGATTTTGCCGGCCCACCAGTTCTGGTAGAAATAGTGTCTTTCGATGGGGGTCACTGGAACGCGATCGAAGAAACAGGGCCAGGCGTCGCTGAGTGAGATACTGTCGCCTCCCGGCATCCTGGCAAAGGTCCTCCAGTCGCGCCAGAATCGTAAGTACCCCTTCCATTTCCGGGCAAATCTGCTGGTGTCGACAACCGGATCGAGTAGCCGCCGTAGTGTCCGTAGTCTCAATGTGTCATACCTTAGTAAGGTCCTTCAGACCCCTGAACGTTTGTGCGCTCCGGCCTGCTTTGCTTCCTGAAGGCCTGAAACGGCAGGCGCACCCTCATGGTGAGCGATTCGGGCAAGCTACCGTAGTGTGCCCGTCGGGCGCCAATGCGGTAACGCTTGGAAAGGCCGCGGGCCTGGATATAGGTCTCATCGCTTCAGACGATGTCGGCGAACTGCCGCTCCGTGCGGCGGAAGTAAAACGCGGCATACACAAGGACAAGCACCGTTATGACTGCCGAATAGCCAAGCGCCCCCCACATCACAGGCCTACCCAGAAGGGATGCGCGGAACCCCTCGATGATTCCTGTGAGCGGGTTGACCGCGAGCACCCACCGCCACCTCTCCGGCATCAGGCTCGAGGGGTAGATCACCGGCGTGGCGAACATCCAGAGCTGCAACACGAAAGGCAACGCATAGCGCACGTCGCGGTACTTGACGTTCAGGGCAGACGTCCATAGGCCCACCCCCAGCGCGAGCAAGACCGTCAGGACGACAAGCACCGGAAAGAGAAGGACGTTCCAGGTGAGGGAGTAGCGGTAATAACCGAACAGGCCAACGAACACCCCGGACGCGATGCCAAGGTCCACCAGGGCTGCGACGACCGCCGCGCCCGGAATGATGAGCCGCGGGAAGTACACCTTCGTGATCAGGTTGGCGCTTCCGATCAGGCTGTTGCTGCTGTTCGTGACGGCATTGAGGAAGAACATCCAGGGGAGCAGGGCGGCATAGCTGAAGATCGGGTACGGGATCCCGTCGGAGGGCATTTTGGCGAGCTTACCGAAAAAGACCGTGAAGATGACCATCGTGGCAAGCGGCTGGATCACCGCCCAGGCGATCCCCAGTACCGCCTGTTTGTAGCGGACCTTCACGTCGCGCCAGGTCAGGAAGTACAGCAGTTCCCTGTAGGCCCAGAGCTCCTTGAGATCGAGGGCGACCCAGCGGCGGCTGGGGCGGATCGTCACGAGAGGCTCGTCGGGGAGACTCAAAGCAGACAGGGCACTCTCGGGCAGTGCCGCTGACAAGGATTGACTGGTTGAAGACGCGCCGATCTGCGCCTCTTCAGGCATCAGCACCCCGGTTCAGGAAAGAGACATCCACGATTCTCACGTCGGATCACCTTTGGCGAGGGCGGGTCCAAGCCCCGCCCCTGCCCTCTGAAGCAGGCGCGGAGCGCCTGCCCCACACGTGCCGGTCATTGCGAGCCCCGGAGGGGCGACGCAATCCCGGTGAATTCGACGGGATCCCGCCACGCGGCCGCTCGCGGCTTCGGCGTCGTCCCCCTCGCTTCGCTCGGGGTCCTCGCGATGACAGCAGGCGCGGAGCGCGTGCTCCACAAAAACGGATGCAGGTGCGGCGGGATCCTTCGCGAGGCTCCGCCTCGCTCAGGATGACAGCCGGGGCGATCATTTGTTGGTCGTTGGTGAGACATGCAGGAAGTCGGCGCAGGCGGAGACGATGCGGCCGGTGGCCTTGCCGTCGCCGTAGGGGTTGTGGGCGCGCGCCATCTCGTCGTAGGCTGCCTTGTCTGTGAGAAGCTTGCCGGTCTCCTCCACGATCTTGGCTTCGTCCGTGCCGACCAGCTTGACGGTGCCGGCAATAACGGCCTCGGGGCGC
>Ga0315275_10001110_pt1 | contig 23266 bp, 19 predicted proteins | sample YL17G03_0_MG_FD_205557 | JGI IMG/M metagenome (GOLD analysis project Ga0315275, IMG submission 205557) | Sediment microbial communities from Yellowstone Lake, YNP, Wyoming, USA - YL17G03_0 | ecosystem: Environmental > Aquatic > Freshwater > Lake > Sediment | place: USA: Wyoming | collected...
TGACAGGTGACGAGTGCTGGCAGTAACCAACTCTTGCCAGGTAGAGAATGGCTCAGCCCATTTTTCAAGCAGGGTCTCACAGGCGTGGTTGCGCTGCTTGATCCACATACGCGCGGAGAGTACGCCTGGAAGCAGGTGAGATCGTTTGCACTGACGTAGTTCTCCTGTAATAACCGGCAGCTGGTAGAGTGTTTTTCGTAGTGATTTCTGAACGGCGGCGATGTAGGCAGGCAAAGTCGAGTGGACAAGTTTGTCGCCGTCCAGTTTACCTTTTGTGCACGCGATAGCCCTGGCCGTCTCTGGCGGCGGCTGCATGTGATCCGTGCCGTACATCAGCAGCAGGTGGTCAGAGGCCGAGTAAGGCGCGAGGTTGTCGCGCACTTCGCGGACGAGGGCCGTAAAGCGTTCCGGTTCGGAAGCGGGCAGCAAGGCCGCGTTTCCGTATCCATCGCGCAGGTACGCCATGAAGAGGCGCGATCCATCGGGCGACTCCCACCAGAATTCGCAGGGTTGGTCTGAAAGACCGCGCTGGACGCAGGCGGTCTCGATCCCGAATCCGCGCAGGATCTGCGGCATCTGCCCGATGTGCCCGAACGGGTCGGGGATATAGCCGACCATCATCTTGGGGCCGTACTTGCGGCAGGTGCGGTCGCCTTCGAGTAGGTTGCGGATGGTGGCCTCCGGGCTGACCAGGAACTCGTCCGGCAGGATGTGCCAGGGGCCGATCAGGATGCGTCCGTTTTTGATGTAGCGGCGCAGGTCGGCCTCGCGCTGCGGGCGCATGAGCAGGTAATCGTCCAGGACGATGGTCTGTCCATCCAGCATGAAGTGTCTGTATTTTTTATCATGATCGAGAATGTCGAGTAGTCCGTCAATCAAGTGGACAAGCTTCAGGCGGAACTGTTGGAAGGTGAGGTACCATTCCCGGTCCCAGTGGGTGTGCGAGACGAGGTGCAGTGTTCTCATTAGTTCTCCGGTGTCAAGTATTTCAGTGTCACGTGCGTGGTGCGGTGTGCGGGGTGCGATTGCGTTTTACGCTTTACGAATTACGTCGAGGATTTCTTCCCAATGCTGGAATAATAACAGATGGGCTTCGCCTTCGCAGAAGGTGGCTTTGCAGTTGGGGATATTACCGGCCATGTAAAGCGCCATCTGGCTGGTGGTCAGGTTATCATCCGTACCTTGCCAGAGGTAGACCGGGACGCGGATATCCTCCAGCCGGAAACCCCACAGCCTGGTGACGATCCGTAGATCCCAGGCGAGGCCGCGCGTTCCATCCCGCAAACCCTCTGCCGTGCTTGCATAGCAGACCTGGCGGATCTCCGCGCGTTCCCACAAGGCCGCGTCGGCGGCTGGACGCTTGTCGGCATCCTTCTCCATGACCGCGGCGGGATCGTCGTGCCCTTGATGATAAGACTGCCAGATGAGCAGCCGCCACAACGGCCAGGGAATGTAACGAGCGACGGCAAAGCCCAGCTTGTTGGTTGCCAACATTCCTTGGGTCGCTCCGGGTGTTTCCAGCGGCCCGAGTCCGCTCAAGACGGCTGCTGCAGTGACGCGGTCGGGTAATTTGCAGGCGCAGGCAGCCGTATATGGCCCACCTCCGGAATGACCGGCTAAGGCGAATTTCTTTATCCCCAGTGTGTCGGCCAGTTGGGCGACATCACAAGGCCAATCGGTTAGGCGGCGGCCTGGTTGGAAAGTTGAGATGCCGTAACCGGGGCGCTCGACGCAGATCAGGCGAACGCCCATCTTTTTCGTGAGTTCATCAGGCGGGCGGAAAACGCGCGAGCCAGGGATGCCGTGAAAGAAGAAAACGGGTTTGCCGCGCGGGTCGCCGTATTCGGCGTAGCCGAGAGTTCGGCCATCAGAGAGTGTGATCATCTCGATTATCTCCATCATGGTTGAATGTGATCAAGTACTCTGGCTGCCTTCCACCAGCGACTCGATAAAAGGATGGAAGCGCGCATACCGAAAAGCCTCGCCATATTGAACCCCGATTTGTTGCCCAACTTTGCTCGCCTGCGCTTTCAATGCCCAGGCAACGGCTGTTATAGGAGTATCCAGGGATTCTCCAAGCAGTGCATCCAAATCCAGTCCGGCGAGGCGCGCTTGTCGTAGTACATCCTCGACTAGAAAGGTGATCTGGGTCTTGTGCTCGGCCAGGGCTGCCAGTTTCTTTTCCATCGTGTCAGTGACATCCACGATCTTGTTGGCGCCGGAGGGGTTTTCTGCATAAAAATATTTCTCGAGCACGAAATGGGGTTGCAACCCTTCGGCCAGATGCTCGGGATGCACCAACGGCAGCGAGGCATAGGAAATGGCGTCAGAGGCGGCCCAAGCCACGGCGCGATGGTCGGGGTGGACTTCGTCAGGCGCAAATGGGTCTTCGGCGACGACCACGTCGGGTTTGTATTGGCGGATCAGGCGCACAAACTGCTCACGCAGGAATCCGGGCGGCAGGGCGTCCAGTTCCATATCTGCATGCCCCAGCATTAACGGCGGTTCGGCTCCCAGGACGACAGCGGCCTGTTTCGCCTCTTCACGGCGAAGTCGGATCAGGGTCTCGCAATCTTGTTGGAAGGAACCCCTGCGCCCATCGGTGGCGATCACGATTACCGCCTGCGCTCCCTCCCCGATCATCTTGGCGATCGTCCCGCCGGCGTAGAATTCGGCGTCATCGGGATGTGGAACCAGCGCAAGGATCATTTTGGGCTTGTTCATAGTTTCACTTTCTCCTTCGTCAACATCCTTGCCTCCTCCATCGCCGCGACCCGGTTGGTAATCGGGAAGCGTCCATTCAGCGGACTGACCCGCGCCCCCAGCGCGGTCGGCTCGTACATGCCCCAGCGCGTCAGCCAGCGCATGCCGCCGGTCAGCGCGACCGCCTCTTTCAGTTCGTCGAGCGTATCCTTGTCCCAGCCGCCGAACAGTCCGTACAGGAACATGAAGAGAGGGAAACTCGGCAGGATGCCGATCAGGAAGATCAGCACGCTGGTGATCTGGTCGCCTTGCCAAATAAAGCCGTTTATCAGCGATAGAATCCCGAAATGTGCGGCGGCTGCAAGCAGCGGCGCGACCAGCGACTGCCAGACGTAGAAGCGTTGGGGGAAGCATAGCTTATGGTTGACGAAGTAAGCAGTAATCCCTTTTGCGAACAGGCCGACGAAGTAGGCGATGATCAATGCTGTGACCTGGAAACGCGCCAGTAAAATCCATGCTAATACCACGCGGATGACTTGCTCCGAGAAGACCAGGATGGATTTTAGATAGGGTTTATTGGCTCCCAGTTGAACGTTATCGCCCACCCACGAAGGGAACTGGACCGCGCCCCAGATTGTAAGTGGTATCACGTAAATTGCGGCGCGCTGGAATTCCACGCCTGTCGAGCCGAGGATGAAGCGCGGCGCGACCGCCAGCAGCACCGCGCCGATGAAGGCGCTGAGCAGTGCGTTATATTTGTACGCCATCGCACTGTAATACTGGCTCAAGATGCGCTTGCCGTTCGAGATGGCCTCCGAAATGGCCGGCATGACGCCGTCGTTGAGCGTCTGCGTGACGTTGAAGGCGAAGATGAAGTTCTGTGCCATACCCCAGTTGCCCCAGATTTCGGTATAGTTGATCAACCGCGCCTGGGTGATGGCCACCTCCGCTGCCTGTCCAAACGACCAGGCCGCCGAGCCGAGCATTTCGAAGACGCCGAATTTGAAGCTGGTTTTGACCACTTCCCAATCGAAGTGGGCCAGGAACAGGATGCGGGAATTGTATCCGACCCGCCGGTAGAGCCACATCCCCCATAGGAAGGTCAGGAGTTCGGCGGCATAAGCCGCAATGCCCAGGCCGATCAGTCCGCCCATCGCGCTGCCGAAGACCGGATGTGTGCGTCCCCAGGCGAACATGAGGGTCACGAATATTGGCTGGACGAGCATCGGCAGGATCACGTTCAATCCGATGTCGAGCAGGCGGCTGTAGTCGAGCCGCTGGAAGCCTGTCAGCGCGTGGCGGAAGATTTGGTAGAAGCCGGGGATTTGGATGAAGGCGTGGATGATCACGCTCCAGGCGTACAGCGCAAAAGCCGATTTCGGCGCCAGTGTGCTTGCCAGGCCGATGACCAGTGCCACCTGTACTGCGCCAGAAAGCGCTTGCCACCAGATGAACACCTGTCCATACTGGATGCCCCTCTTGGGGTCGCGCACGCGGTACTCGGACAGGTATTTGATGAACGCCACGCTCGTTCCCATGTCAAAGAACAACCACGCCAGGTTGAAGAACTGCGTCACGCGCCCCCAGATGCCGAGCGCCTGTGCAGATGGCAGGATGAAGGACGGCAGGATCAGGTTCTGGTAAATGATGAGCGGGATGAACAGGACGAGGCCGATGCTCAAGGCGACCAGGAACCCGCCGAGCGGGCGGTGGAACCCGACCTCTTCCCATTCCGTCTTCGCTTCGCGGACCTCGAACCTGTTACGGTCCGAGACGATTTTATCCAGCTCCTCGGGATGTTTCAGACTGTAGCGCCGCACTACGAAAAACACTGCGAAAGTCGTGACCAGCATCAAACCCATCAAGGCAAGCAAGATATTCCGCTCCTGGTCGTGTGGGACGGGCGAGCCAGGATAATCGGCGAACGAGAGCGGCGTCTGCCCGGCAGCGCGGATGGTCAGGAAATAGATCAGGTAGTTGTAATATGCCCAATCCTGGATTTGCGGGTTGAACTGGTCGGTCAGGAAGGCGGTGAAGATGAGCGCTTTACCCCCTTTGGCGCTCCACAATACCCAAGAGCCATCCTCGTATGCGCTGACTAGCGGCTGGAGGGCGGAGATGGGTGTCATCACTTCATAGCGCTCGCGCACTTGCGGCGCGCCATTCCAGGCGATCTGTTGGAGGATGGGATCGTCGAGGCCTTTGACCTCGGTCAGGCTGACCGCTTCCTCGCGTTTTTCCAGGCTGATCGGGAATCCAAGCAGCGTTTCAACCTGGCTCTGGGTGATGTCTGGGCCGAGGATGAGCACCAGCCCCACGCCCGCTTCCAGCCGCGCCGCGACCGCTGCCGGGTCCGGGATGACGCCGTTGAGCAGGAACACGTCCGCCTGTGCCGGGTCGTCCACGAAGGTGAAGGCAGCCAGTTCGAGAGCTGTTTTCACGCTGTCCTCCGGCCCGGCGTAGTAGACGCGCAGCGCGTCGCTGGCAGAGGCAGGCGTGGTGATGGTGAAGAGGAAGATGAGGGTGGTGAGGAGAACGATGCGTCTTTTCATTGGCATATCCTTTTACCACGAATGATCACAAATTATCACGAATTTGTATTGAGTTACTTTACGATTCTGCGCTGTTCCAGGGAGCCTTGACCAAAGTTGAGCAGGATAGCCAGACGATAACCCGTTGCACCTAGGTAGTGCATGGCCAGGGCCTGTGGTTAAAATTCCAAGCCATTCTCGCGAATCACGTCCGCATACCAGCGCCCGCTATCCTTCACCGTCCGTTTCTGCGTCTTGTAATCCACATAAATCATCCCAAAACGCTGACCATATCCCAGCGCCCACTCGAAGTTGTCCATCAGCGACCAGTGGAAGTAGCCTTTCACCGGTACACCGTCTGCGATGGCGCGATGTACCTGGGCGATGTGATTCTTTAGATAGCGGATGCGGCGCTCGTCACGCACGCGCCCGTCGAAATCCACGCCATCCGGCACCGGCACTCCGTTCTCGGTAACCATAAGCTCTGTACTTATCCCCCCTGCACCCCCCTTCCCTGGTAGGGAAGGGGGGAACGGGGGGTTAGATCCGGCAAAATAATCTTTCCAGACGCGCATCAGAAGTTCGTAGAGGCCTTCCGGGTAGATTTCCCACATCCCCGAATACTCGTTGCCTTTCGGCTGGACCTGTGAGGCAGCCACGACGGGAAACTTTGGGTCATTCTTGACGACAGTCCGCGTGTAATAGTTCACACCCAGCAGGTCGAGCGTTCGGATCTTCTCCAAATCGCCCGGCTTGATGAGGCTGGCTGTGAGTATCTTGCTGACGGCAAATTCCTGCATCGGCGTCGTCCCTTTGAGCAGAGGGTCGAGCATGGCGCGGTTCAAGACCGTGTCCATGCGGTAAGCAGCATCGCGGTCCTTCCTGGAATCCGAAGCCGGATGCACCGGGTTGAGATTCAGCACGATGCCCACCTTGACCGGCTTCTTCGCCGCGCCGCGAATCGCCTCGGCGGCCAAGCCGTGCGAGAGCAACAGATGGTGCATGGCTTTGAAAGTCGCCGCCGGGTCTTTGATTCCGGGCGCGTGGCTGCCATCGAAGTATCCTGCCGCGGCCGTGACCCATGGCTCGTTGTGCGTGATGATGGTGTGGACGCGGTCAGAGAGCCGCTCGGTGACGACGCGTGCGTAGTCGGCGAAGGCATACGCGGTTTGTCTCTCCGGCCAACCGCCCCGGTCCTGTAACGCCTGCGGCAGGTCGAAGTGGTACAGATTGGCAAACGGTTCGATTTTGTGTTCGAGCAGTTCGTCCACCAGCCGGTCGTAGAAGTCCAGGCCCTTCTGGTTGACCGTCCCAGCGCCCTCAGGTATGATGCGGCTCCAGGATACAGAAAATCGGTACACCTGGATGCCCAGTTCGGCCATCAGCGCCACGTCTTCCTTGTAGCGATGGTAATGGTCAATGGCCACGTCGCCGGTCTCGCCGTTGGCGATCTTACCGGGCGCGTGGCAGTAGGTATCCCAGATGGACGGGCCTTTACCGTCCTCGTCCCATGCGCCTTCGATTTGATAAGCAGAGGCGGCTACACCCCAGACAAAGTTTTTAGGAAAAGTGAGTTTTGGCATCGAATTCCCCGAATTTCACGAAATATGTGATTTTATCTGTGCTGGATTTTCGTGGGCCAGTGCAGCCTGATAGACTGTTTCCAGAAACCCCAGCCCGAGGATGCGGTGCACATCCATCGCCGCTCCGATGATGGCATAAGACAATTCCTTGAAAAGTAGCTCAGTCATATAGCCTCCAAAGTGATAAAAACTCGTGCCTTCGATGCTAATAGAATACAGCAAAAACCAATCTCCCGCAAGCGAGTATAATCGGCAATATGACCAGCCCCACGAAACGCGTTCTAGACCCTGAGCCGAAACCCGATGACCGCCTCGACCAGACTCTGCGTCCGCAACTGCTTTCCGACCTGATCGGGCAAGAGCAGGTAAAGGAAAATCTGGCAATCTTGATCGCGGCTGCTCGCCAGCGCAAGGAACCGCTCGATCACGTTCTTTTTTACGGCCCACCTGGCCTGGGCAAAACCACGCTGGCGCACGTTGTGGCTAATGAAATGGGTGTCAACATCAAGGTCACCTCCGGCCCGGCCATCGAGCGTGCTGGAGACCTGGCGGCCATCCTGAGCAACCTGCGCGCCGGGGATGTGCTTTTCATTGACGAAGCCCACCGCCTGGGCAAGGCCGTGGAAGAGGTGCTCTACCCGGCGATGGAAGATTACGCCCTCGATATTGTCATTGGCAAAGGCCCTTCGGCGCGTTCCATCCGCTTGGGACTGCCTCGCTTCACAATCGTCGGCGCGACGACCCGCCTGGCGCTGATGACCGCGCCCCTGCGCTCCCGCTTCGGGGCGGTCTATCGCCTGGACTATTATGAACTGGCGGCGATGCAGGCCATCGTCCGGCGGGCAGCGGGGATGCTGAAGGTGGAGATGGATAGAGGCGGCGTGGAGGAGATCGCCCGCCGGGCGCGCGGGACGCCGCGCGTGGCGCTCCGTCTCCTGCGCCGCGTGCGTGACTATGCCCAGGTGCGCGCTGACGGGACAGTCACGCGTGCCGTCGCGCACGGTGCTCTCGATCTGCTGGCCGTTGATCCGCTCGGCCTGGACGACGTGGATCGCCGCGTGCTGAAAACCATCATCACCAAATACAACGGCGGGCCGGTTGGACTGGCGACGATCGCCGCCTCCATCAGCGAGGAACCGGATACCATCATGGACGTGGTCGAACCCTACCTGCTGCAACTCGGCTTCCTCGACCGCACACCGCAGGGTCGCGTGGCGACCAAGTCCGCGTATGAGCACCTGGGGGTGGAGTTCAACCAAGAGACACAGCCGAAATTACTCTAAACTATGGAACTGTTCGAAATTGTTAAAGATATCGCAAATGGATTAAAACAATTTGACTCCGAAAAGCCTGTTCACAAGGCATTTAAGGCGGGGATAGGTCCATTTGGAGAGCCTCAATTGGTCAAGATAATATCGGAACGGTAAAACGATTTGGGTAAATATAAAACCCAAACAAAACGGACTCCTGATCTAATTTTAAATGACGAATGGTTTTTAGAATTCAAGGTAGTACGGCCATATGGAGATAACAACGAGGTTGCTGAAAATTGGTCCGTAAACATGCTGCATCCGTATGCTGGTAATACCAGCTTAATAGGTGATGCTATCAAATTGATTAGCCAAAATAGCAATGCATGAAAAGCTGTAATTCTGATTGGCTACGAACATCAGCCGCCTAAAATATCTCTAAACCCACTCATTGTGTCATTTGAATTGATTTTGACTCAGGTAATTCAATTGAAAATTGGGCCGCGCGTAGAAGAAATTAGAACCGACTTGGTTCATCCAGAGCATCAGGTTGTAAGATGTCTGGGTTGGGAACTTATCTAAAAGAGCAGTGGAATGGTATAGTAGTAGTATGGAAACAATAGGAAATTATCTCATCCTGGGATGTATAGTCCTCTTTGTGATTGGGGGGCTGATCTTCCTCGCCACCAAATTCGGCCTGCCGCTGGGGCGCCTGCCCGATCAGTGTGTGGTGGTGACGGAGAAAAGCGTGAGATTTGCAAGGTGGTAAAAAATTTTAGGATGCGTGGCAACGAATTCGTGTAACCATAATTAACCAAAATAAATGCTCCCAACCCGTTATCTCGAGAAATTCCTCCAACAGAAACAGCCCCATTTGCAGGAAATCGTCCTGGAGCTTAGAAACATTATCGCATCTGTCGCTCCTACTGCAACCGAGACTGTCCTCTGGAATGGTCTCAGTTACTATGATGAAAAACGCGGAGGGCCGGTCAGCGCCGGGATCTGCCAGATAAGCGTTCACGAGAACCATGTGCGCCTCGCCTTTATTCATGGATCGTTCTTGTCCGATCCACAACACCTTCTCGAAGGTGATCAGAAGTACAAGCGGTTTGTGAGGATCCAATCTTTCGAGAATGCTCCTTGGGACTATTTGAAGGATCTGATCACATCCTCTTCCCACTTCGACCCCCACACATTACAGACTCGATGAAATTCTTCTCTGAGTTATATTCTCCGTGGTGAGCGTGAAAACCTCCGACTTCGATTACGACCTTCCTTCCTCATTTGTTGCCCAGACTCCCCTCGAGCCGCGCGATTCCTCGCGCCTGCTTGTCCTGCACCGTGACACGGGAGCGTTAGAACACGCTGTCTTTCGTGATATCGGTAAATATCTGAAACCCGGCGATTTACTGGTTTTGAACCAGACTCGTGTTATCCCTGCCCGTTTATTTGCGCGCAAGCCGACCGGCGGCCGCGTCGAGCTGCTCCTGTTGCGGCGGGAGGATACACATACGTGGGAATGTATCGTGGGTGGAAAGGGTCTCAAGACAGGTATCCGTTTGCTTCTCGACGAGAATGGCCCTGAGGCCGAGGTTGTAGGCACATTGGACGGAACGCGGCGCTTGGTCCGTTTTGCCAGGCCGGTTGAGCTTTACCTTCCCAGGATCGGGCACGTTCCCTTGCCGCCCTACATCCACGAGCCGTTGAAGAACCCTGAACGCTACCAGACCGTCTACGCGCGTGACCCAGGCTCGGCTGCCGCGCCGACCGCCGGCCTGCACTTCACGCCGCGCTTGATGGATGAGTTGCAGTCGCAGCGTGTGAAGATCGCCTACGTCACCCTGCACATCGGGTTGGACACCTTTGCACCAGTGACGGAAGCCAACCCCGAAAAACACACGATCCACACCGAGTGGTGCGAATTGCCACAGGAAACGGCAGATGCCATCCATCGAACACGTCAATCCGGCGGGCGCGTGATTGCGGTGGGTACGACTTCTGTCCGAACACTCGAATCTGCGGCGGTAGGACGAGATACTATCTCATCCTACACCGGCAATACCAATTTATTCATATTGCCCGGCTATAACTTCAAAGTTATCGATTGCATGATTACGAACTTCCATTTGCCCCACTCGACGCTCATCATGCTGGTCAGCGCCTTTGCCGGCCGGGAGAGGATTCTCCATGCCTACGAGGTCGCCAAGCGTGAAAAATACCGCTTCTACTCATTTGGCGATGCGATGCTGATTACATAAAACGCAATTACGTTTTACGCCTTACGTTTTACGATTCCCGAATTACCTCATGCCTCTCGAATCCCTCAACACCGAACTCCTCGCCTGCCGGAAGTGCCCGCGCCTCGTTGCCTGGCGGGAAGAGGTTGCTCGCGTCAAACGTCGCGCTTACCGCGACTGGGAATATTGGGGCAAACCTGTCCCCGGTTTTGGTGATCCGCGGGCGCGCGTGTTGGCGGTGGGACTCGCCCCTGGCGCGCACGGCTCCAATCGGACCGGACGCATGTTCACCGGCGATGCCTCTGGCGAGTTCCTTTATGCGGCGCTCTTTCGCGCCGGATTCGCAAGCCAACCCGAATCTCATCATCGTGATGACGGGCTAACCTTGAAAGATATTTACATCTCGGCTGTCTGTCGCTGTGTGCCGCCGGGCAATAAACCTTCGCCGCAAGAGATAATAAATTGCCAGCCTTATCTGGCGCAGGAGATCGAGATCATTCGACCAAGAGTATTGGTAGCGCTGGGACATGTGGCGTTCGAGCGTGTTCTTCGGGTCATTTACGATGGAAAACCGACCAGCAATGGTCGCCCAGCGCCTGTGACCTTTGCTCACGGCGCCGTTTATCAACTGATAACTGGTCACTGGTTACTATGCTCTTACCATCCCAGCCGCCAAAACACCCAGACCGGCCGCCTGACGCCGAAAATATTCGACGAGGTATGGTCGAACACCCGCGGGTTGCTTGATGCAACACACCAGCAGATCTCCAATCCGCTTTAATTGACTTTCACCGCATAGCCTGGGATTTCAATCCCAGGCCGGGCAAACGCCCAGGTCGGTTGCCGTGATGTTGAGGTGCGTAAAGTTGGCGAACCTCACCTCGCCAAAGGTCAAGCCGCGCGTTTTGCCGAGCCGCTCGAACAGCATTAGATAGCTTTCGGTAATGGCCGTCTCCCATTTCAAGCTGAGGCTGTCCGCTGCGGCGTGTATCGAGGCTGCATCCGGCCCTTCGATCTCTATGAAGTTTCCGTAAGGCAATTCATCCAGCATTACCAGACACCCGGCGTCTTCAGAGACACCGGGTGTCTCTATTTCATAAGCGGTGCGGTATTTCTCGTACATGACGATGATTCGATAATCCAGTGTTTCTAGGAACGCTTTTGCGGCCTCGAAATCCCCAACGGTAAATTCGATTTCTTGCCGTGACATCGCTCCGTCCACAATTGAGCCTGGCCCCTTGTAAGTTAGTCGGATGTCGTCGCTTTGCCGCAGGCGTAAAACGCAATGCTGGCGGCGCAGGCTGCCGTCCGACCTGTCGTAGCGCAGATTGAGTTCGTACACGCGCGGTCGCAGCAGCCGCGCGCCCAATTCCCGCAGCCGCGCCCCCACTTTCCCCAAATCCTGCATGAAAAACTTGACTTCGATTTCCTGCCTTTGTGCTCTCACGGCTTTCTTTAACTCGAATGCCACTAATGGACGAATTCCGCGAAGGGTCAATTAGAAATTCACGCCATTCGCTCATTCGCGCTATTCGCGTTCAAACCACGCAGAGAAGCGTTTGGCGTTGTTCCACGCCATCGCCCGGCTTGACGCGCAGGCGGGAGATGATCCCGGCGCGCGGCGATTTCAGCTCGTTCTGCATCTTCATCGATTCGAGGATCACCAGCACCTGACCTTTCTCGACCTTATCCCCTTCGGCAATTGGGATCGCCACGACCATGCCCGGCATGGGCGCTTTGAGATGGAACTCGGCGCTTTCGCTGACCGTGCTGCCACCGACGCTGCGCAGGCGTTTTTCGCGCTCATCCTCCACCCTGACCGGGTATTGCCGGCCGAGCAGTACCACCTGCCAGTCGTCTTCCTCGGAGTAGACGTAAGCTTCGTACGATTTCCCGTCCACGATCAGCGAATAGACCGGCTGCCCGCCGACCGACTCGAAATCCACCTCCAGCACCTTGCCATCCAGGGTCAAGTGCTGTTTATCCACTACTTCTACCAGAAATTCCCTACCTTCAATCGTCGTGATGTATTTCATCTCACTCCTCGCATATACGGACAGACACAAGGTCTGCCCCTACTGGCCACTGATAACTGATGACTGAATCTAACGTTGCATCCTCTCCCACCGCCCAACCCACTTCCAGTTGCTGGTATCGCGCTCGCCGCGCTGCATAACCTGGGCCGAGCGTTCCACCTGCTGGTGGGCCACCAGGGTAGCCATCAAAGCGGCGATTTCAGGGTAAGTCTCCTTGCCTTCTTCCACTTCCTCGAACGAAAACTGCTCTTCGACGAAGCGGGTGTCGTACTGTCCGCCCATGAAACGGTGTGAGTCCATCATCTTTTGGTGGAAGGGGACATTCGTCCGCACACCGACGATGCGGTACTCTTCCAGGGCGCGCCGCATCCGCAGGATGGCCTGGGCGCGCGTCTCGCCCCAGGTGATGATTTTGGAGATCAGCGAATCGTAATAGGGAGAAATCTCGAAGCCGGGATAGACGCCTGTATCCACCCGGACTCCTGGGCCTGTGGGCAACAAAATGTGCGCGATGCGCCCCGTGGACGGCATGAAGTTGTTGTAAGGGTCTTCGGCGTTGATGCGGCATTCGAGTGCCGCGCAGCCCTGGTGGATATCCTCTTGTTTATAGGATAACTGCCGTCCACGCGCAATGCGGAATTGCTCCATGACAATGTCTACGCCGGTGACGATCTCGGTGACCGGGTGCTCGACCTGTAAACGGGTGTTCATCTCGAGGAAGAAAAAATTCTTGTCTTTGTCCACCAGGAATTCGATCGTTCCGGCATTGACGTATTCCACTGCCTGCGCGGCCTTGACGGCCACCGCGCCCATCTTCTGGCGCAACTCCTCGTCGTTGGCGACGAAGGGGGAGGGGGATTCTTCCAGTAATTTTTGGTGGCGGCGTTGGAGTGAACATTCACGCTCGCCCAGGTGGATGACGTTGCCGTGCTGGTCGGCCAGGATCTGGAACTCGATGTGCCGCGCGCCGAGCAGCAATTTTTCCAGGTAGACGTTGCCATCCCCAAACGCCGATTCGGCCTCGCGGCGCGCCGAGTGGATCAATTCGGGCATTTCCTCGCTGTTATTGACTTCACGCATCCCCTTGCCGCCGCCTCCTGCTGTGGCCTTGATCAGCAGCGGAAAGCCAATTTTGGGGGCGATGGCGAGCAGATCATCGTCGTTGAGCGCGCCTTCGCCCTCCGTGCCGGGGACCACTGGCACGCCCGCTGCTGCGACGGTGTTGCGCGCCGTCATCTTGTCGCCCATGGCGGCAATTGCGGAGGCTTTCGGGCCAATGAAGATCAGTCCCGCTTCGTGGACGGCCTGGGCGAAGTCGGCGCGTTCGGCCAAGAATCCATAGCCGGGATGGATGGCTTGTGCGCCGCTTTTCCGGGCAATAGCAATGATCTTGTCGGCGCGCAGGTATGACTCCCGCGAGGGCGCCGGGCCGAGCAGGTAAGCCTCGTCGGCGTAGCGGACGTGCAGGGCATGGCGGTCGGCTTCTGAATAGACAGCCACCGTCTCGATGCCCAGCTCCCGGCAGGCGCGCAGGATGCGGACGGCGATTTCACCACGATTGGCGATCAAAACCTTGTTCATGGAACTCCTTATCGGCGATTTTTTCAGTCGAGTGTTGGCATCCATGTGGTTGACGTTCTACGCTTCACGTTTTGCGATGAACTGATTCAAGGTTTTTCTTGTACTGTGTCACCCTGCCTGCCCTGGCGGGCTAGGCCAGGGAGCGAAGCGAAGGGTCTCCCGCCCTCAGGGCGGGGATTCTTCGCCCCTTCGGGGCTCAGAATGAAACATAAAGAGTATTATTTTGATAACCTTGAATCACTTCGATTTGAAAGAACTCGATGTGCCAAAAAGGTCAGCCAACGCGACGGCTCTTTCTTCTGGCCGAAATCCCACGCACTCCACGCTTTCCAGATGGATTCCGGCGTGTATCGGCCTTGCGGATCGGCCTTGGAGGTGAGCAGGTCGAGCATTTCTTCCAGGCGCGGGTTGCCTTTCAAGAAGGGAAATTGCGTCAGAACAACCAACACGTGCAGAAGATCGTACCAGATCAATGGCGCTTTTAGTTTGCGAAAGTCGTTGCCCATGTAGAACATGTATGGATGGCGCGCCTGGCTTTCTGTCCAAAGCGAAAGTGCAGATTCCGCTCCGGCGCGCGTAGCGGACGAGTCGCGCCACTCGGTCTGCGCCAGCGTCTTGAGCATGACCAGGTTGGCATACGGGCAAGGGTCGTCTTTGCGCCCGGGGCCGCGCCATTTGCCCAGTTCCGGCGAGACGGCGCACGGCCAGCCGTTGTCGCGAACCAGTCCCATCAGGTGCTGGGCTGCCTTTTGCACGCGCGGGTCATTGCCCAACCCCAATTTGATCAAAGCGTAAAGCGTCACCGGCGCGTCGCACAATGCCCAAGCCCATTCGTCTTTGCCGCTGCCTCCGTATGATTCCGAGATGTTCATCGGCATTTGGAACGCGCCATCAGCCGATTTGTGCTCCAGGATGCGGGAAAGAACTTTGTCCATGCCAGGGTCGTCTGCTCGAATCCCTATATCGGCGACGAAAGTCAGTTTGTGCATAAGCAGCCCAGCGGACTTGTGGCTGGCCAGCACCTCGCCGGGCCACTCCGCCAACTCAGTTAGCAGACCGTGCACCAGCGGATCGGCCAGCATTGCCTGCCGCGCGGTGCACACCTCGGCCTCGTTTTCAGATTGGCCGAGCAAATCCACCCGCGTGCGATATTGCACCCAGGGCGGGCCTTCGAGGAGCCAGGCGGTTTTTTCATCCATCCTCATTGATCATCACTCATCTGGAATTGTGTCGTTGCGAGCCCCCGATGTACCCGACAGGGTACGCAGGGGGTGAAGCAATCCCCTCGCGCGAGGGGATTGCTTCGTCACCATGCCCTCGCTTTGCTCAGGCATGGCTCCTCGCAATGACATTAAAGTGGTATATTCCCATGCTTCTTGGCCGGATTGGCGTCGCGCTTGTTGTTCAACATTTCCAGCGCGTTGATGAGACGCGGCCGGGTCTCTTTCGGCTCGATCACATCGTCCAGGTAGCCTCGCTCGGCGGCAATGTATGGATTGGCGAACTTTTCGCGGTATTCGGCCACCAGTTCAGCCTTGCGCTTGACCGGATCCTTTGCCTTTTCCAGTTCTTTGCGGAAGATGATGTTGACCGCGCCGTCCGGCCCCATCACGGCCAGTTCAGCGGACGGCCAGGCCACGTTGTAATCGCCGCGGATGTGTTTGCTGGACATCACGTCGTACGCGCCGCCATAGGCCTTGCGGGTGATGACGGTCAGTTTCGGCACGGTCGCCTCGCAAAAGGCGTACAGCAGCTTTGCGCCATGGCGGATGATGCCGCCGTGCTCCTGTCCGGTGCCGGGTAGGAATCCGGGCACGTCCTCGAAGGTCAAGATGGGGATGTTGAAACAATCGCAGAAGCGCACGAAGCGCGCTCCTTTATCCGATGAATTGATATCCAAACAACCGGCCAGGTGTGCGGGCTGGTTCGCGACGATGCCAATCGAGTGTCCGCCCAGGCGGGCAAAACCGACCACGATGTTCTGGGCGTAATCGGCGTGGATCTCGAAGAACTGGGCGTTGTCCACCACCAGTTGGATGACATCCTTGATATTGTAGGGCTTGCTGGGATCGTCGGGAACAAGCGTGTCTAACGCCTCATCCATGCGAAGTGGGTCGTCGCCGGTCTGGACGAAGGGCGGGTCTTCCATGTTATTCTGCGGCAGGTAACCCATCAGTTTGCGGATGAGGTAGAGCGTATCGGCCTCGGAATCGGCCGCGACGTGGCACACGCCTGAGGTCTCGGCGTGAGCCGCCGCCCCGCCCAGCGACTCGAAGTCCACCTCCTCGTGAGTGACTGTCTTGACCACGTCCGGACCGGTCACAAACATGTACGAAGAGCCGCGCACCATGAAGATGAAGTCGGTGATGGCGGGTGAATAAACCGCGCCGCCCGCGCAAGGCCCCATAATGGCCGAGATTTGCGGGACGACGCCGGAGGCAAGCGTGTTGCGCAGGAAGATGTCCGCGTACGCGCCGAGCGAGACAACGCCCTCTTGAATCCGTGCCCCGCCCGAGTCGTTCAGCCCGATGACCGGCGCGCCGTTCTTCATCGCCATGTCCATGATCTTGCAGATCTTCTCGGCATGCACTTCGCCCAGCGACCCGCCGAAGACCGTGAAATCCTGCGAGAAGATGTACACAAGCCTGCCTTCGATTGTCCCCCAGCCAGTGATTACGCTATCACTCAAGAACTTCTGCTGGTCGAGATCGAAGTCGTGTGTGCGGTGCTGGACGAAGGCATCCGTCTCGCGGAAGGAGCTTTTATCTACAAGCAGGTCAATTCGCTCGCGGGCAGTCAGGCGACCTTTTTTATGTTGCGCCTCGATGCGTTCGAGGCCGCCGCCCAATAGAGAGCGGCTCCTAAGCTTGCGCAAACGTTGAGTTCTATGGTTGTCGGTCATGTGTCTCTCTTTGTTTGAAGAAGATTATCATTGCAAGAACCAGGGGATGGGGGTGTGCGGGCGGTGGAGCCGTTCGCACACCCCCATCTTCTCTTACTTATGAGAATATACGAAAAAGGCTTTGCTTTGGTGGTTGAACAAAGCGGTTGCCGTGAAAATCAGGAACAGGATATTGACGAATAGGGCAAACGGCCAGTTCGTGTGAGGAACTGGCTGCAATGCCAGCCGGTCGAACCAGTACCAGGACGTGTAGAGGCCCGCCGCCGAAAGGACCGCGATCCTACCCCAGGCTTTTCCGCGCCATAACCCCCACAAAAGAGGGAGGCCAACCAGCAACCAGAATCCGCCGCTGACGGCGATATAAAGTGGCCCAGGGCGGGCGTCATATTGACGGAAGGTACCCCAGAACGAAATAGCTACGCCCAAACGCAATCCGTTCCAGGCTGTAAAGCATAACACGAACAGAGCCAGAATGGTTATGCCAAATGGACGCTTCAGTTCGCTTTTCATGGATGGATATACTTGTAAAGGGTATCGTGAATTTAAATATCCAGCGTGATTTTGCCCAACTGCTCGCCCTTTTCCAACCGCTCCTGTGCGGACCTAGCGTCTGCTAATGGGAACGAGCGGTCGAGCGCCACCTTGAGCTTTCCGCCGGAGACCAGGCTCATCACTTCGGCAAAGTCTCTCAGCGTGCCCATAGTTGAGCCGATGATGGTCAGGTGCTTACCGAATACGAAGCGGTTGTCAATCTCGAATTTCGGCCCACCCGTGTTCCCGACAGTGAGCAGGCGGCCTCCTTTTCGCAGGCAGCGCAAACTGAGCTGAAAGGTCGTGCCGACGTTGTCTATCACCACGTCCACGCCGAGCTTTTCGGTCAAACGGTAAACGGCCTTCGACCAGTCCTCCTCTTGCAAGCGGTCAATCAAAATGTCAGCGCCGAGTGATTCAGCCAGGGCCAGTTTCTGCGCCCCCGAGCCAACCACGATCACTTTTGTGCCGATATATTTGGCGATCTGAATGCTGGCAGTGTTTACGCCGCCCGATGCGCCCACCACGAGCACGGTCTCATCGGGCTGCAATTTTCCGCGCGTGACCAAGGAGTGCCAGGCGGTGTGAAAAACTAATCCCGCGGCCGCAGCGGTGTGATAATCAAATCCATCCGGCAGGCGAAAGAGCTGCCGGAGCGGGACGGCTACATATTCAGCGTAGGTGCCTCGGATCGTCTCACCGAGCAGGTGCCAGTCGCGGCACAGGTTGTCCTGTCCGGCCATGCAGAAGTCGCACGATCCACAGCCGAGGTTGGAGTTGATGACGACGCGGTCGCCGGACCTCACCCCCGACCCCTCTCCCAAAGGGAGAGGGGAGTCTATTTCCACAACATCCCCTGCGCCGTCCGCGCCGGGGATATGGGGGTATTCCAGCTTCAGGCCGGGCCAGCCGTTGCGCACCCACAGGTCCATGCGGTTGAGGGCCGCGGCGTGCAACTTGACCAGAGCCAAGCCGGCAGCAGGTTCAGGGTCCGGAAAGTCGGCGTATTGCAACACTTCCGGGCCGCCGTGAACGTGGAAGAGAACGGCTTTCATGGCATCACCTCGAACTCAATGGAGTTGGAGGTAACCGGCGAATTGCCCAGCGCATCCACCAGCGGCAGGGAGGATACCGCCTGCGCCTGGCACTCGTAATGTCCCCCCAGCAGCGAGAGAGGAATGACACCCTTCTCCTGGTTGGTGAAATTGAAGGACTGTTCAGGCAGTGGCTCGCTGATGGAGCTGGTTTCTGGAATAAATTGCGAATCAACGGTGAAGATCAGCACATCCACGAAGAGGGCCATGAAATGGTCGGCTTCTTCGGAGTACGGGCGAGCCAGCTTCCATTCGTCGTTGTTGCCTGAAATCGTATAAGGGCCAATGCGCTCCCATATCCAATTGTTGAGATTCTCGCTGCCGGCCAACGAGAACGATTTGTTGCCCAATGAAAGGAATGCTGGTGAGCGGTCGGCAGCTCGCTTGTAAGAACGCACCCACACGAAGACTTGAGAATCGTTTGGAAAAGCGACCGTGTAACTGGCCGTCTGGCTGCCGTAACTGTCCATCAGGAAGCCGTTGCCGCTCCAGCCGGTGACGAAAGCGATCTCGGACTGCCAGCCTGTTGCCTGCTGAAAATCCTCGGCCTCCACCCAGATGAGACTATCCTTTCGATGCTGGCAATCCAATTTTATTTCAGTCGCCGTGCCACGGCTCAATGCCCAGGTCAGGGAAATGCCAGAGGCGGACGCGCTTGGCACGAGGCCAAGCTGGACTGGCAGGCAGGCGGTATGCTCCCGCGCGGCCTGGTCAAGCGAGAAACGGTCGAAATAAGTCCCCGTCGTCAGAATTCCATCCGGAAAGCAGCGTTCCAGCGCGGCGTAGATTTGGTCGCGTTGGCTGCGCTCGCCCTCTGAGCCTTTGTCGAGGACGATTTCCAGCCGCGGCCATTTGCTGTAATCGGTGAGGAGAGCCGGAAGAAAGTGGTCGTAAGGGATATTTATATACGCGCCGGGAATCTGGCTGGCGGGCATTTTGCTATGCAGGAAGAGTTCGATGATTTGGTGCTCGTTCACCAACGGCTCATTTGTACCGGGGACGATGGGCAGGAGGATGAGACTGTTGGGCCCACCTGCTTGAGCGGCGATCTCGCCGATCTCGCGGCGGATTTGCTGGTCCGAGGGGTCGGCAACCTCGTTGAAATAGATATAGAAGTTCAGCAGCGGCAGCCAGGCGAGCACCGCGATGGCAATCACGGCGGCAATCGGTTTCAGAGTGCCCATCAGCCGGGCGATCTCATTCCAGAACAGGAACATGCCAAACGCTACCAGAGCGTAAACGGCTGGTAGAGCCGGGTAGACGACGCGCCCCATCTGCGAATTTGCCAGGACTGGCACCGGCAGGAGGAAGAATAGCGCCCAAGTCAGCATCCAGCGGTTGAAGCGCTGGCGGAGGGCGAACCAGACCGCCACAAATCCCAACACCAGCCAGGGCAGGAAGAAGGCGTTGAGCAGTGGCCCGGCGCGGTTATACAAGAAATCGGGGCGCAATTGGACGAACCAGGTGGTGACTGCGCCAGTCAGGTTGCTGACCAGCGTTCCCCACAGGTCAGCGTTCCAGCCTTTATTGCCGAGGTCGTAATAAACGATCCGGCTCATAGCGTAGGGGATAATAAGTGGCAAGGCGAGCAGCGTCGGGAAGATCAATGCCGCGGCGCAGAAGGCTTTCGATTTGGCGTTGCCTTCCTGCCGGACGATCTCGATCCCTGCCAGGATCAAGGCGACGATGGCCAACGGCCAAACGGTGTCGTACGTCAGCAGGCCGAGCGCCAGTGCCGCGCCGCTCAGCGCATAGGCCTGCCAGCGCCGTTGGCGGATGGCCAAAGCCAGCAGCGCCAGGGCCAGGATAGGCCAGAGCTTGACGTGACTTTCCACGTTTGCCAGGCGGCTGGCGCTGATGTCGAAGATTGAGATGCTGAGCAGGAAGGCTCCCAGCGCGGCCAGTGGAAAAGGAGCGATCTGCCGCAGCAGCCAATAGAAGACCAGCGTCGCCAGGATGCTGAAGAAGATTACTTCCAGCCGCGCCGAGAAGATACTCGCTCCTAAAATGCGATGGAAGGCAGCCTGCATGTAATAACTGACCGGAAGAGCATCGCGGTGGTATTCGCCTGAACCGTCGGGGCGGCCATCAATCATCAGGTTGACAACTTCGGATGTCCACTTCGTCTCATCGCCCTCGATTCCGTATGGCACGGCCGGGAAAGCGTAGAGGCGGGCATAGGAGGTCAGCGTCAGCAAGCCGATCAGGAAGGTGATCTCTGCCCAGCGCGGGACTGCCAGCGTACGCGTCAGGTCTGCTTTGATGCGTTTGTGGGCGAGCCATGCCCACGCCCCGAACCCGATCGCGGCTGCTGCGTAAGCGAGTTTTGGGTGGCCCATCTCGTCTGGGATCATCCACTGCCCCAGGCCGGCCAGAGTCAACGCGGCGGCCAGCAGGCCGACTTCCGCGACGAAGCGCGAGCGGCGCACGGCGGCCCAGACCAGGATGGCAAGGCTGACCACGCTGCACAGGATGGTGCTCCACGTCCAGAAGAGGGGATAGTATGTGTTCAGCGTTGTCCGCAGCCAGCGCAGGCTGTTGAAGGGACTCCCGGGCTGGCCAGGAGTAATGGGTATGTGTCCCGTCAGGCGCGGGGGGGCAAACACGAGCAGGTAAATGACCAGGGCTGCGGCCACCGCAGCCAGGATCAGGGTCCATAAACGCTGACGGAAGAAGGTGTGGACTCGCGTGCGCCAATCCAGGCTTCTTTTCTTTCCGGAACGAGAAGGAGCGTTCGTCTCTTCCGGCTCGGGAGGTGGATTGGTGTTCCAATTCAGCCTCCAGGCCAGGATGAGCAGGATAACGCTAACGAGGAGGGCTGCGAACGGCAGGTTGAATGCAAGGATGGTAAGTTTGGACATTTAACTCAATCCCAATTCCATCCGGCTGATCACCAGCCGCTGGATCTCGCTCGTCCCCTCGTAGATTTCGGTGATCTTGGCGTCCCGGAAGTAGCGCTCGATGGGCAATTCCTTGCTGTAGCCCATGCCGCCGTGGATCTGCACTGCAGCGTGCGTGACGAACATGGCCGTCTCGGAGGCAAACAGTTTTGCCATGGCGGCTTCCAGCGTGAAGCGCTCGCCGGTCTTCTTGGCTCGTTCCTTTGCCAGGGCGGCGTTGTAGATCAGCAGACGGGAGGCTTCGATGCGGGTTTTCATGTCCGCAAGCTTGAAGGAGATGCCTTGAAATTCACCGATCTTCTGGCCGAAGGCTTCGCGTTCGCGGGCGTAGGCAACACTGGCCTCGTAGGCCGCTTCTGCGATACCCAGCGCCTGTGAGGCGATCCCGATGCGACCAGCGTCCAGCACGGTCATGGCGATCTTGAAGCCCTCGCCTTCCGCGCCGAGACGGTTCTCGGCCGGAATGCGCGCGTTTTCGAAAAGCAGCTCGCTGGTAGCGGAAGCCCGGATGCCCAGTTTGGGTTCTTTTTTGCCGCACGAAAACCCGGGTGTATTCTTGGCGTCCACGATAAAAGCCGTGATGCCCTTGTGTTTCTTCTCCGGCTCGGTCATCATGAATACGACGATGTATGTTGCCACAGGGCCGCTCGTGACCCAGGACTTGCGCCCGTTCAGGATATAGAAATCCCCGTCCCGGACGGCGCGGCTGCGCATCGTCCCGGCGTCTGAGCCGGACATCGGCTCGGTTAACGAGTACGCGCCGATGGCTTTGCCGGAAGCCACCGGGCGGAGATATTTCTGCTTCTGTTCTTCTGTGCCGAAATGGAGGAAGCCGTAGGCATAAAGCGAGTTATTGACCGACATGACCACCCCGTGCGCCGCGTCCGCTTTGCAGATTTCCTCCAGCGCCAACACGTAGGATAGCGTGTCCATGCCTGCCCCGCCATACTCTTCAGGCACCTCGATGCCCATGAAGCCCATTTCGCCCATCTTCTTGATCGTCTCGTGCGGAAATTCCCCGCTCTCGTCGAATTCAGCTGCAATAGGGACGATCTTCTCTTGCGCAAAGTCGCGCGCCGTCTGGCGGATCATTTCGTGCTCTTCGCTCAGCGGAAATAGGATATTGCTCATGCTCTCCTCCGTGGAAAGTTAGATGATTTAATAAGCCTGTTCATACCGGGCTTTGCCCGGCGTTTTGCGGGGGTAAAGCCCCCTTCGAGCCATTATCATCGTATTATGACACTGTGATTATACTGCGAAAGAAATTCTTCCTTTGTGCCCTTCGTGTTTAATTCTATTCGTTGTATTCCTTTTCTTCTGGAAACTCTACGCCGCGCGAGTCGGATTCTACATCACGGCTTTGTGCCTTTGTAGCCAGGAACTCGCGGTAGAACTCGTGCTGGATGACCAGATCCATGATCTCGTTCGTACCGGTCCAGATCGTGATCAGGCGTACATCCCGCAGCAGGCGTTCGACCGGGAAGATATTGGTGTAGCCGATGCCGCCCAGGATTTGCATGGCGTGGTTGACGACCGTCCAGGCTGTTTCGGTGGAGAATTTCTTGGCTTCCGAGACCAGCCGCCGCACCTTGCCCGGCGCTTCCTTTGCTTCGATGGAATGGCCGACAGCGTGGTTGAACGCCCTGGCTGCATCCAATAGCGTCACACTTTCCGCGACCTTGAAACTGACCCCCTCGAATTGGCGGATCTTTTGCCCGAAAGCGCGACGCCGGTCAGCGTAACGGGCCGCGATCTCGATGGCGGCGCGACCCATTCCCACCGCCCCGCCGGCGGATGTCATCCGCTCCGGGATCATCATTTGGTGGAATACTTCGGTGCCATTGCCAATCCCGGCTTCGCCGCCCAGCACGTTGGCGATTGGCACAGGCGCGCCGTGAAAGACCAGGCGTCCCGTCCC
>Ga0315275_10001112_pt1 | contig 23243 bp, 30 predicted proteins | sample YL17G03_0_MG_FD_205557 | JGI IMG/M metagenome (GOLD analysis project Ga0315275, IMG submission 205557) | Sediment microbial communities from Yellowstone Lake, YNP, Wyoming, USA - YL17G03_0 | ecosystem: Environmental > Aquatic > Freshwater > Lake > Sediment | place: USA: Wyoming | collected...
GCATCTTTTTCATTTTCTTGAAAGTGTTCCTGACATCCAGAATGGTGAAGACGAATGAAACAATAAAGGCAAGGCCCCACAACGTGTCGTTTTTAGGAACGCTGAAGTACAAGCCTGAGAGTCCTATGAGAAGCACGCCGATTCCGAGTCCTAGCAGGGAATCCTCGTCTTCGTGTATGAACTTTATAAAAATAATTGTTTCTGGATGATTAAAAAGTTTTCAATGGGCCGGAAGGGAATTGAACCCTTGATCTTCGCCGTGTGAAGGCGACGTCATGCCACTAGACCACCAGCCCAGCGCTGGGGACAGGAATTTCAGGCGGACGCAGATTAAATCCGCATCTTCCGCTTTTGAACCTGTGCGGGCAGAAGCCCAATGGATTTCACGCAATCACAGGCAGTGTCTGCCTCTTCATATCCATTCGAGTCCATCGCCTTGAACCTAGCTCGGCCACCCCAGCATATTAAGCGAAAGCTGCCTCGCGGCGGCTTTCCGTTTTCGCAAAAGCCTTTTGGGTAAAAGGCTTTTTACAGTATTTATTATAAATCTCTTTTATATTAGTTATGAAAATCACGGCCGAGCTCCAGGGCAGGAAACACAGGCTTGAACTCCGGGCAAAAGCGAAAGCCATAGACGCCGTGAAAAAGCTTGGGGTAAACCCCGAAACCGTTCTCGTCAAGCGGAAGAAAGAAATAATAACGGACGACGAGACGCTTGAAAACAACGACGAACTGGAAATCATAAAAATTGTTTCAGGTGGATGAAAATTGCACTCCCAGATAATCCAGGGCCCTCTGGACCAGCATCTCGTATCTTGCCTGCTCTTTTTTTCCGAACTCGTAAAATTTGCCTTTTCCTCCCGGAATATACATTTTGTTTTTGAACCTGGTCTCGTAAATCGTATGACAACTTTCTCCGAAAAGATCTTCGAAAAAACCATAAAGACCCATGACCTGAAATGAGACAGGATCCTGCGGGGAATATTCATTCATGCTGTTTTTTATCACGGTATTGTAATGTGAATATGGAACTTCTTTCAGTTGCAAACCATCCGCTCCATTAAGCTTAAGTGCATTGTAAATTGTCCTCATGAACATTTCTCTCTTTTCCGCGTCTGTCAGCACTATCCTTATTCTCGCGATATCGCTTATGCGCGCGAAACCCCTGATATAATCTCTGGCGGTTTTTTCGTCAGGAAATTCTAATTTTTCTTTTATCTGCTTTTCAGCGTAAACTACCTTTTTGCCTATTTTTTCAAGGGCTCTCCTTCTTTGCTTGAGGCCGGTAAAAACCAGCGCGCCGGAGGCTGGCTGGCAAAAGAATATGTTTTGGTCATCCCTCGAGATGTCGGGGTGCTTTTCTCTTTTCATTCTTATTTCTTCTTCCCGAAGAGCTTCCCTGTATTTTCCGAAATCCATGTCCAAGCTGTGCTTTTTTTGCAGTATTCCTACCATGGCCTTTCGGAAATCGTGATAATTTGTAAACTTCTGCGTGCTTGCATTACTTTTTTGGTTGCACAGGACCATGCCCCTCAGGGCTTTGAGATTTTCCAGATTTTGATTTTGTCTTGCATTAAGTTCTCCCTGCATAAAGTTCCTGTTTTCTGGCACTAAGGCTATCTCTCCTTCCCATGGGTTCATCAATTCCACATAAAGTTGAGAGCTATCCAGGGTTTCCAGATATCTTTTAACGCCTCTTTCGTCAGACGCTTTCTCCACAGAAGCTTCCATATTGTTATTATGAAATAGTAGTTAATAAACTTTACTACAGGCTCTTTAGGCTTTTATTTCATTCAGGCTCTTTTTAATTATGGCAAAAGATGGCCCAACCTGCACCAGATGCGACAGGAAGGCCGTGTACCACAGGAAATACGAGGGCACGTATCTCTGCAGTACGCATTTCCTGGCCAGCGTCGAGGACAAGGTCAGGAAAACGATACGCAAGGGAAAAATGATTGACCGCGGCGACATCGTCGCTTTCGCCCTGTCCGGCGGCAAGGATTCGTCATCCGCGCTTTACATGATTCACAGGCTTTTCGGCCGACGACGCGACCTCAGGTTCTTCGCCATAACCATAGACGAAGGCATCCCGGGCTACAGGGATGAGAGCCTGAAAATAGCGAAGCGCCTGTGCAAAAAGCTGCGCGTCAAACATCACGTTTTCACTTTCGAAAGCGAGTTCGGCAGGTTTCTGGAAGACGTCGTCAAGAAGCTGAAGAAATCCGACCGCTGGGAAGGCACGGCCTGCACTTACTGCGGGCTCGCCCGCCGCTGGCTGCTGAACAGGAAGGCCAGGGAACTGGGTGCGACCAAAATCTTGTTCGGCATGAACCTCGACGACGAGGTGCAGGGCATAATGATGGATTATATACGCGGTGACCTCGTGCGCCTGTCACGCATGGGCGGCGAGCCGATCGTCCAGAGCAGGCTTTTCGTGCCGCGCATAAAGCCGTTCAGGGAAATACCTGAACGCGAGATAGGCCTCTATGCGCTGCTTTCCGGCCTGAAGATACAGGAGAACGAGTGTCCGTTCATCGAGGGGCCGAGGTTCCGCGTGCGCGATTTCATAAACTCGCTCGAGGCCGACAGCCCCGGAACCAAATTCTCGATTCTGAACACTTTCTACCGCCTCGTGCCATGCGTCAGGGAGCTAGTTAAACAGGTAGGCGTCGAGCTCGTCCGCTGCGAAAAATGCGGCGAACCCAGCTCGCAGAAGATATGCAAGACCTGCGAGCTGTGGAGAAAATAACCCGCCAAACAGCCAAAAAAGCTTTTTAAATATATTTTTACTATTTATTGATGATAACATGCTCCCGGAACCGAGACAGAACGAACCAAGAATTATAAAGGACATACAGATGCACTTTGGAACCTTTGGAAAGGGCACAATGTCTATCGACGGCAATGCAATAGATATCGACCCCAATGACCAAGAAAATCCCGAAAAGCGCGTAAAAGAGATAATACTGCAGACTTTCGTATACGACCACGGAGGGGAAGAGATAACCCATGTTTATGTGAAAAACAGCGGCAGCAAACGCTTTGATTATAGGGGGAAGACAAAAGACCTCTTGAGGGAACTTTTCGTGAATTCATCTGGTTTCATGCGCCCCACACAGATGGTCGTGCAGGATTACTTGGACAAGAAAAATGACAGAAAAATGACATACGGTGAAAAATTTTTCGGCTCTCTTAAAAAATATTGCGAAGGGCACGGTATTTCTTACAACGCATTCATGTAAAAGTTATAAATACCCTACGCTTTCTTTTTTCATGAAAGATATAATCCAGCGCGGGGCGGAAGCGATTCTATACCTGCGTGACGGCGAGCGCGGTCAGGAGCTTGTGAAAGAACGCGTGAGTAAAGGCTACCGGATTGTGCAACTGGACGTGAAAATACGCAAGCAGCGCACGCGCGCGGAAGCGAAACTCATGGAACGCGCGCGGACGAATGGCATGGCTGTCCCGCGGGTGCGCACAGAGGGTGACTTCTCGCTAGTGATGGAGTACATAAAGGGAGCGAAGCTGAAGGATGCGCTCAACTCGATGGACGTGAACGAGCGCAGGAAAACGTGCGAAGAGATGGGCAAGCTAATAGGCGCGCTCCACGAGGCCGGCGTCATTCACGGCGACCTTACGACTTCGAACATGATTCTTTCCGATGCTGACAAGAAAGTTTACCTGATAGACTTCGGCCTGGGGAAGTTCTCAGCCGCTGTCGAGGATCAGGCGGTCGACCTTTTCCTGCTCTACGAGGCGCTGAAATCCACGCACTTCGCGTTCCTGGCGGAATGCTGGGAGGACGTGACCGAAGCTTACGCGAAGCGCTTCGGCGAGGCGAAAGACGTACTGGCTAGGATAGAAAAGATTAAAAAAAGAAGAAGATATAAATAAGTATCCTTTTATATAATGTGTATATCTATATTAACCAAATATATTGAACGAAAGCGCAAACGCGCAATCAAGATTTAAAGGGTGGAAAAGTGGCAGGTAAAAAACGAACCAAGCGTGAGAAAACCGCAGTAGAGATTGAGAAGACGGAAGATGTAAGGGACGAGACCACGACAGAAGCCAAGAGCGAACTCGAAACATCCGAAGAGAAGGTGCAGGAAGCCGTCGAGGAGACTGCAGAGAATGTAGCGGCGGAGACAGAGGAGCTCGAGGAAGTAATAAAGAAAGGCACCGACATAGTCGAGGATGTCCCGGTCCCGAAGAAGAAATTCGAGGAGAAAGTGGCCTCCTGGATACCCAGGACGGAAGTCGGCAGGGAAGTTGTAAACGGCAAGTACAGCGACATAAAGGACCTGCTGAAAAAGGGCAAAATCATCCTTGAACCGCAGATTGTTGATTATCTTATTCCTGACCTTATGGAGGAGCTTGTACACATAGGCGGCACGCCGGGCAAAGGCGGAGGCATACGCAGAACGCCGACGAGAATGACCGCGAGGATGCACAAGTCCGGCAGGAGATTCAAGCTTACATCCGTCGTCGCAGTAGGGAATGGCGACGGCGTAATAGGCATAGGCAAGGCGACGTCGAACGAGCACAGGACCGCGATAGAAAAAGCGCTGCAGCAGGCGAAAATCAGCGTCATAAGCGTGCGCAGAGGATGCGGCTCATGGGAGTGCAACTGCGGCGGAGCGCATTCAATTCCTTTCAAGACCAGAGGCAAGACTGGCTCGGTCGAAATTGAGCTTATGCCGACGCCGATGGGCGTAGGCATCGTCGCGGACAAGGAAAGCAAGAAGCTGCTCAGGCTCACAGGCATAAAAGACGTCCGCTCAAAGATTTCGGGCCAGTCGTGCACGAGGATAAACCTCGCGCTGGCGATGTTCGACGCGCTCAAGAACCTGAGCAAGACGAAGGGTGATATCTGATGATGATGTACGCTATCATAAGGGTGCGCGGAAGCGTGGACAAGAGGCAGGAGATAAAGGACACTATGGCAATGCTCCGTCTCACGCACGTTAACCACTGCGTCCTGGTCAGGAAGGACCCGAAAATAGAGGGCATGATAAAAAAAGTCAAGGATTTCGTCACATGGGGCGAGATAAGCGAAGCGACGCTCGAGAAACTCGTCAGCGAGCGAGGGCGAATGGAAGGCGACAAGAAGCTTGACGAGAAAGATGCGAAATCTGTTCTTGAATCAATAAAGAAGAACAAAAAAACTAATGTTATAAAAGGCTTCAAGCCCGTGTTCAGGCTCAGCCCGCCGAAGAAAGGCTACGAGGGCATAAAAAGAGCGTATCCTAAAGGCGCGCTCGGTTACAGGGGCGAGAAAATAAACCATCTCATTGAGAGGATGATTTAAATGGCTCATAGAAGAAAGAAAATCGAGAAAGAACGCGGAACGCGGACATGCGGCTACGGCGGCATGCGCAAGAGGCGCGGCAAGGGCAATCGCGGCGGATGCGGTAATGCGGGCTCTCTCAAACACAGGAAGTCATGGTTTCAGAAGAACGATCCGAATCACATCGGCAAGCACGGCTTCAGGCCCAAGAGCGACAAGTGCCTGAAAGAAACGATTGTTATAAACCTCAGCGAACTGGACAAGCTAGCGGGCGGCAAAAACGAAATCAACATCGCCGACTTCGACTTCGACAAGGTTCTCGGCTCCGGGAAGATAACAAGGAATCTCACGGTGAAAGCGCGCTCGTTCTCTAGACACGCGAAAGAGAAAATCGAGGAAGCTGGCGGAAAAGCGGTCGCCGAAGGCGAAGGTTCCGAGTAAATGCAAACAAAGCAAACATATTTTAAGAAGCTTATAAATATAATTATCAAAACTGTTAAATCACTTTAACTTGTCAGGGTTTTTCATGGCAATTCAGGATGCTTATATTCAGCTGCTGAGGAGGTTGCCCGGCGTAGCGGAGCCGATAAAGAGGCAGACTTTCAAGGAGAAGCTGAAATGGACCGGCATCGCGCTGCTTATTTACTTCGTGATGACGCAGGTCACGATCTTCGGCATCTCGAAGACAAATTACGAGTATTTCAAGTACCTTGAAATCCTGCTGGGCTCGAGCTTCGGCTCGCTTGTGACACTTGGCATCGGCCCCATAGTAACGGGCTCTATAATTTTGCAGCTGCTTGTCGGCTCGAAGATAATACCGTGGAACCTTTCGGAGGACACGGGCCGCACGCTCTTCCAGGGAACGCAGAAGCTGCTCGCCATTGCCCTTTGCCTTTTAGAGGGTTACGTTTACGTCGCCTTCGGCGCGATAGCCGCATTGCCCGGGCTTATGCTCATCGTCGTGCTCCAGCTGGCGATGGGTGGATGGATAGTCCTGTTCATGGACGAGGTCGTCTCAAAATGGGGCTTCGGCTCCGGCATCAGCCTTTTCATTGTCGCCGGCGTCGCGAAGACGATGGTACTCCGCGCGTTCAACCCGCTGACATCCGACGGCTCTGTTTCGAGCGGCATACAGAACCCGCCCGCAGGAGCGATACCAAACGCGTTCATCCTGCTCGGCACTGGCGAGCCGCTAAGCGCTTTCATCGTCCTGCTGCCGGTCATAGCCACCATGATTGTTTTCATGCTTGTCGTTTATGTCCAGGCGATACGCGTCGAGATACCACTGGCCTTCTCGACCGTGCGAGGCTTCGGCAGGCGCTGGCCACTAAAGTTCCTTTATACTTCCAACATTCCTGTCATACTAATAGGCGCGCTGCTGGCGAACGTGCAGGTGTTTGCGAAAATGCTCGCGCAGAACGGCGGCAACGCGTGGCTCGGGACCTTCGACACGAGCGGCCAGCCGACCGGCGGAATAGTTTATTTTCTCATCCACCCGCGAACCACTGCTATTTCCGGCGTGATGATATCGATAGGAATGTTCGCACTTCTGGGTGCACTGTTGGTCTATTTCACCAAGATACGGAAGACGAGCAGCGCCATAAAAATCGTGTTCGGTTTCGGCGTGCTCGGCGCGCTGGTGTGGTATTTCGGCATGCTTTCGATGGGTCTCACCTCGCTGGTAAACATAAATCTCATCGATGTGGCGAGGCTCGCGACATACGCGCTGTTCATGGTCGGCGGCTCGATAATATTCTCGTATTTCTGGGTGAGTACGGCCGGCATGGACTCGAAGACGGTCGCGTCGCAGATAGAATCCACGGGTATGCAAATCCCCGGCTTCAGGCGCGATATCAGGATCATAGAAAAGGTCCTTGACAGGTACATCCCGGCGCTTGCGATACTGGGCGGAGCAACGGTCGGCTTCCTGGCCGCGTTCGCGGATTTCACCGACGCGCTGGGAACAGGAACTGGTATACTTCTTTCGGTAATGATAGTCTACCAGCTGTACGAGCAGATTGCCGCGCAGCACATGGAAGATATGCATCCCGCCCTCAGGAGATTCTTCTCAAAATAACGCACACCAAAGAAATGTCCGGGATGTCTTACGTTTTTCATGCAAATGTCCCGGAAAGATGCCGGATGTATCCGGGAATCATGCAAACTTTTCGAGGTCGTCCACGTCCTCTTCAGTCGCCAGTTTCGGCTTTTTGAACTTGAAGAACCAAAGGAAGACGCCTGCCACAACGGCTATGATGATTATGATTATTATCATGGTGAAGTCGACAGGGGCGCTTCCGCCGCCCAAATCGAGCAGGTCTATTTTGGCCTGAGCCTTCTGGTAATATTCATTCGCCTGCGCGTAATTGCCCAGCGTAAGCGCATTCTCCGCTTTCGAAATGTCGGAGGTTATGTCGCTTTTAACGCTGTCGGACACGCTCTTTCCGGCCAGGGTCGAATAAAGTCCGGATATGCCATCGCTTATGTTGGCATAGCATGTCAGGAAAACGAACACCGAAGCGCTCTCGCCGCCGGCCTTTATGTTTATCAGGCCGTCGTATTTGCCAGCGCCGGATGGCGTGAGCTCTATTTCAATATTTTCCGAGTCTCCGGCCGCTATGGATACGTCGCTGAGCGGCACGTCGATGTAGCCGTTCCTGTCGAGCGACTCGAGGCTCTGATCGCCGGTGAAAGTGTCCTCGACGTCGTAGCTGAACTGCGAAAGAGTGGCTGCGCCGTTGTTCTTTATGCTGATTTCATGGAACAGCGGCTCTCCGTCAACGCACTCCTTTGAAAATATCATGGTGTCCTTAACTATTTCCAGCGCCTGCGTCCCCGCGCACGCCTGCCCGGGCTCGGTGACGCTCACAAGGACTGGTATGGAAAGCTCAAGGCCGTCGCCCGATTTGACTATTATCTTTCCCTCAACCTTCTCCTCGATGTTGGGAATGTCGAGGCTTATGGTCGTCGCTTCCAGAGGGCCGAGGCTGGTCTTGCCTATGTCGACGTAGCTGTTCTTCAGGTCGCCTGACACGGACAGCGAAACGTTCGTGGTGTTCTGCCTCAGATTCTTTATCTGCACGGTCTCGCTGAAATCGTCTGACTTGTTGGCTGATCCTGCTATGGATTCCGGCCTCAGCTCGAAGAATTCGGTTATGCTGAATTTGACGCTCTTGGTGAGCGGACTGGTCATCCTAATCTCGTATTCGCCTTCCGCCCAGTCGCTCTCTGACAAGAACTCGTAAGCGAATGTGTGGTCGGCGCCGGCGTTCGCGGATAAGTCGAGCGCCTTATTGCCGTCCGGGAAGCGCACCTCTCCGAGCACGCTGCCCGAGCTGGTCGTTCCTGTTATCCTTACCTTCTCACCCTTCCAATACTCGGCCTTGCTCGTCTGCATATTGAGGTAGTCGCCGGACGGAATCTCGATTCTCTTGAGCGTGCTGCCATAAGTGCCGGAGTCGTTGACGACGAAGGTGAAGTAGTAGACTGCGGGATTGAGGGTTATGTTGCCCGCATAGCGGCCCTGCACGCTCTCGTATTCAAGGGGCCGCTCGCTCTGGTAAATGCTGAGGTCCTCCTTGAATATGCTGTATTTCATCCAAGCCTTCTGGCCCATGTAGAAGAACATGTAAACAGTGTTGTCATCCCTGCTCACGCCGTTCAGAGGGACGGAGATTGTGGAGATGTTAAGCTGCAGCGTCCTGTTCGTCGCCGTCGTGGGCGTAATGACATTGATATAAAGCTCAGTCGGCCCGGCGTTGAAAAACGGCGATGGCCCGCATGTCGCATTGCCATCGCTGTTGGAAAAATAACATATCCCGCTGCCACCGGCCATCTGGAACGAACCCAGGCCTATGTTGCCCGTGTTGTAGACCGACCACGTCACTCGCATCGGTTTCTCGGTCGTCTTAGGGTCGACCTTGATAAGGACGGACGAATTGACCGAAAGTATCTTCTCGTCCGGCAATATGGTCACTTCAGGACTGTCCGCGGAAACGAAAACTGAATTCACCAAAAAAACAGCAGATAAAACTGCAACTAAAGCAAACGCCCAACCCCTTTTCATATTTATAATTGTCTTAAATTGGTTAATAAATGACTTTATCGCGGCTGATTTGGCGGCAGGGCAATCAATTTAAATCGCGGGGCCACCTTATTACTGAGGGGATTTTATGGATATCGAACTTAAGGATTTTGAGAAACTCGAACTGAAAGTCGGGGAAATAATAAGGGCCGATGATATAGCCGGCTCGGACAAGCTTTACAAGCTCGAAGTCGACGTCGGAGGCAAGCAGATAACGCTCGTCGCGGGCATAAAGAAAAACTACAAGAGGGAAAAGCTCGCGGGCAAGAAAGTCGTAGTCGTAACGAACCTGCGGCCGACCACGATAAAAGGCGTGACGTCCGAGGGGATGCTGCTGGCCGCGGTAAAAAACGAGGACGTCAAGCTTGTGACCATCGACGGCGACATAGAAATCGGCTCCGACGTGGCGTGAATTTTTTTCTTCTGTTTATTTTTAACTTTTCACCAGCAGCGCTCCGCGGAGCGACAGTATAATTTCTTATACCGGCAGACAAATTAATTATATGCATGATTTTGTTCTGCCTTTCGGCCCGCAGCACCCCGCGCTGGTCGAGCCAGCGCACATAAAGCTCCGCGTGGACGGAGAAACGATTCTGGGAGCGGAGCTTGTTCTGGGTTATAACCACAAGGGCATTGAGAAGTCTTTCGAGAACCGCACGTGGGCGAAAGGCGTCTACCTGAGCGAGCGCGTGTGCGGGATCTGCCTCCCAAAAAACGAGGAAATAATAACCGATGACGGGAACATAGTCAAAATTGGCGATTACGTCGAAAGGCAAATTGGAAATTCGCATGAAAATTTCATATCCTTGGAAGCAAAAGACAATGTCAAAGTTTTTTCCCTGAAAAACTCATGCCTTGTCGAACCCGGAAAAATAACGCATGTCCAAAGGTTCCGTTCCCCTGGAAAACTACTGGAAATCAGAACATGGTCCGGTATAAAAATCAGGGCTACACACGCGCATAAAATACCCATAGACTCCATTTCCGGGCCCGAATACATAAGAGCGGAGCAGCTGAAGATTGGCGATGTGTTATATTCCGCAAGGCATTTCAGAATAAAGAATGTATGGATGCCCTTGATAATCGATCTGTTGCCGGAAGAATTTGTAATAAAGCTGGAGAAAGGCGATCTGGATAAATTTAACAAAAAAATAAGAGATAGATTCAGAACGTTTTCAAACGCCGAAAGGGCTTTGAAAATTTACAGGACCAAACTCGGCCAGGGCAATCTGAGGAATGGCATCGGGATAGGGGAATTAAAAAGCGTATGCAGGGAAGTGGGAATGAGCTATAACAGATTAAAAAAAGGAATAAAATCGATAAGCAACAACAGGAACCATTTTGTTCTGAAAAACGCACACATAGATGAAGATTTAATGTATCTTATAGGCCTCATCGCCTCTGATGGGAGCTTCGGCAAGAGAAGGTGGAAAGGATATCGTGATTACAGATTGTCCTTCGTAAACAGAGACAAATCCCTGCTGAATGAGTTTGAAAAAGCCTACAAACACCTCTTTCCGCATAAAAAAATTGAAAGGAGAGCCTTAAAAAGCGGCGCTGAAATTTTGAGGGTTTCGAACCCCATACTATCAGAGGTTGCGAAATCCCTTGGTTTCAGGGTTCTTGATAATAAAAAGGAGGACATAAAGCCCATATTCAGGATGCCCGAGAGGCTGATATCATCTTTCATAGGAGGTTATTTCGACGGCTATGGACACTGCAAACTGGAAAATAAAAGTGCGAAAATACTGATTTACTCAAAAAGCGAAAAGTTTCTTTCAAGACTCCAGATGATTCTGAAAAGGCTCGGCGTGGCAAGCGCTCTGAAGAAAAGGGGCCGCTCGGGATTTAAAAACAACTTTTCTTATGTGCTTTTCATCAACAACGCCGACGACGTTCTGGCATTTTCGTCAAAGGTAAAAAACAGATTGTCCAGAAAAAGGAACATACTTGATGATATCAAGATTTTCTCGCAAAAATCCAGGAGATTCCACTCCAAATTTCAGATGTGTCCGTTGTGGGCAAACAAGTTGTTTGCTGATTTAAGGAAAAGCAGAAACATGTCACTGAGCAGATTTCATTGTCCGTCGCATCTGGGTAAAATAGAGAAGGGCAAAAAGGTAAACAAAAAAACCATGTTAACTTATTTGAAAGAACTGGAAAAAATCATCGGAAAGTGTGACGAGACCGATGCCATAAAAAGGGCTATTTCGCGGGACTTTTATCTGGATAAGGTAAAAAGCATAAAAGAGATAAATTCACCTTCAAAATTCGTTTATGACCTAACGTTAAATCCGACACATAATTTTATCGTAAATGGCGGTTTGGTTGTTTCAAACTGCGGCCATTACCACACATCCTGCTACTGCCAGGGCATCGAGCAGCTGATGGGCATCGAAATCCCCGACCGCGCGAAATACATCCGCGTCATAATCGGCGAGCTGGAGCGCATGCACTCGCACATGCTCTGCCTTGGCCTTGTCGGATGGGAGATCGGCCTCGACACGCTTTTCCACTACATCTTCCGCGACCGCGAGCTGGTGATGGACGTGCAGGAGCTGCTTACAGGGAACAGGGTGCACTTCGCCGCGAACGTCATCGGCGGCGTCAGGATTGACATAGACGGCGCGAACCACAGGAAAATTTTCGACGCCATGGAAAAGCTTGAGGAAAGGCTGGAACATTACATAAGCGTTTTCAAAAATGATGCCTCGGTAAAGAACAGAACAAAGCACATAGGCTATCTCTCGAAAGCGAAGGCGAATGAGCTCAGCCCCGTCGGGCCGAACCTGCGCGCCTCCGGGATTGATTACGACGTCAGGGAGACCGGCTATCTCGCTTACAAAGACCTGAAATTCAGGGTCGTGACCGGTCAGGGCGGCGACGCGCAGGAGCGCTGCATCGTTCGCCTCAGGGAATGCATTGAATCTGCAAGGATGATACGCCTCTCGCTGAGCGCGCTCTCGGAGATAAGGGGCGAAATCGCCATTAAGCTTCCGCCCGACCTGAACATAAAGCCGGGAAAGGAGACCGTTTCGCGCGTCGAGGCGCCGCGCGGCGACCTTTTCTATTACGTGCAGGCCGGCGGCGACAGGCCGTACAGGGTGCGCATCCGCACACCGACGTACCAGACGTTCCACGTCCTCGAGGACATACTTAAGGGATATTCAATCCCCGACGTTCCGGTCATAATCGCCTCGCTCGACCCATGCTTCTCATGCACGGACAGGATGACAATCATAGACGTGCGCAACAAAAAGGAAAGAATCGTGACTAAACATGAGATTCTCCACATGAGGAACGGCGATACGCATCACGGAGGTCATCATGCTTGATGCGCTTATCACACAGTCCGCCCTGCAGGAGATTTTCCAGGCGCTGGTTTTCCCGGGCTTCCTCGCGGCTTTCGTTATAGGCTTTTTTTACATGGGCATAATGAGGAAAGCGGCTGCACGCATGCACAACCGCGTCGGTCCTCCGCTGTGGCAGCCGTTCCTTGACTTCTTCAAGCTCATGTCAAAGGAGAACATAACAACAAAAAACACAATGAGCTCGTTAGCGACGTTCTGCCCGCTCGTGTCCTTCGCGGCGCTTCTCACCGTCGCGCTGTTTATACCAATCGCCGGCGCCTCGGGCATCGTGCCTTTCGAGGGCAGCCTTTTCGTGGTGATTTCTTTCCTCGTATTGTCCTCGGTGTTTCTAGCGCTCTCCGGCTTCGCGGCTGGCAGCCCGTTCGCATCCATCGGCGGCATCCGCGAGCTGACGCAGCTTTTCGCCTACGAATTCCCCTTCATCATCTCGATGGTGACAGCAGGCGTATTCACAGGCTTCCGCGTCGTTCCATTCTCCTCGCTGGCTTTCCCGTTCGCGCTCTTTGCATTCTTCGCGGGCGTGCTCGGCAAGCTCTCGCTGCCGCCGTTCCACATACCTGAGGCGGAACAGGAAATCGTCGCCGGCGCAACGACCGAGTACAGCGGGACCAGGCTCGCGCTTTTCGAGCTCACGAAGGCGGCAGGGTTCTGGGTGCTCATATCGCTGGGCGCGGTGCTGTTCCTCGGGGCGGACGGCCCGCTTTCATTCGCCGCGTATTCGCTCGGCATCCTCGCGATGCTCATAATCTTCAGGGTCATCTTCGCGAGGGTCCAGATAGCGCAGGCGTTCAGGCTTTACTGGTTCATAATAGGGCCGCTCGCGGTAATAGATCTCGTGAGGGCGATAATAGGATTGTATTGAGGAGCGAAGGTGAATTAAATGAATCTTTTGCCGGAGGCTGTCAGGAGGCTTTTTTCAAGGCCCTCCACCCGCAGGTATCCAAAGCAAAAGCCTCTGCTACCGGAGGGCTTCCGTGGCAAGGTCGAGTGGGACAGGGAGGCCTGCACATTCTGCATGCTATGCGCGACCAACTGCCCGGTGAATGCGATAACCATAAACAAGGAGAACAAAATCTGGGCCATCGACAACGGCAAGTGCATATTCTGCGGCAAATGCCACGACGTCTGCCCGACGAATCCGAAGGCCGTAAGCAACTCCGGCAAATACGAACTCGCCGGCTACGACAGGACGAAGTTCAATGAGATGCACAGAAAATAACCCGCAGAACCGGGGATTATTCAGCGGGCTTTATTTTTTCTTAAGCCTGCTTCCGATTCTCTTCATAACGCTGGAGCGGCGCTCGATTTCGCTTTCAAGCATGGTGCCGAGAAGCTTCTTTTCATAGAGCCCGCTGATTATGTCGACGACCGCGTCGCCCGCCTTCCTCACTTGGCCGCACATCTGCTGGCCAAACTCATTGCTCCTGCGCTGGATGCCTATCATTGTGACCGGACTCTTAACCGGCTGGTCCGCGTTGTAAAGGCGGAGGAAAATTGTCAGCGGCGTCGTGTGCGTGGAGATGAACGCCTCGCTTATCTCATAATCATTTATCACTTTCATGCTGCCCGTGCCTTTGCCGAAGTCGGCGGCATCCACTATTATAAGCAGGGTGGGAGCGAACTCCTTTATTTCCCTCACGTGGTCCTCGGGCATCGCTGTCTTGATGAGCATGAAAAAATCGTCGCTGCCGAGTTTCTTGCGCAGCCTGTCAACGACGTAAAATCCGACGCCGTCGTCTCCCTTGAGGTCGTTGCCCACGCCCATGACGGCGAAGCGCTCCTTGCGCAGCTTCTCCTCCTTGAACTCCCTGAAGATTTCGTTTACCGACTCGGCGAACCCGATGCCCTCCTTTTCCTTCGCAGCCTTCGCCCTGGAATCCTCGGTCTGCACAGAGGCTTTTTTCTTGGCGTGCCTGAACGAAAGCTTACTGAGTACGGAAAACCTGGCTTTTAGCTTTTTCGCGTTCATGATTATAATGTGTTTTCCGCTCCTTAAATTAAAGCCGAATCCGGATGTGAAAAAGAGAGCGGTCGAGGCGATAAATTAAAATGTGCAAGGCCATAATAATAATCATATCCTTGCTTTCTTGTCGCGCATAATACCTGTGTTCTATTCTATAATTGCCTAATTAGCTTTATAAAGATTAGGGTTCAATATATGTTAAGGTGAGGGCGACAATTATGAAACTTCAGATGTCCAAAAACTCCTTCTGGGTCGTTGTTCCCAAAAACAAGGTCAAAAAGAAGGGCTGGAAAAAAGGGACCGAACTGGACTGGTCGGACTATCCGAATGGCGATCTGGTCCTCCAAGAAGTCAGGAAGTGATAAGCATGAGCAAAACAAACAAGAAACTTAACGCGAAGCGTCTGTCAAGGCGGACGAAATACCCGATGCAGCACAAAGGCGGCAAGGTGTGAAAGCCGGGAAGTCAGGAAATAGCCGAAATATGTTTAAACGTGCTTGGGCATTTTTAAGGATTCCGGGATAAGAATATACCATGGTACAGGCCAGATACCTGATTTCTGACAAGGTCATCAACGTGGGCCTTCGGGTTTTTCTTACTTCATTCATGATGGATGAGGGAATCAAAAAAGGCGTCGCCAGAAACATAGACAAGAAAACGGTTGAGATGCTGGTCGATTTAGGTAATACAAATGCGGAGGAATTCCACAAGAAGGTCGAAACGGCCATCCACACGGAATTTGAAAGCGCAGATACTGGATGCGACCGGGGGAAAATCAATGTCAAGCTGGCGGAGACGAGCAATCCCGGATGGGATATCCCTGACATCATGTTCTCCTCCCAGTCGCTGCTATTGAACCAGACAGGCAAGGGCGTGAATGTCATGCTGCGCATAGAAAAGGGCATAAACGATCTCCCCGAAAAACTTGCCAGGGCAATAAAAGGGAAGTAGGCGCGGAAAACGTTTATTCGTTTGTTTCTATCTTTTTCATTAACCAAAAGAATGCACCACCGGCAATTACTTCATTCTATTATGAAGCCACAAGCCGGACAAAAGTCATCGTCAGAAAATGGACCACCAGGAGCGCAATACATACAAAACTCTTCGCCATATGATTCTTCCAACTTTTCATATATCTTTTTATCCGGAACCCTGCCGAAGTTAGCTTCGACGAAACCATTCTTGTGAAGGATCAATGCGAGTGAATTGAAAGTTCTCTCGCCATATATTGGTTCAGACATTTTGTAGGCTGTGCTTATATTATCGATTGCTATATGGAAAAGCCACTCTATAACAGCCTTCTTGCCCAAGCCCGGATCCTTAGATTCCCAGTATGATTCTATAGTTTTTTTGTCATAGGTGTTAAGGGAGTGTCTAAATAACCGATGTTCCATTCCAAGCCCCTTTCTCGGTGAGTCTATCCATTCATGGAGTTCTCTAAAATCAATACCGGTTCTCATCCTGCTCAATGCACAATGTATTTCCAAGCTGGGCACAGCACATTCACCAAGCTTGTGTTAACGTTATGAAATATAAACCATGTTTAAACGGCTCTGTAGAAATCATATATAACAGATGGGCTTATATGAGGTAAACAATATCCGTTATATAAACTCAGAAGTAGTTACGAACCATAAGGATTTAAAAAGATTATATCTATTTTATCTAATATGAATAATAAAATCACTATTGTGGGACTGGGAAGAAACAACCCAAATCAGTTATTCGCTATAGGGGATTGGAGAAAAGAATTCTATTTCATTGCCCCACCAACTGATGCAACAGCAAGAACTTACTTTGATGATGTTTATAGGCGTGTTAAGGCTGGAGAAAGGGTTGAAGTGGAAGCATCTTTATACGGAAGAAATGCTCAATTAATAATCCCATCCAATTTAGAACCAATTGTTCAAACAACTGGTACGATGGTTGCACCTCCACAAAATGGCGGTTTTTCTACAGCACAAATTCTTGCAACAGATTTATATTCAAGCATTCACGATGCTAAGGAAGCACAATTTGCAATACATGGTAAGCATTGCCAATTTCATTATGATGAAAAAATGGAAGCATTGATGCAAGGAAAGCCTCAACAGAGATTACAAGACGACATATTGGCAAGAGATGTCGTAAGACTATTATTGACAACACGGAAACCAACACATCTTCAGGGAAGAAATAATAAAGGATGGTGGAGCGATGTTGAGTTTCCAAATGTCGAAGATAGAGTATTAAGAAATAGGATACATGCCTTGATGAATGAAGATGGCCTATTAGATTCTGTGTTTCAATGCCACGAACCAGATTATTATGCTTTTGAAAGTGAATTTATTGTTCAGCCTTGGGATCGTAATCCGAGTTACTTGCAATCCGAATTTGTTACAAACGAAACATTGAGAATCGCATTAGCTAAAATGCTGAAACCTTTTGAGGCAGAAAAACCGCAATTTGTTTTGTAACAACAGAGATAGTCTGGTTATTTCGTTCTCTATTTTTCGGCGAGCTAATTGAGTTTAAACACATCCTTTTAAGGCCTTTTTTGAATTCTAAAGTATGAGCCTCAAATTCGTTAAGTGGGACGTCAATTATAAGCCTGTCGAAAGGTCAGGGGACTATTTAATCAAGGGAATTTTCGAAGATGACCAGGGCAACAAACATGAGTGGTTCCCAAAGACAGAAGACTTGTCGGAAGGAATTGGTCATGCCAAAGCGGCGGCCTCGATTAACAGGCTTCACAGAAGCAGGTGAGTACATGAAAGGCGATAAGAATCTTTTCTTCTTTTACGCCGGAATACTTGTTGGAACTCTTGGAGGTATTCTCGGCAATTACCTGATCTCTGTGCATTTCAAGTACGCTGAATACGTAGATGTTTGCGGAGGGGATTGCATATCCTACTGGCAGAATCAATTCAACATTACGCTAATTGAAATCGTGATTATAATTGTCGCTATCATGGTTCTTTTATATTTTTCGATCCCAAAATCAGCACTTCAGAGAGGCAATAAATCAACCAAGGAAGCAGCTTCCCGGGGCGATTGACGCGCAAGAAATCAGAGATTTGTGTATAAAATAAGAATAGTTAAATCATGAGAAGCAATTCCAAGGCACAAGAACATATACCACATTAAATTTAAATTACCAAATTCCTTTGGAAACCATAAAAATTTCTTTAGATAATTTATTGGAAGGATGGAAGCAATCAGACCGGATAGAACGACCGGATAAAAAATATTCGGAGGCTGGATTGCAATTCCAAGGCCTGCGGTTGTGGATATTCCGATACTCGGATCGATTGCTATGCTTATTGGAAAACCAACTAATAGCTGAGCCGTTATATGTCCAAGTTCATGAATAAAATAAAGAGGGATTGCGACAAGGGTAGTTTTCCATAAAAACTTTAACGAGTCATGAAGGGCTTCTTTGAATGCCTTTTTGTTCATTTCAGCGCTTCCTCCACAAAAACAACTTCTGCTTTCCGAGTGGGACTTCCTGTTTCTCGATCTTCCCTTCCTTCTCAAGCTCGTTCAGCAGCCGGCCCACAAGGTAGTGATGCACGGACTTCCCGGTCTTTTTCTTTATCTCCTTGATGACCTGGTTCGTAGATATGAACCTCTTGGGAAGGACATCGAGAATCACGGCTTTATATTGCGATTTCTTAGCCATGATATATTCTTTGTAGACCCCGTTATTTACGTTCATATACTAATGTATGTATACAAAGGTTTATATACTCTGCCCTCCAATAATTAATTGTCGCAGGCGGGAAATTAGAGAAGGACATTGCGGCTTGGCCGGGGAAACCCGGCCGGCATGTCGGCAGGGCTTTTCTGATATCCAGAATAACCAAGGCCCGTCTTTGAATCGACCCATTCGCCTATCTGTCCGGGCCGCGCGGCTGGCTGCGGCCCATCCAGACGAAAAACTTGAGCAGGGTCATCTTATACTGGTTTATGTAGTTCTCCGAATACTTCCTCTCCCTTCTCGCCCTGAGCGCGTTCATGATGTCAATCAGGTCTTTCCTGGCCGCCGTCTTGAAGTCCTTCTTGAAAAGCTGGGAGATGAGGTATAGCTGCCTGAGTTCATTCATGCGGCGGCCCGCTCCCACGTCCATGACCTTGTCCTTTTCCATGAACTCCAGAATAAGATTGCTGTTCGCCTTAGCGGTTTCGTTCACAACCTTTTTAATAAGTTTCTCTATAATATTTTCATAGCCTTGCATGATTGACCACACTCCCATGAGTTTTTAAACACGGGTATTATGCTCGCGGGTTTATCGGACGTGATAATCATATGCTCGAATCGATTCTCAACTTCAGGGAAGTCGACAAGTCTCCATACCTGACTTTCATATGGGCGCTGCTCATCTCCACGGTCGGCATCCTGCTTGCCACACAACTTTTCTACAAGGTGACCATATCGGGCGTGTCGTTCAACCTCACGGGCATGTTTGCCGTCATGTTCACCATCATGCCTTCCGTCTATTTCCTGACCATGGTCATAAAGAAAGAGGAGAAGATGGAGGAGGAGGCCTGCATAAAACATTACAAACAGGACTTCTTCAAGCGGCACGAAAAGGACATACTCATGTTCCTCTTCTATTTTCTAGGCGTGACCGTCGCCTTCGCCGCCTGGTCCTTCGTGCTGCCTGGCGACTTTTTCCAGGTGCAGCTGGTGAAAATAACGGAGATACGCGCGGCCGTGTCCGGCCAGTTCACCGGCAAGATAATAAAAGGCAGCTTCGATTCTTTCACGGCCGTCTTCGCGAACAACATGGAAGTGATGATATTCTCTTTCATATTTTGCCTGCTCTACGGTGCGGGCGCAGTTTTCATAATCGTGTGGAACGCGTCCATACTGGGCACGTGCATAGGCGAGCTTTCAAAGTCGATAACCGACATCCCCATGGTCACGCTGTCGTTCCTGCCGCACGGTATTCCTGAAGTCGTCGGATATCTCTGCGCGGGCCTTGCCGGAGGCATATTGTCCGCGGCGATTCTGAGATGCAGAAGCACTAAAGTTCTCGAAACCATATTCTTCGATTCGGTTAAAATCATACTGCTTGGTGTGTTTTTCATATTGATAGCCGCCGGCGTAGAAGTGTATTTCTGACGCTTTGATAGTCCGCGTGCAGCGCTTTACCTGCCCGTCAGCCGACGAAAGCAAGTTTATATTGGAAACGGGCCCAATTATTTATCAAGGGGTGTCAACATGATGGACATATGGTTTGTCATTGCAACACTGCTTGCACCGGTTTTTGCAGAATATGCGAAGATAAGAAGCAAGGCAGAGAGACAGTTTAACTTCATAGCGGCCGCGGGGGTTTTCTTCCTCGTATCTATAGCATTTACAGCGAGCTTGTTCACTAACCTGGTAGGAGCTTCGTACATATTCGGCGTATACATATTCGAGTTCCTTGGGTGGCTTTTCTTGATCGTTGGTGCAGTGTGGGCAGTGTTCAGTGGCCTGATAAAATAGGGTAAAATAAGCAATCGGGAAGCACTTAACTCCTTCCCTTTTTTTCTTTTTGTTTTCCGGCCGGCGGCATGTCTCTATTTTCTAGATTTTCTAGAAGTTCCGGGAGCCTCTATGTAGCACGGGGTCGGGACTTTTGAGGACGCGACTTTCAGCGCTTTCACGCATACAGCCTCGTTACCCGGAGCGACCCGCGCCTCTAGAATCCGCTGGTTGGTCTTTATCTGCGCGGCTGTGCCGATTGGCCTGCCGAAAGCCTGCCGCATTCCGGTCTGGAAACGGTCTGCTCCGGCGCCGGTAGCGAGCGGGTTTTCCCTGAGAACATGGTGCGGGAATATGAGAACCTTCATGAAGAAGCCATCGACTCCGAGGTGCTTCTCAAGCTGCTTCGTGGCGGCGATTCTGGCCGCTTCGAGGGCGTTGCTCCTTATCTGGACCGCGTTCTTGCCGACAAGGTACATGGTGACCGTGAATTCCGGTTTTCGCACGCCCGCGTCGAACCTGTGTATTTTCGACGGCGGCACGCCTTTCACGTAGCCTTTCCTCGGCTTGCTTATCGAGATCCTCGTGTTCGGCCTCTCAATCTTCCTGTAGCATCTTGCTGGTCTCAATCCCATGATATCACTTTACAAGTATACTATAACTCGGATATTATATTCCTTATATATAACCATAATGGTTTAAATATGTGCTCTGTTAGCTACGCACATTCCTGATTTTTAAAATTTATCTCTTAAATACATCTTGAAAAATTATAATCTATATTGACTTATTCCGTCCTGACGCCCTTCCAGTCCCTGAGGGCGAGCTCGTAGCGCTCCATCGTGCCCGCGTCGAACCACTGGCCGGCGAAGGGGAAGCCGTAAAGCCTGCCCATCTTCGCGAGCTTGGGGAAAATCTCCTTCTCAAGCGAGCAAGCGCCTTTCGGAATCATCTCGGCGACATCGGGCTCCATTATGTAGAAGCCGGCGTTTATGAGCTTTGACGGCTCCTTGCCTTTCTTCGGCTTCTCGACAAATTCGATTATCCTGACGCCGTCGAGCCTCGCGACGCCGTACTGGCTCGGGTCGTCTACCGTCGTGAGAGCTATGGTCACGAGCGCCCGGTTCTTCTTGTGCGCCTCGTACATGTCAATTATGTTTATGTCCTTGAGCTCGTCGCCGTTGGAAACTATGAAAGTCTTGTTAAGCCTGTCCTTCGCCAGTCTAAGCGGCCCGCCCGTGCCCAGCGGCATCGACTCTTCAACGAACGATATGTTAAGGCCGAGCTTGGACCAGCCGTTCTTCTCGGCGATTATCTTTTCCTTCAGGTAGCCGACCGAAAGAATCACGTCGTTTATGCCGTATTTCTTCAGCAGGTCGAACATATGTTCGACAAGCGGCTTTCCCTGGACCGGCACAAGTGCCTTGGGAATCTCGTATGTGATGGGTCGCAACCGCGTTCCTTCGCCGCCGCAGAGAATGAGCGCTGTCTTAAGCTCGCGCAGGCTCAGGTATTTAGAAAGTACGAGCTCTATAGCATGCGAGCGGTTGCGCACGTCGAGGCCGTCGACCATCGTGTCTATCTTCTCCAGAATTTTCTTATCAATTGTGAGTGTGATACGCTCTTTCATACGAAGTATTATTTACTCATACTATATAAAAAGCTTTCCTGTACGTTGCGCGCGGGTATTATTGCGCTACTTCCTCGCCTGGAAAATGTTCTCGATTTCCGCGAGCTTCTTGAGCCGCTTGATGTGGCGCTCTTCGTTGCTGAATTTCGTCTCCAGGAACGCTTTCACTATCTTCTTCGCTTCCAGGTCAGTGGTGAACCTCGCGCCAAGAGTCAGGACGTTCGCGTTGTTGTGCTCGCGGCTCGCCTTCGCAAGGTCGTGGTTCATGCAGAAAGCCGCGCGAATCCCGGGGAACTTGTTCGCCGCGATGGACATGCCTATGCCGCTGCCACAGATAAGAATCCCGAACTCGAAACCGCCAAGTACGGCTTCGGAAACCTTTTTGGCGTATTCCGGATAATCGCTCGCCTCTTCGGAATTCGTGCCGAAGTCCTCGAAGTGGTAGCCGTTGGCTGTCAGAAACTCTTTGATTTTTTCCTTAAGTTCGAAGCCGGCATGGTCAGAACCTATCGCAACTTTCATGCTATTTCTTTCGCGGGCCGATATAAAAATATGATTACGGGAACCTCACAAGGAGATTACCAAATTCAGGATCTGATTGCAGTTCAATGGCGTCTTTAACCACGTTCAAACGCCTTGCATTGATGGCTATGTGCTCGCCCTCTCTCGGCAGTTCCGGAAGGAAAAAACTGCCTCTTTCCAGAAGCAAAGGATATCTTTCACCGAAAATGTCCATGGCCCAACCGCTAGCAAATTCATCATAACCATAAAAATTGCCATATATCCTTCTTCCAGCAATTTCGACGTAAGGCGGATTACTATACCGTTTGCCTCTCAATATGCCTTCACCTTGAACTAATACGTCAAAATCCCTTTTTACCGGAATTTTTACAAGCATTGAAAATCACACATTATATTTCTAATAAAAGTCAATTTTTTAAACAGCAATTATTCCTGATATAAACGAAGCGCGTGAGCACAATATTTAAAGCGTGAAGCCAAATCTTCAAAATGGTAAAGATATCGCCATCCATACTCTCAGCTGATTTCAGTTGCCTCGAGAACGAGCTGAAAAAGGTGAAGGAAGCCGAATGGATTCACATCGACGTGATGGACGGGCACTTCGTAAAGAACATAACGATAGGCCCGCTCGTCGTAAAGGCATTACGCAAGATCACGAAACAGGTTCTCGACGTCCACCTCATGATAGAGCATCCGGAAAAGCACGTGGCGGCGTTCGCGGAAGCCGGCGCGGACATAATCGTCGTCCATGCAGAAGCATGCAAGGACCTAGGCGCTGTTCTGGAGCAGATAAAGGGTCTTGGATGCAAGGCGGGCGTTTCGATAAAGCCGGGAACTGACGTTTCTGAAATAGAGCATGTTTTACATATGACGGACGTTGTCCTCGTGATGACGGTCGAGCCGGGATTCGGTGGCCAGAAGTTCAGGCCGC
>Ga0315275_10001113_pt1 | contig 23235 bp, 21 predicted proteins | sample YL17G03_0_MG_FD_205557 | JGI IMG/M metagenome (GOLD analysis project Ga0315275, IMG submission 205557) | Sediment microbial communities from Yellowstone Lake, YNP, Wyoming, USA - YL17G03_0 | ecosystem: Environmental > Aquatic > Freshwater > Lake > Sediment | place: USA: Wyoming | collected...
ATCCTCCGTCTGCCTCTCGACCTGCCGTGTGAATGATCATGCCGAAGAAGAAGATCCTGATCATCGACGACGAGCGGCTGATCCGCTGGTCCCTGGCCCAGAAGATGATGGGCTGGGGATATCAGGTCGTCGAGGCGGAGAGCGGGGCGGCCGGCCTGCGCTCGCTGACCGAAGAGAGCCCGGACCTCCTTCTCCTGGACATGAAGCTTCCGGACGCGAAGGGCACCGACGTTCTGGAGGATCTCCGGAAGAACTGGCCCGAGCTGCCGGTCATCATGATCACCGCGTTCGGGGTCATCGAGGACGTCGTGACGGCCATGCGCCGCGGGGCCTACGATTTCATCACCAAACCCATCGACGACGCCAAGCTCCGGAGCACCGTGGTCCACGCCCTGGAAGCGGCCGCCTTGAAGAAAAAGATCGCCACCTACCGTGAGATCGAGAGGACGAAGTCCACGAACGTCCCGATCGTCGGCCAAACGCCCGTCATGCGACAGCTTCTGGAGGTGGTCAAAAAACTGGCTGAGAGCGAGGCCTCGATCATCCTCCTTCAAGGCGAGAGCGGGACCGGGAAGGACCTCTTTGCCCAGACGCTTCATCTCTGGAGCCGGCGGAGCGAAGCGCCCTTTCTCGCGATCAACTGCTCGGCCATCCCGGCCAGCCTGCTTGAAAGCGAGCTGTTCGGCTACGAAAAAGGGGCGTTTACCGACGCCAAGCAGCAAAAGAGGGGCTTGGTCGAGCTGGCCGACGAAGGGACGCTCTTCCTGGACGAGATCAGCAGCCTGGACCTGTCCCTGCAGGCCAAGCTTCTCCGGTTCCTCGAGACCCACACGTTCAAGCGGGTCGGGGGCTTAAGGGATATCCAGGTCGATCTGCGCGTGGTCGCCGCGACCAACCAAGACCTGGAGGTGCTCAGCCGCCAGGAAAAATTCCGCAAGGACCTTTTTTACCGGCTGAACGTCTGTCCCGTCCATCTCCCGACGCTGGCCGAGCGGAAGGAGGACATCCTGCCCCTGGCCCGGCATTTCATCGCCGAGTACAATCGAAAGTTCAGCAAGGCCATCCAGGGCCTGGAACCGGCCGCCGAAAAATTGTTCGTACAATACGGATGGCCGGGGAACGTCCGTGAGCTGAAGAACGCCATCGAGCGGGCGATGATCTTCGAGGACAATCCGCTCATCTCCCCGAGACACGTGCCCATCCGCCTCAACGAACCTCCGCCCGACGTGCGCGAGGCCTCACCCGGGCCGTCCGGCCCCGACGGGCTGTCCCTTCCCGAGGCGGAAAAAAGGATGGTCATTCACGCGCTCGGAAAAGCGGGGGGGAACAAATCGTTGGCGGCCAGGATGCTTGGCATCAGTCGCGATACACTGCGCTACAGGCTCGGCAAGCTGAACGAAAAAGCCGCTCCGAAACCCTGAAACCGCCCGCCGCTCGAAAACCTTGACAGTCTCCGAAGAAAGAGACTATAGTAACTTTCCTCAAATTGAATTTCCCTTCCGGATATGCGATTATGGAGGCAACCTCTTCCGTGATCTGAGGAGATGACGAAGGCCATGAAAGTACTCGTTTTGAACAGCGGCAGTTCATCCGTCAAGTTCCAGTTCATGCGCATGGAGGACGAAGGACTCCTGGCCAAAGGGATCGTGGAGAAGATCGGCTCGAGCGACGCCGTTGTCACCTACCAGCCCGAGGGCCGGACGAGGATCCGGGAGATCCGCGAGGTCCTCAATCACAGCGTGGCCATCGAAATGGTCCTGAACCTCCTTCTCAGCCCCCACCACGGCGTCATCCGCCAGAGAAGCGAGATCGACGGCGTCGGGCACAGGATCGTCCACGGCGGCGAGGATTTTTCCGAATCCGTGCTGATCACGGACAAGGTCAAGGCCACCATCCGCAAGTGCATCCAGTTCGCTCCCCTTCATAATCCCCATAACCTCAAGGGCATCGAGGCCTGCGAGGCCCTCCTGCCGGAAGTCCCTCAGGTGGGCGTGTTCGACACGGCGTTCCACCAGACCATCCCGCCCAAGGCCTTCATCTACGGACTTCCCTACGCTCTCTACCGGAAGCTGAGCATCCGGCGCTACGGGTTCCACGGCACGTCCCACAATTTCGTGGCCCTTAAGGCCGCCGAGATTCTCGGCCGGCCCATCGGGAAGCTCCACCTCATCACATGCCACTTGGGCAACGGGGCTAGCCTCACAGCCGTGGCCGGCGGGAGATCCATCGATACGACGATGGGCTTCACGCCTCTTGAAGGGCTGGTCATGGGCACCCGCTGCGGCAGCATCGACCCGGCCCTCGTCCCCTACATCATGGAACGGGAGAAGCTGGGGCCGAAGGAAGTCGATTCCATCATGAACAAGAACAGCGGCATGCTGGGGCTGACCGAGACCTCGAACGACATGCGGGAGATCGAGCAGGAAGCCGCCCACGGCAGCGAGCGGCATCAGTTGGCCCTCGAGATCTACTGTCACACGATCAAAAAGTACATCGGGGCCTATATGGCCGAAATGGGACGCGTCGATGCCATCATCTTCACCGGAGGGGTGGGCGAGAACTCCCGCCTCGTCCGTCGTCTTGTCTCCGCGGGGCTCGAGGAGTTCGGCATCGTCCTCGACGCGGCGAAAAACGAGGCTAACGAACGCGTGATCAGCTCAGGCCGGGTGAAGATCATGGTCGTGCCGACCAACGAGGAGCTGGCCATCGCCCGGGATACCCGGCGGATCCTGTCGTCCCTGGGACCCCGTCCCGCCGTCGGCACGGCCGGTCCGGAATTGGCCCGGCCGACGGCTCCCGCGCCCGATGACGTGGCCAAGCTCGTCCTGCTCTGGGCCAAAGACCGTAAAGCGGTCCCCGCCTCGCTTGCCCGGAAATGGGGACGGGAGCTCGGCCGGCCCGTCGGCGCTGCCGAGGTGACCCGGGAACTCGAACGGCTGGGCCTCGCGGCGGCCGCCCGCCCGGCAAGGACCGCTCCAAAAACGAATTGAGGGATGACGCCATGGACAAGATCAACCGTGAAGACGCCGGCTGGCTCGTCGCCCTGTCCTGGCTGAGCGCGCTCGAGGAGACGGCGCGGGATTTCCACGGGACGCGGCCCTATGTCTTCAGCGCCCGGGCCTATGAACATTCCGTCGAATATTATCTCCACCTCCTCGGGGACGAGTACGGGATGCAGATAAAAAAATCCAGCTCGATCCGGGAAGCCGTGGAAAACTACATCCAGATCGGCGTCGCCGGCGGGCTGTTCCGGGACGCCAACTTCTTCGAGCTGTCGGAGGTCAACCCCTTCCACCTGGGGATCACCGTCCACGACTGCGTCTACCTCAAGAGCTGCCAGGCGCTCATCGAGCAGGGATTCTCGGTCCGCGACCTGACCTGCGCCCGGATCGGCTGTTTCCGGGCGGCGGTCAAGGCCCTGGCGAATATCGACTGCGAATACCAGGTGACCTCGTTCAACGTCGATGGAGACTGCAAGGGTTACATCGAAAGGACTTGAATTGGCCAAAGTCGCTTCCCCTTCCACGCTGAGCCTGCTCCAGGTTGCCCGGGAGAGCGAGGACGCGGCGTCCGTCCGGTCGGCCATCATGCAACTCGGCTATGAGACCTGCGATGACGTCTACCCTCTCCTGGTCGAAAAGCTCGACGACTCGAATCCCAACATCCAGCACGCCGCGGTCGTCGCCCTGGGACGACATGCCCGGCCCGAGGCCATCGACGAGCTCTCAAAGCCGAAGATCTTCCATTCCTCGTATCACCAGATCCGCTGGGCGGCCGTCACGGCCGTCGGCCGGCTGGGGGATCACCGGGTCATCGACCTTCTCCTCAAGGCCGCTGAGGACCCGGAGTGGATCGTCCGGACCGAAGCCATCGCCGAGCTCATGGGCAAGGTCAAGGCCATCATCGCCCGCAAGGACGTCCGCCTGGCCCGCCTCCTGATCTACATGTTCTCGCTGGACAACGAGGAAATCGTCAACTTGGCCATGGAGGGATTCCAGGAATTGGGCTCGCCCTGCCTCGAATGGCTCCACGAAGCGCTCCGGAATCCGTCGCCGAACATCCGTTCCAACGCCGCCCTGACCCTGGGAAAGATGAAGTCCCAGGGTTCGACGCCTTACCTGATCGAGCTCCTCCAGGACGAAGAATCCTGCGTCCGGGCGAGCGTTTCGGAAGCCCTGGGTCTCGTCGGGAACAAGGTGAGCATCGAACCCCTGGTGCTGATGGTCCAGGACAACGTGGAAAGGGTCCAGGACCGGGCCGTGACGGCCCTTGTCGGGTTCGGCAAGGCCGCCACCATTCCCCTGCTCAACGCGCTCTCCCGGGAACGGGACAAGTATGCCCAGCGGGCCTTCCTGAAATGCCTTGGCCGGATCGGCGACCCGAAGTCCGTGTCCGCCCTGATCAGCTACCTCCGGAGCAGCTACTTCATCGTCCGGCAGGCGGCGGTCTCTGCCCTCGTGCATTTCGGGCCGATCGTGACCAGGCATCTTCTGGCCACCCTCTCCTTCAACACCTCGGATATCGAATCCCTGAAGAAGGACGGTTGTGACCACGAACACCCCGAGCTCCAGCTGCGGGCCATCAAGGCGATCGGCGGGCTGGAGGACCATCGGGCCGTGGCCCTCCTCAAGGAACTCGTTGAGACGGGGCTGCCCGACATCCAGGACGCGGCCTCTCAGGCCTTGTCCCAGATCGGGTGCTCCGCCTGGGGCCGCTGCTGTGCCCTGAAGGTCCTCGGGGAAGTCGGGGATAAATCCATCGTCCCCGAGATCCTGCCCTCGCTCTGGGACGACTCCGACAACGTCCGCTACGAGGCGGTCCGTGCCCTGGGCAGGCTCGGCGGCGACGAGGCCGTCCAGCATCTCGTCCGCATAGCCCGCAAAGACCCCCGCGACTTCATCCGCCGCGAGGCCGTGCGTTTCCTGAGGAGGTGCGGGCAGGGGCACGCCGGTGTCCTGGACCTGGCCCGCAAGCACCTCAAGGACCCTTCGCGCGACGTTCGCGTCCAATGTGCCCGGCTTCTGGCAGGGTTCCAGGACAAAAAGTCCATCCTACCGCTTCTCAAGGCCATGGCCGACCCCCATTGGAGCGTCCGCGAAAGCGCCGAAGTGGCGCTCCTCAACTTCGGGCGCGATGCCGCGGAGCTTCTCGTCGGGGCCCTGAGGAGCGCGTCGTGGACGACGCGTTTCCGGGCCGCCCGGCTGTTGGGAGAGATCGGGGATCCCGAGGCCGTTTCTCCGCTCGAAAGCGCCCTCGCCCGGCGAGGGGAAAGGAAAGCCGTTCGTGGGGTCATCGAATCGTCTTTAAAGAGGTTGAAGAAATAGTGGGTCAAGGGACTGAGGGACTTAACCTGCTGGCCTACGAGAAGGGCTACGATTACGGCCCGAGCAAGGTCCAGGCCCGCTGATCCGGCGGGAATCGCCGGGTCTATGAAAGGAGTGTCATGACGGAATTTATCTACACCCGCCTGTTTTCCCTGGGACAGGACACGACCGAGTACGAGGTCATCGCGTTGGACCATGTGGCCTCCGGCGCGTGCGACGGCCGGCCGGTCCTCCGGGTAGCCCCCGAGGGACTGACCTTGCTGGCCGAACGGGCCTTCCATGACGTGGCTTTTCGGCTGAGGCCTTCGCATCTCGAACAGTTGGCCGCGATCCTCAAGGATCCGGAGAGCTCACCCAACGACCGCTATGTCGCCCTGGAGATGCTGAAGAACGCCGTCATTTCGGCCGAAGGCGTCTTCCCGATGTGCCAGGATACGGGGACGGCCGTCATCAACGCCAAAAAAGGACATCTGGTCTGGACGGGGGGCGGCGACGAAGAGGCCCTCTCGCGCGGCGTCTTCAACGCCTACACCAAGAACTATTTCCGCTACTCCCAGAACGCCCCCTTGACGATGTACGACGAGAAGAACACCGGCACGAACCTGCCCGCCCAGATCGACATCACCGCCGTCGACGGCGACGAGTACGGCTTCCTGTTCATCGCCAAGGGAGGCGGTTCGGCCAACAAGACCTATCTTTTCCAGGAGACCAAGGCCGTGCTCAACCCGGAGGCCCTGCAGAAATTTCTGGTCGGAAAGATGAAAGGGATCGGTACGGCGGCCTGCCCGCCCTACCATCTGGCCGTCGTCGTCGGGGGCACGTCGGCCGAGCTCGTCCTCAAAACGGTGAAACTTGCCTCGGCCCGCTATCTCGACCACCTGCCGACGGGGGGAGGGCCGGGCGGCCACGCCTTCCGCGACCTAGAGCTCGAAGGAAAGCTCCTCGAGGCCTCCCGCAAAATCGGGCTCGGGGCCGGCTTCGGCGGGAAATATTTTTGCCTGGACGTCAGGGTCATCCGCCTGCCTCGCCATGGGGCATCCTGCCCGATCGGGCTGGGCGTCAGCTGCAACGCCGACCGGAACATCAAGGCCAAGATCACCCGCGAGGGGATATTCCTCGAAAAGCTTGAAAAGGACCCGGCCAGGTACCTCCCTCAACCCGCCGCGATCGACGTCCCCGCGGTCCCGGTCGACCTCAACCGGCCGATGTCCGAGATCCGGGCGACGCTCGGCAAGTACCCCGTAGCCACCCTGCTCATGCTCAGCGGCCCGATCATCGTCGCCCGCGATATCGCCCACGCCAAGCTCAAGGAAAAGGTCGACAAGGGAGAGGACCTGCCGGCCTATTTCAAGGACCATATCATCTATTATGCCGGACCGGCCAAGACCCCGCCCGGCTTCCCCTCGGGGTCGTTCGGCCCGACGACAGCCGGTCGGATGGACGACTACGTTCCCCTTTTCCAGAGGATGGGCGGGTCGCTGGTCATGCTGGCCAAAGGGAACCGGTCCAAGGGCGTGACCGAGTCGTGCAGAACGAACGGCGGCTTCTACCTGGGCTCGATCGGCGGCCCCGCCGCCCGGCTGGCCCGGGATTGCATCACCAGCCAGGAGGTCGTGGCCTACCCCGAGCTCGGGATGGAGGCCATCTTCAAGATCACGGTCAAGGATTTTCCGGCGTTCATCATCGTCGACGACAAGGGGAACGATTTCTTCGAAAAGATCCTGACATGACGGCCCCATCGTCGTCATTTCCGGGTTGACCGGGCCCACGGATTTTGTTACGCTTTCTCCGGATTATATCCAAGGAGGAACCCATGATAAAAAAATACTATCTTCTCTCCCCCGGACCGACGCCGATCCCGGACAAGGTCCTTTCCGTGGCCGCGGAACCGATCATCCACCACCGTACCCCCGAATTCTCCGCCATCTTCATGGAGGTGACCGAGGGGCTCAAGTCCGTCTTCCAAACGAAGGAGGATGTCTTCATCCTGACGTCCTCGGGCACGGGGGCGATGGAAGCGGCCATCGTCAACACCCTCTCCCCTGGGGACAAGGTCATCGCGATCAACGCCGGAAAATTCGGCGAGCGCTGGGGCAACATCTGCAAGGCCTGCGGCGTCATCTGCAGGGACATCGTCATCGATTGGGGCGCCGACTTCACCAAGGAGCAGCTGGCCGCCGAGCTCAAGGCCGACCCCGGCGTCAAGGCCGTCCTGACCACGCTCTCAGAAACGTCGTCGGGCGCCGTTTATGACGTCAAGGGCTTCGGCGAGGTCGTCGCCGGGACCGACGCCATCCTGATCGTCGACGGGATCTCGGGTCTGGGCGCCACGCCCTGCCCCATGGACGAATGGAACGTCGACGTCATGGTGACGGGCTCCCAGAAGTCCTTCATGATCCCGCCCGGGCTGGCCTACATCGCCTTCAGCCCGAAGGCCTGGAAGTTCGTCGAGACCTCGAAGCTCCCCAAGTTCTATTTCGACATCAAGAAGGCCAAAAAGAACCTGGCCAACAAGACCACGCCCTGGACGCCCGCGATCTCGCTCATCGTCCAGCAGAAGAAGGCCCTGGACATCATCATCGGGCTCGGCCTGGAGAATCTCTTCGCCCACCACCGGATCCTCGGCGAGGCGACCCGGGCCGGCGTCATGGCCATTGGACTGGAGCTTCTGGCCGTGAATCCCGGCAACATCCTGACCGCGGTCAAGGTCCCCGCCGGCGTCGACGGCGTCAAGCTCGTCAAGACCATGCAGTCCAAGTACATGGTCTACATCGCCGGGGCTCAGGACCCGAACAAGGGCAAGTTCTTCCGCATCGCCCACCTCGGCTACATGGGCGGGTTCGACGTCATCACGGCCCTGTCGGCCCTGGAGATGACGCTCCTCGACCTCGGTTACGCGTTCGAGCCGGGCGGAGCCGTCAAGGCCGCTCAGATCGTCCTGAAGGAGAATTGGCAATGACAAAGATCCTCATCGCGGATTCCCTGGACAAGGAGGCCGTGGACGCCCTCAAGGCCGTCCCCGGCTTCGAGGTCGTCGTCAAGACCGGGATGAAGGAGGACGAGCTCGTCGCGACGGTCCCCGGCTTCCACGCCGTCGTCGTCCGCAGCGCGACGAAGATCACGCGGCCCGTCATCGAGGCGGGGACCGATCTCAAGCTCCTCGTCCGGGCTGGGATCGGCCTCGACAACATCGACTCGGCTGCCGCCAAGGAAAGGAAGATCGTTGTTGCCAACACGCCGGCGGCGACGTCGATCTCGGTGGCCGAGCACACGTTCGGTCTGATGCTGGGGGCCGTCCGGAACCACGGCAAGGCCATCGTCTCCATGAAACAGCATAAGTGGGAGAAGAAGGCCCTCGAGGGCACCGAGCTCTACGGAAAGACCCTGGGCATCATCGGCTGCGGCCGTATCGGCCTCGAAGTGGCCCGGCGGGCCATCGCGTTCGGCATGAAGGTCCTCGCTTTTGACGTCATCCCGATCAAGACGGACCTCGCGGTGGTGCAGGTCCCCATGGACGAGCTCCTAGCCCAGTCCGACCTCATCACCCTGCACATCCCCAAACAGTCCCAGCCGGTCCTCGGCGCCGCGGAGTTCCTGAAAATGAGGGACGGGGTCATCATCGTCAACGTCGCCCGCGGCGGGGTCGTCGACGAGCCGTCTCTCCTCGACGCCCTGAACTCGGGCAAGGTCAGGGCCGCGGCCCTGGACGTCTACGCCAAAGAGCCCCCGGAGGATTTTGCGCTCATCGACCATCCGAACGTGATCCCCATCCCCCACCTCGGCGCAGCCGCCAAGGAAGGTCAACAGAGGGCTGGGCTCGAGGTCGCCCGGATCATCAAGGAAAAGCTCGGGTAATACGAGTTCTCCGTCGTCAGTCCGGGATAAAGATTCCGGGCCGCGCGACGCTCGAATTGCGGTTCGGAGACCGGCGATGGGTGGTGTCCGACCGGGAACCGAAGACTTAGGACCGAGGACGGCGAGACCCTCCAAACTGGCGTTTCCCCGGGGATTCGTCTAAAATGGAGACATCCGCCGGGAGGCCGGAATGCCCGTGAGCGAACATATGGTTTATCTGGATAACAACGCGACGACTCCCGTCGATCCTGCCGTGGCCGAGAGGATGGCGGCTTTCCTCCGGGAGCAGTTTGGGAATCCTTCGTCCCTCTACCCCATCGGCCGCAAGGCCAAAGAGGCCCTGACCGAGAGCCGCGAGGCCGTGGCCGGGTTCCTCGGCGCCCATCGGTCGGAGGTCACGTTCACGAGCTCAGGGACGGAGGCCGACAATTTCGCCATCTTGGGCGTTCTGGAGGCCCATCCGGACAAGACCGAGATCGTGACATCGGCGATCGAGCACCCCGCGGTCATCGAAACGGCCAGGGCGCTGGAAAAGAAGGGCATCACGGTACGCTACGCGCCCGTGGACGGCACGGGACTGGTCGACCTGGATTTCCTCCGGAGCGCCGTGACGCCGCGGACGGCTCTCGTGTCCGTCATGCACGCCAACAACGAGCTCGGGACCATCCAGCCGATCGAGGAGATCGCCCGCATCGCCCGCGACAAGGGAGCCCTCTTTCATACCGACGCCGTTCAGTCGTTCGGCAAGATCCCGATCGATGTGGACCGGCTCGGGGTCGATCTCCTGACCATCTCTGCCCACAAGATCTACGGCCCCAAGGGCATCGGCGCCCTGTACGTCCGCCGGGGGACGGACATCCTCCCCTTCATCCACGGCGGCCATCAGGAGCGCGGCCTGCGGGCGGGCACAGAAAATACCGCGGGAATCGTCGGCTTCGGCGAAGCGGTCCGGGTCCTCACCGGGCGGATGAAGAAGGACAGGGAGAGGCTCGAGAAGCTAGCCGAGCGGCTCAAAGCGGGCATCGAAAGCCGGGTCCCCAAGGTCCGGTTCAACGGGCATCCCGAGCGACGCATCAAGAGCACCCTGAACTTCGCCTTCCCCGGGCTCGAGGCCGAGGCCATCCTCCTGGCCCTGGCCACGAAGGGCATCTCCGTCTCGACGGGCTCGGCCTGCAGCGCGGACTCCGAAGAGGTCTCGCACGTCCTCCTGGCCATCGGGCTCCGGCCCGAGATCGCGAGGTCCTGCATCCGGATGTCCCTGGGGCGGTTCAACACGGACGAGGACGTCACGACCGTCCTCGCGGAACTGCCGGAGATCATCGACAAGCTGAGGAAAATCTCCTCCTTCGACCCGGCCGACTGACCATGATCATCATCGGCGAATGCCTGAGCTCCACCCGAAAGCCCGTTCGGGAGGCCCTCGAACGGCGGTTGGGCGATTTCCTGGAGGCCGAAGCCCTTCGGCACAAAGAAGCCGGCGGGGTGTCTATCGACCTCTTCGCCCGGGACAGGAAATAGACCGGCGGCCTAAGGCTCCGGTCGGGGCCTCTGCTCCAGGTATCTTGCCCTCACGTCCCTGAAGAACTCCAGATATCCATCCCCGCGGAGGTCGGGATAGGTCCAGTCGAGAATCTTGATCCCCGTCCTCGAGAAAAGGAATTCGAGGTGAGCGTAGATCCCCTCCCGGAGCGGGATGCGGTGGGCGAAATCCTTGGCTGTGGCCATGATGAGCGCCGCGGCCGTCACGTAGCCCGGGTCGAGGTTCACGATCCTGAGGGCGCTTTCCGAATTGCCGCGGATCTCCTGCTCCAGGGCGTTGGTCCGGAGCTTGATGTCCGTGAGCGCCTCCGGCCGGGCGAGGTCCGCGAAGCTCAGGAAGCGCCGTTTGAGCTCCGGGCCCATCTCGGCCTCGTAATAATTTGTCTGGTCGAACGCGATGGCTGGGCTCCTCAGATCGACTTCTCCGTAGAGGGCCGTGAGCCGCCTCTCGGCCTCGTCGGCGGCGCCGGGCGCCGAGCTGATGATCCCGCAGACGAGCTTGACCGGCGGGAAGAGTTTCGGGGACGCCATTGTTCCCAAAATATGCCAATCCCCTTTAAAAAACAAGCCGCTTCATCGTCTCACCCGGAGTTGCCGACCTGACCACAGTCTCTGCCCGTTGCTTTTGGCCTCCCAAACCCTTATAATTCGCCCATCATGGAGTGGGTCTATATCGAGGACATCGCGAAATACCGCGACCGGGAGATCGAAGTTCGCGGCTGGGTCTACAACAAGCGTTCGAGCGGCAAGGTCCGGTTCCTGATCGTCCGCGACGGGACGGGCCTCCTTCAGGCGACGGGATTCTCCGCCGACCAGGACGCTCCCCTGTTCCGGATTTTCGACTCCCTGACCCAGGAGTCTTCGGTCATCGTCCGCGGCCTTGTCCGGGAGGACAAGCGGGCCCCCGGCGGGTACGAGCTCACCCTCCGGGAGATCGAAGTCATCCAGATTGCCGAAGAATACCCCATCACGCCCAAGGAGCACGGCACCCCCTTCCTGATGGAGCACCGCCACCTCTGGCTCCGTTCCGAGAAACAGCATGCCGTCCTCCAGGTCCGGGCCGAGGTCGTCAAGGCCATCCGGAACTTCTTCGACGGCCGCGCCTTCCGGCTGATGGATACGCCCATCCTGACCCCGAGCGCTTGCGAGGGGACGACGACCCTTTTCGAGACCAAATATTTCGACCAGAAGGCCTACCTCAGCCAGAGCGGCCAGCTCTACAACGAGGCGACCGCCGCCGCGTTCGGCAAGGTCTATTGCTTCAGCCCCGCCTTCCGCGCGGAGAAATCCAAGACCCGCCGCCATCTCATCGAGTTCTGGATGGTCGAGCCCGAGGTTGCTTTCGCGACGCTTGAGGACACGATCGGGCTCGGCGAGGACCTCGTCCTGTTCATCCTCGAGCGCGTGCTCGCCGCGCGGAGGCATGACCTCGAGGTCCTCGAGCGGGACGTCTCCAGGCTCGAGGCCATCCGAAAGCCGTTCCCCCGCCTGACGTACGAGGAGGCCCTTCCCAAGCTCAAAGAGAAGGGTTCCGCCATATCCTGGGGGGACGACTTCGGGGCCCCCGAGGAAACGATCATCTCCGAAATCTACCCGAGCCCCGTCTGCGTCACGCATTTCCCGTCGAAGATCAAGGCCTTCTACATGCAGCCCGATGACGCCCGGCCCGACCTGGCTTTGGGGGTCGACTTCCTTGCTTCGGAAGGGTACGGAGAGATCATCGGGGGGGGCCAGCGCATCCATGATCCCGCTCTTCTTGAGCAGAGGATCCGGGAGAACGATCTGCCCCGCGAAGCCTACGCCTGGTACGTCGACCTGAGAAAGTACGGGACCTTCCCGCATTCCGGGTTCGGCCTCGGCGTCGAGCGGACGGTGGCCTGGATTTGCGGTATCAAGCATATCCGGGAGACCATCCCCTTCCCGCGGCTGCTGTATCGCATCTACCCCTGAGGCGTCCTTTCCCATGCCTCGCCCCCTCCCCTCAAAAAAGGCCGCGCTCATCAACCTGGGCTGCGCCAAGAACCTCGTCGATAGCGAGGTCATGCTGGGTTATCTCCGCGGGGCCGGCTACAGTTTCGTCCGGTCGCCTGAGGACGCCGACGTCGTCGTCGTCAACACGTGCGGGTTCATCCGGCCGGCAAGGGACGAGGCGAACGACGTCATCCGAAGGCTTTCCCGGCTCAAGAAGAGACATCCGGAAAAAAAGGTCGCGGTCGTGGGGTGCTATGTCAAGAAGGACCGCGAAGCCCTCCGCCGGGCTTTCCCGGCCATCGACGTCTGGCTCGGGGTCGGGAGCTATGACCGCATCGTCGAAGCCGTCGAGGGCCTCTCCGTCCGGGAGCTGGCCGGGACGTTCCTTTACGACCACCGGTCTCCCCGGCTTTTGTCGACTCCCCCCAGCTGGGCATACCTCAAGGTCTCAGAAGGGTGTTCGCACCGCTGCGCGTTCTGCTCCATCCCCTCCATCAAGGGTCCATACCGGTCGCGGACCGTCTCGTCGGTCGCCGCCGAGGCGGAGGCGATGGCTGGGCGCGGCATCAAGGAAATCGTCCTCATCTCCCAGGACACGACCTATTATGGGAAGGACCGGGGAATGAAGGACGGGGCCGCCAAGCTCCTCCGGAAGCTCGCGGGCATCGGGGGCCTGGAGTGGGTCCGGATGCTTTATGGGTATCCCGACGAGGTTTCCGACGCCCTCCTCGAGGCGCTCGCGGAGGAAAAGGTCTGCCCTTACCTGGACATCCCATTCCAGCATTCCGATCCCGGGATCACGAAGCGCATGAAGAGGGGGATCGACGGCGCGCGGGCCCTCAAGCTCATCGAGAAGATCCGAAAAAAGGTCCCGGACGTCGCCCTCCGGACCTCCCTTATCGTCGGCTTTCCCGGAGAGGGCGCCAAGGAATTCCATGGCCTCATGCAGTTCGTACGGGAAGCCCGTTTCAACCACCTTGGTGTCTTCACGTATTCCCCCGAAGCCGGGACGGCGGCCGCGGCCCTGGACGACCGATTGACGTCCGAGGAGAAGGAGCGCCGGAGGGGCGAGATCATGGAGCTCCAGGCCGGCATCTCCCGGGCCCATAACGAGGCCTTCGTCGGCCGCCGGATGAAGGTCATCCTCGAGGGGCCGCAGGCAAACGGGCGGGGGTTCACGGCGCGAACGAAATACCAGGCCCCCGAAGTGGACGGCGTCGTCATCATCGAACCGGGCGCGGCCGCACTCAAGACCGGGGGCCCCTTCGTCGAGGTCGAGATCACGGGCGCCGAAACCTACGACTTGAAAGGCCGATGGAGCCTATGAACGGACTCGCCAAGTTCATTGCGACCGTCTTCGGCTCGGGCTTCTGCCCGATCGCCCCGGGCACGGCCGCCAGCTTCCTCACGGCCCTCATCTACATCTTCCTCCTTCACGGCCTCCCCTGGCCCGTCCAGTTCCTGGTCATCGTGGCCCTCTTCCTGATCGGGGTCCTTACCGCTTCCCGGTATTCCGCAGAGCTCGGCCTCAGGGACCCGGGCTGCATCGTCATTGATGAGGTGTGCGGCCAGCTGGTCGCGCTCTTTATGCTCCCCCCCGACCCGGTCACCGTGGCTGCGGCCTTTTTTCTTTTCCGGATCTTTGATATCATTAAACCCTATCCCATCGGGAAGCTGGAAGGATTCCCCCGCGGCTGGGGCATCATGGCCGACGACGTGGGGGCTGGGTTGGTATCGGCCCTCGTCCTCCGGCTCGTGCTCGTGATCCTATGATGAGAGCCGCCGGTTCGAAAGCGGAGGTCATAGCGGTTGGGACGGAGCTCCTGACGCCCCATTTCCCGGATACGAATTCCCGGTTCCTGATCGAACGGCTCGAGGATCGGGGGATCCCGGTCGCTTTCCGGACGATCGTCGGCGACGATCGTGAGGATCTTCTCGGCTGCCTCAGGACTGCCCTGAAACGCTCACGGCTCGTCATCGTCACGGGCGGGCTGGGCCCGACCGAGGACGATAGGACACGCGAGGTCGCGGCCGAAGCCTTAGGCAGGGCCCTCGTCTTCGACGCCGCCATCCGGAAGGCCATCCGCGACCGCTTCCGCGGCCGGGGCCTTGGCCGGATGCCCGCGTCCAACAGAAAGCAATGCTTTGTGATCAAGGGGGCCGAGGTCCTTGCGAACCCGAACGGCACGGCCCCGGGTCTCTGGATCGAGACCGGCTCCCGAAGGCTTGTTCTCCTCCCGGGCCCGCCGCGGGAGCTCGAACCCATGTTCGACGCCGCCGTCGCTCCGAGGCTCGCCGGGTTCGGGTCCGGGTTCACCCTGCGCCGTGTCCTGAAGGTTACGGGCCTTTCCGAATCTCTGATGGAAGACCGGCTGAAAAGCGTCTATCCGAAGATCCCGGCCGGCGTCGGCATTACGACCCTCGCTTGTCCCGGCGACCTCCAGGTCCGGCTGACGGTTTCGGGCACGGCAGACCGTGCTTGGACGGAACGCAAAGCCGACCGTTCCGCGACGCTTGTGCGCCGCAAGCTCGGAGATTTCGTTTATTCGTCGGCCGGGGAGACCCTCGAAGAGGTCGTGGGCGGGCTCTTGAGGTCGCGAGACCGGACGGTCGCCTGCGCGGAGTCCTGCACCGGGGGTCTTCTCAGTAACCGCCTGACCGACGTCCCGGGAAGCTCCGCATATTTTCTCGAGGGAGTCGTGGCCTACGGCAACCGGGCCAAGAGCCGAAGGCTCGGGGTCCTGTCAACCCTGATCCGGACGAACGGCGCCGTGAGCGCGCCCGTCGCAGAAGCCATGGCCAGAGGGGTCCGGGCGCGCGCCGGCTCAGACTATGGACTGGCTGTTACCGGCATCGCCGGGCCGGGCGGGGGCTCGGCGGAAAAGCCTGTCGGACTGGTCTTCACGGCCCTGGCCTGGAACGGCGGTGCCTGCGTGGTGAAGAACCTGTTCCGCGGGACGCGGGAGACCGTGAAATCCCAATCCGCGCAGAAAGCTCTGGACATGCTGAGGGGGAGGCTCCTCTTCGAGCTCAGGGAGGGCGCATGAGAACGTTCGTCGCCGTCGATCTTTCCCCCGAGATCAAGATCACTCTGGAGGCCATGATCCGGAACGTCCGGAAAAAGGCCGGGGGCGTCAAGTGGGTCGGATCCGACGCGATGCACCTGACGCTCAAGTTCCTGGGTGAGATCCCCGAGGATAAGGCCGGGACCGTCGGAGCCCTGCTGGCAGGGCTGGCCGCTACCCATCGTCCTTTTCCGTTGAAGCTCAAGGGAACGGGGACCTTTCCCCCCGGCGGGGGGATGAACGCGAGGGTCCTCTGGGCAGGGGTCGTGGAGGATCCGGGACTCATGGAGTTCCAGGCGGCGCTGGAAGACGAATTCGAAAAAGCCGGGTTCGCCCGCGAGGAAAGGCCGTTTCACCCGCACATGACCCTGGGCCGGGTCAAGTCCCCGGATGGGCTCGAACAGGCCCTCCGGGAGCTCGAGCGGCACGGGACGGCCGATCTCGGGGAGATGACCGTCGCGCGGCTCGCATTCTTCGAGAGCGTCCTCAAGCCTACCGGACCGGTTTACCGGGTCCTGACCGAGGCGGCCCTGGGATGAAAGCTATCTTCGCGGTCCTTTCCTACCTCCTGGGTGCCGTCCCGACGGGCTACCTCGTATTCAAGCTGAGCGAGCGGAAGGATATCCGAAAGTTCGGGAGCCGGAACACCGGAGCCACGAACGTCATGAGGCTCAAGGGCTGGAAGCTCGCCGTGCCCGTGGTCCTCGCCGACGTCCTCAAGGGATTCCTTCCCGCGTTCCTGGCCGTCCGTCTCTTCGGCGATCTCCGCCTCGCCCTGATCGCGTCCTTCCTGGCCGTCGTCGGTCATTGTTTTCCCGTCTATATCCGGTTCCACGGAGGGAAGGGCGTCGCGACGACCGTGGGCGCTGCTGCGGGCCTCGCCTTCGTCCCGCTCCTCGTCTCCATGACCGTGTTCCTCGTCGTCGTCGGCCTGACGCGCTACGTGTCCCTCGGCTCCATCCTGGCGGTCGTTTTTTTTCCCGTTTTCGTCCACGTCTTTGGAGGCGCGGTGGAGACCGTCGCTTGGGGAGCTGCGATCGCGGTCCTCGTCGTTCTCAAGCATCGCGGCAACATAGGCCGGCTCCTCGCCGGCCGCGAAAGGAAGCTCGGGGAGAAGGCCTCATGAAGACAAGCGTCATCGGCGGCGGAAGCTGGGGTTCGGCGTTCGCGCTCCACCTCGGGAAGCTCGGGGTCCGGACCAAGCTCTGGGTGAGGGAGGAGGCCGTCTTCGAAACCCTCCGGAAGACGAGGGAGAACAAAGCCTTCCTGGCCGGCCACGTCTTTCCCGACCAGGTCTCTTTCTATCGCGACCTTCCGGAAGCGGTGGTCTCGTCGGACGTCCTGTTCATCGCCGTCCCCTCTCAGTACTGCCGCTCCGTCTATACGGAGATGGCTCCCTACCTCGCCCACGGCCCCGTCGTCGTCAGCCTGACCAAGGGTCTGGAGCCGAAGTCACTGAAACGTATGAGCCAGGTCATGGAAGAGGCCTTCCAGCCGTTCCGGAAACCGGCCCTGGCCGTCCTGTCCGGGCCCAGCTTCGCCAAGGAGCTGGCCCTCGAACACCCCACGGCGGTCGTGGTCGCTTCGAGGGACCTGGAGTGCGCGCGGAAGATCCAGCATCTCGTTTCCAACCTGACCCTCCGGGCCTATGCCTCGACCGATGTCACGGGTGTCGAGCTCTGCGGGGCCATGAAGAACGTCATCGCCATCGCCGCGGGCATCTCCGACGCCCTGGAGTTCGGGCTGAACAGCCGGGCGGCCCTGATCACGCGCGGCCTCGCCGAGATGACGCGGCTCGGGACCCATCTCGGGGCCCGGAAGGAAACGTTCTCCGGGCTGGCGGGGATGGGCGACCTGATCCTGACGTGCACCGGGGAGCTCAGCCGAAACCATTTCGTGGGATACGAACTGGGTAAGGGGAAGTCCTTGAGGACGATCCTCGGCCGAATGAAAATGGTGGCCGAGGGCGTCCGGACCACCCTGTCGGTCCATAACCTCGCCCGGCGTGAGTCCATGGAGATGCCCATCTCGGACGAGGTCTACCAGGTCCTGTACGGGAACAGGTCCCCGAAAAGGGCCATCGACAACCTCATGTCCCGAACCCTGAAGACCGAGTGAGCCCCGGCTCGGGGACCGCCCCGCCGGAAAAGGAGGATGAGATGGAACGGAAAGCGTGGAAAGCGGCGGTCGCCCTCGTCGCCTGCCTCGGGCTGGCGTTCTGCGCCTCCGCCCAGAAGAAGCAGGCGAGGGCCCGGGAGAAGGACCCCCAGTACCAATACAACGTGGGGCTCTTTTATCTCAACGGGAGCCGGGTAAACGAGGCTTTGGTGTATCTCAACAAGAGCCTCTCCCTGAACCCCAAATCCTTCCTGGCCTGGAATGCCGTCGGCCTGGCCCGTTCGATGCAGGGCAACCTTCAAGAATCGGTCGCCGCCTTCCAAAAAGCCCTCGAGGTCAATCCACGGTTCACCGAGGCGAGCAACAATCTCGGGACGGTCTATCAGGAGCTGGGCTTCGCAGACAAAGCCGAAGCGGAGTTCCGGAAGGCTCTCGTGGACCCCACTTATCTTTCGCTTGAGCTCCCCCACTACAACCTGGCTCGACTCTACTTCATGATGGACCGTTTCGACGACGCCCAGGACGAGGTCGAGCGGTCCGTCCAGATCAAGCCCCGTTTCGCCATGGCCCACAACCTCAAGGGGCTGATCCTCGAGAGGAAGGGGGACCTCCCCGGCGCCGTCGACGCCTATGGACAGGCCGTGAAGCTCGTGCCCGAAGACGTCACCTTCGGGTTCAACTTCGGCGCGGCCCTGTTCAAGCACGACGAATTCGAACGGGCCAAGGAAGTCCTGGAACGCATATCTCCCCGCGTTACGGACCCGGAGACCAAGGCCAAGCTCCGGGAATACCTGGACGCCATCAAGGGCAAGAAATAGCGGACGGGAGAAGGATCAGGTCCCCTCTTTCCAGGCGTTGAGGTACTTCTTCTGGACAGCCGTCAGCTTGTCGATGGCGACGTCCATCGAAGCCAGCTTGAGACGGGCGATCTCCTCGTCGATCTCTTTCGGGACCGGATAGACCTTCTTCTCCAGGTCCTTTCCGACCCTGGCGAGGTGGAGCACGCTGAAGCACTGGTTGGCGAAGCTCATGTCCATCACCATAGCGGGGTGTCCGTCGGCCGCGGCCAGGTTGATGAGGCGGCCTTCGCCGAGGAGGTTGATCCTCGCGCCGCCGGGGAGCGTGTATTCGTCGACGAACGGCCGGACCCGGCGCTTGGCTTTCGCCAGCCGCTCGAGGGCCTGGATGTCGAGCTCGACGTTGAAGTGACCGGAATTGGCGACGATGGCGCCGCTCTTCATGGCCAGGAAATGCTCCTTGCGGATGACGCTCCTGTTCCCGGTCACGGTGACGAAGACGTCCCCGATCCGGGCGGCTTCGGCCATCGTGAGGACGGCGAAGCCGTCCATCCCGGCTTCCAGGGCGCGGATGGGGTTGATCTCGCAGACGAAGACCCGCGCGCCGGCGCCCTTGGCCCGCATGGCCAGGCCCTTGCCGCACCAGCCGTAGCCGGCGATGACGAAGTTCAGTCCGGCCAGGAGGACGTTGGTCGCCCGGAGGATGCCGTCCAGGGTGCTCTGGCCGGTCCCGTAGCGGTTATCGAAGAGGTGCTTCGTATCGGCGTCGTTGACGGCGATGATCGGGTAGTTCAGGACCTTCTCCCGGGCCATGCTGCGGAGGCGGATGACCCCGGTCGTCGTCTCCTCGGTCCCGCCGACGATCCCGGGGAGCAAATTCCTCCGGGTCGAATGGAGGATGGAAACGAGGTCGGCGCCGTCATCCATCGTGATCTGCGGCCCGTGGTCAAGCGATTGGTTGATATGGCGGTAATAGGTTGCGTTGTCCTCCCCCTTGACGGCGAAGACCGGGATACAATCGATCTTTGCCAGGGCGGCGGCCACTTCGTCCTGGGTGCTCAATGGGTTGGAGGCGGCGAGCCGGACGTCGGCCCCGCCGAGCTTCAGGGCCTGCATGAGGTTTCCCGTCTCGCTTGTCACGTGCAGGCAGGCGGCGATCTTCAGCCCTCGGAGCGGTTTCTCCTTGGCGAACCGTGTCTTGATCCTGGCGAGGACGGGCATAGACCGCTCCGCCCACTCCATTTTGAGCCTTCCGTTTTCGGCCAGTCCGATGTCTTTGACGTCATATTCCATGGTTCATCCCCTTTATCGGGTCCGTGCCGGGGCGTCGCGCCTCCGGTGTGCGGACTCCTTTACAGGCCAGCGTCCTTTTTGAGAACGGCGGCCATGTCGGTCCGTTCCCAATTGAATTCGGGCTCGGTGCGGCCGAAATGCCCGTAGGCGGCGGTCTTCCGGTAGATCGGGCGGAGCAGGTCCAGGTAGGCGATCATGCCCTTGGGGGTCAGCATGAAATGGGACCGGATGAGCTCCTTGATCTTGTCCTCGGAGACCCTGGCCGTTCTGAAGGCGTCCACCATGACGGAGACGGGCTCGGCGACGCCTATGGCGTAGGCCAGCTGGACCTCGAGCCGGTCGGCCAGGCCGGCGGCCACCAGGTTCTTGGCGATGTAGCGGGCCATGTAGGAGCCGGAGCGGTCGACCTTGGAGGGGTCCTTTCCGGAGAAGGCGCCGCCGCCGTGGCTTCCGACCCCTCCATACGTGTCGACGATGATCTTCCGGCCGGTGATGCCCGTGTCGCCCAGCGGGCCGCCGATCTCGAACCGCCCGGTGCCGTTGATGAAGACCTTCTTCCAGGTGTCGTTGTCGATGAGCTCGGCCGGGATGACCTGGCGGATGACCTCGCGCTTGACGTCCTCGCGCAGGTCCTCCATGTGGACCTTGTCATTGTGTTGGGCGGCGATGACCACGGCCTCCACCCTCTTTGGAGTGTTCCCTTCGTACTCGATGGTGACCTGGGACTTTCCGTCCGGGCGCAGGTACGGCAGGGTCTTGTCCTTGCGAACCTGGCTGAGGCGGCGGACCAGCTTATGGGCCAGCATGACCGGAAGGGGCATGAGCTCCTCGGTCTCCCGGCAGGCATACCCGAACATCAGGCCCTGGTCCCCGGCGCCCTGCTCGTGCTCCTTGGTCTCCGTCACCCCCAGGGAGATATCCGGCGACTGTTCGTGGATGGAGGAAATGACGCAGCACGTCTTATAATCGAAGCCGTATTCGGCCTTGGTGTATCCGATTTCCCTGATCGTGTTCCGGACGAGCTTCTGGAACTCGCAGTAGCCAAGGGTCGTGATCTCGCCGGCGATGAGGACAAGCCCCGTCGTCGTCAGCGTCTCGCAGGCGACCCGGCTCTTCGGGTCCTGCCGGATCAGGTCGTCCAGGATGGAGTCCGAGATCTGATCGCAGATCTTATCCGGATGGCCTTCGGTCACCGATTCGGACGTAAAGAAATATTTACCGTTCTTGCTCATGGGCAACCTCCTCCGTCGATCGGCTTTGAATAGCACAATAAAATATCACAAACGGTGTCGGGTTTCAAGGGAGTGAAGGGCGGCATGATTTGTATTTCTGAAAATGTTTATGCTATTGTTAAGGCCAAAATGACCCGCTCCGGTGCCGAGATGTCCGCGATCAGAGCCGTCCTGGGATTGATCTGGGCGGCCCTGCTCTGCGTCCCGAAGGTCTCCGGCCAGGTCGCCCCCCCCAAGGGCCTCGATTTCCCCATGACCCAGTACCGCCTGAAGAACGGGCTCAACGTCGTCCTTTCGGAGGACGATTCCCTGCCGGTCGTCTCGGTGGTCGTCGCCTACGGCGCCGGCCCGGTCCGGGAGCAGCCCGGCAAGTCGGGCCTCGCCTACCTCATGGAGAACCTCATGTTCCAGGGGTCGGAGAACGTCTCGCCCATGCAGCACATCAACTATGTCCAGAGGATCGGCGGCGAGTTCAATGCCAACACGTCGTTCGATAAGACCTATTTCTACGAGACCGTCCCGTCCAACCAACTGGCCCTCGCCCTGTGGCTCGAATCCGACAGGATGGCCTCGCTGGCCATCACGGGCCCGAACCTGGAGCGGGCGAAGGAAGCGCTCGTCGCCGAACACCGTCAGCGCCGGACGAGCGAGCCCTACATGGATAGCTTCTTCCTCTTCGACAGCCTCCTTTTCCCGGATTTCGCCTACGGGCACCCCCTGATCGGGACCGAAGAAGACCTCAAGCGGATCGATGAAGCGGACGTGCGGGCGTTCGCTTCGGCCTATTACGTCCCCAACAACGCCGTCCTTTGCGTCGCGGGAAACTTCGCCGTCGAGAAGACCCGGGAGCTCATTGCGAAGTATTTCGAGACCATCCCCCGGGGTGCGGACGTCCTCCCCCCGCCTCCGCCGAGGACCGAGCCGCCAGCCGACAGGGAACGGGTCGTCAGGGATCTCCTCGCCCCGTCGCCCGCTTTCCACCTCGGGTTCCGCGTCAGCCGCCTCCAGACCGGCGAGGCCCGCAGCCTGAGGATCCTGGACATCCTCCTGACCCAGGGAAAGAGCTCTCGCCTTTACAAGAAGCTAGTGAAGAAGGAGAGGATCGCCCTTTATCTCATCGGCGGGGTCGAGGAACGGGGGGGCATCCCCGCCCTCAGGATCTTCGCCATCAGCCCTAACGACGTGATGGCCGACCTATGCAAGAAAGCCGTCGCCGCCGAGATCGGGAAACTCCGGACGACGCTCGTTTCCGAGGCCGAGCTGGCCAAAGCCAAGGTCCTGTTCAAGGGCGACTACCTCGACCGGATGGCGAGGTCGCTGCCCCGGGCCCTCTTCCTCTGTGAATCGGTCCTCTCCGGGGAGAGCCTGGAGGACATCCCCGAGGAATTCGGCCGCTACCTTCGCGTGACCCCGATGATGATCAACGGCCTGGCCAACCGGCTCTTCAAGCCCGAGAACGCGTATAGCCTCGACCTGAGGGCGAAATGAGGACCCCTAAGCGCGGCCGGGCCGTTTTCCTTTGCGTCCTCCTTTTGTACGGCGCATTGGCCGCCCAGGATAAGTTCCGCAAGTCCCCGCCCCTCCCCGACCCCCTTCCGGAGCTCCGTCTGCCTCCCATAGAATCCGCCGTGTTGTCGAACGGCCTGACTGTGGCCGTGGTCTGGAAGCCCTCGTCCACGGCGATCAGTCTCCAGATCGTCATCCTCGCCGGCGAATCTGATTCGCCGCCGAAACTCCCCGGCGTCGCTTCGGTCACTGCCCACATGATCGGCCGCGGGGCGGAACTCCTCTCCGCGGCCGAGATCGAGAACCGCATCGAATCCATGGGGGGGGAGATCGCCGCAGCGGTTTCCCTGGAACGGACCGTTTTCACGTTCGACGTCCTCGAAGAGGACCTGGACCGGGCCCTCGAGATCCTGGGCGCCGTCTTTCTCCGGGCCTCGTTTCCGGAACAAGCCGTCGAATCCGCCAAGCGGACCCTTTACTACGACCTCGTCGAACGCCAGAAGGATCCGGAGTTCGTGGCCAAGCGTCAGCTCCT
>Ga0315275_10001114_pt1 | contig 23230 bp, 19 predicted proteins | sample YL17G03_0_MG_FD_205557 | JGI IMG/M metagenome (GOLD analysis project Ga0315275, IMG submission 205557) | Sediment microbial communities from Yellowstone Lake, YNP, Wyoming, USA - YL17G03_0 | ecosystem: Environmental > Aquatic > Freshwater > Lake > Sediment | place: USA: Wyoming | collected...
CCAGCGAATCCCATTGCTCTCGGGTGAAGTGGAGCCCGCGGTAGCGGACGCCGCTCAGTATGACGTGTGCATTGGTGACGAGGTAGCCCTGCGAGTTCACGAAGAACCCGGTGCCCGCGCTGCCGATCCGTAGCCGGCGAGCAATCTCCGCCTGGTACGGTGTCCACACCTGCCGAGCGGCAAGGTCGGCGGCGAAGGCAGGGCCGGAGGACATCGGGTCTATGGCGGCTTCGACGCGGACGACGGCCTCGCGGGTGGCTGCGACGCCCGATGCCTGCGAGGCAAAAGCGCAGACTGCAGAAAGCGCGACCGTCACGAGTATGCGAGGATGACTCACGCTGATGGCATTCGCTTTCGGCGCCATCGCCTCCTTGCAGATGGCCGCTATCGAGCCGCCTCACGGCGCAGCCGTGAGGGCGTCGCCAGCAACGTCGGCGAAGCCGACTTGCGAGAGACATGACTCGTAGCGCAGGTTTTCAATCTGCGGCCCCGCGGGGGCAGGCTGCAAGCCTGCCCTACCCGCCCTCGTTGAAGAACACGTAGAGCCCGTCCTTGCCGGGGGAGACTATGTCCAGTCGGCCGCTTCCCCGCAGATCAGCCACCGCGAACTGGATGCCGCAGCCGCTCGCGATCCGCGCCGGGCCATAGTCAATCACTTGCTTGCTAAACGACTGTCCGTTCCACTTGAAGTAGTAGATGCCGTAGTCGTCATACTCGCCCGGGTCGCGGCCATTGTGGGCGCGATAGCGCTTGCCGGTCACCAGTTCGCAAGCGTCGTCGCCGTCGAGGTCCACCCAGAGCAGATCATGGTACTGCGAGTTGTAGGGATCAATGGGGTGTCTGCGCCAGGCGCGTCGGCCGGCGCTGTCGCGGCACTGCTCGTACCAGTCCAGGCCGTAGTTGTGAGCCTGACCGACGATGAGATCGTTGAGGCCGTCATTGTTAACATCAACTACGAGGATCGGAACGCTGGCGCTACCCAGGTCGAACTCCTGGTGGAAGACCCACTCGCGGCCGAAGGGATCGGCGGGGGCTTCAATCCATCCATTGTGCAGGACGAAGTCGCCGCGGCCGTCGCCGTTGATGTCTCCGAAGCCGAGGCCATGGCCGTGGGGCTGCGAGTGGATCACGTGACTGCTGAACTCGCCTTCCGCTCTGCCGGCGCCGTCTGTGAGGAGCTTGTAGACGACCAGTGGGTCGCCCGGCGTGTTAGGGACGATCTCCAGCCGCCCATCGCCGTCAACGTCCCAGGCGCGGGTCGTCTCAACCGGTCCGGTGCGGGCGATGACATGCTCCGGCCAGTCGCCGCCTGCCGGGCCGGGGTTCTCGCGCCAACGCAAGGTCTCGCCCCACCAACCGCCCGTGATGTAGTCGAGGTAGCCATCGCCGTTGATGTCCATGGGGATGGTCGAGAAATCATCGAAGTACTCCCCAATCGCCTGCACCTCCCCTATCCTATGCTGGCTTCGCGGGTCCGACCAGTTGGGCCCCTCGTACCAGTACTCGCCGCAGACGATGTCGGGGATGCCGTCGTTGTTCACGTCGAAGACGGCCGCGGACTCGTAGCGGCTGTCTGCGATGAGGACCTTGCGGAAGCGGATTGGGGGCACCGGGACCTCCTCTCACCGACTCATGGCGCGGGATGATTCAGCGCGGCGCGCAGCTGCTCCTTGTCCGTCCCGGCTCCTATATGATAGGTTAGGACGATGGTGGACCTCAAGGCGCTACTCCGGTCGCTCGCCGGGCCGCTGGAACTGGAGGCAAGCAATGGGTATCCCGATGCGGCGGTGATCGGGCAGAGCATCGGGGACTATGCGCGCGGGTGGGCGCAGCGGGCCGCGGGCATGTGCGGCGAGGCCGACAAGGCCACCATCGCCGAGATCGCCAAGGCGTTGCGCGGCTACCGGGGCTGTGACGTGGACCGGCGGAGGGAGCGGGTCGAAAGGGCGCGGGAGTTGCTGGAGATGATGGGGGCGGAAACGCCCGTTTACGATTCACGGTCTGGCGGAAGCGGAGCTTCCGCGAGGCAGCAGCGCCGGATTTCCCGTTCCGACGGCAAAGCCGTCGGGCCAGTTGACGGCGGCGGCGCTGGTGCGAGGTCGGTAAACCGTAAACTATCCACCGTGAACCGAGGAGTCCCGCTTGATGCTTCGGCAGCTAGCTACCGAAGCAACGAGCAGGGCGCCCGACGCGGGGTTGACCAACCCCGCGCCCAACGCTCCCAGCCAACGCCGTTCCTCGATCAGCCGTTCGCCGAGGGAAGACTGAGGAACGCAGGCTGGCCGAAGCGGCTGGTGGAGCTGGGGATCGAGACGAAGCGCGATCTGCTCTACCATGCTCCCCGTGATTACGCGCCGGTGAAGACGATAGCTGATCTCGTTGACGGCGAACGCGCGGTGGTCGTCGTGACAACGGGGGCACGTGAGGAGGCTGTCGCCGGCGAGCGACGGGGCCATCGGCTAATGCGCTATTTGCTGTGGGTCGCGGATGAGACAGGAAAGGCGTTTGTCACATCGTTCGCCAAGGTGCCTCGCCGCGGGCCGCGGGCGCAGGCCGTGCTCAACTCACCGCTCACGCTGAACTACCAGGAGGGTGGCAGGCTGCTGGTTGACGGAGCAGTTCGCCGGGCAGGCAGCCTGATCGAGATTCAGTACAGCGGAGCCGAGAGGCTGAGCAAGGATCAGGGCGTTCCGGCCGGGACGCTGGCGCCGATCTACCCGCTTACCGATGGCGTGTTTCAGGGGCAGGTGCGACCGGTCGTCCGCAGGCTGCTGGAGGCCTTGCCCCCGGACCTTCCGGACCCGCTGCCGGAGGCGCTGAGGGAGCGACACAGGCTGCTGGGCCTTGCGGAGGCGCTGCGCGAGATGCACTGGCCCGGCTCAGCCGAGCGGCAGGCAGCGGCTCAGAAGCGGCTCGCCTTCGAGGAGTTGCTGACGCTGCAACTTGCTCTGACGCAGCGCAAGAGCGAGACGAAGCGGCCCGGCGCTGGCATCAGCATGAAGCCGCGAGGCGACCCGGTGGCGGCACTTGAGGAGATACTCCCCTTCTCCCTCACCCGCGCGCAGCAGCGCGTCATATCCGAGATAGCGGCTGACATGGCCGCCGACACGCCGATGTCACGAATGGTGCAGGGAGACGTCGGCTCCGGTAAGACTGTGGTGGGCGCGGCTGGGCTCCTGATTGCGCTTCAGAACGGGTACCAGGGCGCGCTGATGGCGCCGACGGAGCTGCTGGCCGATCAGCACTACCTGGTGTTGTCGCGGATGCTGCAGACACTCGGAGCGGAGGTCGAGCTGCTGACGGGGTCGCTGCGCCCGCGGGAGCGCGAACGCAGCTATGCGCGGATCGCCGATGGTCGGGCTCAGGTGGTGGTGGGGACGCATGCGCTGATACAGGAGGGAGTGGAGTTCCACAGGCTCGGGCTCGTCATCGTGGATGAGCAGCACCGGTTTGGGGTAAGGCAGCGGTCGGAGCTGCGCCTGAAGGGGAAGGAGCCCGCCACAAGGCCGTCCGGTGAGCCGGATATGCTCGTGATGACGGCGACGCCGATTCCGCGATCGCTCGCCCTGACGCTGTACGGCGATCTCGACATGTCGGTGCTCGACGAGATGCCGCCGGGAAGGGCCGCGGTGAAGACGCGGTGGCTGCCGGTCGAACAACTGGGGGAGGCATACGACTTCATCCGCCGCCAGGTGAGCGAAGGGCGCCAGGCCTATGTCGTCTGTCCGCTTGTTGAGGAGTCGGAGGTCCTGCAAGCGGAGGCAGCCACTAAGCTGGCCGAGCAGCTCCGGCAGGAGGTGTTCCCAGAGCTTGAGGTCGGGCTGCTTCACGGAGCCATGCCGGTGGCGGAGAAAAGCGCTGCGATGGAGTCATTCCGATCGGGCGCCACCTCCATTCTGTGCGCGACGACGGTGGTGGAGGTGGGGGTGGACGTTCCCAACGCGACGGTGATGCTCATTCTGAACGCTGAGCGATTCGGGCTTGCGCAGCTCCACCAGTTGCGCGGCAGGGTGGGGCGGGGCGACCACGAGTCGCACTGCCTGCTTGTCACAGACCGGAAGTATCACCCACTCGGGCGGATCGCGCCCGCGGTGGAGGAGTTGAGCCAGGCGCGGAGCCGACTGCAGGTGCTGCTCGAGACGACTGACGGCTTCACCATCGCCGAGCGCGATCTGCTACTGCGCGGGCCGGGGGAGTTCTATGGCACCCGCCAGCACGGGCTCCCTGATTTCCGACTGGCGCGCCTGTCGCGTGACGTACGAGTGATGGAGGAGGCGCGGGATGCGGCTGGGTGGCTGATCGAGCAGGACCCCAAACTGCAGCGGCCGGAGCACCGGGCGCTGCGGGACCAGGTCGGGACGCTGCGGGCGCGGATGGACCGAGCGAGCGGGTAGCGATGAGGATTATCGCCGGGTCTGCCAGAGGGAGGGTGCTGAAGTCGCTCAAGAGCCGGGCGCTTCGTCCGACTGCGGACCGCGTCCGCGAGAGCGTTTTCGCCGTGCTGGGAGAGCGGGTGGATGGGGCGAGCTTCCTGGACCTCTATGCCGGTGCGGGTGGCGTCGGACTGGAGGCGCTGAGCCGCGGGGCGTCGCTGGCCACATTCGTCGAATCCCACCGACCGGCCGGGCGAGTGATCGAGGAGAATGCTGGCTTGTGCGGTTTCGAGAAGCAGGTGCGGGTGATCATCGCTCCAGTGGAGCGCGGCCTGGCGGTGCTGAGGAGGGAGGGCGCGGTCTTCGGCCTGATCTTCGTGGACCCCCCCTACGACCGAGGGGAGCTCGGGGCCGGTCTTGCGCGGCTTGGCCAGTGGCCGGAGATGCTGGCGGAGAACGGCCTTCTTATCGTCCAGCGGTCGCGCCACGAGGAGCCGGGGGAGCTGAGGGCGTTCCGGAGAATGAGGAGCTTACGGTACGGCGAAACGGTAGTGGAGCTCTACCAGCGCACTTCGGCCGAGAGCATCGAGCCCTCGGCTCCGCTCGGCCTGAAGAGTGGCGAGTAGAGAGTCGAGCGTCCGCTTGGAAGCGCAGGCGTCCCGCTTGCGCCTGTTCAAGGTGGAATGTGCCGCCCGTTGGGTGGCGAGGAGACGATGAGTTGACCACTGCGCTCTATGCAGGCACGTTCGACCCGGTGACCTACGGGCACCTGGACGTTGTGAGGCGGGCGGCGGCGCTGTTCGACAAGGTAATCGTGGGGGTGTCGGTGAACCCAAGGAAGGAGCCGCTCTTCTCCCCGCAGGAGAGGGCGGAGATGCTCCGTGAGGTCTGCCAGCAGTTCCCGAACGTCGAAGTGGCGGTGGTCCCTGGCCTGGTGGTGGATTTCGCCAGAACAGTCAAGGCGGCAGTGATCGTGCGCGGGCTGCGGGCAGTGTCGGACTTCGAGTTCGAGCTACAGATGGCGTCTACGAACCGGGCGCTGGCGCCCGAGGTGGAGACAGTATTCTTCACACCAGCGCCGCAGTACCATTACGTGAGCGCCAGCATCGTAGCGGAGATCGCGCGTTTCGGCGGCAATGTCGCCGAGTTCGTGCCGCCGCATGTGGCTTTGAGACTCAAGGAGCGGCTGGCGGAGCGCTTTGGCCGCGTTACCACGGCAGGCTCAGGGCCTGTCCCGAGCGCAGCCGAGGGGCCAGCCCAGGCGCCCGTTCAGGACCCCGATGGGGCCCTTCAGGGTCCCGAGGGGAAGCCGAGGGGCGGCCGAAAGGAGAGATCCCCATCGAAATCCTGAGGCGGCTGGAAGAGCTGGAGCGGATGGGCGAAGAGGCACGTCCGCAGTTTCTGCATCGCGCCTGGGGCTTTGACCTCGATCGCTTCTTCGCCCAGGTGAACCGGATAAGGGCAGCGCTGCCGGAGGAGGTGAAGGCGGCGGCCCGTGTCACCCAGGAGCGCGCGCAGATCCTGGAGAGCGCGGAGGCGGAAAGGCAGCGCCTTCTGGAGGAGGCGCGGGAGCAGGCGGCGCTGCTCGTGTCCAATGATGAGATCGTGCGGCGGGCGACGCGGCAGGCGGAGGAGATCATCCAGCGGGCCACCGGCGAGGCGGGCGAGATACGACGGAGCGCGGAAGGGTATGCTACGCGTGTGCTGGCGAACCTGGAGGAGTACGTGACCCGTATTCTCGGGACTGTTCGCAGCGCGCGGGAACGGCTGGGCGCGAGCTCGGAGGCGGAGGAATAGGTTGACGGCTGACGGTTGACGGTTTACCGAAGGCGGCCGTCAACCGTCAACCGTAGACTGTAAACCTATAGGGAATGCGCTCTCGGTACTTTCACCCCCGGATACAGCTTACGGTTTACGGTTCACGGTCTGAAGAGCCGAGCCACCAGTCGTAAACCGTCAACCGTCAACCGTCAACCGCAGGCTTTAGCCTGCCCAAAGGAAGGTAACGTAGCGGATGTCCATTCAACACATGCGGCGGCGATTCGCCATCCAACTCAGGTACGTCCTCTGGGTGATCATCCTCGCCTTCATCATCGGTTTGCCGCTCATCTTCGTGCCGGGGGGATTCCGCAGCGGGCAGCGCGAGGAGGGGCAACAGCAGACCGGGGAGGCCGACGTCGTTGCGACAGTGAACGGCCAGCCCGTAACCAGAGCCGATCTGAACCGGAGCTTCGACCGGTTTGTCAGCCAGATCCTCCCCTATGTCGGGGAACAGGGCATCCAGCTCGGCCAGCTCTGGCAGCTCCGCTACACTGGCTTTGAGCAGGCCGTGCAGAACCGATTGCTGGCGGAGGCGGCGAAGGCACAGGGGATCTCCGTCTCCAAGGGGGACGTGAAGAAGCAGGCTCAGCTGATGGCGGACCAGCAGATCGCCCAGCTCAAGGGTCAATACCGGGGCGCGGACCTGGAGCGCGTGTTCGCGAGCATCGCCGCCAAGGTAGGCGACGAGCGGGTCCGTTCAGGGTCCCGAGGGACGCCTCAGACAATGGACGAGCGGGAGTTCGGGAAGTGGATGATGGCGAAATACTTGGACGAGAGCAGCGGCTTCCGCGAGGAACTCGCAGTCCAGGCGCTCCGTCAGAAGCTGACCGCGCAGGTGTCCGCAGGCGAGCAAGACCTCCTCCAGTCCTACGACAAGGCCACGGTCCGGCACATCGTTATCATGCTGCACCCCGCGGGCAAGCCGGCCCGGACGGAGGAGCAAGCGAAGAAGCGGGCGGAAGAGCTGCTGGCGAAGATCAAGGCAGGCTTGCCCGCCTCAGGCGGGCGAGATTTCGTCGCATTGGCGAAGGCTGAGTCGGACGATCCGGGCGCCAAGCAGAGCGGCGGGCTGATGCCCAACGTCGGACGCGGCACCATGCCGGCGGAGTGGGACAAGGCGGTGTTCGCCCTCAAGCCGGGAGCGGTGAGCGAGCCCATCCAGGCGTCGTCCCTCGGCTCCACTCGGGACGACCCTGAGGCACTCGAAGGGTCGTGGGGATACGAGATCGTCCGCATGGAGACGGTCGCGCGTGAGCTGCCGCCGGACTTCGAGAAGAACAAGCAGCAGTTGCTGAGCAGCTTCGCCGACCAGCGCCGATCGGAGGTGTGGCAGAAGTTCGTGGCGGACCTCCGGCAGAAGGCCAAGCTTGACATCCGCGATTCCGAGCTGCTGGCGTACAAGGCGTTGGCGGCTGGCCCTCCAGCCGCCAGCGTCGCCAGTCCGCCAGCTGGCGGACGAGAGACAAAATGGACGGACGAGGTCCTCGCCAAGCTGGAGGAGGCGAAGACAGAAGTGCGAAACGAGGGCGGGCCGGCGGCAGCCTCGGTTTTCTACCAAGTGGGGTCGCTTCTCGCCGGCAAGAAGGAGTGGGAAGGGGCGGCCGATGCTTTTGCGGAGGCCTCCGATGCGTTGAGTGAGGAATACACGGCGCTGCTGCCCGGCGGCCGCGCCGAGGCGCTCGTAGCAATGGCCAATGCCTACGAGCAGCAAGGGAATACAAAGGAGGCGCTCGTCTGGTACGAGGCGGCGCGCGATCAGACCGAGCTACCGAGCATCCACAGCCAACTCATGGCCACCTTCCAGCGGCTGGGACGGCCGGACCTGGTGAAGCAAGAGCAGCAATGGATGGCGAACTACCAGCAAGAGCAGCGGGATCGGGAAGCGGAGATGGCGGCTCAGCGCAAGGCGGCCGAGCAGAAGTCGCCGGGCAAGGCGCCGTCTGCGCCATCCGGCCCGCCAGTGATTCGCCGGGAGGCGAACCCGCTGACCCCTGCAGTGCCCAAGCCTGCGCCGCCCCGGTAACCCGCCAGCTGGCGGGCCGCGCCCAATCGCCGCCTGCCTGGGTTCACCAATGCCGGCTGGTGTGGGTAGACTGTCCTGGTGACCCCTGTGGGAGCCGCTCGGCACTACCCGCTGGCGCGGCCCTTCGACTAGCTCAGGGTCGTCCTGAGCGCGGCCGAGGGGCGGCAGGTGTGCGGAAGCCAGCAGAACGCTGTCTCGTTCGCCGTCAGGTTTCCTCCAACCCCTCGGGACCCTGAAGGGCCCCAGCGGGGTCCTGAACGGGCGGGGTCCAAGCTTGTCCGCCTCCGGCGGAAAGGTAACGGCATGGCAGATAGGTTTACCCGGCGTGAGTTTCTCAAGCGCGCCGCAATCGGCGTCGCCACTGCAGGCCTGGCCACCGAACTGAGCGGCCTCGACCCTGAGGCACTCGAAGGGTCGGCAGAGGCCGCCTCAGGCCCGACAATCGCGGTGGCTTCGAAAAAGGACCCCGCCGGACTGGTGAGGGCAGCGGTTGAAGCGGTCGGCGGCATGCGCTCCTTCGTGAAGAAGGGCGATACGGTGCTGGTGAAGCCCAACATGGGCTGGGCCCGGCGGCCGGAGCAGGCGGCGACTACTAACCCGGAGGTGGTAGCCGAGATCGTGCGGTTGTGCCGGCAGGCGGGCGCACGCGAGGTCAAGGTCGTGGACCACGCAGTGGACCGGCCGGATTCGCTTCTGCTGCGCATGACCGGGATTGCTGATGCGGCGAAGAAGGCGGGCGCCCGGGTGGCGATGGCATCCTCTCCGGCGCTGTACGAGAAGGTGTCGCTGCGCCGGGGGAAGGCCCTGACATCGGCGGAGGTGATGCGGGACCTGCTGCGGGCCGATGTCTTCATCAACGTCCCCATCGCCAAGGTGCACAACAGCACCGTGCTGACCCTGGGCATAAAGAACTTGCTCGGCATCATCTGGGATCGGGGAGCATTCCACCGGAGCACGAGCCTGGACCAGGCGATGGTTGACCTCGCCACCCAGATCCGACCGCACCTGACCATCCTCGATGCGGTCCGCATCCTGCTCACCAACGGCCCGAAGGGACCGGGCCGGACCGATGATCGGAAGATCGTCGTGGCGGGAACCGACATGGTTGCAGTGGATGCCTACGGCGCCTCGATCTTCGGGATGAAGGCAAGCCAGATCGGTCACGTTAGGCTGGCGGGAGCGTCCGGCCTGGGTGAGAGCGACCTGAGGCGCATCCAAATCCGGCATGTATAGGCACCTGACCCGCCTCAAATCGGGCATGTACAGGCACCTGACCCGCCTTATGGTGAAGAATGTATAGGCGTCTCCGGTCGGCCCGGGGCTTCGACTCCGCTCAGCCTCGCCCCACCCCGAGCGCAGTCGAGGGGCGGCGCGTCTCTCAGCTCGTCTTTCTCGCCGGGTTCGTGCTGCTCTTCGCGCTGGCGGCGGATCCGCTGATATTGCCGGTGCCGGTGGACCTGTATCTGCGCGCTGACCCATTGCTCGCGCTCTCGGCGATGGTGTCCTTGCGCAGGATCGTGCCGGAGCTGCTCTGGTACGCACTGCCGATTACCCTCGTCAGCCTTCTGCTGGGGCGCGTGTTCTGCGGCTGGATCTGCCCGATGGGGACGACCATTGACCTGTGCGAGCGGGTGTTCAAGATGCGAGGCACAGTTGCGGCTTCGCCGCAACCCAGGCAGGCCGCCTTGGCCAAGTCTAAGACGCCCACGGCTGCTGCCAAGCGACACCGGCTGAAGTTCTACCTGCTCATCGCGCTGATCGTCACGATGCTCATTCCCTCTGCTCATCGGTCCAACCAGGAGCTGGGCCTGACTCAGACCGTCGGACTGTCGGCGGTGTACTTGCTCGACCCGATCGCCTTGCTCACTCGCACGTTCACATGGGTCGCCCTGCCCACGGCCCAATGGGCGGCAGTGCTGAGCCAGGATACCGTCGGCGGCTGGATAGATTCCGATTTCGTGAGACGACACGGGCTTCTCGATCGGGGGCTTGCGCTGGCCCAGACGGGGCTCGACGCGGTCGCCCGGCCGGCCTTCTTCCGGCTCGGGCTGGTAGCGCTGTTGGTGTTCGGCGGAGTCATCGCGCTGAGCCGCTACGAAAGGCGCTTCTGGTGCCGGAACCTTTGCCCGCTGGGCGCGTTGCTTGGGTTGCTCGGAAAGATCTCGCCCTTCCGTCTCGCCGTGTCCGAGAAGTGCAATCACTGTCTGCGGTGTGTGAATGAGTGCAAGGTGGGCGCGATCACGGATGACCCGAAGCAGTACCGCGGCCCCGAGTGCATCCAGTGCTATAGCTGCCTGGCGGTCTGCCCACAGCAGGCAATCTCGCTGACGGCAGGACATGAGGCGGCGGCTCGCGATGACGGCCTACAGCTCGATCGCAGACGCGTGCTTGCTGCGATGGGCGCCGGCCTCGCGGCTGTCGCCATCCCGAAGAGCAGCCTCTCAGCGATGCGTAGCAGCGCCACCGCGAGCGTGCTGAAGCTGTCGTCGTTTCGGCTCATCCGGCCCCCTGGCTCGCTCACCGAGAGCGCGTTTGTCACCGCTTGCGTGCGTTGCGGCGAGTGCATGAAGGCGTGCATGACGAACACGCTGCAGCCGGCGGTGGGCGAAGGCGGCCTGGAGGCGTTGGGGACGCCGGTAGTTGTGCCGCGTGTAGGCGCCTGCGCTCAGTCGTGCACACTCTGTGGGCAGGTGTGCCCGACGCGCGCGATCGAGCCCTTCACAGTGGAGGAGAAGAACCACCTCTATATCGGCACTGCGTCTGTGGACAGGAGCACGTGCATCGCCTGGGCGTCCGGGCGCGAGTGCGTGATGTGTGATGAGGCCTGCTCGTATGACGCCATCTCGCAGGATGTGAGCGAGTCGGGGGTGCTGCGGCCCATCGTTGATGAGCGCACCTGTGTCGGGTGTGGTATGTGCGAGTGGATATGCCCGGTCGAGCCGCTCGGGGCGGTCCGGGTGAACTCCTCGGGCGACAGGCGCCACCTGCGGCGCGAAGAGCAGAAGCTCCTGCGCGACCAGGTGGAGCGGGAGAAGCAGAAGGGATCGCCCTACCAGGGCAGCGAGTCGCCCTATGCAAGCGCTGGTTAGCGGGTACCCACGTTCCCTGGGTGACACCTGACGGACAACCCCTCGCGGAGGTGAGCGAACTGTGCGGTGGTGGAGGCTTGCGCTCGGAGGCACGCTGCTCGCCTGGGTCCTTGCGACCGCTTACCGGCGGGCGCGGTCGCGCGGGCGACGGGTGGGGCTGGCTGTGCTCCTGTTGGGAACGGCATTGGCTATGTTCCTCGCGGCCTCCTTCGCCCCAAGGCCGCCGATGACCATCGCCCTTGCGACGGCGCTGATCGTCGGCTGCATCGCGGTGCTGGCGGGAGCCGTTGCGCTCGTACTCTGGGGAGGCTTTCGCGACTAGACCGGGCGTCCCTCGTCCGCGGCAAGGCGGAGCTGGTCACATCGAGAATGACAACGATCGTCGGACAGGTCCTGAACGAGCGGTACGAGATACTCGAGAAGATCGGCGAGGGCGGGATGGCCGTTGCCTATCGTGGCCGCGACCGCTTGCTTGGACGAACGGTGGCGATCAAGATACTGCGGCCGGAGCTGGCGACGGACGCGGGCTTCCTTGCCCGCTTCCGCAGGGAGGCCCGGGCGGCAGCGGGCATCACCCACGAGCACATCGCCGCGGTCCACGACACGGGCAGCGATAATCCGTACCACTATATAGTGATGGAGTATGTCGCCGGCGAGAGCCTGCGGGACCGGCTCCGGCGAGAGGGGCCGCTGCCGCTGGGTGAGGCGCTTAGGGTCGCCATCGAGGCTGCGGAGGCGTTGGAGGCCGCTCACTCTGCCGGCGTGATCCACCGCGATATCAAGCCCCACAACATCTTGGTCGGCCGAGAGGGCCAGGTCAAGGTCACGGATTTCGGCATTGCCCGCGCGGTTTCGGCCCCTGGATCCGGAGACACAAGCACGGTCATCGGTACGGTCAGCTACGTCTCTCCCGAACAGGCGCGGGGCGAGACGGTCGGCCCGCAGGGCGACATCTACTCGCTCGGCGCGACGCTGTTCGAGATGCTCACGGGCAGACCGCCGTTCAACGGTGGCGACCGGCTTGCCGTCCTGCACAAGCACGTCTACGACCGGTCGCCGCGTCCCAGCGAGCTCCGGCCCGGCCTTCCGCCGGAGGTGGACTCCGTTGTCGGCCATTGCCTCGAGAAGGACCTATCTCGGCGCTTCGCCTCCGCGCGCGAGCTCCAGAGCTACCTGGCCGCGTGCCCGCGCGAGGAGGACCTGAGTCTGTCGGGCCTGGCGCGGGGCAGGGCCGGCGCGGCGCTGGGCCGGGCCCTGCGGGCGGCACGGTGGGTGCGGCGACGGGCGGTCTGGGTGGCGATCGTGGTGCTGGTCATTGCCGCGGCGGCCGTCGGCATCGCCATCTACTCGTCTGCCCGCGGCGGTTCCGAGCTGGTGAAGGTACCCGATGTTGTCGGCATGAGCGGGCCGGCGGCGCGCGAGATGCTCGCCGGACTTGGGCTCGAGTACCGCGAGATCGGCGCCAGGGCGGACGACAATGTTGCGAAGGGGGCAGTGCTCAGCGAGCAGCCGGCGCCGGGGTCATCGGTGGCGCGGGAGACGGTCGTTAGGGTGGTGGTGAGTGCCGGAACGAGTGCCATCGCGGTAGCGGATGTTACCCAGATGTCGCTTGCCCAGGCACAGAAGAACCTGGAAGCGCAGGGCCTGGCGATCGGGCAGCTGAAGGAGGCATACAGCGAGAGCGTCCCGCCGGGCTATGTAGCGAGCACGCTGCCGGCTTCTGGTGCGCGCGTTGTCCCGGGAACAGCCGTTGACATCGTGCTGAGCCTAGGCCGCGAGCCGCCGATCCCAGTGGGACCGCCGACACCGCCAACCGGTCAGACGGATACGGGCAGGGAGGAAACACTCAACTTCGTCGTGCCGACCGACCCCGACGAGCACGGCGAGGTGGATGTGACGATCGAGTTGTTCGACGAGTCGGGCCGCACCAAAGTGTACCAGGCGCGCCACCGAGCGGGCGAGCGCATCCCCACGCAGAGAATACGGGTGACCTCTTCGACCACCGCGCGCATCTATGTGAACGGGAAGCTGCGCGCGGAGCGGCACTACCTTCCCTAGTCCCCACCTAACGCCACACTCGGCCTGGCAGTGAAAGGCGTGAGGGGCGGCTTTTCGCGTTAGCTGAGACTCCCCCGCGTATGTATTCGAATGCCTCTCAGCCGCTCTGCGGGCCGATGGTAGCTTCCCGGACGGATATGGAATAAGTCACTAGTTTCAGCGGCAGCGCGGGCTCGCGGCAGTGGATCTTATTCGGCTGTCTGGAGGCTGGCCGGGCTTAGAACCCCGTCCTCCACTTCGCCTCGAGCGATCGGCAATCAGCGCCGCGCGAGTGGGCACTCAATGCGGAAGGACTTCACAGCCATCAGCGCGTCGTCGGCCCTGATCGCATTCACGGCCGGCATCGTGCTATGCATGCAGGTATCCACCATCGCCTCCGCTTCCTCCACCGCATCGGAGATCCCAGGGCCGGTGCTGTGGGTGGTCGAGATAGCTCTTTTCGGAACCGCGGTCTTCGCGTGGCGCCCCCGAGCATCCTTCCTGGGGTGGATTCTGGGAATTATCGCGCTGGCGATGGTGAAGACGGCCCTCGTATCGGGGGCGGCGCTGGTGCTCAGCGTGATGCACGAGACCACGAACATGGCGCCCGCCCTTCACCAGACCTCGGCCTTCCTTCCCCGCGTCTGCGCCGTCGCCTTCGCACTGATGGTCTGCTATCCGACTCGCGTCTGGCTGCCCCTGCGCGAGACCGAGCCGCGCAAACACAAGGGCGGTCGCGCCGGCAGAGCCCGCGGCATGTCCGAGGAGGATGAGAAGGGGCTAATCATCGTCACCGTGACCAGCCGTGCCCCAGGGCAGGACGAGGCACCCGGGGCGGAGGTGAAGATCCACGATCCGCTCGGTGTCTGGTCGAGCACCCCCATGATCGAGGGGGAACTGGAAATGCCCCTGAGCGCTGTGCTGGCACTGCTGCCCGAGAACCTGGTGACAGACCGCGCACTAGCCCTTGCTGACAGCGAGACGATGACGGTGCCCTTCCACGCCATCCTTCCCCAGCTCAAAGAGGCGCAGGTCGTCTTTAGCGTGGCGGAGCTGCGAACGTTCGTTCCGCTGACCGTGAGGAAGCTTCTGGTCCAACCCGCGGACTCGGACATCGAGACCGAGAACGGCCTGGTGTCCTTGCCGCTTGCGCTCATTGTGCCCCAACTGCCGTCCGAGGCACTTCAACTCCCTGCTCCGTCGCTGCCAGCCTGGGCCAAGGTTGACGTCGAAGAGCACGTGGTGTTCGCCACCGTCTAAGCCCTGGGACTCCAGCAACGAAAGGACTGCCGGCCGATGGCTTCCATCAACTACGCACTGAAGGAGATCAGCTGCAAGATCGTCTACTACGGCCCGGGCATGTGTGGCAAGACGACGAACCTGCAGCACATCCATCAGCACACGGCCGCTGACAAGCGGGGGAACATGGTCTCGCTCGCCACGCCAGGCGAGCGGACGCTGTTCTTCGACTTCCTGCCGCTGGAGGCGTCGCAGGTCCACGGGTTCCGCACGAAGTTCCAGCTCTACACCGTGCCAGGCCAGGTGATGTATAACTCGACCAGGAAGCTGGTGCTGCGGGGGGTGGACGGCGTCATCTTCGTCTGCGACTCGCAGTGGGAGAAGACGCGCGAAAACGTCGAGAGCTTCCGCAATCTCGCCGACAACCTGGGATCCTATGGGCACAGCCTGGAGACCACCCCCTATGTCGTTCAGTACAACAAGCGCGATCTGCCGAACATCGCGCCCGTTCACTACCTCCGATACCTGATCAACCCCAGGCAGGTCCCTGATTCCGAGGCCGTCGCTCTTCGGGGCGACGGCGTGTTCGAGACGTTGAACACGATCTGCACCCTAGTGCTGGCGCAGATGTCACAAAGGCAGAAGGCCGGGGTCGCATAGCCGGGGAGCGTGGGAACGATGGCGCTGACCGGAACACTAGATGACGTAAGCTTAGCCGAGCTGCTTCAGATGCTGAACGTCGGCAACAAGACCGGCCGGTTGAGCGTCTCCCGGCCCGGGGAAAGCGCGGTGCTGTTCATCGTGCGAGGCGAAGTGGCGCGGGCGGTCTCGCGGAGAGACCGAGGTCCGGAGATGGTCTACAAGATACTGGGGTGGAAGGTCGGGGAGTTCGCATTCGAGCGGAACGAGGAGCCGGTTGTCAGGAACATCAAGGAGAGCACCGAGGCTCTCATCCTCGAGGGGATGAAGCGCTTTGACGAGTGGGAGCGGGTCGAGGAGGAGTTGCCCGACATGCACGTGGTGCTCAGGCAGCGGGCCTTCGCCGTGAACGAGAAGTTCGAGGAACTCAGCCCGGAGGGGCAGACGGTGCTGAGGCTGGTTGACGCCCAGCGAGATGTTTCGAGAATCATCCGGGAGAGCGGACTCGAACCGATGGAAGCAGTGAGGGCGATCACCGAGTTGCTGACCGAAGGGATTGTGGAACAATGGAGCGGGACGCGCTCATCGGGAGAGGTCCTGATGGCGCAAGGACGGCTTCCTGAGGCGTCGGGAGAGATCGATATGGGCACGCGTACCTACTTCTCCTCCAAGGACCGCCTGAATAGGGAACGGCTTGGCGCGGCAGTCGGAGGAGAGGACGCGGCTGAAACCGACCGATGAAGGACGGGAGTTGATCGGACATGGGCCTATTGCCTAAACTCGCGTCGATGAACACGTCTATAGGACTCGATATCGGGAGCAGCTCGATCAAGCTGGTGCAGCTGCAGGAGACGAAGGCCGGTATCTCCCTCTGCAAGGCGGGAAGTGCTCCCACCCCTCGCGATGCCGTGAAAGCCGGCGTCGTCGTGGACGCGCTCGCGGTGGCGAAGGCGGTGCAATCGCTTCTCGAGGCGCTGCAGCTCGAGGGGGGACAGGTAACGGCGGGCGTGGCCGGCCCCACGCTGGTGGTGCGGGAGGTGCCTCTGCCCGCAATGTCGGATCGCCAGCTGAGGAAGTCCATCCAGTGGGAGGCGCGGAACTACATCTCGTTCCCCGTCGAGGACAGCGTGGTCGAGTTCCAGGTGCTGGATCGCCCTGCGCCCGGAGAGGGGACGCAGATGCGGGTGATGTTGGTGGCAGCGCCTCGGGATATGGTAGATAGTCAAGTCGAGGCCATCGAAGTTGCGGGGCTCGATCCAGTGGCTGTCGAGATCCAGCCATTTGCCATGATACGCGGCATCCTGGCCGCTAATGGCTCTCACGGAACTGAAGGAGAAACGGCTGCGATACTCGGCATTGGAGCGGCCTACACAGACATCACGATCATGAAGGATGGGGCCTTTGTCCTCACCCGGATGATCCCCATCGCAGGCGACGCGTTCACGGACGCGATCAAGAACGCTCTCGACATTGATACTGAGGAGGCGAATCAGCTCAAGGAGACCGCGATGCAGGTGGTCTCGAGCGAGGAGGAGAGGGCTACGCTCGACCCGGCGGCGCAGCAGGCGAGCCGCGCGATCGAGCCGCTCCTCGACGAGCTGATCCGCGAGGTGCGGCGTTCGCTCGCCTACCACGACTACCAGCAGCAGGCGCCGGACGCAGGCGCGGGCGATCTGGGGGTGAACAGAATCCTGCTGAGCGGCGGAAGTGCGAAGCTGCCGCGGATTAGCGAGTACTTTATGTCACAACTGGGAGTGCCGGTCGAGGTGGTCAGTATCTTCGGCAAAGGGCACCTGCGCGCTCACGGGGTGAATCAGGAGTACCTCCAGTCACACGCGCCGACGCTGCTGGTGGGCGCTGGTCTGGCGCTAAGGGAGCTGCGGGATGCCAGACAGCACGGAGCGGAGTCCGGGGAGAAAGCATGATGACCGTATGTGACATCAACCTGATCGCGGCCAGGCGCGCTCACAAGCAGCGTGCCGCCGCCTTGATGCGATTAGCCTTCTACTCGGTCGCCGCTCTCCTGGTAGCGGTGGGGCTGATGTACGGGAAGATGTGGATGGCGACCCGCGTTGTCGAGGGTCAGATCGCCCTGGTCGGGGGAGAGCTGGCTAACCCGCAGTTGTCCGACCAGATCGAGCGGATCAGGTTCCTGGAGACCAACATCGCCGACTACGGACCAAGGGTCCAGCTACTTGAGAAGGTACACGATAGCGAGCAAGCCTGGATCGGCATTCTGCGCGACCTGAGCGTGTCCATGCCACAGGGAGTCTGGATCTCGCAGATGACCTCCCGCCGCAGTGACAAGGAGCAGATCCTCACCTTCCGTGGATCCGCCTATAACCAGCGGGAGATCGGGCAGTTCATGCTTCATGTCGAGGGGCTCGGTTGGAGCCAGCCTCCCACGCTTGGCTACACGCAGGCAAACTCTAACCCGCGCGGGAAGGCGGTGGTTGACTTCGAGGTGAGTGTGCCGTTGAGCAAAGTGATCGGGAGCGACCTGCGATGAACGTCAGTGGTGACCGCAAGATAGTCTATGCGCTGTTTGGCATTGCGATCCTGTGCCTGGTGGGCCTTGGCGGCAGCCTCTACCATGCGAAGGCCGCCGAGCTGAAGCAGCTTCGGCAGGAACTTGACAAGAAGCAGACCGAACTGAAGGACACCAAGACCAAGGTGGAGAAGCTGCCCGAACTGGAGCAGCAATACCAGAACCTCAGGGCGCGCCTGACCGTGCTTGAGCCGACGCTGCCGAACGCCGCCTATATCCCCACATTCCTGCGCCAGATCGAGGGCCTCGCCATCGGCACCAATAATGACATCCTGCTAATCAGACCTAAGCCGGCGATCAAGAAGACCGCGGCGAACTCGGCGGTGAAGATCAACAACGAAACGGGCGAAGTCGTCAAGGAGAAGCCAGGTGCCGGCTCGGATGGCGCCGGTGCGACGGAGGAGAAGCCGCCGGAACTGCCCTACGACTTCGTGCCCATCGAACTTCGTGTCCAGGGAACGTACTGGACCGTGATCGGGTTCCTCTCGGAACTGCAGCGGTTCCCGAAGATGATCGCCGCGAACGATGTGTCGTTCAGCCCCACCCAAGCCGGGAAGGAGGGGGAGCGATCCCCGACCCTGACTGCCAGCATGGAGCTGACGGCCGTGGTCACGAAAGGGGGCAGTGATGGAAGGTCGGCGTAAAGAAGTTCTCCTGCTGGCATTAGCAGTGGCGGCGCTAGGGCTTGCGCTGTATACTTTCCGAAGCAAGCCGGCTCCGACTGCTGCGCCGGCGCCAGCGGCGGGAACACAGGAAGCGACGAAAACGGGGACGGAGTCAGGCGGGCCCTCGGCAGCAGGCACCGAGGGAGAGGAGCAGGTGAAGGCGACGCCCGGGACAGCGGCGGCAGGCGAGCAGCGAAACCCATTCGCGGCGCCGGGCGGCGCGGCAGGTTCGGCGGCTATGCCCGCGGGGACACAGAAGCCGACTACGGCAAAGGCTCAGGCTTCAGCAGCGGCAGCGGCGACGGGCGTCGAGCCGCCGCCGGGGCCGCAGCCGGGCGCACCGGCACAGCCTACCCCTGAGCAGCCGGAGAAGCCGTCGCTAACGTTGACTGGGATTGTCAACGGCAAACCGAATGTGGCTATCCTCAGACAGGACGATCAGCGGTACTTCGTGAAGGTCGGGGACACTGTCGGCGGCAACTATCGGGTTCAGTCGATCGGGAGCCAACAGGTGGTGCTGTCCGGCCAGCAGGGCAAAGTAATCCTTAGGATGGGAGGGAGGCAGTAGCGCTATGACTCGAAGAAGCAGTGTGATAGTAAGCAGCCTGGTCGTCGTACTGGCCTTGCTGCTGGGGGCGAGCGCCGTTCTTGGGAACGGGAATGCACGACCGGGGGCTGCGGCCGCTAGATCCGCGGTCGGCGGCGTGGGCCGCACAGCAGCGGCGGGTCCGCCGGTCTCGACCGGGCGGTTCACGCTTGAGTTCGTAGACGCCGAACTCGTGGATGTGTTCCAGGCGCTGGCCACGCAGAGCGGAGTCAACATCGCGGTAAGCGGAAGCGTAAAGGGGAAGACCACGCTCCGTCTCCGCAATGTCACGCTCGTGCAGGCGATGGACATTGTCACCAAGCTGAATGGACTGGACTATGCCTGGGTGGATGCGGCCTATGTGGTCGGGACTCCGGAGGAAGTGCGCGCCATGCGCGTATCGGAGCTGCGGACACAGGCCGTTGTGCTCCAGCATGTAAGGCCGGACTACGCGCAGGAGGTGCTGAGCAAGATCGCCCCTGACGTGACCGTGTCTACGCAGAAGGGATCGCGGACGATCCTGCTGCTGGGTACGGAAGCGTCGCTAGGGAAGGCACACCGAGCGCTGGCCGAGATGGACGTAGCTCCCCTGCCCGAGGCGCCGACCAGCCAGGTCGTGCCCCTCCGCTACCTGAAGGCCGAGGAGGTGGCGGACATGATCGCGTCATCGGTGCCAGGGGCGACGGTGCAGCCGGGGACGCAGCCCAACAGCCTGCTGATCACAGCAGACAGCATGCAGTGGGAGTCGGTACGCTCGCTCATCTCCTCGGTCGACGCGCCGCCGCCGCCAGCACAGGCGACTCAGGCGGTCTACTTCGTGAAGTACACGAGCCCGAGCGAGCTTCGGGACGTGGTCAGCTCCTTGCTGCCCGACGTGAAGGTCACACTGGCGCCAAGGTCGTTTACACCCAGCGTGATGAAGCCCAGCGGCGGCGCCGGCGGTACGGCGAAGATGCTGGCCGCGCCCCAGTACGGCGGTGCTGGCGCGTCGGGCGGAGCTGACGGCGGCGTTGGCGGTGAGGCTGAGACCGCTGGTGCGCCGGTCACCGCGCTCATACTGAGCGGGGCACCGTGGACGGTCGAACGGGGTCTTCAGATGTTGGAGGATCTCGACGTCGCGCCGAAGCAGGTGCACATCGCGGCGATGATCACCGAGGTGAACCGCGAGGTCATCACTCGTCTTGGGATCGACTGGAGCGGCGCGGGGGAGAGCCCCGGCCTGGGCCAGACGGGCGTTCCGATGATCATTGGCGAGCCCATCCCAGAAGGCGCCGAGGGCCTCATTCCGGCGCGCGGTCTGCAGATCGGGAGAATCCAGCGGAGCTTCCTGCAGTGGAGCGGCAACATCCGTGCGCTGGAAGAGCAGGGCAAGGCTCGAGTCCTCAGCAACCCGAGTGTCACCACGCTGGACGGTCGCCAGACCGCGCTGCATACCGGCGAGACCTACTACTATGAGGTCGCGGTGGCGGCGGCGACGACTGGCGGCATCGTGAAGGACATTCGCACCTTCGACGTCGGGGTGAGCCTCGTGGTCAACCCGCGAGTAAACCAGAACGGTGAGATCACGCTCACGATCTCCCCGACGGTGGCCGCACTGCGAGGGACGAGCGAGTTCTCGCTGCCGATTGTGACCGAGCGCGCCGTCGTGACGACCGTACGTGTCAAGAGCGGCGAGACGGCGGTCATCGCCGGACTGGTATCGGACGAGGAGCAGGTGACGATGAAGAAGGTCCCGTTCCTGGGCGATATCCCTATCGTGGGAGAGCTGTTCAAGAGCCGGGAGCGGCGGCCGTCACACCGCGAGGTGCTGATCTTCGTTACCCCGACTATCGTGGAAGAAGTGTAGGGCCTGTTCACGCGCGCCCGGGATTCCGGGCGGTCCAAACCGAGAAGGGACACGATGCGCGCGAACTCGCCGAAGGCGAGTGAACTAGGGGCGACCTAGGAGAGCATGGCGCGGGCGCCTTGGGGGCTTGCCCAGCCGGGCAGGCCCCCTTTTTTGCCCTCTGGGGCGGCGCAGGGTGCCCAGACGGCGCCGTAGAGACGGATGCCAGCAGGCTTGAGATAGGACATGGAGACCAGGACAGTCGCCGATATCGTGCGCGAAGTGGCGAAGATCTCGGACGATCAGCTCCGACAGGCGCTCGACGTCCAGAGGGAGACGCGCGAACCCCTGGCCCAGATCCTGGTGAACATGGGCCTGATCACCGGGAAGGAGAAGGTCCGCATTCTGGGCCGCCAGTGGGGGATTCCGTTTGTTGACCTGACCGAGCGGCCGGTTGACCGGGACCTGCTCAAGCTAGTCCCCCATCATCTCCTCCAGCGATGGAAGGCCGTGCCCATAGACCGGAACGGCCCCCGTCTGGTGGTGGCGATGGCGAATCCGCTCGACGTCTATGCCATCGACCAGATGCGGCTCGTCACCGGGATGGATATCGAGTCGGTGATCGCCGCCAGCGAGGATATCGCCCATGCGCTCGGCCAATCGGCATCGGCGCGGGAGGAGCTACAGGGCGCGCTCCAGGACATGAGCCAGGACTTCGGCGACCCAACGGACATCCACGTCGAGTCGGGCGTCAAAGACGGCGAAGACGACATGAGCATCGACCAGCTCCGCGAGATGATGGACGATGCTCCGGTGGTGCGACTGGTCAACCTCATCATCCACCAGGCCCTGCGCGACAAAGCAAGCGACATTCACATTCAGCCCGAGGCGAACCGGGTGCGGGTCCGCTATCGTATAGACGGCATTCTACACGACGCCATGACAGTGCCGAAGAAGGCGCAGGCGCCCCTCGTCTCCCGCATCAAGGTGATGGCCGATCTCGACATCGCTGAGAAGCGGGCGCCTCAGGACGGCCGCATCTCCCTGCGCACCACCGGCGGCGAATACGACTTCCGTGTCTCGACCAACCCAGGAGTCCACGGCGAGAAGGTCGTCATGCGTATTCTCGACAAGCGGGGGGTGCAGGTCACGCTGGACCAGCTCGGCATCCCCAATACCATGATGGATGACCTCGATGCACTCATCAACCGCAGCTACGGCATCATCTGCGTCACGGGGCCCACGGGGTCGGGGAAGTCCACGACGCTGTATTCGGCGCTGAACGTTCTGAACAGCCCGGAGAGGAACATCCTCACAATCGAGGATCCGGTCGAGTACCAACTGCCCGGCCTTACGCAGACCCAGGTGAACGTGCGCGCCGGCGTGACCTTCGCCAGCGCGTTGCGGACGTTCCTGCGACAGGATCCTGATGTCATCCTGGTGGGTGAGATCCGCGACCCGGAAACGGCGCTGATCGCAACCGAGGCGGCGCTGACGGGACACCTGGTCTTCAGCACCCTCCATACCAACGACGCTCCCACTGCGGTCGCCCGCATGATCGAGATGGGCATTGAGCCGTTCCTGATCGCATCAGCGGTGATCGGCGTGCTGGCACAGCGACTGGTGCGCGTAATCTGCCCCGAGTGCAAGGAGGGATACGCGCCGCCCGTCGAGGCATTCCGACGCCTGAACCTGGCAATGGATCTCGAGTCGGTGACGTTCTACCGGGGACGTGGATGCGACCGATGCCGGCATACCGGCTACCGGGGAAGGATCGGCGTGTTTGAGTTGATGTTGGTAACCGACCATATGCGGGGGCTGATTCTTCGGAAGGCTCCGACCCACGAACTCCGCCAAGCCGGCCTGGAAGCCGGCATGATCACTCTTCGCCAGGATGCGATGCAGAAGATCCTGGAGGGGACAACGACGATGGAGGAGGCGCTGAGAGTTGTCTACACTGGCTGAGAAGATGGAGCGAGAGGGCCGCGCGGAGGAGGGGGAGAGCCTGCGGCGCTCTGGCGAGAAGCAGAAGCCAAGCATCGGGGATTACTCCCTCGATGAGCTACTGACGATGGCGGCGGAACGACAGGCGTCCGACGTTCACATTACGACCAACCTGCCACCGACCCTGAGGATCGACGGCCGGCTGCGGCCGATGAACTTCGATCGGTTGGAGCCCAACGAATGCCAGAGGCTGATCTACGGCATTCTCACGGACCATCAGATCAGCGAGTTCGAGCGGAAGCACGAGCTGGACTTCTCGCACGGTATCGCCAAGGTGGGCCGGTTCCGGGTAAACGTCTATATGCAGCGGGGATCGGTGGGGGCTGCGTTCAGACTCATCCCTCGCCGCATCCCCAGCTTCCAGGAACTCGGCCTGCCAGG
>Ga0315275_10001115_pt1 | contig 23228 bp, 17 predicted proteins | sample YL17G03_0_MG_FD_205557 | JGI IMG/M metagenome (GOLD analysis project Ga0315275, IMG submission 205557) | Sediment microbial communities from Yellowstone Lake, YNP, Wyoming, USA - YL17G03_0 | ecosystem: Environmental > Aquatic > Freshwater > Lake > Sediment | place: USA: Wyoming | collected...
GTAGGTCGTGGGGCGGGTTGTATCCAGGGCTTTGACGGCGCGAACCATGGTCTCGGCGATGCGCCGCCCGACGGGGGCGGCCTGGACGCCCTCCTCGTTGCCGATCGACCAGAGGATAATCGAGGGATGGTTGCGGTCGCGGCGGACCATGCGGCGGAGCTGGTCCAGAGCCTCCACGCTCGAGCTGAAGAGGCGGGTTTCGTCCATCACCAGCAGGCCCAGCTCGTCGCAGGCGTCGAGGAGCTCCGTCGTCGGCGGATTGTGGGAGGTTCGATAGGCGTTGACGCCCATCTCCTTGAGTTTGGCGACGCGGAAATACTGGAGGCGGTCGGGTAGGGCGGCGCCCACTCCGGCATGGTCCTGGTGGTTGCAGACGCCTTGGATCGGGATATGAGTCCCGTTGAGGAAAAAGCCTTTGTCTTTGTCAAAGCGGATCGTGCGGATGCCGAAACGGGTCGTTAGAACATCTGCGGCCGCGGCGGGTATCCCGGGTCTTACCCGGGATTCCGATTCCGCCGCACCCGCCCGCGTATTAAAACCGCGGGCGAGTGTCGGATCCACCATAAGAACGGTCGAGGCGAGCTTGTACAAGGCGGGCTTTTCCAGGGTCCAGAGCTGGGGCGCGGAGAGGCGCACGCTTTGGCGGATTATCGCCGTTTGATATGGGCCGATCAGCCGGGCGGGCTCGATGACTTCGGCCGCCGGCTTTCCGGCGGGATCGGAAATCGCGGATTTCAGCCCGATCGTCGCCGCGACCGGCGTCTCATTGGCGATTTCGGTCTCGATCGTCAGCGTCGCCGCGTTCCCTTCGACTTGGGCCGTGACGTACGTTCCCCAGAGCGGGACATGGACGGGCGCGGTCTTGGTCAGCCGGACGTGACGATAGATGCCCGCGCCCTCGTAGAACCAGCCCTCGTTGTGCGTGGCGTCGACGCGGACGACAAGCACGTTGTCGCCGCCGTAGTTGACCAAATCGGTGGCCTCGAAGCCGAACGGATCGTAGCCGCCTTCGTGGCGTCCGAGGAGGATGCCGTTCAGCCAGACGAGGCAGTCGCGGAAGGCCCCGTCGAAGTCGATGCGGAAGCGGCGCCCCTCGTCGCCCCTGGGAACGGCGAAATGGCGGCGGTACCAGCCGATGGAGGTCTCCGGAAAGACGCGGGCCAGCGGCTTGAAGCCGTGGTCCATGAGGCTGATGGTGAAGGGCGCCTGGACGAAAGGCAGTTCGACCGCCCAATCGTGGGGCAGGTCGACGGCGCGCCAGGCGGCGTCGTTGAAATTGGGCCGGACCGCGCCGCCCCAGCCGTCGGTTTTAGCGTAGGAGTAGGCGGCGCCGAAATCGAAGTCTTTGGCCGGATCGGCGGCATGGCCGAGGGCGAAGCGCCAGCCGTCGTCGAGGGAGATGAGTTCGCGGCCCGCGGCGATCGGCCCGGGCGGCGCAGCGGGAGAACCCGCGAGGCCGAACCTCAGCAGCAACGCGGCCCCGGATAAATACAAGATCATCCTCAACCGGCCGGTCCAACCGATTTCGTCCATCGGTCTTCCTCCCTCAGAGGTCTTTGGGAATGCCGCCGATTTCGAACCGGCGGCCCTTCTCGATCATTTTCAAGGCCGTGGCGACGCGACGGGCCCGCGTCTCGGGCCGCTTGGCGCTGTCTACCCACCAGGAGAATTGCTTTTTAAGGAACGGCGGCAGCGCCTCGAACTTTTTCAGGAGTCCCGGAACGGGCGCCAGGGCGTTCCGCAATTCCCGCGGGATTTCCTCGCGCAGATCGATCTTGTCCAGGATCTTCCACGAGCCGTTTTTCCTGGCCAGTTTGATTTTGGCCAGGCCGGGCGCGGCCATGCGGCCCTCGATGATGAGCTTTCGGACGCGGGCCTTGTTGGACGCCGACCAAATGCTCTGCGGCTTTCGCGGCGTCCAGCGCTGCATGAACCGCTCCGCGTCCAGCTTGTTCACGGTCGAGTCGATCCAGCCGAAGCAAAGCGCCTCCTGCAGCGCCTCTTCGTAAGTGACGGATGTCCGGCTCGAGGATTTCTTGTAGTAGACGAGCCAAAGCTCCTTTTCCTTGTCATGGTTCTTTTCGAGCCAGGCCCGCCAGGCGGCGGCGTCCTCGAACAATTTTCCGTTCATGTCCACAATCCTTCCGCTCTCCGCGTGCGTACGCGGACGGGAAGGCCGTAGGGACAGGCCCGCTCGCAGTCGCCGCAATCCCGGCACCGCGCCAGGGAATCCTGTAGATCGCCCGCTTCGGCCCGGGCCCACGGCCCCTTCCCGTAGCTCTCGGCGTAAACGAGGACACGCGAGGCCTCCGCCGTCGGGACTCCCGCCGGGCAGGCGGACTGGCACAGGCCGCAGAAGTGGCAATAGGCGCGGGTATGGGCTGCGACGTGGGCCTCCAGCAGCGTGCGTTCCGCGCCGCCGAGGCGGCAGCCGACAACACCCAAATCCTCTTCCATTTCCCTCTCGTTCATGATTTCGGTCACGACGGCGGTCAGCTTCTCGTTCGACAGGGCCCACTTGAGCATGGCCGGGATGAGAGACGGGCCGTCCGCGCCGAAGGTGCCCAGGTCCTGCCGCCTTCCGCCGACCTTGAGGACTTTCATGCCCGTGACCCCAACGTCCTTGGAGTGGCAAAGATCGATCAAGCGGCCCAATCCGCTCTGCCCGAGATAGTCGCCGTAGGTCTTGACCTCCCGCTCCGTCTCCTGGATGTCGAAGACGTTGTAGCCGATCTGGACCATGTCGTAAAGCCCGCAGGCGACCGCCTGGGGGATGACCGTGTGGGCATTGACGTGGCAGGTCAGGCCCCGGAAGCGGAATTTGCCTTTGAGCTTCTCGAACGCGTTAAGGACCCTTTCGTCCGCGACATGCTCGGGATTCTCCACGCCGTGAATGCCGAGCACATCGGCATAGTCCGTCCCGAGGCGCCGCAGGCTGCCCTCGACCGAAGCGATGATGCTCTTCTCCGTCCATGGTCCGCGGAGATGGAAACGGGCGTGGATATGGATCCTGTCCCGGCCGAAGGTTTTGAAAAGACGGCCGACCTTGCGCTCGCAATTGCCGTTCTCGTAGCTGTTCGACGTGTCGATGTAATTGATGCCCCGCTCGATGAGGCGCATGAGAAGGCTTTCGTCGGGAAGGGGGCTTCCCCCGAGCGAGATTTCCGAGATCATCAATCCGGTTCGGCCCAGCCGGCGGTAGACCATGTCGCCGCCGCCGAAAATCGCCGCGCGGATAAGCTTCCCGGGCCGACGTCCCGGGACTCCGGCCCTTGCCGCCGGAAGGAACGCCCCGGCCGTTCCCGCGGCCAAGGTTTTGAGGAATTCGCGCCGTCGTCGGGAAGGGGCGGTGAAGTCTCGTGCGGACATGTTCGATCGTATCAGGCTGACCCGGCGATCTTAGCGGCGGCGCGGATTCGGTTTCGCTTCTTCTTGCCCGGGCAGAAGGATCGTCCAGTAGATCGAATACCGCTCCCCGAAGAGCTTATAAAAAGGAATGAGGGTCACGTCCTTGGGCTGGCCCGCCCCGGCCGTTTGAAAAGTCAATGCTTTCCCGGCCACGGGCTTGATCCAGGCGTTCAGATCGTTCCCCGGAACGCGGAATTTCGGCACGGCCACGGGCGCGCCCTGGGGTCCTTCGGGTCCGTAGGCTCCGCTTGTCTTGTCGGGGGTCATTCCCTCCGTCCCCAGCTCTCCCCCCAGAACGATCGGCCCGTAGAGGATCGCGGCGATCTTCGGATCGTCGGGCAGGCGATCGAGACGGAGGTCCATGGGCAGGGCCAGTTCGACCTTGTCGCCCGACTTCCAGGTCCGCCGCAGGGTCAGATAGCTCGACGGCTCGGCGAACGCCTCGATCTTCCGGCCATTGATCTTGACGAAGCCGCCCCGGGCGATCCAGCCGGGGATGCGCAGGTTCAGGGCCAACTTGACGGGCTGGGCCACGGAGATGGTCAACCGGGTGCCCTGCTCCTCGGGGAAGTTCGTCTCCTGACGCAGGGACAGGCCCTTTTCCGGCCAGGTCAATTCGGAAGCGATGAACAGGTTCACATAAATCGAGTCCGGCCCGTGGAAATAGATGCTGTCGCCGTACTTGGCGTGGTTTTCCATGCCCGTCCCGGTGCAGCACCAGAACGAGTCTTCGGGCGTCATAAACGTCTTGTACATGCCCGGCATCATCGGCACGTAATACATCATCATCCCGTCGGCCGGGTTCTGGGTGGAGAGAATGCCGTTGAAGAGGGCGCGTTCATAGTAATCGGCGTAAGCGGCTCTAGCCTCCCAATTGAAGAGGTGCCGCGTCAGCTTGAGCATGTTGTACGTGCAGCAGGACTCATGGCTGTCGGCGCCCAGCTCGGAGGCCATCACGTACGGGTCCTGCCGCCAGGCCTCGCCGTTCGAAGTCCCCCCCGTGGCGTAGGAACGCGCGCCCGTGACCTGGCGCCAGAAATACGAGGCGATGTTGTAGAGCCCGGGATCGCCGGTCATTTCGTATTCGCGAGCCGCGCCGATGATGTTGGGGATGAAGGAGTTGACGTGCTCGCCCTTGAGGACGTCCCTGTACTGGGACAAGGGCACAATGTAATGCTGTTCGTCGAAACGCCGGGCCAGCTTCAGATATTCGGACTTGCCGGTGAGCGAATACAGGTTGGCCAGGACTTCGCACATGCCGCCCTGCTCGGTGTTGTTGAGCACGCGCTCCATGTGCCGGGGGTCGGATTTGTCCGTCCGCAGCTTGATCCAGCCGGCCATCTTCTCGGCGACCTCCAGGGATTGGGCGTTGCCGCCGTTCTCGTACCAGTCGACGAGACCGGCCATGATCTTGTGGATCGTGTAATACGGGGCCCAGACCGCGCGCGTGGCCTCGACCCGGTCGAAGAACTCCTCGGGGAAGGCGCTGAGATAGCCGCGGGGCCCGAGGGCCTGCTGGCATTTGGCCAGCTCGGCGACGAGAGCGTCGGCCCGGGACTTGATCTCCGTGTCGCCGGTGCCCGCGTACATGAAGGCGCAGGCCGAGAGGTAATGGCCCATGGTATGGCCGCGCAGCTCGCCGTCGGGTTTCTCCCAGCCGCCGTAGGGCTTGGCGCTCGAGGGCAGGCCGGCGGTCAGGCGGAAGGAATGGAGGAGGCGGTCGTTGTCCAAGCTGAGCATGTATTTCCGGTCGCGCTCCATGGCCTCTTTGAACGGGCCGGGCAGAAGGCGGACCTGGCGGAGAGCGAACGATGCGGCGGGCAGCGGAACCTTGGGATCGACCTTGACGGCCCGGAACAGGGTGTCCGCGGGTGTCACCGCGGAAGGGGCGGCGACAGGGGCCCCAGAAAGTTTCTGGGGATCCTTTTTCGCAGCACTCACGCGTGTGCTAACAACACGCGTGAGTGCCCCAAGCTCCGGCTTGGGGATCATGTCCCGCGGTGCTTGTTCGGGTCTAAAATCGCCAACAAGCGGCGCGGAGAGAGGGGCCCCGGACTTTGTCTGGGGATCATTGCTCTCCGTACTCGGACGCGGCCAAGATCCGCGGACGAGTACCGCGGAAAGGAGGAGAAGTACGACCAAGGATATGACCAGCGATCGGTTTTTCATGGGCGGGCCTCCAGACAAGGAAATCGGCTTCAAATTATCATCATTTTTGGGGTCGTGTCTACGGCGGGAGGAGCCCCAGCCTTGCTGGGGATCCTTTTCCGCCGTACTCGGACGCGGCTAAGAACCGCGGCCGAGTGCAAAGGCCGGCCTGGTGACGGGGCGCGTCCGCAAATAAATTTCTGCGGCGAGGCGAAAAGTGCGAAAATAGGGACGCTATCCCCATCGGATTCCGAGGAGAACATCATGGACCGCCGCAAAGAATTGATACGCGCCTATAAAGAGAACCCGCCCCGGGCGGGCATCCTGCAGATCCGCAACACGGTCAACGGAAAAACCTATATCATCGGCTATCCCAACGTCGACGGTAAACTGAACAGCCAGCGCTTCCAACTGGCCGGCGGCGGGCATTTCAACAAAGCCCTCCAGGATGACTGGAAGGCCCAGAAGCCCGAGGATTTTGTTTTCGAGGTTCTGGAATATTTGGCCCCCCCGAGCGAGGATGCGTCGCCGCTTGTCGTCCGCGAAGCCCTGGCCGCGCTGGAAAAGCGCTGGCTGGACAAGCTCCGTCCTTACGGGGAGCGAGGTTACAACAAACCTCCCCAGGGGAATTGATTTTCCGCAGCCCCCCGGCACGATAAGTCTCGATTTCGCGAGTCCTGCATGACGAGGGGGAGGAGGCCCGGCCTCAATCTTTTTTGAAGATCAGATCGCGCACCGCCTCGCCGTCGATCGTGAAGCCGACGATCCGATTTTGCGCGTCCCTCTGAAAAACGATCAGGGGAAGGGTGGCCGTGCGCGTCGTGAAGCGGTCCTTCTCGTCTGGGGCCAGCCGGGCCTCGCCCGAGTCCGGCGCGCTGATCACCAGAGTTTCGCCGCGCGCCTCGAGGCGGAAGCGGAGATTCAGCTCGTCGTTGAAATATGTGCCGGCGAATTCCTTAAGGTCCGCGGGCGTCGGCTTGACCAGCACGATTTTCGGGGCGATTTGTTCCGTCCCGCCCTGCCTCCAGACGAGCTGATGGACCTTGCCGTCCTTGTCTGCTTGAAAAGAGATCCGGACGGCGGCGAAGTCCAACAGGAATTCGGTCTCGGACAGGGCGGTCAGGACAAACCTCTGCCCGGGAATCTGGAAGAACAGCCGGCCGCCGTCGCGGGTAAACGTCAAGATCTGGGCCGGCCCCAGCCGGTAGTCGCCCACATATCGGTCCAATTTCTGCGGACTGACGTCGATGTTTTTCCCGGCCGCCGCCGGCGGGACGGCCCGGGCCGGCGGAGCAGGCGCGGGCAGATAAATATCGACGATGTCCGAGGCGAATCCTTCCACGGACGTATAGTCCCAATTGGCCAGGACGGCGAAGCCGAACTTATGGTCGGGATAATAGACCGCCACGGCCCCGGAGCCGGCCCACGTGCCGGACGCGACGACGCGTTTTCTCCCGGCCTCGTTTTCGACGCCCCAGCCGTAACCGAAGCCCGAGCTCGAGCCGTCGTTCAGGCGGCCGGGCGTGAACATCTTTTCATAGACGCCCGGGCCGACCGCCTGCCCCGTCTCTATACTGATCAGCCACTTGGACAGGTCGGCGATCGAGGTGAACAGCGAATGCGAGCCGCTGAGCGAAAGGGTGTCGATGCCCTTCAGATACTCCTGGCGCGTATAGTTGTAAGTGAACGCCTGATCGTCGAAGATCGAGCGGAAGTTGTCGCGGAACTGAGTCCGGGTCATTTTCAAGGGCTTGAAGACGTTCTCCCAAGCCCACTCCGAAAAGGGTTTTCCGGCGGCCCGCTTGATCGTCTCCGCCAGGAGATCGTAATCGGTGTTCGAAAACTGGGTGCGTTCCCCGGGGGTGAAGATGGGCTTTTTTTGCGCTTGGACGATCTTCAGCACCCGGTCGATCGTGACCTCCTCCTTGTCCCGGCCGGCCAGCTGGAGCACCGGCAGCCAGTCCCGAAGTCCGCTGCTGTGGAAGAGCAGATGGCGCAGGCGTACCGGCGTCCCGAAATCGGGGAGCTCGGGGATGAGCTTGCGGACATCGTCGTCCAAAAACAGGCGGCCTTGCTTCTCCAACAGGGCCACGGCCTGGCCGACGAAGGGCTGGGCCGCGGCGGCCACGTTGAAGACCGAGTTCAGCGTGAGGGGCACGGCGTGCTCCTGGCAGGCCAGGCCGAAGACTTTCTGATAGAGAACCCGGCCTTCCTTGACCACCACGACGCCGAAGCCGGGCTGGTCCAGGCGGTTCCAGAAATCGAACAGCTTATCCATCCTCCCGCTCGGCGTCGCGGATTCGTCCTTTTTCGCTGCCTCCTGGCCGGGAACGAGGAATGATCCGGCGATGAGCAACAAACCGATGAGCCATCCGATTTTTTTCATGCGCGCCTCCCCGGACGGCCCTGAGCGAAGGAATCCGCGCCCGATGAGGCCGCCGCTGAAATTCTAAAGAAAGACGGGCCGATTATCAATGCGCGCCGGAACGGCCCGGATTATTTTGAATTTCCCGGCGCCTTTTGCTAACATGACCGGTGAGCCAGGAGGAAACGCCGTGTTCCGAACGTCCCGCCTCGTGCCGGCCGCCGGGCTCTTCGTTTCCCTTCTCTTGATGAGCGAGTCGAGGTTGACCGCCATGCCCGAAGACCTCAGCGAGATCGGCCGCAAGCTGCCGGAGACGATCGCCGGATGGACGAAAGCCGGGCCGCCCGTCCTGTACACCCCGCAGAATCTCTCGACCTACATCGACGGCGGCGCCGAGCTCTACCTGTCCTATAACTTCAAAGGCGCCGTTTCCCTGAAATACAAGGGCGCGGCCGACGAGGAAATCGCCGTGGACATCTTCGACATGGGCTCGTCCTTCGACGCCTTCGGCGTCTTCGCCCATTCGCGGGAGACGATCGAGGGCGGCTACGGCCAGGGATCAGAGTACGCGGCCGGCCTGCTGACGTTCTGGAAGGATCGCTATTACGTCTCCATCCTGGCCTATCCGGAGACGGCGGCCAAGAAAGACCTCGTCTTCTCCCTCGGCCGGACCATCGCCGAGGCGATCCCGGGCCAAGGCCCGCTGCCGCCCGTCCTGGCCCTGCTTCCGCCGGACGGCCTGTCGCCCGAATCCGTCCGCTATTTCCATCATTACATTTGGCTGAACAGCTTCTCCTTCGTCTCGAACGAGAACGTCCTCGAAATCGGGAACGACACGCCAGCGGCCCTGGGGACGTACAGGCAGGGTAGCGCGGCCATTTTCCTTCTGATCGTGCGCTATCCGGACCCGGCCCGGGCCGAATCCGCCGCCGCCCGCTTCCGGACGGACATCCTAGGCGGGGCCGCCGAGGGCCTGCGCGAGACGAAGGCGGGCCGTTGGACCGGGCTCCAGCGGCGCGGGGGCCTCGTCACCGTCGTCTTCAACGCCCCGTCTGCGGCCGCGGTCCGGGACATGTTGGCCAAGATCAAGGAATAGAATGGAGATCCCCATGAGCTTCCGCAGGCCGATCAGCCGGCGTCAATTCCTCAAGAGCGCTTCGGCGGCGACCCTGGGCACGACGCTTCTCCTCCAGGGTCAGGAGAAGGCTGCTCCGCCCCCAGCCGGCAGGAGCCGGGTCATCCTGGTCCGCGACCTCAACGTCCTCGACGAGAGCGGCCGGCCCCGGGCGGCGGAGGTGCAGGAGATGCTCGACGCCGGCGTTAAGGCCCTGACCGGCAGACCCGATCCGCAGAGCGCCTGGAAGACCCTCATCAAGCCCGACGACATCGTCGGCATCAAGAACAACCGCTGGCCCTATTTGCGCACCACCCCGGAAGTCGAAAACGGGCTCAAGGCCCGGATCCTGGAGGCGGGCGTCAAAGAGGCCAACATCAGCGTCGACGACCTGGGCGTCCTGCAGAACCCGGTCTTTCAGCAGTCGACGGCCCTCATCAACGCCCGGCCCATGCGCTCGCACCATTGGGCCGGCGTCGGGTCCCTGATCAAGAATTACATCATGTTCATTCCCGATCCGAGCGCGATCCACCCCGATTCCTGCGCCGACCTGGCCTCGATCTGGAACCTTCCCGTCATCAAGGGGAAGACCCGGCTGAACGTTCTGGTCATGTTCACACCGCAGTTCCATAGCTTCGGCCCCCACAGCTTCAACCCCAAGTACGTCTGGAAATATTACGGGCTGATCCTGTCGTTCGATCCCGTCGCCGCCGATGCCACCGGCCTGCGTATCATCGAGGCCATCCGCCGGGAATACTTCGGCGACGACCGTCCGCTCAATCCGCCGGCCAAGCATATCGCCGTGGCCGACGCCAAATACCACCTCGGCACGGCGGACCTGCAGAAGATCGAGCTCGTCAAGATCGGCTACGACAAGGACCTCTTCGTCTAAGACCGGCCGTCCGGGCCCGCCGGCCGCCCCAGAGTCGCGTCCGCCTGTGGTAGAATGGGGCCCCGAGGAGAGAGCCCTTATGCGTTTCTTCTGCGCCCTCATTGCGCTTTGCCTGTTACCCATCCTGCCGCCGGCGGCCGTCCCGGCCCGCGGCGATGCGGCACTTGTTTGCGGTCTTAATGCGCAAACAAGTACGGCAGAAAAGGATCCCCGGAAAAGTCCCGGGGCCCCTGCCGCCGCCGAACTCGTTCTGGCCAACGAAAATCTTAGGGCGATATTCGCATCGCGGGGCTTGGCCTCTTTGCTGGACGTCCGGACCGGCCAAGAAGTCGTTTTCAAGGACGAATCGTTCGTCTTGACCGTCAATGGCCGGAGGATCGATGCCGCCCCATTCGGCCTCGGCGAGCTTAAAATCGAGAATGATCGCTTGATCTTCAGCGTTCAGGCCGGCGAATTCACCGTCCGGGCCGTCTATGAACTGAAGCCGGGGTGGCGCTTTCTGACCAAACAGATCTTCGTCGAGGCCGGGCCGGCTTCCGCGTTTCGGGTCGACGAGATCCGGGCCATGATCGCGACACTGGGTACTGCGCCCCTGGAGGAGCTGAAACTCTCCGAGGGGCGGTTCGGGACGATTGTCCGCTTCGCCGACGGCGCCTGGAAGCGGCCCGCGTTCAGTCTCTTCGTGCTTTTCCAGAATCCCTTCAACGCGGTTTCGATCAACGGGACGGAGGTCGCGGCGTCCTATGCTCCGGACATGGAGTGGAAGGCGGACTACGGCGTCTTCGCCTCGGACCGCCTCTGCCTCGGGCTCGTTCCGCTGAGCGGAGTGCGCGTTCCGGCCAAGGCGGTCCCCGAATGGAAGTACGTCGCCGACTATAACCGCTACAAAACGGAGAACGCGCTGATCGACATGGCCGAATCGGACGCCCTTGTCGAGTGCGTCCGTTCGTTCCTTCTTTACCGGCCGGAGAAAAGCATCCGCGTCCATGTCCCCTGGTGCGAAAACGACTACCAGATCGACGTGGCCGCGCCCGAGGGCTGGACGGAGTACAAGCGGATCATCGACCGGGCCGCCGAGCTCGGTTGTCGATACACTCTGTTCACGCCGGCCAATTCGCGATTGTCCTCGCTCGAGGAGAACCGCGATGCTTGGGGTTGGGAAAACCTGCTCTTCTTCGCCCTAGGCCAGAAGATCCGCAAAGGTGATTGGATCCCCTCCCGCGACGCGGTCCCGGCGGACGTTCAGAATATGCTCAACTATGGAAAAAGCCGCGGCTTGAAATACCTGGCCTATGCCTACCCGTCGCTGCCGTTCCTTCAGAATCCGGAGTGGACGAGATGGGCGGGGGACAAGGTCGGCGGCTATAACGCCGCGGACACGGGGGTGCGCAGCTTCCAGGATTGGTGGCTGGGGACGCTCGTCGACTTCGTCAAGAAGACGGGCGCGGGCGGCTTTTCCTTCGACCATTGGTGGATCGCCTATGACAAAGCTTCGAGCCGCTATGCCCAGTGGTACGGCTGCCGCCGCATCCTGGAGGAGCTGCGCCGGCGCCTGCCCGACATCGTCATGGACGGCCGCCAGCAGTACATGAATTTCGGGCCGTGGACCTGGCTGGCCGGATCGTATCCGCATCCGACGACGACGGATGAGCAGCCGGAGAGCTTCACCGCGTTCCCCGATCTGCACACCGACCGGGTCTCGGCCGACCGCCAGCGGTTTTCCGCTTGGAAGTACCGCGTCGAGCGGTTCGCCCCGCCCGAGATCATGCCCGGCTTCATGACCCACCAGACCGAGCGGACGGATGCGGCCGGCATCATGCGCCGCGACCGTTTCCGCGTGCGCGACTGGGACCGGCTGGGCTGGAAATACTCCGTCCTATCGTCGCTGGCCACGGCCCCGTTCAATCACACCGTCAGCTTCATCCCGGCCCGGGACGAAGAGGAGTTCAAGGCGCTGTCCGAGGCCGACAAGGCCTGGTTCCGCGGCTGGCTCGACTGGACGGATGCGCAGGCCGCCCTGCTCAAGCGCGTCAAACCCATCATCGGCCCGCCCCTGATCGGCCGTTGCGACGGGACGGCGGCGATCGACGGCGATCATGGATTCATTTTCCTGTTCAACCCCAATTACCGCGTCCTCGACGCGCCCTTCAAGCTCGATGCCTCGATCGGATTGTCGCGGGGAAGCCGCTTCGTCCTGAACGAGGTCTATCCCCAAGCCGGCGCGCTCATCGGCAAGCCCGGCGCGGGATTCTGGGGCTACGGGGATGAAGTCTCTTTGAGCATGGGCGCGACGTCGGCCGTCGTACTGGAGGTCAGGCCCGCGCCCGCGGCGGTGACGGTGCCTTTTCTTTTCGGCGCCCCCGGACGCGCGGTCCTGAACCGCGGGACGCTGGGATTGAGCGAAGTGACGGGCGAGATCGGCACGGAACGAAATCTCGTCGTGATCCTTCCGGCGGAGGTCAAGGCGGCGAACGTGATCGTCAACGGCTATCCGGCCGCCTTCAAACAGGAGAGGACGGTCGTTAGATTGAAAGTGGCCTTCGCCGGCGAGGCCTTCGTTGGCGGGCAGGCCGTGGCCGCCTACAACCCCAAATTCGAAGGCGGGACGTTCCAGGGCCGCTTCAATATCCCCGGCCGAGTGTTCGAACAACTGCGCCGGCGCCAGGAGACGTGGCCCGTGGACTACACCGAAGACGATCTGCGGGCGACCTGGCTGGGATCCCACCGTCTGCTCCTTTTCGTCCAGATCGCCGAGCCGGACGAAGCCATGATCGTGTCCCTCAAGATCGGGGGAAAGACGGTCGTCCTGCAAAAGGCCTACAACAGCATTTACGGCCACGAGCCGAAGCGGACGTTTCTCGGGTTTTACGCTGACGTAACCCGTCTGGACGCCGGCCGGGAATACGAGCTCGAGCTGGAGCTTCCGAAGCTCGCGCCGGGGCGGTTCCAAGGCGTCTTTTTCGAAAACATCGAGCCCGAGTACACGACCGAGATCCGGACGGAATCTAAATAGGGGGCACCCATGAACCCGATGGACCCGACTCTGCGCGTCACGCTTTTGCCGAAAGAGACCAATCGCTACGGGATGATCTTCGGCGGGATCATCCTGAGCCACATCGACCTGGCCGGGGCGTTGGAGGCCCGCCGGGCCTGCGGCCCGCAGAAATACGTCACCGTGGCCATGGACAAGGTTGTCTTCCACAAGCCGGTCTTCGTCGGCGACGTGCTCAGCCTGTATGCCGAGACCCTGCGCGTCGGGCGGACGTCGGTGACGACTAAAATTATCGTCGAGGCCCGGCGGGCGGACAGCGAGGAAACCGTGCGGGTAACCGAGGCCGAGGTCGTTTACGTTGCCGTCGGCCCGGACCGCCTGCCCGTTCCGATCGAGCGCCGGCCGGTGCCGAAGCCCTGAGGCCCGCCCAGCGTCCCTCGTCTAGGTCATACCGGCGAGGCGTTTCTACCTGGATTCGTCGACGATGGCCGTGATGGCCCGGTCGACGGCCTGGGCCGCGGCTTCGATGTGGGCCTGCGGATAGAAGCCGCTCATGAGCTTCGGCCGAAGGGCGCTGATGAAGGTCCTCCCGTTTTCGACGTAGACGCTGATGGGGCAGGGAAGCATGAGCGAGATCTTGACGTCTTTTTCCAGGACGTCGTAGGCGTGTTTGGGGTGGCAGATCTCGATGATCTTGAGCGGCCCCCGGTTGAAGCCCTTGCCGGCGAGCGTGGCCTGGACGTCGTGGACGTGCAGGACTCCGAAGCTCTTTTCCCGGCTTTTGGCCTGGACCGCCTCGACGGCCTCGTCGAAGCTTTTCTTTGTCTCCACGGTGTAATCGAGCGATTCCATGGGCGCCTCCAATTTTCAGACCTCGATGTCGCGGTAGCGTTTCGCGGCGAAGGCCGTCAGCAGCTTGAAGACGGCAGCGGATAGTGCCGCCAGAAGGACGAACAGGGCCGCCGGCGTCCGCCAGCCCGTCCATCCGGCCCGGGCCAGGAGCTTCACGGCGAGATAAAGCAGGAAGAGCACGCCGATATCGGCAAAAATGGCCAGGAGGACGTTGAAGTTCTGCTTGATGGCCTTCTGCGGGTTGGTCCAGGTCAGGAGCGGCCGGGCCAGGTCGATGATCATGCCCACCGCGGTCAGGACGAAAGAGGCCGCCAGGGCGAGCGCCGCGGCGGCCAGAACGACTTCGATACCCAGGTGGAAAACCAAGAGGACGACCAGAGATGCAGCGGCGATTCCGAGGATGGCGATGGCGTAGGAATGGAGGAGCTTGGCGCGGACCTGGTCGGCCGGGGAGACGGGAATGACTTTGGACATCCAGAACTGGCCGCCTTCCCGGGAGAAGGTCGAGGAGGCCGTCCCGTTGAGGCTTCCGCTGATGGTCATGAACAGGGCCGCGGCGATGACCGCGACCGTCGCGTCGGCCGAGCGGACCAGGGCCAGCAAGGCCGCGGCATCCGAGGCCCGCTTCCCCGTATTCCACATGACGACGAAAAGAATGGGGATGAGGATGACCGAAAGGACGCCGTTGAGGAGAAAGATGGGCGTGCGGTTCATGATGCGGAGCTCGCGCTCGAAGATGGCCCGGATCGGGCGGGGTCCGGAATGGACCCGGCGCTCCAGGCGGTCCCGCGAAAGGGCCCGGCGGCGGGCGGTCCGCTCGCTCAGCCCGATGAGTCCCCGATAGAAATAGCGGCGGGCGGCCAGGAACAGCCCGGCGAAGAGGAGAAGGGCCGTCCCGATGGACAAGGCGGCATTGAGCGGCCCCGACCCCGCCGTCCCGAAAGCCAGGGCCTTCGAGGCCCAGATACTGGGCGGGAACTTGGCCCCGATCTGCTGGACGAGCCCGTCCGGCGCGGTCAGGAAACGGATGACCGCCGCCCGGTCGGGGGCCGCGCCGACGGAGCGGTTGATCATAAACTGGGCGCCGATGGCCATGCTCATCAGGAGGAGGCTCCCGGCCAGGATGAGGGCGTCCTTCTTCCGGCCGAAGTTGACCAGGCGCATCAGCCCGACGACGAGCAGGGAAACGACCGCCAGCGGGATCACCGGCAGCAGGAGGTAAGTCAGGACGGCCCGGATCCAGTAGGCCCAGCCGCCGCGGGACAGCACGCCGTAGGTGATGACGACAGGAAGGACGAGAAGCGAGACGGTCAGGTATTCATTGACCAGGATGACGGTGAACTTGGACAGCAGGACCTGGGAGGGGGCCAGAGGGAGCGGGACCAGGATCTCCAGGTCGCGCGAGAAATAAAACGCCGAGATGACGTAGTAGAATCCGAAAACGAGGACCAGGAACTGGCCCATGAGCAGGGCGAACGTCAGCAGGGCGGGCTGCTGGTCGAGAGGCGCCAGCCAGCCGTAGAGGCGGACGACCAGGCGGACATAGAAAATGAGCGCGGGGACGAGGCCGACCAGGCCCAGCCCGAATAGCGGGACCATCCAGAGATCTTTCTTGTCGCGGAAGAGGTACTTGGGCTTGAGAAGGGACAGCCCGAAGTTGACCCGCAGGCCGGTGCGGACGAGGAGCAGGAATTTCCTCATTTGTCCGTCAGCTCCAGGAAGATGCTCTCGAGCGACTGTTCTTCGCGGTTGCGGGCCTGGAGCTCCTCCATCGTCCCGCAGGCGATAAGCCGGCCCTTGTGGATGATGCCGATGCGGTCGCAGAGCTTCTCGGCCACCTCCATGATGTGGGTCGAGAAAAAGAGCGTCCCGCCGGCGTCGCAATGTTCGCGCATCATCTCCTTAAGGTGATGGGCGGCCCGCGCGTCCAGGCCGACCATGGGCTCGTCCAGGACCATGACCTTGGGCGCCGGAAGCAGGGCGGCGATGAGCACGATCTTCTGCTTCATACCTTGGGAGTAGCTCTGGATGGGGGAGGTCACGGCCGCCGCCAGCTCGAAGATCTCCAGCCACTTTTCGATGCGTTCGAGGCGGTCCTTTTTCGCCACCCCGTAGACGTCGCCGATGAAATTGAGGTATTCGAGCCCGGTCAGCCGCTCGTAGACGGCGGGCGTGTCGGGTACGTACGTGGTCACGGCCTTGGCCCGGAGGGGATCCTTTAGGGTGTCCCATCCGGTCACGGCGATCGTCCCCGCGTCCGGCTTGAGGAGGCCGACGATGAGCTTGATAGTGGTCGTTTTGCCCGCGCCGTTGGGCCCCAAAAATCCGAAGATCTCCCCCGGGCGGACGGTCAGCGTCAGGCCGTCGACGGCCTTGACCTGGCCCTTGTTGTAGCTCTTGGACACATCGTGGATTTCGATCATCGGGCGCTCCTTGTCCCGCTTTTATATCACAGACGGACGGGGACAGGATAGCGGCCGGAGCCCTCCTCCTTGACTTCGCCCCTCCGATTCCCTATATTCTTTAGGCGAATTCACGGCGGTCTTTTTCCATTTTTAAAGGAGGGTCTTCGGCGATGGAGAAGCGTCCCATCCTCAACATCAAATCGTTGAAGGAACAGGTTTACGAATACCTTCGCGAGCAGATGCGCACAGGTGTGCTGCGGCCCGGCTCGGTCATCGACATGGAAGAGACCTCGGGCCGGCTGGGCGTCAGCAAGACTCCCCTGCGCGACGCGCTCCTGCTCCTGGAGGTGGAGGGTTTCGTCTCCATCCTGCCCCGGCGCAAGGTCGTCGTCAATCCCCTGACCCTCCAGGACATCCGGGATTTTTACGAAATCCTGGGCGCGCTGGAAGCCGTGGCCCTGGGCGCGGCTTTTGACCGCCTCGGGGAGGCCGAACTATCCCTCATGGAAACACTTAATGCCGAGATGAAACAGGCCATCGACCAGGACGACTTCGACCTGTATTACGAAAAGAACCTGGCCTTCCACAATGTCTTTCTCAGCCTGTCCGGAAACGGGTATCTGAAGAAAACGGTCAACACCCTCAAAAAGCGCCTGTATGATTTTCCCCGGCAGGCGGGCTTCGTCAAGGAATGGGAGCAGGCCTCGATCGGCGAACATGCCGATCTCGTCGCCCAGATCCGGCGGGGGAACGCGTGCGAGGCCGTCAACCAGATACGCGCCGTCCATTGGTCGTTCGCCGTCCAGGAAAAATTCATCGCCAAATATTACACCCTGGCCCATCCGGAAGGTTGAGCCGAGCCGGGAGCGGCTTGCTTTTTCCGCCCGCTCCGCTTATTTTGATAGCATGAAAAGAAATTCCGGCCTGCGACTTTTTCCGGCCGCGCTTGTCCTGGCGGCCGCCGTCTGGCCCGCCGCCTGCACCCTCTATAAACTGGAACAGAAGCTCCCTCCCCCCTTCGCCGAGTTCCTCAGCCAAGTCCGCTTCATCATCAGCTCCGAGGAGCGCAAGGCCTTCCTTGAAATGCCCGACGCGGACAAGCCGGCGTTCATCGACGAGTTCTGGAAGCGGCGCGACCCCGATCCGACGACCGAGGAGAACGAGTTCAAGACCGAGTATCTCGGCCGGATCAAGCGGGCCAACGAGATGTTCTTCGGCGAGGGGACGCCCGGCTGGCTGACCGATCGCGGCCGGATTTACATCCTCTTCGGCGCGCCCACCAACCGCAACTCCACTCCGATGGGAAACGCCTCCCTGGGCCGCTGTTCCGAGATCTGGTATTACGGGGACTTCCCTGTCGTCTTCCTCGACCAAACCTGCAGCGGGACTTTCCGGCTGGCGACCTACGACCTGACGCCCCTGCGCGAATTAAACCTGGCCTATGCCGGCGCCCTGACCCGGGCCTTCGACCAGGCCCAGACTCCGTCGGCCTTCCGCGAGGGCGGGCGGCTGTTCGATTATGAGACCGCGCTGACCGTCACCGAGCGTGGGCCGAAAAGAATTGCGGCGACCCTGCGGGTGCAGCTGCCCTATGAGAAGATCTGGTTCAAGTCCGAGGGCCACCGTATGAAGACGTCCTTCGAAGTCTCCTGGGAAGTCCGGGACGGCAAGAAGAACACCGTCGGCCTGGGCAAGACTTCGTTCTCCCTCGATCTGGGCGAAGACGAGCTCCCGGCCAAGGCCGGGCGGAATTTCGTCATGGACGTCCCGCTGGTTTTGGCGGAAGAAGCGAAGATCGCGCTCCTCGGACAGGCCAAGGACCAGATCGTGGTGACCGTCGTGAACGCCACGGGTAAGGAAACGCAGAAGAAGACGCTCGACTTCAAGTGATTCGAAGATCTTAAAGGCGGGAACCGGCGGCTGGGGAAAAACACATCCGTTTTCCCCGGCTTGCTCCGAGCCCGCTGAATCGCCCGCGCGTCAGAAAATGTACTTGACCCCGAGGCGGATGGTCCGGACGCCGTAAACCGACTGGACCTGGTTGTACGTCGGTCCGGTCGTGTACGTCGGCACGGCCAGGTCCGCCCGCAGGATGCCCGCCGGGTCCAGATTGTAGTAAATGGCGTTGTCGCCCAATGCGTTGAATACGTCCAGGCAGAGGGCGATCTTGTTTCTCCGGCCGACGGGGATAGTCGTTTCCAGCCGCAGGTCCAGGTTGCTGTAGGCCGGATATCGTCCGACGCCGCCGGCCTCGGCCAGGACGTCGTAGTAGGGCGAGCGCGTGCCATAGCCCATGTAGTCGGCCGGGAAATAAACGCGGAGCGTCCGGGGGTAGGGCGCCCCCGACATGTACTGATAGTGGGCGCTCAGGACGAAGCCGAGCGGGAGGGACCAGCCGGCCATGAGCTGGACCTGCAGGGGACGGTCGAAGGACAGCGGCCCGTAGGCGTTGGTCAGGCTGTTGGGGTCGTTAAACATCGTCGTCCGGCCGATGGTGCCGAGAGTACCCGCCCCGACATTGCCCTGGAACGAGCTATAGGTGACCGATCCGCTCAACTGCCACTTGTCGGCCATACGCTTGTCGAACGTCAGCACGAAGGCCCAATACTTGCGCTCGGCCTCCGGCGGGTTCGTGCCGCGCAGGACCGGGGTGGGCCGGTCGGCCCGCAAGCCGTACACGGTGAGAGGCTGCCCATTGACCGGATCGGTGACGGTCAGAGGGAGCCAGATGAGCCCCTTATCATCCCGCGCGGTCGGGTCGTAGCCGTTGACGGTGTCGATGTCCTCGACGATGTTCCGGCTCTTGCGGTACACGAAGCGGAGACCCAGATTGAAGTTCTTGAAGAGTTCGCGCTCCAGTCCGGCCGCGATCTCGTCCGTATAGGGCGCCTTCAAAGTGTGCAAAACACCCGAGGCATCGGTGTATTCATAATAATTCGTCTTGGGATTCTGGGGGATGGAGGAGACCAGGACATATTCGTCCGTGCCTGGCAGGTCCATCAACCCGTCCTTGTTGAGGTCGTACCAGTTCCATTCGATCGTTTGCGGGGCGTAAAGCTGGCCGGCGTCATAATGGGCCGTCCAGACCGATTCGAAATAGCGGGCATAGGACATTTTCAGGGCGGTCTTGCCGTCTCCGGACAGGTCGAGAACGCCGCCGACGCGGGGGGAGAGGGTGAAGAAATTGCCCATCGACTTGTAGGTCGTGGTGTAGGAGTCGAACGGCGAATAGACCCCCGTATCGTGGATGCGGCCGACGAGGGCGGTCAGGATATCGCCGACGCCGAGGTCCGCGGCCATGTTTTCCGGCCCGTAATTATAGGAGAGGTCGGTGCGTGTCTCCGCGGGCTCGAATTGGAGCGAGTAGTCGAGGCGAAGACCGAGATTGAGCGCCAAACGGCCGGTCTTCAGGTTGTCTTGGACGAAGGCCGACACGCGCCGGAAGTTGTCCTGGACGTCCCAGATTCCCGACGTTCCCGGAGCGGGCGTGAGGACGAGGCGGCCGATCGAGTTGAGCGGGTCGACGATGTAGGGATTGCCGGCGGTGTAGTCGTACCAGAGGGAAGAATAGGGATTTTCGCGGTACCAATCGATGTGGGATTCGCCCTGCTCGTACTCGATGCCGGCCTTGAACTCGTGGGATGCCCCGAGCAGGTTGTCGGTGAAGGTCGTCAGCGAGGCCGTCCCGCCGAAGATCTTGCGGGTATCGGTCTCGTCATAGGCCGATGCTCCCCAGTAGACCTGGCGCAGGTAATCGAAATACGTATAGAGGCCGGAGGTCCGGGACGTGAGCGGGATCCCGCGCTGGGAGAACATCCCGCGGACCTGGACGGAGGAGTCCTGGTTGAAGACGTAGTCGATCTGGTGGGTCGTCGAGAAGGAGCTCTCTCCGTCCCGGACCGGGACGTAATCGGAGGAGGCATTGGCGGCGATCGAGGCGCCGTCATAGGGTTCGAAGAGGTGGCCGACCTGGACGGTGCCCAGGTAGCGGACCTGCTTGAGGGGCTCGACCGTGATCCGGAAAAAGGTCATCCATTCACGCCGCGACCAGCCGTAGTGCGGGCTGTCGAAGATGTCCATCTGGGCCATGCGGGATTCCGGGGCGTAGGGGTTGGTCTTTTCCCAGGATTGGAGGCGGCCGGCGAGATAGACCCAGGCCCGGTCTTCCCAGAGCATCCCGCCGAGGTTCAGAGAGAAATCGCGGTAGCCGGTGTATTTTTCCGGAGGCACGATGCTCAGTCCCCGCAGGGCGTCGGGCGAAAACATGTCCTTGGCCAGGCGGCGGTCGGTGTAGTAGGCCGTCACTCCGCCGGCAAAGGAATTCCCTCCCGCGCGGGTGATGATGTTGATGAGGCTGCCGTCGGCCTGGCCGATTTCGGCCGGCAGCCCGGCGCCGATGAATTCGATCTCCTCGATGGCGTCGACATTGATGTTGGACATCGGATAGGTCGTCTGGGAATCGCCCATGTATGCGCCGTCCACCAGGATGCGTTGTCCGCGCACGGTCCCGCCCAGGATGGAGGCCGAACGGTCGAAGAGCAGACCTTCGCCGACCGCGCCCGGGAACAATTTCAGGATGTCTCCGAAATCCCGGTTGAGGGGCAGGACGGTCAGGAGCGCCCGGCCGTAATTGACGCTGAATTTGGACGAATGGACGTCGACGGCGGGGGAGGGGACCGCGTTCACCACGTCCTCTTCCAGGGGAGAAGCCTCGAGCTCGACGATGAGATCGACCGTCCGGCCGATTCCGATCAAGATCCCGGGGCAGATCTGGCTCTTGTATCCGGGCATTTCCGCGCGAAGTTCATATTCGCCCTGGGGAAGCTCCGGAAAATGGAAAACGCCCGAGGCGGGCGTAAGGTAGGTGCGCATTCCCTGCAGGGAAGTCGCGGAGATCGAGACCACGGCGCCGGACAGCGGTTTTTGGGCCTTGTCCCGCAGCAATCCCTGGATGGATCCCTTGGTCGTTTGGGCGAGGGCCGGGCCGATCCACCCTCCCATCAGGATCAGGAACAAGGCGGTGCGCAGAATTCGTCTATTCATGAGAGCTCCTCGTCTTTCTGATACTCAATCCGTCGATCATTCGTTGCCAAGCCTGGAAATATTCATGTTCATCCGAGGTCCGTTTGAGCGGCCGGGACGGCGGCGCCGACGGCCATGGTCACTTCTTCCGGCCCACGGCCGCATAATCGGGCGCGGCAAAGAGAAGCCGGTTGAGCCGGTCGATGTCGTCGTTCAGGATGGCCGAGCGGTCGTCCGCGGCGGGCAGGAGCTTCAATTTTTCCTCGTCCAGCTCCTCTCCATAAACGATGCGCACGTTCTCAAAGCCTGCGGATTCGAGGAGGAAGCGAAGGGCCTGCGGATGGACGGGGAGGCGATGGGACAGGTCCATAAAATAGACCTGGACGAGGGCGAAAACCGAGGCCGGATTGATCGTTTCCAGGACCACCGTACCGCCCGGGGCCAGCTTCGCGTAGGCCAGCTCGACCAGGCGTTCGAGGCGGGCCGGGGAGATATGCTCGATGACCTGGGAGGAAAAAATCCCGTCGAGCGAGCCGTCCGGCGTCCCGGCCAGGGTTTCCAGCATGTCCGCCCGGCGAGCGTCCAAGCCCTTGTCCAGACAGGCGTCGATCATCTGGGTGTTCAGGTCCACTCCGGCGCCCCGGAACCTCCGGTCGCGCAGGAGCTCGAGGAATTCCCCGCGGCCACAGCCCAGGTCGAGGACCGCTCCGCCGGGCTTGAAGAATTCGAGGTATCGTTCCTGCTTGCGGCGGATGTCGTCCCGGGCGCCGCGGTGGCGGTTCTCGAAACGCGCATAGCGCCAGTCCCGGAGCGGCTCGAGGACTTCGGCCACATCGGCGGGCGAGGGCAGGCGTTTCTCCGCCAGCGCGGCCGAGAGCCGGCCCAACTGGTCCTGGAGAAGCGTGAACGTCCGGGCCAGAGAAGCGACGTCGTCGTACGCGGCGGCCAGGCCGTCCACCCGCCACTCCATGCTCTTGAAGATCATGCCCAGGTGGTTGTTGCCGAGCGCGTCCCATTCCTTGTCCCGGGTTTCGCCCAGGGCCGAAACCGTGGCCAGCAGGGCCCGGCTGGTCTCGGCCAGGGCCCGGGTTTGGCCCACGGTTTGGCCGAGGATTTCGCGGATTTCAGGAGTTGCCGAGGACGCGGCGCCGGAGAACAATCCTCTTTTAGGGGCGGACTCCGGAGAGGCTTTCAGCCGCTCGTCCAGCCCTTCGAGAGCGCCGGCAACGGACGCCAATCCGTCCAATTGCCGCCGCAGCGTCTCTTCGAGTTCGCGCCGCTCGTGGGCCAGTTTTTCGATGGTCCGCTGCATCAATCCTTGGCGGTAGAGTTGGGTTTGGAATCGTCTTTTTTATCGTGGTCTTTGTCTTTGCCGCTGACCGAGCCCTTGAAGTTCTTGATGCCCTCGCCCAACGACTTGCCGAGTTCCGGGAGCTTCTTCGCCCCGAAAATAATGATCACGATGAGCAGGATGATCAGCAGTTCCTGAGGTCCGAGAGATCCGAACATTTATGCCTCCTTACGTATTCTCGCGGCTAAATAGACAAAGAGTAACATTTACTAAGCCGGGCGGAATATAGTTGACCCCGGATATCTTTGTCGCCCGGCTAGTACTAGGGGAGCAGTAAGGATTATGTAACATATTTACTGCTCCCCCTGGTAACATACCCGACCCCCGGTGAAATGTCAATGAAAACAGGCGACGAAAACAGGCCGGGGAAGGGCTTTGGACTGATACTTTGGACTGATACATTTGACATCACCGCTTCGGGGTGATAACGTGAAAAACTCGTGCCTGCCCATCGTCTGCTCCGTCCTTCCCGAAAAGGCGGATCTTCCTCCTCTTTCCATTCCCTTTAAGGAGTCGTCCATGGTCAATCGTCGTGAGTTTTTGAAGATCAGCGGCCTGACCTTGCCGCTTTCGGGGCTCGCCCGCGGCCTGGCGGCCCAATCGTCCGGCAACGCTCCTTTGGAGAATATGGTCAAGGGCGTCCTGCCCCTCGGCCCGGAGGATTTCGAGGCCCGCCTGG
>Ga0315275_10001116_pt1 | contig 23228 bp, 16 predicted proteins | sample YL17G03_0_MG_FD_205557 | JGI IMG/M metagenome (GOLD analysis project Ga0315275, IMG submission 205557) | Sediment microbial communities from Yellowstone Lake, YNP, Wyoming, USA - YL17G03_0 | ecosystem: Environmental > Aquatic > Freshwater > Lake > Sediment | place: USA: Wyoming | collected...
TTTTTAATAATTTAAAATTACTTAAATTAGCTATAGTAACAATTCAGAAATCTATATAAATAAATCAAACATATCTATTTCAAGGAGGTAGCACTAATGGACAAAACAGAAAAAAATCTTTTGATGTTGACTCTAGTATTATTATTTGCGGTTATGGCATTATCAGCAATACCAAATCCAGTCGCAACACTACCAGGGATCACACCAGTAACAGCAGCAGGAACACAGCAAACACCAATGGTCATCGAACCAGGCGCACCAATAACCGTTATGGTGATAAATAATGGTGCTACAGCAAGTGTAGAGGTAATATAATATGGCAAACTTAAAACCAATAATAATTTTAGCAACAATGCTTTTGGCAGTAGTAATGTTATGGCAAGTAGCATCAATAACAGGGTTCTTAACTGAAGAGCTTGTACCAGCAAACGTTACAATCGGGAACGTGGCACCAACTGTAGACAGTGTAACATGCAGCAGTGGTGTTAGTGACCATCTTATCACACCAGCACCATGCCAAAATACAACAGTCAATTGCTGGGCACTAGTGACTGATTTAAATGGAGTAGAAGACCTCACTCTTGTATCAGGATATCTCGCAGCAGGATCCATTGGAATAAAAGGTGGCTGTCAAAATGTTGAAGTCCCTGGATATTGTCACCGCAACTTTAACTGCACAACTTATTCAGCAGTTAACAGCACAACCAGAAACTATACATGTACATTCAATACATTCAGGTACTGGGCACAATTAGTCTATCCTAACTGGTCAGCCGCAATTGAAGCAAATGATTCTGAAACTTCATATAGACGCTTGAGTAATAATACAGAACAAATAGAGAATCTGACAGCAATTGATATGACTGAAACATTCCTTAGTTTCGGAACAATGAGTCTTGGTCAAACAACTTCAAATGATAGTGAAGTTAATTCAACAATCGAAAACTGCGGAAACTGGATTATGAATGTAAATGTCTCAGGAACAGATCTTCCATGTAGCGACCAAGGAACAATCCCAGTTGGAAACTTAAGATACAATGAAACCCCGGGTTCAGAATATGAAAATGACACAGCGTTGACAACAAGTTCAACAAAGATACCAACGTTTTATTTCAACAGCCCATTTGATTACGTTGGCTATGCAACTGATGATGAACCTGCGCTTGGATATGGACTAGACCAAATTTCTTGGCAACTTAGAATTCCAGCAACAGGCGTCAAAGGATTGTGTGCAGGCAACATAACATTTTATGCAATAAGAGTGTAAACACATAACAAAACCTTTTTATTCTTTTATTTTATAATTTTATCATATGAAACCCATTGGTAATACCATTTTTCGTTTATTAATTTTGTTCACAGTATTAACGATTTCTTACAACATAGCATATTCTGTCGGTATAGGTATATCTCCAACAAACATAAATTTGCAGCAAATACTCAGGGGGGGCTATGCTGAAACAAGTTTAACATTAACAAACCCAAGCACTGACGAAGTTGCTTATCTTGTTGAAATCAAGGGGGACGAAGCAAGCTGGTTTTCATTTGAGCCAGCAACAAGCGGTTATCTTCCGGCAAAAAGCTCGATAAGATTTAAGGTGATAGCAGAGCCACCAACATTTGTTCCAATAGGGAATTATTCAGTCTATTTAATATTTTATGGCGCTCCAACTTCACAACAGCAGAACACTGGTGCGGGGACAAAAATAATCGCAGGTGTTGCAGTACCAATTGATATAACTATAAGTGATCTGCAGATAGAACATTATATATTAAAGGATGTTATAACTCCGTTCTCTGAAGAATGTTATCCAATTAAAATTTATCTTGACATCCAGAATGATGGTAACGTTCGTGTTACTCCATCATTCCATGTCAGACTGTTAGACTCCAGAGGAATGCTTGTAAAAGAATTGGATAATAATGCAACAATGATTCTTCCGACTGTGACTGAAAGAAGACCTCTTGAAATACCATATCAAATTGAAGGCGAGTATAGATGCGTGCCACAAGGTAAGTACAATGTTGAAGTTGTCGCCTACCTTGGAGGCAATCTTATGTATAATATTACAAGGCCGCTTGAAATTCTTGAGCGCGGAGCAATAACATTGCGCGGAGAAATTTCTAATCTCAGCATTCCATCAAATGTTTCTGCAGGACAGGTAGTTAAATTAAATGCGATATTCAAAAACATGGGTGAAAGAGAAATAAGTGCAAAACTTAAAGCAGAAGTCTATCGTAATTCATCTCTTGTTGACGTTGTTGAAGGTGATGAAGTACGTGTTTGGCCAGGATCTTCAGAAACAATAAGTGCTTATTTCACACCTGAACAAGTGGGTGGATACATTATAACTGGGTGGTCAGTCTTTGAAGGCAAGACAACAAATTCAATTTCTATACCTATTAATGTTTCAGAAGGACAATTACCACTACTTGAGATTGTGATAATAGCTATACTTGTAGCAATCATCATCGGAGTAATTATTTGGTGGAAGAGGAATCATTAATGAGACTCTGGACAATTTTTCTGTTCCTGATTGTAATATCAATTGCATCCGCTTATCCAATAGGGATTGTGCCATCTGTTAAAACTGAATGTATACAGTCCAATTCAACAGGTACATTTTATCTAAAGTTCTACAATGGCGCAGTTGAAAATAAAACATTCAATGTTTATCTACAAGATTTGACATGGGCTAGTTTCAGCAATGAGACAATAATCCAATCTGGGATGATGAATGTGCCTGCGAATACATCAATCCCAGTTTATGTTTATGCTATTGCACCAGAAAACTTATCAGAAAAAGTTTACAATATCACTCTTTATATTTGTAATATACCGCCACAAAATCAGACACTCAATTTTAGATTATGTTTGCCTGGTTATTTTGTACTTAATGTCGAAGATGAATGTAACAAAATGGAAGTCAATAATCAAACATGGATTGATAATCCGTACAATCTTTACATTGTAGGTGTAATTTCTGCAGCAGCTATTCTATTAGTTATATTATACCTAATTAGAAGGTCTAAATAAATTCTTTATTCCTGATGTACTGTATTAGCGGTATTGCTAATATTATTACTGACGCTAATAACACTATTGACCATAATGGAACAGCCTTGCCGTAAACAATTAAGAAAGTAGTTAATTCAAAGCTTACACTGTTTTGTGCAACTATGCTTGAATTATTGTCTTTTGACACTGCACTGAAATTATAATAACCTTCAGTCCAGTTAACAAACTCTATCTCGAATCTTGGATTATAAAACTCGCCGAGGCCAAGGTTTATTGATCTATACGAGACATTATAATATTCCTTATTGCCTGGACCAATTATTGATGCATAAATACTAAGATTTTTGAATTCAACGTTACCCACATTTTTCAAGAGCAAACCTAAGCGTCCATTTTCATTTAAATAATAAGCTGATTTGTCTGTAATCGGTGAAACACTAATCTTTGGACATGGCTCTACAGAAGGCGTTAATTCCTTTTTAAGAATCGATGTTTCATTTTGATTATAAACATTAATCTTAAATTTGTAAGGCCCCTGCGCCGTGTTACACTCAATAGTTTGTATAAATTTTTCAACAGTTAGTGTTTGATTTGCTTCGATAGGAAAGCTAAGTCTGAATGTGCTTAGTAATGTAGAATTTAACCCCAAATACATTTCAATATCAGCGTATAAGAACTTTGGAAAATTTTCTTTATTTTTAATTGTAAAGTATATAGTCATATTCTGTCCAATTTTAAAGACATCCTGCATAGTTAGGTTAACTGCTACTGTTATAGGGCTAATTATACCACCTGCTCCACCACCCCCAGCACCACCGCCACCAGGTTTTTCGCAAGCATCTCCAACACCATTATTATTTGAATCAGTTTGGCTAGGGTTATTAGCGCTTGGACAGTTGTCGCAAGCATCCCCAACTCCATCATTATCGGAATCTTTTTGGTCTGGGTTATACATGTTAACACAATTATCACATAGATTTCCTAATCCATCAAAATCAGCATCGGACTGATTTGGATTATATAGATTAATACAATTATCACAGACTCTACCAGAGAAAAATGGATTTGTGATGCCTTCAGTATAAGTATCATTGTCGAAATCAGCTCTTGCACAAGTCCAGCCTGAACCAAATGAATTTATATTATCACACATATAAAACACTCTTCTTTGTGAAGTTACAGAATTGCCGTCGCTGTCAGTAGTTGATATTGTTACATAATAAATTCCATCGCGTGAAGGAACATTTGATGGTATATCTATTGTTCCAGTGCAGTTTGCAATATTCCACGATCCAATGTTTGGGAATAATGTAGAATAAATGTAATGCGTGTCATTTCTAATCGTTAAATTACATGTTGAAGAGAATGTGTTTCCTGCACCAATTATGAACGCAGAACCAACATTAAGTTCATCTAAATCTTGTTTTGAAAACTTCTTAATATCATTAAAGTATAACTGTGTCGGCATTGTGTTAAGTGAAAATTGTGTTGCGCCAAAATAAGACCCTATGTTCGCAGCACCATCAACTGCTCGTGCGCTTACATTGAATAAATTGATATCTGCTGTTTGGTTAGGTAATATTACTATACAATCTGAATTGTTGCTTGAAATCGCAAAACCATTATACAAAAATTCGCAGTGGCATATGCCAGAAGAATCAGAAGTTGGTATTGCCCTAAGACTTATTGGTGAGTTATAAGAAATATTTACCGGATTAGTTCCTGGTTCAATTTCAATCTTTGTTATGCTTGGTGCAGAAGATTCGTATATTGTCAAAGCAATGTTTCCATTACCTTGTCCACTCTGGGATTGTGAAAGTATTGGGAAATTTTTGCCGCCAATAGTTGTGTTGTGAGGCATATTCACTACAAGGTCAAGAGTTGAGACTGGTGTTATATTTGTTAATGTCAAAACATTGTTTGTCCAGTCCTTTGAAAATGAGCTAGCTGAGCTTCCAGTTAAAACAATCTGGTCTGAAGTTATGTTAAACGGAACAGGCGAAGTCGGATACTGTCCAAGAACAATCGCGATTATGCTTTGTGAAACAGGTTTTACATTTTTGAATTTTATAGTAAAGTTATCTGTATTATGGATTTTGTCGTTATACTGCGTCTGTATGTCGCCCGCTGGGTTTAATGTTATCCAATTCGTAAATGATGGAATTGTTAAACAGGATCCAGAAGACCAAGTTTTTGCTGCACAAGTTCCAACACCCCAACACCCAGAATCAATACAATCTATTTTTCCATCAACATCATTATCAAAATCATCATTACAAAGAGTTGGCGTATTCTCACTTCCACAAGTTTCACCATTCGAACCAAGCTGTCCTGCACAGGCCGGATCTAAACAATCAGTTAATCCATTAGCATTATTATCAAAAGAATCATTACAAATTTCTGGGCTGCATCTTTGAGCATTTGTTGTGCTACCGATTTCATCTACACAGTCTGTATCAGCACAATCCACCCCAGAAGATGGATTGGTATCATAAACACCATACCCATTGTCATTATCATCATCTTTGTTATTTGCACACGCATTCCAAGTTATGTTTTCAATAGCTGAACATGGACCACAACCAACAAATGTTGCCCAGCAATCAGTATTATTAACATAGCTATTATTCCATGTCCCATTTCTGTCTAAACAATCCATCCCGCCGTTTAGATTTGAAGAATCAATATCATCATCTAGACTATTATTACATAAGTTATAACTTAAATTAAAATTAAACTCAGTGGGTACACATCTTTGGCTATTATTTTTAGGGTTAATTGCCCAAGAACAATCTGGGTCTTGGCAATCAGTGCCTGTTGAGCTATTACGTTGGTAATCATTTATACTGTCATTCCAGAAATATTTGTCAATGTCATTGTCTATACCATCAAAGCATCTTGACATGTTACCAAAGCTTTCAATCGAAAGACAGTTTGGTGCTCCATGGCAATCATAATCATCACAATCAGCTCCGATATTTGTCGCATAACCTGCGCGTAAACCTGCATAAACAAATTTGTCAAAATCATTGTCAATACCATCGCTGCACCAACTTATATTATTATTTTCAAATTTAGGACAAGGATAAAGAATTATTGAAGTATTTCTTAAACCACGTCCCCAACATGCTGTAGTATCATAACAATCTTTTACTGAATCAACATCATTATCAAAATTATCTGCGCAACTTGATGGAGTAGCTGAATAAGAATTCTGACCTTCCGGAGAATCACATATTACTGTCTGTGCACCAGAGATGTAATATTTTGCAATAGTGCCATTAGGAAGGATGTATCCACCAACTCTACCGGCGCAATTGGGATCAGCACAATCAACAAGCCCATTAGCATCATTATCAAAATTATCCCAACAAACTATTTCAGAAGATTCGCAATATATTGGATCTCCAATCTGCGTTATTCCTATTTGTTTGCCAATACAATCAGAATCTGCACAGTCAAGGTTATCATAATTTAAATCATTATCAACACCATCATTGCATGCTTGGTCAGTAGTTTTCTGAGTCCCAGTTATGTAATGGGTTGTTACATGCTGAAGTCTTGTGTCATTCTCAAAAATGTTTTCTGGACCAGTAGAATCAACAAAAAATGAAAAGTTAGAGTTTCCTTGACCGCTGCCAACAAAAACATCAAGATTCATCAGATATGAAGCTTGGCTTGGACTTGGAAGTAAAGTAGACATTACCATTGCCAGATTTCCAGAGAAGGTTTGCGTGCTTGATGCATTTTCCTTTGAAGAAGCTGTGAATGTATAGAAGGGTGGGCCATCTGATGGTAAGATCCATTTGTATGTTAATGGGTTTAATCCATAAATTGATGTAGAAGAATTTGAAATTGTAAATGTGGTTGATGTAATATTTTTTACTGTAACAAAAGTAATCTCAGGCGTTGGAATCGATCGTTCAACCTTTAGTTTAAAGTAACCAGTTGGCGAGGCTAATTGAGTATACCAAACATTTGATCCACCAATGCTGAATGCACAAATATTACCTGTACAATTTGTTGATGGAAGCGCAAGCGTTCCTATTGATTTTGTCGAAAATGTTCCAAGTTTTGGTCCAAGTTCTGGAGCATGACCACAGGACGGAAAGAAAATTGTTTTGCAATCGCTATCAGCACAATCAGTCAAACCATCAGCATCATTATCAATTCCATCATTACAAACCCCCTCAAAATAATGTGCACCACTATATTTGTAAATAGCAAATAATATGTCTAAATCTGTTGCATCATCGTGGCTGAAATATGATCTTGCAGCAGCCGTTTTTGAGATGTATGCATTTGCTGCGTCATTTGACTTGTAAAACTCCCCCGCGATGAAGTACCATGGATCTGATTTCACATAAATCGGATAATTATGTGTATTTACTGCAATAGCAGTATCATTTCGTTCTAATTCGCAATAATTAACATACCAGCTTGTGTCGTAAGCACCGGAAGGATCTCCTGGCTGGATAGTGTAATTAAGAATTTCAGTTGAATCAGTAACATTCTCAGTAAACGTTTTATTAGTATATACTGTTGAACCATCAGATTTTACAATTTCACAGAAAATTTTATCATCTATCTGCGCTGTTAAATTTGGTAAGACAATAGTTGTTGTATTGAATGTTATAGGTAATAGATACATACCAGTTAATTCGTAAAGTCCTTCAGAGTAATTTACATCAAGGGTCGAGATTATACTTATATTCGTTTCAGTGCTTAATGCAATACCTGAACAATCGGTATATGTCATATTAAGAGCAGGATAATATTGTTCAGACATCAAAGAAGACCTAATTATGTATATACCTTCAGGAAAATCACTTAGATTTAAATCATAATTCGCAGAAAAATAGCTGTCTCCAGGCACAGATACAGTCTCAGTGTCTACAACTTGGAATAAGTTATAGTATTCATCATAAATTTCTATAACAAAAAGCAGATTTATTGATTCATAATCATAGTTATGTATAGATGTGTTTATTCTCGCGATTTCACTAGGCGCATAAGACTCTTTTTCAGGACTGATATCTAATGTGGCATTCCAACATAAGACTTGGACATACATACTCACGTCTGAGTATGCTATAGAGACAAATAATAATGCAGTCAAAAATGCAGCGAAAATATAATATTTCATGTTTAATTATAATTGTATTCGTGTTAAATTCTTTTCTGAGCGCCCAACATATTTTATCTAGAGTATGTAATCACTTTTAAGTGATATCAATAGTAAGGTTTAAAAGGATGCATTTTTTTTAGAGGTATATGAAAAAGCTGATGCTATTGGTGCTAACAAGTTTATTCTTGTTTAGCATCGCCTTTGCATCTAATGAATCATATACTGCAATAAAAGTTGTTGGAGACAGTATGTGGCCAACATTGAAGGATGGTGAAACAAAGTTCTGTTTTGTCAAGGATAGCTATGTCCCAGGTGATATTGTGGCATTCAATAATGGAAGTAACCTAATTGGACATAGAATTGTTGGGGGCTTTTTAGGTAAATTAATTACAAAAGGAGATAATAATCCTATCATTGATTTTAATTTACTCGATACAAATGATATACTCTGTGCAATAAGTTAATATTTATATTAGAAATCTATAATTATTAAAATATGGAAACAAAGACCCAAGTATTAATACTGATAATTATTGCCGCTTTAGCTATAGCAATTGTCGCTACAAGCAGGACATCATTATTAACAGTAATAGATGTTGATCTATCGGGGATAATGCCAGAATGGGAACAATATTGGGAGAATTTTGTAGCAGTCCAGATTAATTCTTCAGTTAAAGAAATTTCAGTAAATCTTACTTTTGGGAAGTATAAATCAGAAGTTTGTGAGAAAGCTGTATATTTAACTAATGGGGACCAAAGTTTAGATTATAATATAAGTGACGAAAGTTATGACGAAGAAAATTTTTGTACAAGCACAATTGTGAAATGGGAAAACAAAATTTATGATTCAATTCTTCTAAAGAAACCAAGGATGATTGTATATTTCCTTTATTTTGGTCCAATAAAACCAATGCCATCGATTATACCAGTAATCCAAAGTGATGGGGAAACAGTTAATATTGAACCAAATGAAACATTAGAACCAATTGAAAATATAACAATAATCAAACCATATCTTGTTGATGCACGTTATAATAATATAAGTACAAACATTAGTTTTGCACATGAAGGAGAGACAGTATGGACAAGCGATTCAGAACAGCAAATGCCTACCGGAATTTATGATATAAAAATTATTGCGAGCGATATAACCATCGAATTAGTAAATACAGACGTTCTGCCAGAAACAACGACACTATTATACTTTGATAAACCCCCCGTAGAAGCATACTCAATAGAAAACTTGAGTTTTGTTAAATTATTTGCAATTGAACCATTAACAAATTTTAGTTATGGCAATATTACTACAATATCCGTTGGGGATACATTATGGAAATGTCAAAACTGGAATTTCTCAAACAGAAGCTGTGATGAGAACTGGATACTAATACAAAACCTAACTAATTATGTTGAGTATACTGTTGATATTTCTGTTCCTGCTCCTGCTTGGGGGGAAACAATAATGACCTTCCAGAATATAACAAATGATACATTAACCGAAGACTTAATTTTAACCAATGAAACGATTAATACAATTGGAATAGTTAAAACCAAGATAACTTCAAGTAATCTAACTTTCTCAGATAAGACTGATGACACTCTCTACCTTTTTGTAGATACAGTAGATAATATGAGTGGTATTACAGTAATATTATTTCCAAATAAATTATATCAATTCAATGATCAGAAAATAAGCCAAGAAGAACTATTTTCCACGGTAAATTTATTCCAGTCGCACATAAATTATATTGACATGGAAATTGTGCCTATAAAACCGCAATTAATACCGTGGGGAAGCTTTGCATATTATCAATCACAAGTAGGTTTTGTTATTATGCCAAATAGCTATACGAATAATACATACGAATTGGTAAATTTAAAAGAAATTTCAGTAATATAATTATTTGAATATTTTCAATAAACCATCAACACCGTTCTCACCAGGACCAAAATGTATTCTTCTACCGATTGCCATCCAATCGAATGTTGTATCATCAGGACATATATCAGCTTTCTTTACAGTGAACCCATTCATAGATTTTTTTTCTACATAAAGACCGGCACATTTTACAGTTGGTGTTATTAAAACACGAATAGGAACTTTGTCAGAAAGACTTTCATTGAACGGATAACCAAATGTAATTTTTGCAACACCATTTTTTAATTGACTGCTCCCTGACAATGTTAATTCTACAACTGGAGATTCAATTACATTGTAACCAACTGATTCGCCACGGGCAGTTTCAAAAACTGCTTGTTTTACGCAACTTCCACCAGAACAATAGAAACCAGTTGCGTTAAACCAATAATTAGCTGCACCAGATATTATAAAGACTGAATTTGACCCATTGTTTGTGTATAATACATTGCCTAAATTTGTTGGGTTAAAAATTTCCATTGTCTGAAGTTGCCCACCTTTATCCCCATGAAGCGTGCATGTTCCAGAAGTGTCACAAGATGTGAGATTACCAGCACCACCACCAAGCCATAACTTCCCATCATAAACAACCATGCTGTATATACTGTCTGCTAATTTTCTACCATAATTTGTGCAGCTTCCATTTGTATCGCAAGATGATATATTGCCATTTACATCACTTATCCACAATTTTTTGTTAAAAACAGTCATCGCAAATATCCCTTCCCCCTTATCACCTAAATCACTGCAACCACCCGATGAATTACAAGAATAAATGTTTCCATACCATGTGCCAAGCCATAACTTCCCATCATAAACAGTCATTTCATCTATTGCATCACCAGCACCACCATTGCCGCTATAAGTTACGCAATTTGAAGAGGCATCGCATGCAACTATATTGCCACTACCCATCCCTAACCATAGCTTGCCTGCATATACAACCATGCTTTGTATATAGTTTGTTGAAGCAGATACATTTTTAGTAACAACGCACACGCCAGATGAATCACAATAAGAAAGATTGTTCTTAGTACCAATCCCAATTTTCCCATTAAACACTTTCATAGTATGATATTGAACATCTGTTGTGCCCTTTACACCATGGTCTATACAGGCACCCGTAGAATCACAGGACAACAAATGACGCGTGTAAGTGAATAACCATAACCTACCATCAAATACTACAGAAGCATATATCGCATCTCCTTTATCCCCATGATTTATACACACACCAGAATTGTCGCAAGATAATAAGTTTCCATCACTATCCCCTATCCAAAGACTGCTTGGAACTGAATTATAAGCTAAATCGTTAATTTTTAATGTGTCTGTAACAATCCCACCTTGAGATACAAGTATCCCACCAGCAACTTCTAGATTATCTTTTGGAGTTGTTGTGCCTATACCAATAAAGTTTGCTGTATTATTTATGAAAAGAGCACCAGCATTCATATTTGAAGCAGATGAAATTAATTTTATTGTGCTGCTGTCAAGCATCCAACCAGAACCTGAATAAGCATAAGGTGCAGCCGCAAGTCTTTGTCTTGGAGAAAGTGTTTCCCACGCTGAACCATTATAAATTCGTATTTCAAGCCAATATGATTCATTGAAAAGTAGATTAAGAGTTGTCGTGCTTCCAATATATGCATTAAATATACCTGAATTAACAGAAACTGTCTGGGATTCAGTCCACAAAATAGTTCCAGAGGTATTAACATTATAAATTGAGAAATTCATCTGATAACTACCAGTTAAAGGTGTGCCTGTGCTTGCACTTGTAAGTTTTCCCTGTACTGATATAATTTGAGGTATTGCTGCCCAGGCGCTGCCTACCACGAACAATAAAAGCAAAATTATTATCGCATATTTTTTCATTAATACACCTCAAAAAAGCATTTAAGCTTAATTTAATTAACAATTAATAGTTTAAATATTTTAGTTGGTTATGGTAATCGCTCAAAAAAGTTCAGAAAACAGGATATCCCTATATAAAATAGTAATAATAATCATATCTGTATTTATCTGTTTAATCGCATTAGAGAAATTTACACCAGTTGCTATGTATGGTGATGCGACAGTAGCTCTAACGAATCTTAAAGCACATGATGAAATACAGAAATATGAGAATTACAGCGTGGAGATAGTTCTCTTAACAGAAGAAGATTTAGAAAAATTATCAAATGATCAACTAGTTGTTTATGAAGGTCTTACTCCCGGAGTTTATCAAATAACATTTTTCTCTGTAACAGATAAGTTGTTGGTTATATACGATTATAAAAGCGATAAGATTATACGAATGTTTTATATCAATTATCTGTAGGTGTATTTATGAATCTAGTCCCAATATATTTTTTAATTGGTTTTTTGGTAATAATTTCTGTAGCATTTGCGGAACAATCAGGAAGCACAAATTACAATATTTCAAGTGAGATAACTGGTGGTGGCGGAACAGCGGGTTCCGGTTCTTATAATTTGTCTGAAGCATCTGGGCAAGCTATAATAAATGAAACAATTTCAGCTTCCTTCAATATTAAAACAGGTATAATCTCGTATGGTTCAAATTTGGCACCGACATTAAATGCTGTACTTAATAATGATAATCCAATAACTCTAACTGCCTGTGAGAATACAATAGTCGTTTGTAATGGCACAGTTGATGACGGAGATGGTTATGGTGATATTAATTTTATAAGTGCGGTTATATATCATTCATCTTCAACACCTGGGGCAGCAGATGACCCCAATATACATTACACTAATTCTAGCTGTGAAATCTCAGGCGGTTATGCTACAACAAAGAAGGATTATACATGTACATTTAACATGGCCTATTTTTCAAATAATGGTACATGGACTTGTAATGTAACTGCGATAGATTTTTCTAATGCACAGACAACACAAATTGACACAGAAACAGTAAATTTATTGAAAGCAGTAAATGTTTATGAGAACTCTGTAAATTATGGTGTATTAGAAATAGGCCAGACAACAACCAACGATAAAAATACGACAATACAGAATTGTGGTAATATACAAATTAATGTTAATCTAAGTGGTTCAGATATGAGTTGTACATTGAATGCAATACCAGTTACGAAACAACGTTACAATGTAACAAAATACAATGCGGGTTATTCAAGTATGGCAAATCTAACGTCAACACCAACTTATTCTGGTTTGACAGTTTTTGATACACAAGTGAGCGCTAACATCACAGGAAATGTTTACTGGGCTCTGCAAGTTCCCGAAGGCGTCAGCGGTGCATGTTCAGGAAATATTACTTTTTTGGCATATTAAAGCAAAACTTTTAAAAACGAAACTTTCTTGATTTTAACGCAGGCATAGCTGGGGAGTTAGCTGTTCCCTGTAACTGCAAATCAGCTTTAGGCAGAGTGAGTCCGAAGGGCGACTTATTGGTTTATCAGTAAGTTTATGTCGTATCTGCGAAACCTCGCCTTAAGGGACATGTTATTCTGCGAACCGTGTCAGGGCCGGAAGGCAGCAGCACTAAGCAAAATAGCACGTGCTCTTAAGATACGGGGTGGAGAAAAGACGTAGAGACTGCTGATGGGTCAGTATTTCCACCTTTGGACGTGCCTGCATTTAACTCTTTAAAAAAGAGTTAACAGAAAAACTGCCGGGATGGCCCAATCTGGCAAGGCGCAAGGTTGCTAACCTTGTTTTCCGTAAGGAATTTCTGGGTTCAAATCCCAGTCCCGGCGTTTAATTTATAAAATAAGAAAAATTTGTTTCAATGCGGGCCCGTAGTCTAGTGGTTATGACGTCTGCTTGACGTGCAGAAGGTCCCCGGTTCGAATCCGGGCGGGCCCATTTATTTTTTCTCGTTAGGCAATTTAATAGTTAGAATTTGTGATTCGCCAAGCGCATTTACTGTTACGCCGTACATTGTTGCTGCTTCTGAAGTTATGTTATCATTGTGGGAGATTACTATAAATTGTGCTGTGCTTGAAAGCTCTGTTAATAATTTACCTAAGTGCGCTGAGTTTTCTTTGTCAAGTGCAGCATCAATTTCGTCGAATATGTAGAATGGAGACGGTTTATAGCTATGAATTGCGAGTATGAACGCAATTGTAGTTAATGTTTTCTGTCCGCCAGACATAGCCCTCAAAGAAACCATAGGATTTCCAGCAAATCTTGCTACAAGATCCATACCTGCTTCGAATGGATTTTCAGGATTTTCTAAAGTAATCTTTCCTTCACCCCCAGGAGCCAATACTTCAAAATTGTATGAAAAGTATTTTGCAATATTTTCAAATGCTTCCATGAATGACTCCTTTTTTTGAGTTTCAACTTCATTCATTGCATTAAGTATACTATTTTTTTCAGTATCGAGCTTATCTACGCGCTCTTTTAGAGTGTTATATTCTGTTTCAGTTTCTTTATAGCTATCGAGAGCACGCATGTTTACTGGACCAAAATTTGTATGTTTTATTTGAAGCTCAGTAATCTCTCGTTCAATTTTTTCTAAGTTTTCTTTAACTTCCTTTAATTCTATTTCTTTGTATTCTTCAAGACCAATGATCCTACTTTCTATCTTTGCTTTCAATTCGTTTATTTTGATTTCAAATGCTTGAGATTCATCTCGTAACTTAGATATTATATTTTCAATTCCAACCTTTTTTATTTCATTATTTTGAATTGTTTCATTCATTTTCTTACGAGTTTCAAATAATTGTCTAAGTTTTTCCAGGACTTTTTTCTCTTCTTTATCAATTTCACCCAGACTCTTGTCTACAACAATAGCTTCTTTTTTGTCTTCATCAAGACTATCAGTGAATAATGTGATTTCTTTTTCTAATTGTTTCAATACACCTTGTGTTTGCCCTATTTCACCATTAGTTATCCTTGTCTGTATACCATCACCATTAATTTGAGAAGATAATTTATTTGCTTCAGCGCGTTCTTTTTCCAATTCTTCCTTTAATTTGCTTAACAATGCCTCATCAACTTTTTTAGGAAGTGATTCCATCTCAGATTTTATAGACTCGCGTTCGTGTTTCTTTTCTTCAATCTCCTTCTTTAGTTTTTCATATTTAGATTTATCAATATTAATTTCTCTTATTTTAGACATAAAACCGTTTTCTTTAGTTCTTAAATTGAATATTTCTTCGGATAGCTTAGCGTGTTCAGAATCATGTGACGTTATTTTATTTCCTAAATTTTTTAATTCTAACTTTAGTTTTTCTATTTGTTCTTCTATATCCGTTTCTTTGAATTCTGAAATTTCTTGTTTGCGATAGCCTCCAGTCATTGCACCACTTTTGTCAATCAAGTCCCCGCCTAATGTGACCATACGTATTTTGTTTATGCCTACTTTTTTAGCGGTTTCAATGTCTTCTACAACCAACGTATTTGCGAACACATATCTGAATACGTTTTCATATTTTTTATTGAATTTTATTAAATCGATTGCAAAACCTATAACACCACTAATTTCTTTCAGTTTTTCATCAATTTCAAATTTCTTGGGTTTTAATCTTGATAAGGGTAAGAATGTAGCATAACCACGTTTTTCGCGTTTTAAATAGTTGATACAATCTTTCGCAACATCTTCATCGTCAACAACAATAGAATTTACTTTATTTCCGCCAGCCACCTTTAATGGCAATGCATATTTATCATCAACTTTTCCAAGACTAGACACCAAACCATGGATTCCACTTATCTTATTTTGGGATTTAAGCTCAATAATTGTTCTTACACCATGTTTCAATAAGTTTAGTATAGCTTCTCGTCTGCCTTCAAGATGGTGCATGTTTTTAGAAAGCTTAGCATGATTTTCACGCAATTCGCCTAAAGCAAGCGAAACACCAGCATCGGCTTCTAATCTTTCTTTCAATTCTCGTTGTAGTTTTTCAACCTCTTTTTTGTGCAGTTCAACCTCGTGTTTTTCCCGTATGTCTTCTTCAAAATCATATAATTCTCGATCTTTTTCCCCAAGTTCTCTTTCTATAGAAAATATTTTTGATAATAATGAAAGCCGCTCCTTATCTAAGTTTTTCAGTTTTTCTAATTTTTCTTCATCAAAAACTATCTTTTTGTTTAATTCTTCATATTGTTTAGTGGTTTCCTTGATGGATTTATCAAAATTTACAACATTTTGTTTATTAGTTTCTATCTGTTGGATAAGAGTCTTTTTTCTTTCAACATTTTTTCTAAGGCTTTCTTCAGCAGTTTTTATAGAGATTTTAAGTTCACCTTGGCGCACTTTTAAATCCTGAATTTTATGGCTTAATTCAATCTGTTCTTTTTCACCTTTTTCATCAATTTCACCACTTATTTTTACAATCTCTTCATTTATTCTAAGTGTTTCAGAAGTTAGTTTATTTCTTTTTTCGGATTCAACAGTTATTTCTTTTTGTTTTGATTCAAGCTTCTTATTTTCTTTGGTTAATTCTTCTTCAAAACCTTCGTTTTCTTTGAATAATTTACTTGCCTTTTTGAATTTTAATTGATATTCGATTTTTGCAAATTCTTCTGCTTGGTCTTTTTCCTTTTGCAGATTTTCCATGAATTTCAATTTTTCATTTAGATGGATTCTCGCATCTCTTATGGCTTGTTCAACTTTGTCAATTTCAAGCATACATTTATGCTTTTTATCTTCAAATGCTGCAACTCCACTTATATCCTCAATAATCAACCTTTTTTCTTCAGGAGAATAATCAATGAATTTTTGTATTTCGCCCTGGAGAACTATATTAAAACCATCAGTATCAATATTTGCATTTAATAAAAGATTTCTTACATAATCCATGACTTCACGTTTTCCATTTACACGGAAAACGCTTGAGCCTTCTTTACTGACTTTCCTGCTTATTTTTACAACATCATCATCAATTGGCATTGCCCTATTTGTATTATCGATTTCAATAGTTACTTTCGCAGAATCGCTTGGGGGAAGTTTTTTGCTTCCGCTGAAAACAAGGTCGCTTAAACGTGCTGCTCTCAGGTCTTTTTTTGAACTTTTACCAAGAACGAAAGTGATAGCTTCAAGAACATTGCTTTTTCCAGAACCATTAGGTCCTACAATAAGTGTTAAACCGTTTGGTATAGGGATTTCTTTCTTATTATGGAATGATTTAAATCCAAGGATTTCAAGCTTTTTTATTTCATTCATCACTTAGTAGAAGTCAGTTTAAAACATATAAATCTTAGGAACTTTATATTTATAGGTAAAAATGGAACGAAATCAGATAGATAGGTATACTATTTTATCAGATGGAATAAAGGTGGAGGTGTCTGTATACAAGGATCCCTCTAAATTTGTGCCCACATATGAGATACATATACCTAAATTAGAGGATGCAACTACAGCACTTCTTGAGGATACTAGAGATAAAATAATTACTACCGTTCCAATAAAAATAGAAACTCTTAGGGATCCAGCTTCGCTCGCTATTTTAAGAGTTAAAATAAAGGAAATCGCGCGCGGGATAATAAAGAAAACAATACCAGAGATACCCGAAAACGTGCTTGATTATGCAGTTGTTGTATTAGCGAATGAAATGCTTGGACTGGGCTCAATTGAATTTCTTCTTGATGATGAAGGGCTAGAAGAAGTTGTAATTAATAATAGCAAAACCGCCATTTGGGTTTATCATAAGAAACACGGATGGCTTGAAACAAATGTAGTTGTTCCAAGCGAAGAACAAATCGAAAATTATTCTTCTATTGTTGGTAGACGCGTAGGCAGACAAATCAATATTTTAACTCCATTAATGGATGCACATCTGTTATCTGGGGACCGTGTAAATGCAACACTATTCCCAATATCCTCATTTGGTAACACATTAACAATAAGAAAATTCAGACGCGAGCCTTGGACTGTTACTGATTTGATTCAGAACAATACATTGAATCCAGAGATCGCGAGTTTCTTTTGGCTTTGTATGCAGTATGAGCTTAGCATGATAATAGGTGGCGGGACTGCATCAGGAAAAACAACAATGCTTAATGTTTTGATGCCCTTCATACCACCGAATGAACGAGTAATCTCAATTGAAGACACAAGAGAACTTAATCTTCCAGACTTTTTGCATTGGGTCCCATTAACAACAAGAGAATCTAATCCTGAAGGCAAAGGAGAAGTAAACATGCTCGACTTATTGATTAATTCATTAAGAATGAGACCAGACAGACTTGTTGTTGGCGAGATAAGGAGACAGCCAGAAGCAGAAGTATTATTTGAAGCGCTTAACACAGGACATTCTGTTTATTCAACATTACATGCAAATACTGCAGAAGAAGCATTCAGAAGACTTGTTTCCCCACCAATATCTCTACCAGAAGAACTTGTACTTTCATTGCCGCTGTTATCAATAATGTTTAGACATAGGAAATTGAGAATAAGAAGAGTTTTCGAAGTTTCAGAATTAATAGGTGAAAAAGAAAAAGGCAAAGCAAACATGCATAATATCTACCATTGGGATGTGCGTTCAGACAAGGCAAAAAAGACAGCCGATTCAATAAGATCTTTTAGCGAATTGAACATGTTTACAGGCATGACTCCAGCAGAATTACAAAGTGATATGAAAGAAAAAGAAGGGATATTGAAGTGGATGGTCAAAAATAAGATTAATACAGTTAATACTGTCGGGAGAGTTGTAAGCGAGTATTATACTGATAAAGAAAACTTTTTTAAAACAATTAATCAAAAACAAGATGTAGAAAGAATATTGGGTAAATTCATATCAGAGTTGAAAAAATGATAAAGATGCTTCCATTTTCACCGTTTCCAATTAGTTTTGCTAAAAGGTTTTCTGTCATATTCACATATCCTGCGTTCACAGCCTCGAAATTTATGCCACATCTTAAAAATGAACTGTCCCAGGCAGAAATAAATCTTACCACAAAAGAATATATCTCAATTGCGATGACTTCAGCGTTCTTCATGGCAATTATAATTTTCATTTTAACTTTTTTCTTAGGTACGTTCACTGCGCCAGTCAACACCGCAGCAGGAATAGGCTTAGTTATGGGAGTCACAATTTATTTCACAATTTATTTTTATGCGATGTTTTATCCACATGTACTAATACAAAAGAAAGTAAAATTTCTTGAAAGAGACCTTTTATTCGCATTAAAATATATACTAATCAAAATAAAATCTGGAATCCCGTTATATGATGCAATGGTGGGCATTGCTCAAGGAGGCTATGGCGAAGTTTCTAATGAATTCAAAAAAGCTATAAGAGAAATTGCAACAGGAACAGAAGAAGTTATTGCTCTTGAACATATGGCACTAAGAGCACCATCAACATTTTTCAGGCGCACAATTTGGCAGATAACAAACAATTTGCGTGCAGGTTCTGACATAAGCAAAATACTTGAATCGATAACCTCAACGCTTGTACGGGAACAGAAAATTTTAATAAGGAAATATGGTTCAGAACTCAATCCAATAATTCTCATGTATATGATGTTTTCAATAATAATACCAAGCTTGGGCGTTACTGTTTTGATAGTAATGAGCTCATTTTCAGGCCTAACGGTTCCTATTTATGTATTTTATATGATACCTATTGCTGTGTTTATAGCGCAAATATTTTTCATGCGCATAATAAGAGACAAGAAACCAATGTTAAGTTTGTCCGGTGGTTAATTTGGATATAAATCTAGAGTTAGGGAGAATAATTGCAAAAAAAAGCATAAGTAGTGTGAAGAAGAGTCTGACATATGCTAATCTCAAAATTAATCCGTATGTGTGGGTTGGTTTAAACTTAAATCTTGCAATCATTATCATGATTGTAGTAAATTTCGCAGTTTACTATCTGACGCAAAATCCATTTTATGTTTTAATCTCTTTAATTTTAGTTCCAGCAATGTATTATATGGTTATTTCAACAATGCTTTCTATTTTATCAGACCAAAGAGCAAGATTTGTGGAAGAAACATTACCAGACGCACTTTTACTTATGTCATCTAATCTAAGAAGCGGATTGGCTACTGATGAAGCCATAATGTTAAGCTCAAGACCAGAATTCGGATTTCTTGCAGATAAATTAAAAGAAGTTGGTGAAAGAGTAGCAACTGGAGAGACAATTGAATCTGCATTCATGAAACTATCAGAAGGAATAGACTCTCCAATCTTAGAAAAAACAGTAAACTTGGTTGTTGAAGGGATTCAATCTGGTGGGGAGATGGCAACGCTTCTTGAAGAAACAGCAACAGACATAAGAGATAATGATCTTTTACAAAGAGAAATCCGTTCAGTTATCTTAGTTTATGCATTGTTCATATTTATAGCAGCAGTAGTTACAGCGCCAATTCTTTATGCTATCTCTACACATCTTGCAGGAGCGCTTTCAAGGCTAAGCGGAGCGATATCTGTGGCGTTTTTGACAAGAGGGGCACCAACATTAAAAATTGTTCCGAGCGAGATATCCCCAGACTTTTTGCTTGAGTTTTCCTATGTGAATCTAATAATCACTGCAGTATTCGGAGCATTAATGGTGGCGCTAATAACAAGGGGAAATGAGAAGTATGGAATAAGGTATATACCATTATTTGTAGCAGTTTCAATGATAATATTCCTTATTGTCAGGTATCTTGTTTCAGGATTCTTCGGTTCGATAAGAATTTAAATAAGGCAATATTATTGTGTAAATAGAAAGAGGTGGTATTATTGAGTAGAAAGGCACAAACAGCATTGGAATACCTTATGACCTATGGTTGGGCAATTCTCATAATCATTATTGTCGGCTCAGCACTTTATGCATTAGGTGTGTTTAGCCCAGGAACATTTACAGGGAAGAGGTCAACAGGATTCACACAATTCCAGATGATTGACTTTAAAGCAGATACAAATGAAACATTAACAATATTCATCGGTAACAGGCTTGGAAAAACAGTAACACTGAATGAGATTACTGCATCATACAAAACTGATCAGTGTAATGAAACTGTAAACGATAACTTTGGTCCAAATGCGCAAGAACAATATCATGTATACTGCAATGGTATCTGGGGCACAATGGATTCAAAAGCATCTTATTCAATCGAAGTGGCAATCAATTTCACAGACCCAGATTCAGGACTTTGGCACTTTGATACAGGCACATTATTTGGAGTTGTAGAATAAATTTATTCTTTTATTTTTTTATCATTATTGTTTTACCAACAGCAGGGTAATCTATGTCTATCAGATTATGTTCAAAAAGAATCTGTGCCCAATTCTCGACTTCTTCTCTTTTTACATTGAGTTTAACAGCAGCTTCATTTGTTGAAATTTTGCCGTTCTTAGAAATTAAATTATAAAGCTCATCAATTTTTGTTTCAATAAGATCGCCTTTAGCTGAGATTCTTTTGATTTCTGGTATAACTAAGGTGGGTTTTATAGGACGAGATTTTTTCTCACTTAAAAGGATTCCAATTAATGATTTTTCTCCTTTTTTGATGTTTTCTACAAAATCCTTTGCTGTGTTAGCATTAGATTTATTCTTGAATAATCGAAATTTAATTTTCGGGGGTTTAGGAAGCTTAATTGTAGGTTTTCTTTTAACATATTTTAGCTTCTTTTTTGCCATACCTTTTATAAGAATTGTTTGTTTAAAATACTTTTACAATGTCTATGTATAACTTTTAAGTGGTGTTTACGCTAAAAGCAATAATTATATTTACAGATTAATTAGAATAAATCATGAAAATCGCACTTAAATTAAGTATAATTGCTGTTTTAGCTATTTTTTGTATGCCTTTGGTATTTGCAGCGCAGGCAGACGCAGTAACACTGTACAAAGATGTTACTAATCCAATCTGGATGGTTAACAAAGAGGGAATACAATATTTTGTATTTTGGAATCACGGTTCGCAATACATTAATCTAACCCGCATTACATTTGATTTTAATGCATCAGCAATGGTAAATTCTATACTTAAATCAGAATTAGGAAATGATAAAGTTACATATTTAGATGTAACAGCAAATACTTCTTTTAATCAAACAGGTACGGATAAAATAATAGTTAATTTAACTACTCCAATAACCATAGAACCCCAAGGTTATGCAGAATGGGTATTGACATTCAAAGGCGCTTCCCAGCCAGCACAGGACAATCTTACTGCAATTATAAATGCGTCATTTACTGATGGTTCAAACTTTACTAAAAGATTTTTTCTAAATATCAAATCTCCAACTATTTGTATATCTACAGCATACAAAATTCTTGGGTTATACAACAAATTTACAGAAGCATCAGGCGCAAATAATACTATACAGAACGGAACAACTTACACATTTGTGTTTAACACATCAGAATTTTCAAATCACAATTTCGAAGGAAATGCAACAATAAAATTTTCACAGCCATTTACTAATATAACTGCTGTAAGCGGTGGTACTGTTGTACCTATCTGTTCAGGAAATTCATGTAACTGTACTACACCCGGACGTGGCATTAGTGGAAGCTCATTTACATGTCATGTTAATGTTACAATACCACAATTAGTCAATAACTTAGATTATACAATGAATGTTACATTTGCTGGCCCCACAAGCGTATACACAGTATCAGAATTATTGCTCAGACCAAATCCACCACCATTGCAGATACATAGCTGTAATATTTCATCAAGGAATTTTGAATTACCAGGTAGCACAACAATATCTTCCAATGTTACACCCTCATTTTTAACAACATCAGTGCAAGCATTAATAACTGGTCCAGAAAATGTGAATTTAACATTGAACGGCGGCCCAATTTATAGCAATGTGTATACGCCAACATTGAATGGAACATATAATGTTACCATAAAAGCAAATTATTATCTGGGCAATTCAGCGACTCTAAATTGCGGATCATTTAATGTAACTGCCCCAACGCAACCATTAGTAATCCATAACTGTACTATAAGCCCAACAACATTTGAATTGCCAAATAATACAAATATAACTGCTTATGTAACTCCACCAAGTTTAGTAACTTCCGTAAAAGCTGAAATAACTGGACCTTCAAATGCTATAATAAATCTAAATCCCCCAGGGCCAAGTTATAGTAATCTGTATACGCCAGTAATTGAAGGCACTTATAATGTTCTTATCAAAGCAAATGATAGCAGAGGGAATTCTAAAAATCTTAGCTGCGGCCAGTTCACAGCAAGCGCCCCAATAATCCCACCACCTATTCACCAGTGTGAAGGAG
>Ga0315275_10001117_pt1 | contig 23215 bp, 20 predicted proteins | sample YL17G03_0_MG_FD_205557 | JGI IMG/M metagenome (GOLD analysis project Ga0315275, IMG submission 205557) | Sediment microbial communities from Yellowstone Lake, YNP, Wyoming, USA - YL17G03_0 | ecosystem: Environmental > Aquatic > Freshwater > Lake > Sediment | place: USA: Wyoming | collected...
CTCCTGCCGCCCTTCTGCTATCATCTGTCCGATACCCTTTCGGTGCGCTCCTAGCAAGCGCTGTCTTGTCAACAACCGTTAGGGTATCACTTTCTTGCCATTCGGCCTACCTTTGGCGGTCACACCCGAAGGTGCGGCTCGCTTGACAGGGCGCGCGGTTACCCCTATCATCATCGGTGCTTGTCGTTGCGCCGCTACGGGCCCGGGCCAGGACGCCGGGCCGCGAGCCGTTCGCCTGGCTCCCCTCCGAATCCCAAACGCTATGCCGGTCGCCGTCGCTGCCGCGCGGACTGCCGAGGACCCCCGGGTTCGGCGGTGTAAGGGCCGCAGGAGGGGATCGGTTCCGCCGGGGCAAGCTACGCGTCCGGCTTGCCGACTGCCTGACAGATGGGGGCCCAGAAGAGGGTTCTCCTGCGAGGAAGATACAGATGGCCAAGCGGATTAGAGACCTGAGCCATGACTGGCGCGCGGGCGATGCGGCGCGACTAGCGCGGTTCATCAACAAGACCTTCGAGGGATGGCCCGGCGGCGGGTCGGACCCGCGGACGCCCGAGGAGGCGGAACGCCAAGTTCGCGAGCACGCCTCCTTGGGTGTGTTCGTGACGGAGGAGGCCGGCGAGTTTCGTTCGTTCTGCAGCCTCCATGCCAAGCCCACTGAGACGAAGGGGGCCTATGTGGGGCTGCTGACGGCTGACCCCGACTTCCACGGGAAGGGCTACGGCAAGGCGGTGCTGCTAGCGGCAGTTGAGCGGGTGCACCGGCGGGGCATCGCCCGGGTAGACCTGCACACCTGGCCAGGAAACATGAAGGCGGTGCCGCTCTACAAGAAGTCAGGGTTCATGTGGTCGCCGGAGTCGGACCAGTGGGGCGTCTACATGCAGAACTTCACGCCCGGCGCGCGGCGGAACCCGGTGGCGCAGGAGTTCTTCAAGAAGCACGACTGGTATGCGACGATGAAGCGCGACCTATCGCTTGCTCCCGACGAGCACAAGCGCGGGAAGGTGCGCGTCTATGAGTACGTCTGGGAGGAGGGCGGAGACCGGCTGCGGATGGCCTACGACCGGCGGTCGTGGGGCTTGGTGGAGATCGAGACGACCGACTTCCTCATTGCGTGTTCGCTTGAGGATGAGAAGCTCGTCGCCGGTGTGCCGCAGGGGGTGAAGTGGGAGATCGTCAACCACCGGCGCGAGCCGTTGGAGGTGGCGCTGATCGCCAGCGCGGATGATGGGATCTCGCTGGACCATCGCGAGCTCCTCACCGTTCGCGGCCGGTCGGAGTCGCGGGCCGAGTTCGCCGTAGACCCCGAGATCAGAGAGAAGGAGAGAGAGCCGCGGGCTCAGATCATCCGCACTGATGTGCTGGTGAGCGGTCAGCCGATCCGGCTGGAGGCCGGGTTCGATGTGAAGCAGGCAGTACACTTCAGCCTGGATGGTGACGGCATGGGCCTACGGCCGGGGCGGGCCGAGCCGGTGGCGATCAAATGCCGGAATGAGCTGACGAAGCCGGCGCGGGTGAAACTGTACATCGCGGCTTCGCCGGGGGTAGAGCTGAAGGCGCGGACGTCCACCATCGAGCTGCCCGCGCGGGGATCGGCGGAGGTGCCGGTGCAGATCACCGCGGCGGATGCCGGGGCGATCTGCATGAAGGTGCGCTCGGAAGTAAGCGCCGGCGGGAAGATGATCAGGCCCAAAGAGGCGGAGCTCTACGCGCACGCCCTCGGTGCCGGCGATGTGATCGGGCATGTAGAGAAGGAGCGGGTAGTGCTCGAGTCGGCGGCGCTGCGCGTGCAGATCTCGCGGCGAGGCGGCTGGGTCGGGGTCACCGACAAGCTCCGCAATCGGTGGCATGTTGCCAGCATCGGCCGGCCGCAGGTCGGACCGCCATATGCCTGGGACGAGTTCTTCGAAACCCCGTGCGAGGCCCGCATCGAGCAGGAGAACGGCCGCGCGGTGGCGGCGCTGACGACGCCCTCCATCTATCGCCCCGGCCTGGCGTTGGAGGAGCGGATTTCGCTCTCGAACCTGCCACTGGTCGAGGTCAGGACCGCGGTGATCAACAACTCGGCCTCCCGCTTCGAGGGGAGCGTGCGCCAGGGCGCGTGGTTCCAGATCGGTCGGGGCAAGGTCTCCGCCCTGATCGGCGGGGAGGTGGTCGAGGGTGTGGTCGGGGGCGCAAGTCGCCACCCGGCCGAGCACCAGCTTCCGGAGGAAGGGGAGGAGTGGGCGGAGGGCTGGGTCGCGGCGGAGGACAAAGACAGCGTCACCGCGGCGCTGCTTTGGGACAGGGCGGAGCGGGTGGAGTGGACGGAGCTGGTGCGAGCGCTGCCGCCGGCCGCCCCCGGCGAGTCGGTCTCTGCCGGGCCGATCTACCTGTTCGTCGGAGAGGGCGGCGCGTTCGCGGCGCGGCGGTGGTGGCAACTGCTGTACGGTGAGCGCGCCGACCGGGAGCAGCGCCAGGCGGAGACGCGGCATCCGTTCGAATTCGGTCTCACTGCGCGGCCCCTCGTTGTGCACGGCCGCGAGGCCAAGGCGACGCTCGCAGTGGATTCGATCGGCCGGCTGGCGATCGGCGGGACCCTCAGCCTGAAGATGCCGGCGGGCCTGAGATGCTCGCCTGCGCGAGTGGAGTTCACGGGTGCGAATCAATCGCGGAAGATCAGACGGCCGGCCTCAGTTAGCCGGGGCGCGTCGCTGCCGGAGGGCGCCTACCTGGCCGAGGCGGCTGCTCGCATTGACCGGGCGATCTACCGCGAGAAACAGCGGATCATCGTGCTGGGCGATCCCGGCAAGCGCACGACCGTCAGCCCCACCGGGAAGGGCAGTCAGTTCCGGATAGACAACGGGCTGCTGACCATGACCGTCGCGCCGGGCTTCATGGGCTCGGCGATATCGTTGAAGAGAGGTGATGAGGAGCTGCTGCGCTCGGCCTACCCCGAGGCGCGGCCGCTCTCGTGGATGAACCCGTGGACTGGAGGCATTCAGCCGGGGTTCGGCGGGCTGGCGAACACGGAGCTGTTCAGGGAGGGGTTCAAAGCGCGCGAAGTGACGCGCCGCGGCAGCCAGGGAATCGCATGGAAGGGCGTGCGCCTGACGTGCTCGCCGAAGGCGGAGGCGCGACGAGAGGATACGCTATCGGTTGACTATCTGATCGCGCCGGGGAGTGCGATCCTGGCGGTGTGCTTGAGGCTGACGTGCCGCGCCGGTATCGCGGCCTGGCTGGAGGCAAGCTTTCAGCTCTACCCGATCCTCGGGGGCAGCCATATGGACGCCACCATCACCGGCGAAGCCGATGAGCGCGCCGGCCGCCTGCGCTGCGAGTACAGCGGCGGGGTCGAGCACAGCCGGTGGGTGACCGCCGAGAACCGGAAGGCGGGCGAGGCAGTGGTGCTGGCCTGCGGCGACAAAGAGGCAGAAGTGGGCGGAACCGTCTGGGGGCGGGATGGCTACTGCTTGAATGCCGGGCGCAGCACGACCCACGAGGCGCACGAGACCAGGGAATCGGTGTTCTTCGTCGCCTTCACCGAGGCCGCGGCGGCGCGGGACCTGGCCGAGGCGCTGGCGGAACTGAAGGGGCTGCCGTAGCGGTATTCACCGCTACGGCGCGGAGAGCGCAGAGCGAAACGGCCATCGCTCCGCCATCTCCGCGCCTCTTCGTTTGATGGAAGGAATCCCTGTCGCCGTAGCTATCTCAGCCAGTTCTCGATCTTGAGGCCAGGGATACGGCGGAAGTGGGATTCGTTGCCCGTGATCAGGGTCAGGTCGCGCGATAAAGCAGTGGCGGCAATGCAGAGGTCAGGCGCCGCGAGAGGCGTCCCCGCGCTGCTAAGGTAGGCATTCACGCGGCCGAAGACGCGCGCAGCCTCAAGGTCAAATGGCAGTACCTCGACTCTCGCGATGAAACGCGTTTCAAGGATCATACGGATGTGCTCGCGCTGCCCAGTTCGTTCAATACCGTAGAGTATCTCGGCGATGCTGATCGCGGACAGATACCGGTTGCGCAGGGGGACCGCGTGAACTCGCTCTGCCAGTTGCGCTGGGGGCGCCGGTCGGAGGAGGTGACTGATGACGTCACTGTCGAGGAGGATCATCTTCTTCCCAAGGGAAGCGAACGTCGGCTGGCATCTCCTTGTGCCTTTCCGCCACAACCTGGTCTATGCTATCACACACCTCAGGACAGTCAGCGCAGAGCCCGACGATGTCATCCAGCCAGTCATGCTCCGGCTCGCCATTCACTCGCGGAAGGTCGGCGATCGGCACGAGGGCCGCGACCGGCTTGCCGCGGCGCTGGATGATAATGCGCTCGCCGCGATGGAGGACGCGCCCCAGAAGCTCGGAGAACCTGGCCTTCGCTTCCGCCACACCGACTGTCTTCATGGTGCCCTCCGGCCTGACATGGTCATTATGACCATGTCTCCGCGGCACGTCAAGCGCGCAGGCGAACCCTATAGTCCCCCGAACCGCGTCATCGCGACGATCTCATGGTAGCGTTCGGCGATCTCCTCCGGGGTGAGGGCGAAGAGGCGGTTGAGGGAGAAGTCTTCGACGGTGAAGGAGGCCATCACGGAGCCAGCGATGATGGCGCGGCGCATCGTCTCCTCGTCCGTCTGTCCGCAGCGGGCGAGATAGCCCACCAGTCCGCCGGCGAAGGTATCGCCGGCGCCCGTGGGATCCTTCAGCTCCTCCAGCGGATAGCCCGGCGCGCTGAAATACGAGTCGTGCGTCATCATCACCGCGCCATGCTCGCCCTTCTTTATTATGATCGTGCCAGGTCCGTAGTTGAGGAGCCGACGGCCGGCCGCGATCAGGTTCGGCTCCCCACATAGCTCCCGCGCTTCAGCGTCGTTCATGAGGGCGATGTCGCAGCGGGCCAGCACTTCGAGCACCTTGTCCTTCGCGTGCTCGATCCAGAAGTTCATCGTATCGCAGACCACGAGCTTGGGCCGGCGGACCTGGTCGAGCACGGACAACTGGAGCGTTGGCTCGATGTTCGCGAGGAACAGATAGGGGCTGTCGCGATAGCTCTCCGGAAGAGAGGGACGGAAATCCTGGAAGACGTTGAGTTCGGTCGCAGTGGTGTGGGCGTGGCCCAGGTCGAACTCGTAGTAGCCTGACCAGCGGAAGGTCTTGCCGGGTGCGCGCTGGAGGCCGGCCAGATCAATGTTGCGCTTGGCGAGCGCGGCGACGTGCTGTTCGGCGAAGTCCTCCCCCACCACGCCGACGAGCCGCACGGGCGCGAAGAAGCTGGCGGCGACAGAGGAGTAGCTTGCCGCACCACCAAGCGCCTCCTGCACCTCGCCGAAGGGGGTGCGCACCGAGTCGTAGGCGACCGAGCCGACGATGAGGACGGGCCCGTCTTTGCAGCCGTGGTTGAACGACATGCGGTCACTCCTCATGTGCCGCGCGCCTGGCTCACACGCCCTCCAGGGGGCGGTGCCACACGGCCTGGTCGGGGCGGCGGGCGACGATCACAGCGTTGTCGCTCGGTAGGATTCGCCGGTCGAGAAGCTGGTCCTCGAAGGCTATGAGCAGCCTGAGGAGCGCGTTCTCGATCTCGCTCGCGGGGTCGAAGTTGTCAATCAAGTCTTGGAGGAGGGGGTAGAGGATCGTGCCGCCGAAGTCCCGCCTCTCCACGATCTGGAAGCGTGCGGAAACGAGTGGCACGATCTCAGCCGAGCGCACCGCCTCCGATGGGTCGGCCACGCGGAAGGTGTGCAGGGGGACCCGCTCGACTCGCTGCCGGACCTCGCCGCCGGGTCCGCCCACCCGGCGGAGCCGCTCGGGCAGCAGCGCGAGCAGCTCGTTGACGATAGTGAGCTGCTCCTCGCTCCACTGCAGGCGGGTGGGTCCGATGAACTCGTTGAGCAGGAGCCATCCCCGCGGCTTTAGCGTCTGCCGCACCTGGTCGAGGACGTGCTCGAGCGCGCTCACGTGATGGAGCGACTGCTTGAAGATGACCAGGTCGTAGGCGCCAGGGGCGAGCAGCTCCGCGTTGAGGTCTGTGACCCGGTAGTTCAGCCCCGAGAGGCCCGCCTCGCTGGCCCGTGCCTCCGCCAGGGCAACCGCTCGGGACGAGACGTCCAGGCCGTCGAGAAAGCGACAGAGCCCGACCTTGGCTGCCGCCCGGTCGCAATGGCCGGCGCCACATCCCATGCTCAGGGCCCGCTCGACGCCGTTGGGCAGGAAGCGGTGCTTGACCCACTCGACCCAGTCCATGTCGCCTCGCCCGGAGATGCGGCGCATGGCTGCCGCCCGGACGACGGGATGAGACGTCCAGCTGCCAGGGAATGCGGGCGAATCCTCGATCCTCTCAACGGCCCGATTCCAGTAGTCGGCCGTTCGACCGGCTGCCTCGCGGGCGTCCTGGGCAGTCGGGTCCGGCTGACCAGGACCGCGGACGCGGCTGAGCAGTCTACGGGCAAGCACCACAAGTCGTCTCAAGGTTTCCCCCGCGACGGGATGGCGTTTGCCATCCTGCCAGAGTCGCTCGGCACGACTCCGGTTGTTCGGCGCGATCTGACTGTGGTCCTTCGCCGCCGGAGACCCGCCAGTCCCGGCAGATGGGCGGTCGGCGCGGAGACGAATCGCCGTGTAGCCGCGTCTAATGAGAGGAGGCCGGGCGGGGGTATTGACGCTGGCGTGTATGGACTGAGCCGGCCGCACGAGGTAGACCAGAGCAGAGGGCGGCAGGCGAAAGGGGATAGGAGTGGAGGCGCTAGGGTGCCGCGGGGCGAGGCGACTGGCGCGTGAGGTCCGCAAGCGGGTCATCCGCAGGCGGCTGCGGAGCGGGGCGCCCCTGACGGCCGGGCCATTGTGGGTGCAGATCGGCATTGACGAGCGGTGCAACTACCGCTGCGCGATGTGTGGGGGCCATTCCTACCTTCTCCCGCAGACGAGTCGAAGCCGGATGCTGTCCCTGGAGGCCTTCGCTGGACTGGTCAGCCAGCTGCGCGAGATGGGCACACAACGCCTCGACATAGGCGGCACCGGCGAGCCGATGCTACATCCGGACCTGCTCGAGATGCTCCGCCAGGTGAAGAATGCTGGCATGCGATGCACGCTCATCACCAACGGCAGTCTGCTCACGCCGAAGGCGTGTGACCGCTTCATCGCGATGGGCCTGGATTCGGTGAACATCAGCATCAACTCGGCCACCGACGGAACCCACCATCGGATCACCCAGGCGCCGATGGGCGAGCGGTCCCGCATCGTCCGCGCCTTGAGGTATCTGGTGGAGCGTCGCGCTCAATCTGGAGCGGGGAGCCCCTGCGTATCGGTCTCGTTTATCATCCAGAAAGGCAACTTCGCGGAAGTCGCGCTGATCGCACAAGAGGCGGCGATGTTCGGGTTCGACAACGTGGAATACGTGGCGCTCGGGATGAACGAAGCCAGCCGGGACCTGCAGCTGTCGCCGTGGGAGCAGGCGCAGGTGCATCGGGGATTGGGGGAGGCGCAGCGAGTGCTGGCGAGCGCCGGCCGCATGACGAACGCGGGGCGCTACCTCAGTCTGCCGCCGCGAGCCGAGTGGTCCAGGCCTGTCGTGACACAGACGCCGTGCACCATCGGGCAGTTCTTCTGCCGCATTCTCGCGGATGGATCGGTTGACCCGTGTGGCTGCTCGCGGCGGGTGATAGGGGACGCCATGCGGGAGCCCATCCGGGACATCTGGTCATCCCCGGGCTATCGAGCGTTTCGCCGCGAGGCGTTCTCATTGCCGCGACTGGGGAGGCCGGTGGATGCATGCGGCTGCTACACCTGCGGCCACTCGCAGAGGATCGTCAACTACCAGCAGACGCTCGGCACGGGGGCTTTGCCTGAGATCCTGTAGCGTGGGCGCACCTTCCCGAAGGGGGTGCGCACGGAGTCGTAGGCGACCGAGCCGACGATGAGCACCGGCCCGTCTTTGCAGCCGTCGTTGAAGGACATGCTGTGTCTCCCTGCCCTGGGCAAGCCGCAAGCCTGCCCTACCTGTTCACCCATGCGACCTGCGTGACCGGCAACTCACCGCATGAGGCCGAGCCGGCCACTGCGAGCCCGGATTCCTGCAGGGCCGGAGCTAGATCCCGCGCGGGCTTGCCTTCGCTCTTGCTGACATAAGCGCCGATGATCAGCCGGCCGCCATCGGCGACGCATCTGCTCAACAGCCGACGCGCGTACTCGCCGAGCAAGCTCTCGGGTACGCAGTCGTGAAGCGTATAGACGTAGCGGAACCTTCGGGGCGGGTGCCATGTCCAGGAGTTCCCGACCCAGAAGTGATCGGCGAATGCCGGGAGCCGCTTCCGGGCAAGGGCGACCAACCGCGGCCCGATGTCGAGCCCGTATGGCGTCAGCGCGATCCCCTTCTCTCGCGCCCACTGCACCAGACACTCGAGCAGGTATCCGTTGGCGCAGGCAGCGTCCAGGAAATCGCCGTCCTCCTCGACCGCGTCGAGCACGATCCCTCGTTCCCTTCGCCATCTCTCCGCGCCGCCATAGAAACCCGACTGCTTGATCGGGTCCTCATTCATGAGGTAGTGCCGCTCAAGATCGCGGATGTACGCCATGAACTCCGAGGGGAGGGAATCGGGGTCGGCGGGCATGCACAGAGAGTTCGAGCTGCTCGGCGGGAAGACCTCGCCGGAGGCGCGCCTGTCCTCGGGGTATGGGAGCACGTGGCAGGCAACCAGCTGCTCGGGGTGAACCGCTCCCGCCCCGCGGTCAGCGGGTGATGGTTACCGGCTGGCCCGTTGCCGCTGACTGCTCTATGGCGCAGGCGATGCGGGTGACCTCGAGGCCGTCCTCGGCCGGGATGAGGGGGGTCTTGTCCTGGATGACGCAGTCGGCGAAGTGCTTGATGCTCTCGATGGTGAACCCGAGTTGCCTGTCGAAGACGACCGGCGCGCCCAGCACATCCTGGTACCGCCGTCCGTCCTTCTTCGTCACACGGAGGGTGTCGCTGGTGTGTGTGTCAACGTCAATGCGCCCCTCTGTTCCGATCAGTTCGCAGACGGACTCGACGACGGTCGGAAACGATTCGGGGAGGATCCAGGTGTTCTCGACAGTGGCGACGGCGCCGCTGGGGAACTCGAGGATGCTCTGGAAGAAGTCAGGCGCGTCCACGCCGAGCTTCTTCAGCACCTCGCGACGGGAGACCGAGTAGACGCGCTGGGGCCACTCGCCGAGCAGCCAGCAGACGATGTCTATGGTGTGGCTGCCGAGGAACCAGAGCGAGCTCGACTTCGCCGCCCAGCTCAGCATCTTGAGGGGGACGTAGGTGGTGTTGCTGAGACGACAGTAAGCGAATCGCGGCTGGCCGATCTCCCCGCGGCGGATCGCCCCATGGGCGAGGTGGAACGGGGGATTCCAGCGGTTGTGGAAGTCCACCATCAGCTTCGCGCCGCCCGCCTTCGCCGCCTGGATCATCTGCTCACATTCCGGGACGGTCATCGCCATTGGTTTCTCAACGAGGACGTGCTTGCCGGCCCGTGCGCAGGCGATGACGATATCGGCATGGGCGAAGTCGGGAGTGACGACGGAGACGGCGTCAATGCTGCCATCGGCGGCGACATCGCGCCAGTCGGTGTAGGCCTTCGGCGCGCCGCAGTCGGCAGCGACGGCGCGGGCGCGCTCTCCGTCGAGGTCGCAGACGGCGGCGAGCTCCGCGCCTGGGTGGTCGCGGTAGACCTTCGCGTGCATTCCGCCCCAAAGCCCTGTTCCGATGACGGCGAAGCGCTTGGCCATTTCAGTCCTCCCTGCAATCCAAGTGGCAACGGTTTCGGCGCGGGTGGGGTACGCCCCTGCGCAGGAGTGGCGGTCAGCTGACGCGCCGGAGGATGAGGGACCCAAGCCAGGCGCCAGCAAACAGCCCCGGCAGGAAGAGCCAGGCGCTGAGGGAGAGAGAGGGCAGAGCGCTGAGGAGCCCACCGATGTTGCAGCCGTGGGCGAGCTGGACGCCCCAGCCCATCAGGACGCCGCCGCCGAGGGAGAGTGCGACCTGCCCCCTCTGCCGGGGCCAGCGAAGACGAAGGTCGCGAGCCGCAAGCGCAGAGCCTGCTGCTCCCAGCACGACTCCGAGGTCGAGTGTAAGGAGGGGCATCGCGTGGTGCAGGCTGAAGCCTGCGGTACCCGAGGCGGCGGTGGCCACTACACCCAGGGGGTAGGCGACCGTCCAGGGCTGATGCCAGGCCATCTGTGCGGTATTCAGCGCGGCAAGCAGCACTCCGCCGATGACGGCCGGCGTAAGCTGCAGGCGGAGCGATGGGCGGCGGGAGCGCGGGTTGCCAACCCGCGCCACTAGGGCGAGCGCGGCGAGCGTGAGCAGCACGGCACCGGGAAGCCCGAGCCAGTCGGCGACACTCGCGCCGCTCACGGGCGTACCCAGAAGGTTGGGCAGGAGCGCGCTCCTGCCCAACACCGCGCGGAATGGGTCGAGGGCGGCGCCGACGACTGCGCCGAGCAGGGCGAGGGCGCCGATCAGGTATCCTTCGCCGAGCCGCAGGAGAGAGCCAACGATACACATGCCGGCAAGGCTCATCCCCAGCCCGAACATCGCAGCGCCGATGAATGTGCCGAGGCCAAGCGGCAATACCAGCAGGTGGTCGCTCGTGGTGAGGCCGAGGTGAGCGCGGACGGCGGTGACGGCGGCGAAGCCGATGGTGCCGGCAGCCAGTCCAGCGAGGACGCCATTGAGTGCGTCGCGGCTGCGCAGGAGGAAGAGTTCGAGCGCCGCCCGGGCGAAGCAGAAGCCGCTTCGCTGGAGGACGATGCCATAGAGCAGGCCGAAAGCGGCATAGACGGCAAGGGCCGCAGGATCGGAGATCATGGGGTGAGCTGACACTGCTCGACGAGTAGGCGAAGGCAGGCGGCCAGGCGCGCTGCCTCAGCCACCTCGTGCCCTTCGGCCGCAACGGCGCGAGGCGGGGTGGTAGCGGCGTTGTCGAGGTATGCCTGCGCTGTTGCCATCCGCGGTATTCCTACCTGATTGGTAGTGTACCCAGTGTAGTGCTCCGCTACAAAGCAGTCAAGGCGGGTTGGTGACGCGCGAACCACGTCGCCGGATCGGGGGACGGGGATGGCGGCCGGGGACGTCCTGCGGCGCTAGCCGCGGGAGCGTTCCCACTCTTCGAAGATGGCCTGTAAGCGCTGCGTCAGGTGCTTGGGCTTGCGGGGGACCGGGCAGACTCGGAGGCAGTCGCCCCGGACGGGCGAGTCGGGCCGGTTCTCCCTGCGCCGCCGGCAGAGGGCGGGCTGAGTGCGGGCCGGGGTGTCAATGAAGATGCGCGTTACATCGTCGCGTTCGACCGACCGGTAGTCGGTCAGCGACGGGTCGTCGCGGAGAGTGATGCAACCCATGATGCAGGCCTTGAGGCAGAGGCGGCACTCGTCCCGAAGGCAGATCGGCTCCGTTACCAACCGGTCGGGGACGAGCTCGGCGTCGGTGACGATGGAGTTGAAGCGCTGACGCGGGCCGAACTCGCGCGTGAGCACCAGGTTGTTGTAGCCGAACTCGCCCAGCCCAGCCCGCGTCGCCGCGTGTCGGTGAGAGAACGGGCCGGAGGTATAGCGCAAGGGCGAGTGGTTCTCCCAGATCTCGATATCGGTCATGCCGGAGACGTGAGGGTGGAGTCCGGTGGTTGGGAAGATCATGGCATCGAAGCCGTGGGCCATAAGGTGCTGGCCGACGATCTGGGCGATGAACTCGAGCATGTAGTCGTGTACCGCGTGACCCACCCGGTCGTAGAAGTCCTCGAGGTACTCGTACTTCGCATGGTCAGGCACTGCCTCAAGGTCGCGGTCGGCGAGCACCGCCGGCGCGTCCATCACCGGGTTGAGGATGGGCATGGCGATAGAGATGACCGAGCGCGCCTCCGGCAGGAAGTCCCGCGGGTGCTGGCCACGAGGGGCGCGGTCATGCAACGGCGGCATCGGGTCGAAGCGGTCCACTGAGGCGACGCCGACCAGCATCGCCCCTTGATGCTTCGCCAGTCGCTTGGTTGACTCCGTCAGTCCCGCCAGATCACCGGCCATCTCTCGCCTCACCACGCAGTTGCAGCGCGAGTTCGGGAGGTGGCGCGACTCATCCTGCTGAACAGTGAGGGAGAGGAGTCTCAAATGTGTGATAGTGTGCAAGTGGCTCTTATCGGTGTCATCGGCATGGGATGGCTTGCCGCACTGGGCGTTGCGGCCCATGCCGCCGAACTCAACCCCGTGGTCGAGATCGAGGAAGACGTCTACTCATTCACCTCTCCAGATAACGGATCGGGACCGACCTGGTGTCATGGATCGAGCTGTATCGTTCGCGCAGGCGGGGAAGTCTTCGTGAGCGGCATCGAAGCCGTCCCCGACGCCAAGCCGCTGAACAATGTGCGCTGGCAGCTCTTCCACCGGGCCGAACAGGGGTGGGAGACCGTCGCGAAGGGGCCGGGGAGGACGCGCGAGCCTTGCCCGCTCGCGTGCTTCCCCAACGGCGCGGTGTTTCTCTCGGACAATCCAACCCTCGCGCCGCCCGACGCGTATTCCGGCCCGGCGCGGCCGGAGGTGCTAGCATTTCAGGCGGAACGCCCGCGGGAACCATACCAGACATTGCTGCCTGTCTGGGAGGGTGAGCCCGAGTTCACGGAGCATTCGTACCGAAGCTTCGCCGCTGACGGCGAGCGGAAGGAACTGATCCTGTTCCAGAACGTCGGGTACACGCATGCCGAATGGGCATTTCGGGATGCCCAGGGCAACTGGTCGGCGCAGGGCCAGCTCAAGTGGCCCTGGGGCGCGGAGTACCCGGAGCCCCAGCCCATTCGCGTGTGCTATCCGACGGTCGCGCTGAAGGACCGAAAGGTCTACTTCTGCGGGGTGAGCGATATCGTCGAGCCCTACCCGCAGTGGCGCGCGCATAAGCAGGAACTAAGCGGGCGAGATTGGGACTACGACTTCCGCCGCCTCTTCTTCACCTGGAGCGATGACGTGACGGCCGGTCGGTTCCACGACTGGGTGGAGATCACCAGCCGTGACAAGACCTGTGGCTGGATGATGCCGTGTGATCTCTGGGTCGGGGCGGACGGCGCGGTTCATCTGCTCTGGACCGAGCGCGCCATTGACGAGCAACTGCGGGAGAAGTTCTTCCCCGGCGAGAAGCAGAGCCAGGCGCTGATGTATGCGGTTGTGCGTGATGGCAAGGTGGAGCAGAAGCGTCCACTGCTCATCGTAGTCGAGGGGGAGAAGGGCCCGGTAGTGGGCGATGGACGGTTCCATGCCACCGCCGACGGCCGGCTGTTGGTCTGGTACTACCTGTCGGGCACCGGGCCGGATGGCGAACGGGTTTCGGAGAACCGGCTGTTAGAGGTGAGGCCGGACGGCACGCAGGCCGAGCCGGTGAAGGTCCCCCTCAAGCACCCGATCAAGAATGCCTTCACGGCGACGTGGCGCGCTGGGTGCGCGCCGTCCGACGTGTTGGATGTGTATGGGCTGCGCGCCGATGGAGACAGCGTGATGGGTTATGCGCGAATCCGCATCAAGTGAAGCGTCTGGATGCGAGGCCGGAGTAGTTCATCTGTTTGGCGTCACCGGAAGGGACAGGCAAAGAGTCCGGCTCGGAACCGATCCAGTCCCTCGGATCTCGATCCGGTCTTCGAGAAGTGTCACAACGGCGTAGGCGTTCTCCGGCGTCTCGACCATCCCCTGGAGGGTGAGGTAGTGCACGCCGTTCTCCTCCGCGTAGCCGCCGGCGTGTTCGTGCCCGCAGATGTAGGCGACGACATTGCCGGAGGATTCAAGGAGCTGGCGCACCTCGTCGTGGTTGTAGAGAAGCGCCCAGTCGGCGCTGGCGGCGGCCAGCGCCGGCATGTGCCCGAAGACCACGACGAGCTGGCCGTTCGCCCGGGCGTCGGCGAGCTGCTCCCTGAGCCACTGCAACTGCTGCTCGCCGATGGCGCCGTTCCAGGTCTCCGCGTAGGGGCGGCCTTCGCGCTTTAGCCGCTCGAGCCATTCGCGGGCCTGCTGGTAGCGCTCACTGTCCTCGGGCCAGCCTCCGTCCATGCTGACATCCTCGCAGTCGAGCACCACAAACCGCCACGTGCCGCGAGTGAAGCTGTAGTAGGCCTGCGCCATACCGAGCTTGCAGAGGGCCCGGTCGCGTCCGACCGTGAGATCGTGGTTGCCGAGCACGTGATAGGCAGGCATCTTGAGTTGGCCGAATGCTGCCAGCACCCGGTCGAGATTGCCGCTGCCGCGGTCAACGATGTCGCCGAGCTGGATGGTGAAGGCGAGCGGCTGGTTATTCAGATCGGCGACGCACTGCCGGAGCTTCTCCAGCGAGGCGCGGTAGTGCCGGCGGCCGGAGTCGTTCTGGTCGGCGTACTGGACGTCGGCGACGACGGCGAAAGAGATAGCCCCAGGGGCGGCGCAATCGCAGGCGGCGGGACGGGGGAGGAGCAGCAGCAGGACCGGAGCCAGCGCTCCTGCCCAAGGAAAGCGGATGGTGGGCAATCGGTGGCTCATGGGCTGGCTGCCTCGCAGGCGCCGATGTCGTAGCCCAGTCCTTGGGGCAATCGGGTCCCGTAGTAGTCGCGGTCGCTCATGTCAATGCCGAACAGCGCGCGCAGGTCGAGTCCGGCGTCTACCAGCGGCGAATCGGGGAGCAGCCGATAGGCGGTCACTGTGTCGAGCCGGTCGGCATCATCGAGGGTGCCGCCGCGGCCGGCATCGGCGAGCTTCGGATCGGCCGCGATCCCGGTGTCTTTCTCTCCTGCCCGTTCCTGTCCCGTCGCGGCGCGCCAGGCTTCGAGGCTATGGTAGCTCTGGCCGCCCCAGTTGGCGAGGAATGCACCTTCGGCGCTCCAGTAGCAGTTGCCCGCAACGATCAGGCCAGGCCGGTTCTCGCCTTCGATGAGGGGAAGCCCGCCGGTCGCCACGATCAGGTTGTTGCAGAAGCGCATGTTGGCCCCGGCCGTGAGGATGCCCTTGGGCGTGCCGCTCTCCGCCGGGCTCACGAAGATGGTGTTGTGGTAGATGTCGCAGTCGCTGATGTCGCCGCCGCAGTGGATGGCGGCGTAGCCGTGCTTGCGGCCGTCGTTCTCGCTGATGTTGTAGCGGACGGTGTTGCCGCGGAAGACGTGGGGCGAGCCCTCGTACATCCACACAAGATAGCCCGAGCCATCGTTGTCGTGGGAGTAGTTGTACTGCATGATCGAGTTGGTGACACCGCCGTCGAAGTCGAAGCCGCCGCCGTCGGCGGAGGAGTCCATCGTCCGGTTGTGGTGGGATTCGCAGAACTGAATGACGACGTTGTTGGCGACGGCGGTCCAGATGCCGATGGGGCCGCCGCCGGGGAAGTCGCAGAGGAAGCCGTTGTTGTAGGCTACGCAGCGCTCGATTACGCCGCCGTCAACGTCCTCGAGGAAGATGCCGTTCCCGGAGTGGTTGTGATAGCCCTTGGTACCGGAGTTGTCGAACGCCTTGCAGTGCCCGATGTAGACGTTCTCGTTGGCGTAGCCCTTGGCAGCGGGGTCGAAGACGCCGGTCACGAGGATGCCGGTGTGGACATTGTCGCTGCCGATGCAGTTGGTGACGCGCACGTTTCGGAAGCCGCTCTGGCTGCGGTCGGCCGGAGCGCCCTGTACAACGATGCCGTGGAAGCCGAAGCCCCGCGCTTGGACGTTGTGGATTCGGACGCGTTCGATCTTCTGGTTGCCGTCAAGGTCGTTGCGGAACTCGACGCCGCTGCCGGTGTTGGTAGTTCGGCCGGAGCCGACGACGATCAGGTCGCTGACCGTGACGTTGCCCAGGTCTCGCACCAGCACGCCAGTCCCATCGCCGGCTAGGATGGTGGCCGCGCCGCGGCCGTAGGAGGTGACGGTGATGCCGTCGGCCCCCGACTGGGTGGTGGTCGGATCGAGGCAAAGATTCCCCTCGAAGGTGTCGCCGGCGTGGAAGAGGAGACAGTCGCCCGAGACGAAGTGGGCGCGGTTCGCCCTCCCGATGCTCCGCCAGGCGCGGCCGGGAGTGGTGCCCGCGTTTGCGTCGTCGCCCGCGCCGCTGAGGTAGTAGTTCATCGCGTCAGCCCTCCCCGCGCCGAGCAGCAGACAGAGGAGCGCTGCCGCCGCGGCCGCCCGCAGTGATGCTGTCACCTCGACACCCGTTCCGGTCTGCCCTTTCGCCCGGCGGGCAGACTTCCTTCCAGCTTCGGCATCCGCGCTCTTGACCGGGTGGTCCCGCGGCGGCAGTTGCAGCAAGCGGGGCGCCCGGAAGGGCGCCCCGCCTCTGTCAGTCAACCAGCAGGCTAGAGCCTTGCGTGCGCTTGGGTTAGCGCAGTGTCGGCTGGGTTGAATCTGTCTCGGCGATCCCGCACCAGGAGGTCGGACCCCAGGCGTCAACGCCGAAGGCGGAGGGCCAGCCGCCGTTCGCCTTGGCCTCGTCTGCCCACTTGTCGAGCCAGTTGCCGGAGCTAATCCAGGAGGCATGGCCGTCGGCGTAGCCGATGTTGGTGCCGCCCAGATGCCGCGACCCCTTCTTTAGCAGCTCCTTGTTATTGAGCATGGCGCTGCTGGTGTGCCAGTCGAGGAAACACTGGTAAACGTCCGGGCAGCCGGCCTGGATGCTATCGGCACAGTCCTCGATCCAGCTCGAGCACGAGCAGTTGCCGCACTCGACATTGCACAGATCGGCGTAGGCCACAGTACCGGCGTTGAAGCAGTCAACGAAGGGGCCGGCATCGGCGCAGACTACATAGCTCACCGGGTCCTGGATCGAGACCATCTTCTCGTCGATAAGCTTGTAGCCGTTCACTGCGATGCTAGCCTTGAAGGCCTTCACGACTGCGCTGCCACCCCAGGCGGCCGAGTTGGCGTTGCCGCCGATGGTGCCCTGCAGGAAGGAGTCGGTGATGGTTCCGCCCCATCCCGGCGGGAAGACATCATCCTTCAGGCAGACATTGTCGGAGTTGATCAGCTCAACGTTGGCCATCTCGTAGCGCAGCCAGTCGGGACCAGGCACGATGGCGAGCGCACCGGCCTCCTGCTTGGCACTAGAGCAGCGCCAGACATCCCGGTTCTTGACGTACTCGTCAATGATGGTCTGTGGACGCAAGTACGGGTTGGCGCGGTAGGACATCAGGTCCTTCCTGTCACCGCACTCCGGTGGGTCCCAGTTGTCTTTGTTGCCTGGGGAGGTGTTGAAGAAGTCCGCTACTTCCTGGCGATGCTCACCAGGCCAGAACGTATCGTTGTTGTCGCCGAGGTACATCTGAATGGCGAGGGCGATGTTCTTGATGTTGGACAGACACACCGCCTTGCGGGCCGATTCGCGCGCCCTGGCAAACACCGGGAAGACCATCGCGGCGAGAATCCCGATGATCGCGATGACCACCAACAGCTCGATCAGGGTAAACCCTTTGCGTCCTCGTCGGATCACGTGTTGTCTACCTCCTTAGCAGGTAACGACAGTGCATCGGATGCAACGTCACGCACGAGGCGTAGGTGTGCTCCTTCTCACCTCCCTCCGGCACCAAGCTTACAGGCATGCTACACCATCCATGGGCTGGGGGCAAGGGGCAGGCTGCAACCACTCGAATTCCACCCACCTGCCTTCGGCCAGAACCTGACGCGCGCACGGGCCTGGTGCGTCGTCGTGCCTGCTCACGTGGGGCCGCCTCCTGTGCTACAATGGCTGGGAGAGGCGCTGATTGGGAGCAGGCGCTGACAGCCTATGCGGACGCAAGGCAGAACTGCAGGCAGACGGCAAGCGGTGGGTGGGGACCTCCCCTGGAGCCCCCAGGAGTGGACCAACGTCGGCCTGAGCCTGAGCGACCAGATGCCCATCCATGCCGGCCACGTCACCGCCCGCGCCGGCGGCGAGCCCGGCTATGACATGCACTTCGGGCTGGAGATGGGGATCGTCCTCAGCGGGCGGATGAGACGTTACTGGCGCACCTGGCAGACGGACCTGGGGGCCGGCCAGGTGTGGTACTGCGGCATCTGGGAACGACACGGATGGGAGGTGCTGACGCCATCCTGCCGGCACCTGGTGCTCGTCCTGCTTCCCCAGGCGCTGTTGCAGACCCGGTTCGAGGAGGCGCCCGGCCTCGACTGGATGGCGCCATTCATGGTCGCCCCGGACCAACGCCCTCAGGCCGGCAGGCAGCAGCGACGCGATGTGGTGGCGACGGTGGAGCGATTCGAGGAGTTGATCGCGCCGGGCTCCCCCGAGCGGCCGGCTTCGCTCGAGCTGCTGGTGCTGGAGCTGCTACTGGTGCTGCTCAAGGGCTGGGCGCCGCCATCGCGTCGGCGCCTATCATGGCTGGAGCTTCACTACGAGGCAGTGAACCGGGCGGTTGAAATGGCCCTTCGCGCCCGCCGGACGGTGGCGACGGCGGCGGCGGCGCGGGCCTCCGGAATGAGCGGGCGGGCCTTCACGCGGGCGTTCGAGGGGCTGATGGGGATCTCATTCTCGAAGTTCGCGCTGCGTTCGCGGCTGAGCGGCGCGGCCGCGCAACTGGGGGAGAGCGACAGCCCTGTCTCGCAGGTGGCGGCCGAGTGGGGTTTTGCCGATGGGGGCCGCTTCCAACGGCTCTTCCGAGAGCACTACGGGACGCCGGTGATCAGCGGCCGCGGGGGCAGTTCCGGCGCCAGCGGCTAACCCAGGCGCACTGTGGCACGCTGGTTGCGGGTGCGAGGGCCCGGCGCGAGGAGCTGAAGGCCACGCCGCTTCCGGTACTGGCCGGGAGAGCAGCCGTAGTGGCGAAGGAAACAGCGGTGCAGGTGGCTGTCGTCGGTGAATCCCCACTCGTGGGCGACCGTCTTGATGGGATCCCGGGTTCGCAGCAGTTGGAGAGCAGCCTGGCCCAGCCGGTGGCGGAGGGCGAAGCGGGCGAAGGAGACGCCGGTGAGCTTCTTGAAGGCGCGATTGAAGGCGCTGCTGCTCATGCCGGCCGCGCTGGCTGCCTCCGGCACGGTGATCATGTGATGGGTACGAAGGATGAGGTCCACCGCCTCGCCGAGGGAGTCAAGCGAGCCCGAGGGCGGCGCTGGCGGGACGACCGGCGGGAACCAGCCTCGCTGAAGGGTGAGCAGAAGCTCATAGGTTAGCAGGCGCACCCAGAGCCTGTGCTCAGGCTCCGGCGCGGCGGCCCGGAGGGCGAGCTGACGGGCGAGCCAGAGAACGCGCTGCCGGAGCTGGCCCCTCACCTGGGGCCGGTCCTCGGGCGAGACTCGAAACGGGGCCAGCCAGTCTCGCCCCCCATCGGAGGGGAATCCGGTGTCGACCAGCAGGGAGGGCAGGAGTACAAGGACGAGATGCTCGCAGGGCGCGGTCAGCACCTCCCAGCCATGGGGCTCCCAGATTCCGCAGTACCACACCTGACCCGGCTGGAGGTCGGTCTGGCAGGAGCGCCAGTAGCGCCGGACCCGGCCTGACATGACCACCCCGATCTCGACGCCGTAGTGCATGTCGTAGTCGGGGTGGGTGGGGGCGTCGGCCCGGACGAAGCCGACGTGGACGGGGGCCGACTCGGTCAGGTTGAGGCCGAGCAGTGGGCCTTCGGCCGGTATGAGGGGAGAGAGCTGGACGACTCCGGCCCGGGATGTTGACGCGCGGGGGTGAGAGTTCATGGTCACCCCGCGGTGCCGAGCTGCGCGAATGTACAGGAGTTCTGCCGGGTTCCGCCCATGTTCCCAGTTGCCTCTGACTGCGCCATGAGTGTAGCATAAGCGTTGCCGTTGGTGGGTACGGGCTTGGACCGGCCTTCCGGCCCCCGCCCCCTGGGTGGGCGCCCGGACCGAAGTCGGCGCGCTGGTAGCGTTATTGGAGGAGCGGTGTCATGCGGGAGAAGCTGGTGCTGGTCGGCGCTGGGAGTGCGAGTTTCACGCGGGGCCTGGTGTCCGACATCGTGAGGCTTGGCGAGGAAGTGGAGCTTGCGCTGGTTGATACGAGTGTGGATGCGCTGGCGGTGGCCGAGGGTCTGGCGAAGAAGCTGGTGGAGGCGACGGGCGCACCCGTTCGCCTTCGGGCGAGCACGGACCGGCGGGAGGTGCTTCCCGGCGCCACCGCGGTCATCTGCACAGTCGGGGTGGGCGGCCGGCGGGCGTGGGAGCAGGATGTGTTCATCCCCCGCAAGTACGGCATCTACCAGCCGGTTGGCGACAGCGTCATGCCGGGAGGGACCTCGCGGGCGCTGCGGATGATCCCGGCGATGGTGGACATCGCCAAAGACGTGCTGGAGCTGGCGCCGCAGGCGCTGTTCTTCAACTACGGGAACCCGATGCCGCCGATCTGCCGCGCCATCCGCAAGGCTACCGGGGCGAAGGTCGTCGGGCTCTGCCACGGGGTGTTCCATGTTGGCGACTGGCTGGCCGAAGTGCTGAGTGTCGAGCGGGGGCGCCTCAAGTACACTGCGGTAGGCGTGAACCACCTTACCTGGTTCGTCGAGGTGCGGGTAGACGGACAGGACGCCCTGCCGCGCCTGCAGCAGGTCGCGACGCGGGAGCTTGCCAAGCTCTCGCACACAGATGCCATCGGCGCGCGCTTCCCCGAGGCGGGTGAGGGGGCGGGCGACGATCTGAACCCGTTCAGTTGGCAGTTGCTGCAGCAGTTCAACGCTTACCCGGCCTGCCGCGACCGGCATGTCAGTGAGTTCTTCCCGTGGCTGTTCCCCGGCAAAGGCAGCTACTACGGCCGGACGCTCGGTGTTGATAGCTACAGCTTCGAGAGGACGATCTCTTGGGGCGACCGGGGCTTCGCGCAGATGCGCGAGATCGCCCTCTCGAAGGACCCGCTTCCGGCCGGCTACTTCGACCGGACGGGCGGCGAACACGAGCAGGTCCTTGACATCATTGACAGCATCCGAACGGATGCGGGCCGCGTCTACTCGGCGAACCTCCCGAATCGGGGGCAGGTGCCGAACCTCCCGCTCGAGGCGGTGGTCGAGTCGCCTGCGGTTGCGACCGGCGGCGGCATCAAGGCGATTGCCCAGCGCCCGCTGCCCTCGGGCATTGCCGGGACGCTCGCGACCCGGCTGGCCTGGGTGGAGGCGGTGGTGGAGGCGGCGCTGGAGGGCAGCCGGCAGAAGTTCGTGCAGGCGCTCATCCTGGATGGCGCCGTAACGAGCGTGGAGATGGCGGAGCAGATGGCCGACGAGTTGCTGGCCGCGCAGGCGCAGTATCTCCCGCAATTCGCCCAGGCCTCGAAGCGTTAACTTGCGACTAGGGAGCCGACAGGCAATGGCTGGTGGAAGCAGTTTTCGTCGGTTGACGCATGACGTTGACCTGTGTGTCGTGGGAGGCGGTATGGCCGGCCTCTGCGCGGCGCTGGCGGCGGCGCGCCGGGGGGCGACGGTCGCGCTCATGCACGAGAGGCCGGTCCTCGGGGGCAACGCCTCGAGCGAATGTAGGGTGCCGGTGTGCGGGGCGGACCGGGCTGGCGGGATTCCGTATCTGCGCGAGACCGGAATCCTTGAGGAGCTGCGGCTGGAGAACTGCCGGCGCAATCCCCACAGAGACTACTCGATCTGGGATCTGATCCTCTACGAGAGGGCCCAGTATCAGCCGAACCTGACACTGCTGCTCAACTGCTCCTGCCTGGAGGCGGAGGTGAGCGGCGACCTGATCGCGAGCGTCACGGGCTGGCAGCTCACTAGCGAGAGCTATCACACCGTCAAGGCGCGCGTGTTCGCCGATTGCTCGGGCGATGGGGTGCTCATCCCGCTTGCGGGCCATCCGTTCCGCATGGGCCGGGATGCGCGGGGCGAGTATGGCGAGTCCATCGCGCCGGAGGCGGCGGACAGCAGGACGATGGGGATGACGTGTTTCGTGCAGGCGCGCGAGTACGACACACCTCAGCCGTTCGAGGCCCCGTCGTGGGCGCATCGGTATGATTCGATAGACGATCTCCCTCGCGACAACGGTCACCACTGGGAGATCGAGGGGAAACAGTTCGGGCTGGGTTACTGGTGGGTTGAACTGGGCGGTGAACACGACTCGATCCACGACACGGAGAAGCTGCGGGAGGAGCTGCTGCGCATTGCGCTGGGGGTGTGGGATCACATCAAGAACCGGGGCGACTACGGCGCGGAGAACTGGGCGCTGGAGTGGATCCAGTTCCTCCCGGCCAAGCGCGAGAGCAGGCGCTATCTCGGCGCGCACGTGCTGACGCAGAACGACATCGAGGCGGAGGGCCGGTTCGAGGACGTCGTCGCCTATGGCGGCTGGACGATGGACGACCATCACCCGGCTGGATTCCGGGCTGCGCAGGTGGGCGCATCGGCGACCATCTACCACCCCGCGCCATCACCGTACGGAATCCCGTATAGGTCCCTGTTCTCGCCCACGATCGAGAACCTGCTGTTCGCGGGGCGCTGTTTCAGCGCGACTCATGCCGCGTTGAGCAGCGCGCGGGTGATGGGGACCTGCGCGAGCATGGGGCAGGCAGTCGGCACCGCGTCAGCGCTGGCGGCGGCGAGGGGGGTGTTGCCAGCGGCGGTGATGGAGAGCATCCCGGAGCTTCAGCAGCAGCTACTGGAGGATGACTGCTACCTGCCATGGGTGAGGCAGGAGTTGCCGGCGCTCACGATAGGCGCGCGACTGGAGGCATCGCAGGGCGACCCTGAGCCGGTCCGCGACGGGATCGGCCGGCCGGTTGGGGATGGCATGCACTCTTGGATGTGGCGGCCGGGTGACTGGATCGCCTACACGTTCGGCCGACGGATGATGGTGCATGAGGTGGTGCTCGCGCTCGACAGCGCGCTCGACCGGGACATAGCCATTAGTCTGTACGGAGGGCACCACCATCACAGCTGCGATCGGGTGCCGGAGGTGATGCCGAGGCGAGTGCGGATGGAGGGGTTGTCCGAAGGAAGCTGGGGCCTCGTGGCGCGGCTCGATGGCAACTACCAGCGCTTCGTGAGAGTGCCGATCGGCCGGGACCTCGAGGGCGTGCGGGTGACGCTGGAGGAGACCTGGGGGGCAGCGGAGTCGCGCCTCTACGCCTGCTACGTCAGGTGATCCCGGAGTCACGCCATGATCCAGGTGGACTGCGATTTCCCCGGTGGCAACGTTCTCTTCGATGGTATCGAGGGCGATACGGTCAGAGTGCGGCAAGACCAGCGGGACACGCGGGAGTACACCTGGTTCTACTGGTACTTCGGAGTGCGGGGGGCGGCCGGGCGCAGGCTGAGATTCGAGTTCAGCGATGCTGTGGTTGGGGTGTGCGGACCGGGCGTGAGCCTCGATGGGGGATGGAGCTGGCGCTGGCTTGGGAGT
>Ga0315275_10001120_pt1 | contig 23186 bp, 21 predicted proteins | sample YL17G03_0_MG_FD_205557 | JGI IMG/M metagenome (GOLD analysis project Ga0315275, IMG submission 205557) | Sediment microbial communities from Yellowstone Lake, YNP, Wyoming, USA - YL17G03_0 | ecosystem: Environmental > Aquatic > Freshwater > Lake > Sediment | place: USA: Wyoming | collected...
TTGTTGTTGAAAATATGGCAGTGCTAATATTTAAGATATTGTTGGTAATTCCAAGTATAGTCGTCCGGGCTCGATAGTTCCCTTTTGGCGACAAAGCAGGATCTAAAGTTTTGGACACGACAGGAACATCAGGTGCAACTATAAAGTCGTTATTGCAGGGCATGCCCTGCATCGCTGCCCCACCACTCAAGACGAGAACTTGACCATTGGGTTGCCAGGCCACCTTGTCGTTGTAATCACGTGCAATGAACCGTGGCTCTGAACACAATTGCCAGGTATGAACATTTAGAAAGTTGAGAGTGCCCGGTGGAAATGGATAGAAATTCCCCGCCGTGTCTTCTTCTGTGGATGACCAGAAGGCAAGCCAATCACTTGTGGGTGACCAACTCTCGAACCGAACTGCTGCTGAACCTTCAGTGACGGGTTGGATAAGTTCACTAGAAGGTTGAGTCGTTGGCGTTGACGACTCGGTTTGTGAAGGGGATGCCGTATTTACAATGCTAGAAGTGATGGTTCCATTTGTTGGGATGATGTCGTCATGTGGACTTCCGGCTTGACATGCCCTCAAGAAAAGGCAACCCAAAATACCAAGAACTTTCAAGTTTCGGAGCATTGTTCCTCCCCTCGAGAGTACATAAGTTCTACCTGAATTCCACGTCAACAGAAAATTGCCTTCAGTTACGTCCAACTGGTGAAGAATTTTTGGTAATTTATCAATAATGTACCAATTCCGTCACCGACCTTGACATGAATTTGCCTCTACAGAAGTATTACGGAGAATTGGGTGGAATTTCTTTATGGAAATACAGTCGTAGAATTTCACCATGATCAGGATGGGTGGCTAACGCATATGGACATCCATCTGCTCCAAATGCGAAATCGTGATCCACATAAGTGTATTGCTCATCAAGAGGCATACTAGCTATCCCCAGTAAATTGCCCTTAATGTCATAGTGCCTTATCGTTTGAAACACCTGTATGGCAGGATTTTGAACCACCTCTTCAATTAAAACATAGAAGTCATCGCTTTCTCCAAAGCCCAATATTTGTATACCACCCAGATCATAGGTGGTATCGATTTCGATCTTTTCAGATCCAATGTTTATGCAGCCATGTTTGGGATTGGCTGAAGCCAGTCCATTTACATAAGCAAAATAAAGCCTGCCATTGTGAGGATAGCCTGTTGTTTCGATCTTTTCGATAAGGTCTCCCTTTTCATTCAAGAACTGGGTGACACGATCTCCAAATCTGCGTTCTATCAGTAATTCCCCATGATCTTCCAGTGCTATTCCAGTCAGGCCATCTTCGAGATACAGACCTTTGGGTAGGTCATAACTCTTTAACAGGTCTCCCCGTACTGTTAAACGCAATACTTTTGGCGGTAAAGAGGATTGGTCAAGGACCAGGATAATGTCATTATTCACGACCAGATCGGTTACACCTACTGCCAGTCCTTCAAGATCAATTATCCCGAGAAACACGCCATCCGAACCATAGCTGAGAAGGCGATCTCCGGCTGTGTCGGCGATCCAAAAAACCCCATCTTTGGAAATGGTGAAAGCTGCCGGACCCCACCTTAAACTTTCAGGTACATCACCGCCTTCGTAATGGATGCCATTTTCACCAGTTGGTATGGAAAACACAACATCGAATAATTTCCCATCTTCTACCTCGTTACAGTATATTGGGATTGATGTTGCTGTTGGCGTAACTGTTTCAGTCGGAGTTGACATTTCCGTTGGCAGCGGGGTTGGAGTATTTGTAAGGAGGATTGTCGCAGATGGTTCGACGGGCAGTTGAGCATTGCAGGCTGATAGAAAGAGGGTGAAGAACCAAAGGGTTATTGAGAATAACGGGATTCTTTTTCCCATTGCCTGCCCTCTGGTCCACCCTACTCGTATTTCAGAGCATTGACCGGCACCATCGTAGCCGCCCGCAACGCCGGGTAGAGTCCCGAAACCAGTCCGATCAGGGTGGAGAACAACAACGCAAAAGCCGGTAGCCAGCCCGGGGTGTAGACTGCAATGCTTGGCGGAGCCCCGCCTTGCTGGCTCATTTGCCCGGACAGGTAAACGATGGCTGCCACGTTCAAAAGCTGACCTGCCAGCCAGCCGATCAGAATGCCTCCCAGTCCACCCACGAAGCCGATGCCCGCCGCCTCCCCCAGGAAGATGGTCAGCACATCCCGGTTGGTGGCGCCGATCGCCTTCATCAACCCGATCTCACGGGTGCGTTCCAATATAGCCATCGCCATCGTGTTGGCGATGCCGATGGCTGCCACCAGCAGGGCAATGGCGCCCACCCCGCCAAAGATGACCTGCAGGATCTGGTAGAAGTTATTGATGCCCTGCACAAAGGACAATGGCGTGTACGCCTGGAAACCCAGCGCCGTGATCTGATCGTTCACATCCAGCACGTGCTCCACGCTGTCCACCTTGACCAGCACCTGGTTGTAACCGGTCTTGTTGTAATTGATGTGCGTGCCCGAAGCCCACTCGTTGTAGACTTTCATCTCATCCAGCCCCATGTAAATGGACCAGTCCGACTCACCTTTGGTCTCTTTGATCACCCCCGCCACCCGCAGCGGCATGGTCTTGCGGATCTCGTTGCCATCCTGGTCCCACTTCATGAAAACAAATGAGATCATCTGGTCATACAGGTCTGGGGGGGGTGGGGGGGTCTGCCCGGGTCGCATGTTGGGACTGTAGAAGTTGTTGGGTACCTGAGCGCCGATGATGACCGTGCCTTTCGCCAGTTCGAGCACACCCTGTTCTGCCACAAGCCCCAGGTTTGCCAGGCTGTCGGTGCCGACTCCGATGATGTTCGCCCCGCCCTCCAGGCGTTTATATTTCATATTTACACCGCCGAAGAAATAATCGCGCGGGATGATGGCAGCCACGCCGGGGATGGCACGGATGGTCTCGAGCGCATCGTTGGTCAGCAGGGTGGTCGTGCCGGAGTCCCCTCCGCCCCCTCCTCCTTTGCCTGCTGGTACCGCTACTTTGACTCCGCTCATCCCGCCCCCCCCGCCTTCCATCGCATAGCCGGGTGAGACCTGGATCTGGGTCAGGTCGCCGATGCCGTATAACTGTTCGTTGGCATTGCGCTGCAGACCGATAGCAAGTGAGACCAGCACCACCACCGCCGCCGTGCCGATCACGACCCCGATGGCGGTCAGACCGACGCGTCCTTTGCGGCGGTTCAGGTTGCCCAACACCAGGCGGATGAGATCGAAGATCTTCATGACGGTTCTACCGAAAATTCCCGGTTACCCTTTGCCCCCGGGGACTGCCGGGATGATCAGTGGTTTGGTTGGTTCTACCGGGATGGATTGACTTCCGCTGTTGGAACTGCTGTCCAATCCAAATAAGCCGAGGAAGAATCGCACGATCTTCTGCCAGAGTGTCTCCGTCTGCATGACCGGGATCTCCCCGCTGTTGCCGTTCGGGTTGTTCGGGTCAACGCCGGGTTCGACCTGCATCTCCACCACGTTGACGGTCAGGGTCTTGCTGACCGTGCGGGAGGTGTTGAAGTCATCCGTATAGTTGATGGTCACCAGTATTTCCGCCTGCCCGGCCATTCCGGGTGTCAGCATTGCATCCAGGGTGAAGTAGCCGCCGGGTTCCAATGTCCCGACGAAAGCCTGGCTGTTTTCCACCATGCCGGACGGGGATGTCACGGTCATGTTGCCAAGAATGGCCGATTTGCGCCCCATGTTGATCACCTGCAGCGGTAGTATGTTCGCCTGGTAAGTGAACATATCCGACACCGGTTGGTAGAAGCCAATATCCACATTGGGCAGGCTGTACACCAGCAGGGTGATGACCTGTTCGTCGTTGATCTGTGTGCCTTTCGAGTCCGTGTAGGACAGGGTGACTTTCATTGGGTAGGCACCCGGGTTGGTATTGACGTTGACGATGAGTTGCTGGGATGCCACCAGGCTGGATTGCGCAGAGATGTCACCCAAGAGTTGAACATTGGAGGTGCCCACTGGTGCAAAATTGCTGAAATCTCCGCCGCTGCCCGAAATTCCGCCCGGACCTGGCGTTCCGCTTCCCCCGCCAGAGCTCGACCCACCCCCGACGATCATGGTGACCCCTTTGGCGGGCAGGTCGCCCATGTTGTTGATGGTCAGGTCCAGTTTGAATTGCATGCCTGGCTGCAGCAGGAGAATGTCGGTCTTGTAACTGCTCACGATCAATTGGGAGAAATGCGAGCCGGTCGGCGTTGCCGTGGCTCTGGGCAGGTCGTTATAGGTGTCGTACACCTTCAGGTTGAGGGTGAACTTGTCTGAATACGACGTCCCTTTTTCATCATAATAACTGACGGTCATGTCCACGGTTGTGGTCGTCTGTCCGTAGAAGTAAGTGGCAGCGGTCATGTTTTGCGCAATATCGATGGCATCCCCCTGGTTGAGCCCGTCTTTGGAGACGACCCCGCCATTTCCCAGCATTAATAATTCAGGTGCCACGAACGTGACCTGCAGACCTTTGGCGCGCGATCCGCCGAAGTTAGCCAGGCGCACGGTCAATTGGAAATCATGTCCATAAATGATGCCGCTGGTGGCATTGGTCGAATAACTACTTATCGACATCTGCGGGCGGGTGGGGATGCCTGGCAATTTCACGGTCAGACCTGCCGGCAGGGAGGCGCTGGTCGTCAGCGGGTTGGCGATATCATTGATCACATAAATCGTATAGACGCCCGGTGCAAAAGCCAGCGGCAGGTTTGCCAGCAGACTGGTCTCACCCATGTAATTCGTCACCAGGGCTTCACTGGTGGAGATATCTGAACCGCCAATTTTGACCTGCGCGCTGGGTGCAAAATGCGTGCCTTTCACCTCGATGGTGTTTGGGACGTCATTGAATACCGTGTTGGGGCGAACCTCGCTGATGGTCGGCGGTATTTCAACCGTCTGGGCAGGGGTGGGTCTGGTGAACCCGATCAGCAGGCTGACCACGAACACAACACTTGCGATGATCTTTATTTTTAAGCTCATATTCAACTCCCGATCAACTCATTTCAGCGTGGCCGCAGCCTGGTAGGCTGCCTCGCTGACCGTTAGGCCATCCAACAGGAAGATGCGCTGGGTCGCAAAGCGCACCATGCGCGGGTCGTGTGTCACCACCAGCACGGTGCGTCCGGCGTGGTGCAGTTCAGACAGAAGTTCCATGATGCTGATCCCGCTGGTTGAATCGAGGTTGCCGGTGGGTTCATCCGCCAGGATGAGCAAGGGATCGTTGACCAGCGAGCGGGCGATCGCCACCCGTTGCTGCTGACCACCCGAAAGTTCGCTGGGTCGGTGCAGGGCGCGGTCGCTCAGACGCACCTGTTCCAATGCCTGCCGGGCGCGCAGGCTGCGCTGTTTGCCGGGCAGACCGGCGAACTGCATCGGGAACGCCACATTTTCTGCCGCGTTCATGCTCTGGATCAGGTTGAAGGATTGAAAGATGAATCCCACCATCCGGCGCCGGAAGGCTGCCAGTTGGTTCTCATCCATCTCGTCCAGGCGCTGGTCATTAAAGGTGATCTCCCCGCTGGTGGGACGGTCCAACCCGCCCAGCAGGTATAGCAATGTGCTTTTACCGGAACCGGAAGGTCCCATCACAACGCTGAAACTGCCGCGCGGGATGTCCAGGTCGATCCCATCCAGGGCGCGTACCAGGGTGCCCCCCATCTGGTAGTGCTTTTTCAAGCCGCGCATGTGGATGAAAGTCTCAGACATCGGTTATTTTATAGGTATCAAAAGAAGAAAGGCTGTGAGATCACGTTGCCGCCCAAGCCGGAGAGCAGCGTGCTGATCCCCGCCTGTGCCAGCAGGCTGACCAGCACCACCACGCCCACCGTCAGCCAGGCTTTGCCGCGTGTCAGGTTGTCGAAAACAGCCACCCCGATCACCAGCAGCAGGACATACCAGACCAGGAACAGGTCTGCGTGTTTCAACAGGTTGGCAAGGAACCCGGCAGCACCCTGGCTGCTGGTTATAAACCCGGAAAGACCCGGGCTGGCAACCACGTGCTTTTCGATCGCCATGTAGATGACCCTCAACAGGTCACGCACTCCGTAGGGCAGGCTCGCCCAGGCCACCACGTTCAGGGTGGCAGATTGCGAGCCGCGTCCGCCCAGCAGGGTGGACAGCAGGTGCAGGAGTGCGCTTGTGATCAGCCAGCCCAGCCACAAGCCAGCCAGCCCGGTTATGGCAGGGATGTAATAGCGGAAGGCGTGTCCCTGTGTCGCCTGGATGCCCTGCATATAGTTGTTCTGCATTTCAGTTGACCAGTACTGCCAGTCGGGCGGATAGGTCACCTCACCCAGAGCCATGGCGCGGCCTTTCATCAAACCGGTCAGCACCACGCTCAACAGCAGTGCCAGGCTGAGAAACAGCATGGGCAGCAGCCAGGCCGGGCGCCCTTCGGCTGCCATTTGTTCGAAAATTCTTCGGGGATGAATAAAGAAAGAGAACAGTCGTTTCAGATCCAGTCGTTTGGTGGGCTTGGCAGGCAATACGGTTTCGCTCATAAGATTCACCTGGAATGAGAAGGTCGGGGATCTCCTCACACTTGGGGAGATCAGGCGCATGCACTTATTTAGGACGTTGGCACGCCGTTATTTGTTCCTTGAGTGAATTCTATCACCCGCCTGTCCTTGTGCGTAGAGGTGGGAAGGGATTCAGATTTATTCTTCCTCTTTATTTCCCAGATTCGTTTGAGACCCTAAAGGTCTTTTAAGACCTTTAGGGTCTGTCAGGCTGTCTTGGAAGGATACCATCCCCGCCATTATTGTGGATACCGGGATGGCAACACTTTCCCTGGGATCGCCAAAAGGGGCAGGTATGTCCCCCGTGGTCCTTCATCCCAATTTGCCGCCAAATGAACGTGACAATCGCACCTTTTTGTAACGAATTTCACTTCTTCGCTTGACTCATTTGTGTAATTTTTGTAATATATAGGTATTCCTTAAAAATTTTAAGTTTAATAAGGCAATATTTATCGACACTCTTTATGGTTCATCACTAGGGTTGTCATTTGATCGCCCATAACAATGGAAAAAGGAGGAGATGAAAACCAAAATAACTGATTTATTCCCACGAATTCGGTCCTGAAACGTTTCCCTCATAACAAGAAAGGAAGAAAAAATGCATAAGAATAATTCAACCAGACAAATGTTGACTATTTTCAGCACTCTAGTTATTTTACTTTCCTTGCTGGGGGCGAATGCCATGCATGCCGCCGCCATAGAGATCCGGAATATCACTATCCTCGGCACCAGCGATATTCACGGCAATGTCGACAATTATGATTATTTTACCGACAGTGTCCCCACCGGCTCCTCCCAGCGAGGTCTGACGAAAATTCAGACCTACGTCAAGGCAGCGGTCGCCGCCAACCCGAATACCATCCTCATCGATGATGGGGATACCATCCAGGGTACACCGCTCTCCTATTACTTTAATGTTGTCGACACCTCCAAGGTAAACCCCCTGGCGCTGGCCATGAATACCATGGGGTATGTAGCCTCGACGGTCGGCAACCACGAGTTCAATTATGGTCCGGCTGTCTTCAACAAGTTCCAGAGCGAAGCGACCTTCCCCTTGCTCTCAGCCAATGTCACCGGCTGCCGGGATTACACTTTCGTGCCATACACGATCAAGGACGTTGGTGGTGTCCAGGTGGGAATCCTCGGACTGACCCCGCCCGCAGTCGTCCACTGGGAAAGACCTGAGAACATCGTTGACTGTGTCTTTGGCGATGCCATGACCGCTGCCGCCCTGTATGTGCCCGAGATGCGCGCCGCTGGCGCCGATATCATCGTCGTGGCAGCCCACACCGGACTGGACGAAACCTACGGCTATGGACGTGAGGAGAACTTCGTAAAGTTCCTCGCCAATGAGGTCCCGGGTATTGATGTCATCCTTGCCGGGCATGCACATGCGTTGGTTGCCAGCCAGGTGATCAATGGTGTCCTGATCACGGAACCCAACTACCATACCCGCAATATCTCCGATATTCGCGTCACGGTCACCGGCTCCGGGACAGATTGGGCGGTTACCGCCAAGACAAGTACCGCTCCATCGATGAACACCACCCCCGCCACCATGGAAGATGCTGTCTTGTATGGTCTCATGAAGCCTTACCACGATGCCGCGGTCACCTATATTAACACCCCCATCGGAACAGCCACCGCTGCCTTCCCCGGTGGATTTGCCGCCCGCATCCAGGATGGACCGATGGCAGATTTGATTAATCAGGTCCAAACGGATGCTGCTGCAGCAGCCGGCTACCCGGTCGAAGCCTCCCTGGCAGCACTCTTCACCAATGATGCCAAGCTGAATGCCGGTCCGATCAAACTCAAAAATGCCTATGCGGTCTATATTTATGACAACACCCTGTATGTTGTCGATGCCACCGGGCAGATGATCAAGGATGAGTTGGAGTGGACCGCTGGTTACTTCAACCAGTACTTCTATGAGCCAACCGGCGTAACGGTGAACTCCACAGTCCGTGATTACAACTATGACCTCTGGTCAGGTATCCAATACAAGCTGGATGTCACCAAACCGCTCGGTCAGCGCGTGGTCGAGTTGAAACTCAACGGGCAGCCGCTCGCCATGGACCGGGTGGTTCGCATTGCCCTCAATAACTACCGCGCAACCGGCAAATTCCCGACTGCCCCCAAGATCTACCAATCCACGGTTGAAGTGCGTGAGCTTATTACTCAGTGGATCACAGCTCATGGCACGATCTCTCCATCCGATGTCTATGTGCAGAACTATACCCTCCTGCCACCAGTGAATACCTGGCTGAGTACCACCACAGCCAACCCGGTCTCCCGCCCGGATTATGCGGATCTGCTCTGGACCGCTTTCGATGGAACCCGCGACAATTACCTGGCAATTCCGAGCGATAAGGGAAAACCTGGTGACACTCTCAACCGTGAAGGAGGTCTCTACCTGCTTGGCAATCGAGCCATGGCAGGTTTACATGATCTTGGAACGGATACGTCCATATTGAAATCTTATACGGACAAGGCGAACCTTTCCAATTGGGCTAAGGCATCCACTGCATATGCTCTCCAGGCCTGGATCTTCACCCCGGCAGGAAACAAGCTTCTGCCCAAGCAGACATTGACCAACGCTGAAGCTCTGGCATGGGTCCGTGAGGCTCGCTACCCGTACTTTACCTTCATCTCCACCAATGACTTCCACGGACAACTCGAGACCGGGAAAAAAGTTGGTAGTGATTTTGTCGGTGGTTCAGCCTACAACATGACCTATATCAACAATAATAAGGCTCTCAACCCGCTGGGGACCGTGCTTCTGGACGGCGGGGACATGATGCAGGGCACACCCATTTCCAACTTGTTGTGGGGTACCTCAGTCATTGATGTCTACAACCATATGGGTTACCAGGCAGCTGTCGTAGGCAACCACGAATTCGATTGGGGGCAGACCAGGCTGCAGGAACGTATGGCACAGGCGCAGTTCCCGATCCTTCTGGCGAATGTCTTCAACGAAGGTACCGACACCCGCCCGGCCTGGATGACCCCGACGGTCATGCTTAACGTCAAGGGGCAGCAGATCGGTATTATAGGTGTGACCAGTAAGGATACTCCCTCGATCGTCATGGCTGGCACCACTGCCGGGCTCGAGTTCCGTGAACCAGGCCCGATCGTGACCCAGCTGGTTGCCGATCTCCGTGCGGCTGGAGCGGATATCGTGGTTGTCCTGGCACATATGCCGGATGTCTATGGTGGCGTTATCAGCGGTGAGATGACCACTGTTGCTGTCCCTGGTGTGGACCTGATCATCTCCGGTCACTCGCACAGTGGTTTCACAGGCAAGATAAACAATATTCCTCTCATCCAGGAGTATTCTTCCGGGACGGCTATTGGCGTTTCCAATCTAAGCTATGACCGCCTTCATGCCAGTGTGACGAACTCCACTCTCACGGTTGTCACCACTTATAACGCCGGAGTGACTCCTGACCCAACCATTGCTGCACTCGTCCAAACCTACAAGGATCAGATTGGACCCTTTGTTCTGGCAGTCAAAGCTTCCACTAGTGGACCGATTTCTAGGACAACCAATGCTGCCGGTGAATCGCCGATGGGTAACCTGATCGCCGATGCCCAGGCATGGAAGGGAGGCACGCAGATCGCCTTCATGAACCCCGGCGGGATTCGCTTAGACATCAGTTATGGTACCTACCCTCACGATATCACCTGGAACGATTTCTTCATGGTCCAGCCGTTTGATAATAAGCTGGTGACGATGACCATGACCGGTGCGCAGATCTATGCCCTTTTGGAGCAGCAATTCCCACCCACACAGACCCCTTCTCCAAAGGTATTGCTGGTTTCCGGCATCAAGTATTCGTACAACCTGGCGCTCCCGGTAGGTTCCAGGATAACAACCCTGACTTTGAGTGATGGCACAACACCCATCGCCAACGATGCCACGACCTACACCGTCACCATGAACGAATACCTGGCAACAGGCGGCGACAAATTCAGCACTTTCCTGGGCGGGACGAATGTGACCCGTATCGGGATCAGTGACCTGGATGCGTTGATCGAATTCGTTCAGTTCAAATATGGTGTACCACCTGCCAATACACCCATTGATCCAACCATCTATCCAATAATAGAAGGGCGCATTACAAAACTACCGTAAGTTCCAACAAGGGAGGAGGCAGTTCGCCTCCTCCCTTCGCTTGTAGTTCATAGATAACAGGCAGGTGCTGGAAGTCATCACAGATCTGCCCTGCCTGGTCAGCCTTCACAGTTGCAGGGTCTGATTTATTAAATTATTATCACGGTATCCAATTTGACAGCACATTCACCACCATATCTGGTTTTGCAGGGTCATTCGTGGTGAGGTGCACTGCAAAATCGTGCGGACCATCCATGCCTTCATGCATATAGAACGTACTGGATTCCACCATGGTGCTTTCACCAGGATTTAGAACCATCGAACCGATGGTTAGATTGGGTGGTCAACAGCCCTCCATCACCTGGATGTAGGGCTTTTCTTTGAAACGTAAAATGCCATCCCCGTTGTTGGTTACCTTGATTGCGAAGGTTTCCTCGGTGTTGAATTTCACGTCGCCATAATCGATCTTTTGCTGGTCAACCGTTAATACAGGTGTACCATTCCCATCCTTATTTTGCATGGAGAAAAATAATGCTGCCACGATAAGCAACAACCCGCCAGCTACGAGGGCGATCAGAGCTGCGGGGATTTTCTTTTGTTTCTTGCGTCGTTTGCTCATTTGACATTCCTTTGATCTGTTATTTAAATTGAAACGTGTAAAGATACGCCACCAGGTTCCAAATTTGCTCGTCAGAAAAAATGCTGCCCCACATGGGCATGCCTGTCCCCATGCCGCCGCGCAGGATCTTGCCCTGCAGGAGCGCCGGGCTGGCTCCCAGCAGGTCCGGCTTGGTGAAATTCACGGGTTTCTTGATGGACATCTCCCGGGTTCCGCTCATCCCAACTTGTGATTCTGCACCCATGGCTGCCAGGGTATCCGCATAAACGCCGTCCCCTGCGCCGCTTTCGCCATGACAGGCCGCGCAGTTTTGAGCATAGAGTTCTTTTCCATCAGCAAGTCCGGCGGCAGATGTATTCTGTGCCCAGATGGCAACCACCACATCCCAACGCTGGAGATCTGTCAACCTGGTGGTGCCCAGATCCATAAAGATCTGGACCGGGGAGTGGGATCGATAGGTTCCGGTGGATTGATAGGTGGAGGGATCGGGAACCCTGCTCAGAAACACCTGCCCACGTGAAGCGGACGGTTTTTCAACCGGGATAATATCCGCCGGGTGAGGTGTATCCAGGTTCAAACCAAGATCGACGTATAACGGTCTCGACGCAGGTTCAGGGTTGCCAGACCCAGCACCGCTGACTTCTATCGTGCCGCGCATTCGCCAGTGGTTAGGACCACACCAGCGGGTGCAGTAAAAAGTATAGATTCCCGGCTTTTGGAAAGTTAAAGTGGTTTCGCTGACTTTTCCAGGTTCAATATCCACCGCCGCCAGTGCCATTTGCCCGACCGCGAAGCCATGCATGACATCCTCCGATGTGAATTTGAGATGCAGCGGTTCACCCACTCTGGCACGGATCACGGCAGGACTCCAGCCTCCGGTCTCAGCCATTCTTGCACGGATCATGGGAGTCTGTTTCCAAAAAAGAAATGGGACCAGGACAACCCCTATACAAAGCACAGCGATCAGGACACGGGCAGATGCTTCAGATTGTTTCATATCAGCAACCAGAGCATGAGCAAAGAAGCAGCAAGGCAGTAGGCAGCGACCGGAATTGCGGAGACTCCTGCCTGAGGTGCGGTTTTTTGAGCTGTGCGCACCGACCAGATCAGTCCGCCGACCAGCACCAGGGTCTGAGCGGGCGCGACCAGGGATGTGAGCACGGGTTGCCAGGCGAGGGATGCCGTGGCGAACAGGTTCCATCCCAACCCGAGTGGATCGGATATCACAGCCAGAATATATGTTGCATTGGTCAACACGAATGACAGGCTGAATGCCGCCCAGAACATCAATCCAAGTGGGATCAGTGCCGTGCTGGCAGAGGCGAAGCGCCTGCCTGAAACCGGCAGGGAGACATCCGCAATTTTCACAGTTAACCAGAACGATCCTGGTAAAAAGAAAAGTAGAAAAACCAGAAAACCGGCAGCATATGCAAACCAGGCGGGTGTAAATATGTGATATGCTGCCAGTTTCAAAATGCCATTTGAGCCCATGAAAACATAGGCATACACCATCGCCGCGCCAAGCATGATGAAGGCTTTGAATGCTTCGTCCATTCTTCCGGATGGTTTTTCAAGATCGGTAGAAAAAGGGCGCAGGTTAAAGGCGATATTGTCATACGGACAGGTACGCATGCATTCCAGGCACAGACCGCAATAGGTGTTTTTTGTCAGCCCTCCTGGAAACACATCCCATGGACAACCAGCCCCAAGTTGGGAACCGTTGTAACAGGGTTTACCGTTGCATTTTGCACACACATTCTTGTCTTTGATCCGCAGCTCGCTTGGTGCGGTCTGGGCATACAGGCCAATAAAACCGCCCACCGGGCAAAGATAACGGCAAAACGCCCGCCTCTCAAAGATCATGCTCAGACCAATGCCCATGAATAACAACGCGGCAAGAACGGCGGATGTTACCCTCGGGGTGGTCAGGATGACAGACGAGAACAATGCCACCAGAATGAAAGAGATATTCTGCAGCCACATATTGCGGAATTTTGCGGGAATGCGTAGATTCAACCTTGTTTTCTTTTTGGAGACTGGCTCAAGGATCGCCCCGCGTTGGAGCCAGTCCCCGACCACCGGGATGGGGCACACTGCGCACCAGCCGCGTCCAAGGAATGGCACAACCACCAGGATCAGGACTGCCCACCACGCGATCCAAACAAAGACGATGCCGAAGTTGCGATTTCCAACCGGCGTGCCGAGAATGCCAGCCACGATCGCGAAAAGGAATCCAGCCAGTAAGAGCACGATCAATGCCAGTTGGGGAAGACGGTTCTTCAGCGCAGCTTTGATGAACGCAAAGCGGGTGAGTTCAAATTTGTTCATTTAAATTTTCTGCTTTTCCCTCTCAGTGTAAATGAAGGCAAAAGAAGAAAGGATCCCGATAATAGCCAGACCAAAAGAACGATAAAGCCAGGTGTTCAAGCCTACATTCAATTTCCCAAGCATGAACGGGTGCAACGCTCCACAGGTGACATTGCACCTCAGACGAAACGAACCGGCTTTATCGGCAATGAAGGTAATCTTTGCCGTCTGCCCGGGATCGGCAGTGACCGAAACACCGTAGTTGTCCACGTAAAGACCGTGCACAACATCCATGCTGACCAGTTCTATATGGACGGTATCACCGGGATTGACCTTGATCTCGCCTGGATCAAATGCAAATTGGCTGGCTTCAATGCGGAAAGTGCGTACCGTTGGCTGTGAATTGCCGGTAAAAGGCATCGGTGCAAAGGCAACCATGCCAGCCAGCAATGCCAATCCAAACAAGTAAACTTGGTGCCTCTTCACTTTCATGGAAGTTCTGTAATTCTATGGAAGATTGGATGGTCCGTATTTTGAGTAGGTATTGTCAATTGCCGCCCGGATGTCACCCGGGCTTTTCCCGACTTGTGTCATGCGCATCACATCCTGGGTGATATCCACGCAGATCGAACAGCCCAGGGCGTGATCATCGTAAGTAATGACTCCCCGTTCATCAACTTTTGAAACATAACAGTCGTAATTGGAGGTATGCCCGATGGAGCCACATCCACAGTAGCATGGAATTTGCTTCATGATCTCCGGGTTGGCTGTCGCGAACTGGTAAGCTTCTTGTACACTGACCGGTGCTGATTGCACCCCGGCAGGCATACCTGTCATGGGAGCCATGTTCAGTTCAACCAGGTCTTTTGAAGCAGAACAGGCGGGCAGAAAGCCGAGTGCAAGCAGGGCGACCAGAACAGGCAGGTGGATCTTTTGTAAAGTGGGCATATATCACATTTTCATCTGGTGTGGTGTTTGATCAACGGATCAATTCGTATGGAGTATATGTAATAACATTCATTCGCCAAAGCGCAACAATGCGCATTTCCCCATAGGCAAAATGGCTTACTCAAATATTCCCGTTTTCCCCCCGGGATTGAGCTGAAAAAGTTCAGATTTTTACGGTCACTTGAATGATCGTTCCATCCGCACCGGATGAAATGGATAACTTGCCCCGGATTATTTCTGCGCGCTCATGCATCCCGAGCAGACCAAAATGCCCGGACGGGGCAAATTCAGCCGGGCTGCGGGGTGGTGTAAAACCGCTGCCATTGTCTTTGATCTCCAGGGTAACCCCGGCAGGCGGAAAATCCAGTTTTATTTGAGTAATAGTTGCCTGAGCATGGCGCACCACATTACTCATGGCTTCCTGTGTGATGCGGAACAGCGTCAATTCAATGGCTGGATCCAACCGTCGCTCCATCCCTGAGTGGGTAAAATTCACTTCCAAACCAGGCTTCGAGCTTTCACCCGCTAACATCTCCAGTGCCGTTGCCAGGCCAAAATCCTCCAGGTATATCGGGCGCAGGGCGCGGGTCAGGCGTCGCAATTCGTCGATGGAATTGCTGGAAAGAGACTCAATTTCTGCAAGGTTTTTTTGGACTCCGTCATCGGTTGTTTTCATTTTCGCCAGTTGTATTCGCTGGTGTAGGGCGATCAGTGACTGGAGCGTCTCATCGTGGAGTTCGCGCGCCAACCGCTGGCGCTCATCCTCCTGGCCGCGCGTGATGGCACCGATATAATCATGCAGGGAGCGTTGTGATGCCTGGACTTTATGCGCCATGTGGATAAGTTCATGCTGCAATTGCCTGATTTCCTCAACACCGTCCACAGGATCTTCGATGGTGGTAAAGTCACCCCATGCCAGCCCGGCCGCCCGGTTTTCCAATTTTTGCAGCGGCGCAACGATCTGCGAAGCCCCAAACCATAATGCGACCAGGGTGAAAGCCAGCAAAGGAATTAAAATTAACGGGGCAAACTGGGTCAGTCGCAGATAAGGTGTGTCGACTGCTTCCCACGGTTCCTCGATCACCAATGCCCAGCCTGGTGGCGTAACCGGACTGTATGCAACCACATGCTCCATGCTGGAAGTGGACATATAAGTGAAACCACTCTGCCCTTGCAATGCCTCTGACACACCTGGATGTTGAGCGGGAACTCCCTCCCAACTCTGGTTGCCGATACGTGCCAGGATTTCCCGATTTTCGTTCATCAGGAAAGCTGCCGATTCGTTTCCAACAATGAAATCAGTTCCCACGACCTTGCGCAACAACTGTTCCACAGGGACAATATTAACAGCGCGGACCCCTTTATTTGATCCTGCGCTGAAAACAATAAATGTGTTCTTGGCTTTCTTCAACACTTGAATATCGGAGAGTTTTATATTCAATCCGCCCAGCAGAAGTTTGACATCCTCCATTCCAGAAAAAGCCTTCAGCTCACTTTGTGGCGTAAACAATGCCAGATTCTTGCCGGAATAATTGTGCTCTTTCACAAAAGCATCCAGGGTCATGCCGGCATCACTTTGAATTGCCAGTACATTAACGATGTCTTGTTCTGATTGGATCATGTTTTCCAAAAAATTTGCCGCGGTAACCACTGCGCGTACATCCCGCTCGGCGACCATTGTTCGCATGGCATTCTGATGCAAGCCTATGCTCATTAATGTGGCTGCCAATGACAGGATGGCAAAAGGCAGGATCACCAGCAGGAATAATTGGGTGGGAAGACCGCGCCAGGTTTTGAATGCACCCGGGGACTTAATCTTCCTTTGCATAGATATCCTGCGCTGGAGTGATCCAACCCAAAGCCACAGCCCGCATTACCGCTTCGGTCCGACTGGCAGCTTGCAGCTTGTTAAAAATATGCGCCAGGTGACCTTGTACCGTCCTGTCGCTGATATTCAATTGGTTGGCGATCAATTTATTGGTCAGCCCTTTGGCTGTCAAAACCAGTACTTCCATTTCACGTTCACTTAATGCCTCCACCGCTGTGGTTGCCGGGGATGCAATATGTGACACCAATTTTTGAGCGAGCACAGCATCAACCACGGTTTTCCCGGCATATACATCCCTCACTGCCTGGATGATCTCTTCTGGCGCAGCTGTTTTTAGCACGTATCCATTGGCTCCAGCCTGCAGCGCACGCATGGCATAAGGCTCATCGTCATAGGCAGTCAGGATCAGCACCCCCATGCTGGAATGGTGAGCCCGGATCCAGCGGGTGACTTCAATGCCGGTCATTTTGGGCATTTGAATATCAAGTACTGCAACATCAAGCGGATTTTGACCAATAAGCAGGGTTGCTTCTTCCCCGTCTCCTGCTTCTGCTTCAACTATGATATCCCCCGCCATTTCCAGGAATTGGCGGATCCCGGCTCTTACAACCGCATGGTCATCAGCCAGTAAAACCCGAATTTTATCTGCTTCATCTTCCATGGCATCATTGTATCAAGAACAGGCTCCGGAAGGTACACGGGATTCCCGCGCCTGTTATCCACAGCCCGGTTTGCTAATTATGGCGATTATTTGTGTTTGTCAGAAGGATGACACAGATCACGATTAAACCGACAAATATCAACAATCCAATACCCATGCCAAACATCATCATAAGAGATCCTTTCTTTGTGCGGTTATTTTAGCGTTCAAGACGATCCAATTACCAGCGTAAAGAGGCGTATTCCCCGGTAAGCAAAATTGCTTATTACTTATTTACTTGTTATGGTTTTTTTGCGATCTGTGGCATTTATAAAAAAAAGGGGTTGTCCCATCGTGTAAGGAGGTTGTTTTATTTCTATCAATCCGGGGGATGTTCGAGCTCCCCTGTCATAAAACGATCCGGGTCCACATGGAATGCCAGGCGGCAGGCTTCTGTGCAAAAGTACACCATATTACCTTCATACTCTGAGCTTGGATACAGGGATGGGTCTTTGATCTTCCCGCCACAGGCAGTTTCTACAGATTTCTTGTGATTTTCATTGATCATTATTGATTCCTTTCTGTTCATTGATTTGTTTCATTTCCGTACTCCCTTACCAACTGACCGCTCAGGTAACCGAGATATCCAGGCACGATCGGCAGCACACAAGGTGAGAAAAATGAAAGCAGCCCGGCTGCAATGGCAGTCAGGTAGGATGGCACGCCGGTACTTATGGAGAATATGTCAAAATATAGCCGGTTCCTGAATGCCCAGATGGAGATCAATGACATCCAATTGGACACCAATAATATGCCTATGATGATCATCACCGACCCGCTGATGATCTGAATCACCCGGGTGTACCGGCGCACCTTGTTTACCCAACCGGAGGCTTTTTCCAGTCCCAGACCCATCAATAGAAATGGAATCCCCAATCCGAGCGAATATCCGGATGAAAGCCACATCGCCTGCCCTGCGGATTGACTGCTCAAACCCAGTGTCAGTATTGCTCCCAGCGTGGTCCCAATGCATGGGCTCCAGCCTGCACCGAAGAACAAACCCATCAACCCCGAGCTGGCGTATTTCCCTGTTTCACCCTGGAATTGCGGTCGGGTATCCCGGTAGAACAGCATCGGCATGCGCAGGACGCCAATGGTTGCCAACCCGAATGCGATGATGATCACACCTCCGATCCTCGCAATAATATACTTATAGTTAAGGAACAACTGCCCCAGGAGAGTGGCTGTACCTCCCCAGCCGATGATGAACACCAGGGAAAAGCCAATGACGAACACCAGTGCATGGCTGAACACCCGCCAGCGTTGATAAGCAGGGTGATCGCTGCCGGAAATGGATCGGGTTGTCAAGCGATTGTCTCCTCAAGATATGGAAATCCAAACCACACGAATCCCAAACCAAATAACAGTCCAGTTCCCAATCGCATGATGGAATTGAATGAGCCCCAGGCATCCCCGGCGTAAAATGTGGGTGGGTAGGCTTGTTGCGTGAGCGTTACAAGCCACGTATTCGTGTCCCGAAATCCGGCTCCAATTCCCTGCAGATCGCTGATGAAATGAGTTCCACCGTCCACCAACATGGGCAGGATCAAGAGCAAAAACCCCCACCAGGGGATGCGGGGCAGGTGTCGTCGTAATGGATACCAGGTCAGCGCAAACAGCGGGATGCTGGTGAACATTGAAACCATGCGATCAGACCAGGCGACTTTCCAGCCGATTTGGGAATTCCCAATGAACTGCCTGAGCGCAAACAGATCCCCGGTGTTCTTCAAACCGGCAACTTGTTGAATTTGTGCCAGGGGGTAAGTGAGATGCGGACCGAAAAGGAAAAAGGAGCGTTCAGGAAGTTGATGGCACAGGAAGGAATATAATAAGTAGATCGCCTTGCCCGGGCTGCCCCATCCCAGGTGCATGAAGATAGGTGCCAGAAAAGGGGGGATTACATACAATAAAAGAACGCACAAAACGATCCAAAACCAGTTCGATCTGGAGAATATTCTTGAGATGAAGGTCATCCCTGTTAGTTTATTCCCACCATCCAGGAATCAAAAGCGCTGTTTCACCCATGCTGGAATAGGCAAAATGGCTTATGTTGTTTTGGAGTTGTTTTCTGTTTTAATTACCCATGCCGCGCCATGAAACGTTCCATGCGGCGCAGGGCTTCCTCGATCTTTTCATACGATGTGGCATACGAACAGCGCACAAAACCCTCGCCGCCGGCGCCAAAGGCATTGCCTGGCACCACTGCCACGTGCTCTTCCTGCAGCAGTTTTTCGGCAAAAGTCTCATCTTTCATGCCGGTGGCGGAGATCTGCGGGAAGGCGTAGAATGCGCCGTGCGGCTCAAAGGTGGTCAGACCCAGTTTGTTCAACCCGTTCACGATCAACTGCCTGCGCCGGTCGTATTCCGCCACCATCTCCTGCACATGGCTTTCCCCGTTCATCAGGGCTTCAATGGCGGCATCCTGGGCGGTGGTAGGGGCAGACATGATGGTGTACTGGTGGATGCGCATCAGCCCCTTGATGATCTCGGTCGGTCCGGCGGCATAGCCGATGCGCCAGCCGGTCATGGCATAGTCCTTTGAGAAACCGCCCAGCAGGACGGTATGGTCCTTGGCATAATGGCTCAGGCTGGGGACACACACGTGCTGAAAATGGTACACCAGCCGGTCATAGATCTCGTCAGATATGATCAACAGTCCATGCCGCTCAGCGATCTGCACCACTTCCAGCAGGATCTGGCGTGTTGCTGACGCACCGGTGGGATTGTTGGGATATCCCACGAAAATGGCTTTGGTGCGCGGCGTGATGGCGGCTTCCAGGCGCCCCGGGTCAGGCTGAAAATCATCCTCCATCCGGCTGGGAATCTCCACCGGCACCCCGCCTGCCAGCAGAACTTCCGCCTGGTACGAGACGAAGCAGGGCGTCGGGATGATGACCTCGTCGCCCGGGTCGAGCAGGGCTGTCATGGTCAGGTATAGGGCTTCAGACACCCCCACCGTGGCGATCACTTGGCTGAACGGGTCGTACTCAACCCCGTATAACCTTTTCAGGTTTTCCGCCACCGCCTGGCGCAGCTCGATCTTGCCGGCATTGGAAGTATAGTGCGTCTCCCCGGCTTGCAGGGAGCGAATGCCCGCTTCCAGGATCGGCTTGGGTGTGGTGAAATCCGGCTCACCGATGCCCAGGGAAATGACCTCCCGCATGGTGGCGGCAATATCGAAGAATTTACGGATCCCGGATGGCTTCAGTTCTGCCACCCGTTTGGACAAAATTCGCACCTCGGTTGGTTCCGTCATCAGTTCTCCTTATGGCTGCTGGATACGCCATTCATCCTTGGACTCACCATAAAAAACCTCAAATATCTGCCCATCTGCCGTGCAGACCTGGAAACCCCACCCTTCCGGCGTGCGCCAGCGAGTCTTTATCTCCGTGATCTCCAGCCGCTGGTCGTTCCATGTAAGCGCCACCGGTCTTTCGGCATAAGTCTGTGAAGATAGACATTCGACCGGAGTGCGCATGGCATTAAAGATGGACACTGCAGTTGTCTCCCAGGTTAAGGCTGACGAATTCTCCGTTCGCGCCTCGTCCCAGGATGCTGACCTGCCGACCGATCAACGAGTTGTTGATGGCAGCGGCTTCCACCGAGACACCTTCTTCCAGGATGCTGTTCTCTATCTTGCTGTCGGAGATCCTGCATCCCGCCGCGATCGATACATGCGGACCGATCCTGGAGGCGGTCACCTGCGCCTCGGGATGGATGAAGACCGGACGGATGACTTCCACGTCTGTGCCAAGTTGTATGGCGGAGTTCTCCCTGCCATGTTCCAGCAGGTAGCGGTTCGTCTCAAGCGTGGCATTGATCGTCCCCGTGTCCAGCCACACACTGACCGGTTGGGTGCGCATGCGGGCATTATCTTCCAGCATCACATTAATGGCATCCACCAGGAAATATTCCCCATTCAATTGCACATCCCGCCGGAACTGCTCCTGGATGGCTGCGACCAGGGCTTCTCCCGAGCGGAAGAAATAGCATCCGACCAACGCTAGGTTGTTCTCCATGTTTTCGGGTTTTTCCACCAGGCGGCGGATGATATTGCCTTCTTCCACTTCTGCCACGCCAAAGCGGCGCGGGTCTGGCACGCTCTTTACCCAGGCGATCCCATCCAGGTCCTCCCTGCCGATCCTGGAAAAATCGGTCTCGATCAGGGTATCCGAGTAGATCATCAGCATGGCTCCCTTCAATTCCTTGCGCGCCAGGAACAGCGCATCCGACTGCCCGCGCATCACGGACTGGACGATGTAATGCACTTTCAAGTCCGGGTAATGGGCTTGCATGAATTCCGGGATCTGTTTTTCCCCCAGGTACGGGCTGACGATGAAAACATACTCGACCTGCAGATCTTTGGGCAGGCTGTCAAAACTGTCCAGCAGGTGGTCGAGGGAGGTCTTGCCTGCCACGCTGATCAGGGGTTTGGGTTTACTCAAGGTGTGGGGACGCATGCGCGTGCCCCAGCCTGCCATCGGGATGACGATCTTCAACGTCTCAGCCATGTTTGTTCCTTTGGAATGCTCAGCGGTAGACCAGGTAGCCCAGTCCGGCCGCGGCAATGACCAGCCAAACCGGGTTGATGCTGGTGAATGTCAGCAATAGAAAGGAGGCGATTGCGATCAGCACCCCATCCCAGTTGTGCGTCAGTCCGGGCAGCCAGCCGGTCTTCTTAATCCCGAAGACGGCATAGGTCATGCTGTAAGCGGTCCACATAAGCAGTCCGATCACCACCGGGCGGACCGCTTTGATCATTGCCAACACATTCGGGTCATCCTTGATGTTGAAGAAAAAGATGATCATGACCAGCATCAGGGCGGTGGTTGGCAGGATCGTGCCGGTCACTGCCGAGAGGGCGCCGGGGAACCCCGCCAGTTTATAGCCCACGAAAGCGGATACCTGTGGAGCGATCGGTCCCGGCAGGGCGTTTCCGACCGCCAGGGCGTCTGCGAACTGCTCGGAGGTCACCCAGCCTGCCGCGACCGTTTCACGCTGCATCAGACCCATCGAAGCCGGGCCTCCACCCCACGAGAAGAGTGCCACCCGGCTGAACAGGATGAATATATCCCATATTAATTTCATGCTCATGCCTCCCTCAAGGATTCGATCGTGTTCTCCATCACACTGACCGCCTGCTGTACAGTGTCCGCATCAAAGCCAAACTTCCCGCCCGCCGTGTTGAACAGGTCGGGCAGGGAAACCGTGCCTCCCAGAGAAAGCGCTTTGCGGTAATTAGCCACGGACCGGTGCTGGTCTTTGATGGCATTGGCAAAGATCTGCACCGCTCCCAATTGTGCCAGCCCATATTCCACATAGTAGAAAGGTACCTGGTGGATGTGCAGTTTGCGGTGCCAGCCGGTGTTGCGTTCCTCTTCCAGCCCGCTCCAATCCACGTTCGGGATGTAGCGCTGCCACAGATCTGCCCAGACCGCATCACAGTTCTTCGGGTCTGAGCCTGCCTGGGCATTTTCGTACACCCAGTGCTGGAAAGAATCCACCAACGCCATGAATGGCCAGAACAGGATCTCGCCTTCCAGGTGTTCGATGCGTGCCCGGGCGGCTTCAGCTTTGGTATAGAATCCGCCGAACTCCTTGGTCAGGTATGGCGCCGCCAGCAGTTCCATCGCCATCGAAGCCACTTCGGCAAATTCCATCGGTACATTGGTCTGCTGGGCATAGGGCAGTTTGCCGGTTTCAAAGACGTGGAAGGCATGTCCGCTCTCATGCAGAAGGGTCTGCACATCCCTATGCTTGCCGACCGCATTCATGAAGATGAATGGTCTGCGGATGACATCAAAAGAGGTGCAGTACGCCCCGGGCGCTTTGAACTTGCGGTTGTCCAGGTCCATGGCTTTTTCCGCCAGCATGGTGTGGAAATAACCGCCCAGTTGTGGATCGACTTGTTCAAAGATCGCCGCTCCCTTTTGCTTTAACTCTTCGATATTTTGGAAGGGTTCCAGGGGTACTTCACCGTGGGATTCGACCGGTCGGTCAAACCAGCCATCCGACAGGTCCCACGGACGGAGCCTGTCCAGTCCAAGTTCCAGGCGGTGGCGCTCATAGATCCGCTGGGCAGCCGGAACCACCACCTTAACGATCGCCTTGTGGAAAGTTTGGCAGTCCGCCG
>Ga0315275_10001121_pt1 | contig 23174 bp, 29 predicted proteins | sample YL17G03_0_MG_FD_205557 | JGI IMG/M metagenome (GOLD analysis project Ga0315275, IMG submission 205557) | Sediment microbial communities from Yellowstone Lake, YNP, Wyoming, USA - YL17G03_0 | ecosystem: Environmental > Aquatic > Freshwater > Lake > Sediment | place: USA: Wyoming | collected...
GTGGATGTCACCGAGACCGGAAGAAGCCTTAAGGCCAATAAGCTGGCGATCATCGCCACACTTTGCGAATCCACCACCCAGTTTATCGCCAACAAGGCCGCTTACAAAGACAGTTGGAAAAAAAGCAAAATGGAGCAGATCGCTCTCCTTTTGAAAGGAGCGATCGCCGCCGAAGGAAAAGTAGGGCTGAAGATGAACGTCAAGGCGAGAGATGTTAATAAGATAATTTCCCTGCTGCCCGCTTTGAGGAAACCGACGATCTCAGGGCTGGCCAGTTCAGGCTGGGTGGCGGTGGAAACGATAATCGACGAAAACGTAGTCAGGACTCTGATCCCGGCTTTAAAGAAATCCGGGGCGGAAGGGATCATCGAATACCCTTTAAACAAACTCATATATTAATAACGGAGGCGAGAAATGCCTTGCGGCAAAAAAAGAAAAAGACAGAAGATTAAAACACACAAGAGGAAGAAGATACGTCGTCGTCTTCGTCATCTCAAGAAGCGTGATTGGGGTTGATGACACACCGGCTAATTTATAATGGCTTCTACTTTACATAGAAGAATCTTTTTCCTTATTTTTTTTCTATCGGTTATTTTCCTGGCGGATAAAAGAGTTTTCGCTTTTGACCGCCGGACTTCAGCCGCGTTGAGCCGTTATATCATGGCTGGCATCTATGAGAAACAGGGAGATATCGATCTGGCTGTCCAGGAGTACAAAAAAGCCTTAAAAGCGGACGATAAGAATGCCATTATCCGTTTAAGCCTGGGCGCGGCCTATATCAAGCAAAAGCAGATCCTCCTGGCAATAGAAGAAATTAACCGCGCCATCGCGCTTGAACCGGATTTGGTTGAGCCCCACGCCATCCTCGCTTTTTTATATTTCTCCCAAGATAAGCTTTCGGAAGCGGGAAAAGAATATGAAAGAGCCCTCCAGAACGCCGCTAAGCTGGAACCTAAAAATATAAGTATTTTTAAAACCCTGGGTATGTTATACCTGCAGCAAAAGGATTTTAAGTCTGCGGAAAATATTTTTCTCTCCATTATCGGCATGTCCCCGTCTGATTTTGAAGCCCATTTCTTTCTGGCTAATATTCTGGATGAACAGAAGAAAAGGGAAGCCGCGATAATTGAGCTTAAAAAGGTTTTAGAAATCAAACCCGACTACCATCAGGCGCTGAATTACCTGGGTTACTTATACGTCGAAGAAAACAAGAATCTGGGGGAAGCTGAAAAATTGATCAAAAAAGCTGTTGAGGTCGAGCCGGAAAACGGCGCCTATATCGACAGCCTCGGCTGGCTGTATTTCAAACAGGGTAAGACCAAAGAAGCGGTCAAGGAGTTGGAAAAAGCGGCGATCCTGATAGAAGACCCGGTGATCTTTGATCATCTGGGAGACGCTTATTTTAAAATACAGGATCTATCCGCGGCCAGCGGCAACTGGGAGAAATCCTTGAAATTAGACCCGGACCAGGACAAAGTAAAGAAGAAAATAGAAAATTTTAAGAGCAAAAAATAAAGTTTAGTCACTAGTCACCAGCCTGCCAACAGGCTGGCAAGACACATGTCACAAGATAAGAAGTCAGGCCCTATGCCTTACCCCGAAAAGCAAATTAAAGAATTAGAGATTTTGGCCCGGCAGGCCCGTAAGACGATTATCGAGATCATTTGCCAAGCTTGTTCCGGCCATCCCGGCGGAAGCCTTTCCTCGGTCGACCTGGTTACTGCTCTGTATTTCGCGGTGCTCCGCCACGACCCTAAGAATCCCATTTGGCCGGAAAGGGACAGGTTCCATATGTCCAAAGGCCATTGTTGCCCTTTATGGTATACAGTTCTGGCCCAAGCCGGATATTTCCCTAAAGAAGAATTGTTGAAACTGAGAAAGCTGGGGGCAATGCTTCAGGGCCATCCTGACCGCAGGACGCCGGGAGTTGATGTTGCCAGCGGTTCTCTGGGCCAGGGCCTTTCCGTAGCTTTGGGCATGAGCCTGGCAGCCAGGCTGGATCAGAAGCTTTACCGGGTCTACTGCCTTATCGGAGACGGAGAATGCCAGGAAGGCAATATCTGGGAAGCGGCTATGGCGGCGGCTCATTACAAATGCGATAATCTTTGCGCTATCCTTGATTACAACGGCCTTCAGATCGACGGCAAGATCAGCGAGATCATGAATTTAGAGCCGGTTGCGGATAAATGGAAAGCTTTCGGCTGGCAGACCATAGAAATCGACGGCCATAATATGAAGGAGATCCTGGCAGCTTTTGACCAAGCCAAGACTGTAAAACTCAAGCCCTCGATAATTATCGCCCATACCATCAAAGGTAAAGGCGTGTCGTTCATGGAAAACGTTTGTTCTTTTCATGGCGTCGCTCCCACTAAAGAAGAAGCACAAAAAGCTTGCAAGGAACTCGAATAACTAATATGGCAGAACAACTCAATCAGCGAGACGTTTACGGTAAAACCTTGGCAGAACTGGGTAAAGCCAATAAAAATATCGTTGTTTTGGACGCCGACCTTTCCGGCTCCACCAAGACTTCGGTCTTCGCCAAGGAATTCCCGGAGAGATTTTTCAATTTCGGGGTCGCCGAGCAGAATATGATGGCTACAGCCGCCGGCCTGGCATCCTGCGGCAAGACTGTTTTTGCCTCTACATTTGCCATGTTCGCTACCGGCCGGGCCTGGGAACAGGTGAGGAATTCCCTGGCCTATAATAATTTCGACGTTAAGGTGGTGGCCACCCACGCCGGAGTTACCGTCGGACCGGACGGAGCCAGCCATCAGGCGCTGGAAGATATCGCTTTGATGCGGGCTATCCCGAATATGAATATCCTTGTCCCCTGCGACGGGCCCCAGGTCAAAGACGCTATTCTGGCTGCTGCTTCGAATAAAGGGCCGTTTTATGTCAGGCTGGCCCGTTGTAAGCTGCCTAGCATTGAGAATAAAGGCGAATTTAAATTCGGCCGGGCCCAGGTCTTACGCCCGGGTAAAGACGTGGCCATCATTGCCTGCGGGATCATGGTCAATGAGGCGCTGATCGCCGCGCAGTCCCTGGCTAAAAAGGGGATCCAGGCCGGAGTTATTAATATGCATACTATCCGCCCGCTGGATACCCAAGCTATAATCGCGGCCGCTCGGTCAACCAAAGGCATTGTCGTCTGCGAGGAGCATTCCATTACCGCAGGCCTGGGTTCCGCTGTTACTGAAGTAGTTTGTCAGGATCATCCCACCAGAGTTTTGCGGGTAGGGGTAAAAAACAGGTTCGGCCAGTCTGGCGAGCCTGAGGAATTATTAAAAGAATATAACCTTACCAGCCGAGATATCGAAAAAGCGGTCTGCGATATAGTGGCATAATTAGAGTGGCTAAAGTGAAGCTTGATTCCTTCGCCAAGATCAACCTTTATTTATCGGTCCGGCCCAGGCGCCGGGATAATTTTCACGGTATCACCACTGTTTTTCAAAGGATCAGCCTTAAAGACACGATCACCCTCCAGAGCCGCAAAGACAGCCTGATCAAGATTTCCACCAACAATAAGAAGCTGGCCTGCGATAAATCCAATTTTGCCTGGCAGGCTGTTGAATTACTCAGGAAAAAATTTAAAATAAACCAGGGTATAAACATCAAAATCTTCAAACGCGTGCCTTTGGGCAGCGGAATGGGCGGCGGCTCCAGTAATGCCGCCAGCGTTCTTTTAGGCTTAAACCAGCTCTGGAAATTAAGGGTTTCTGCCCAAAAACTGGCAAAAATAGGAGCAAAAATAGGTTCAGATGTGCCGTTTTTTGTTTACAACTGTTCTTTTGCTCTGGGCACAGGCCGGGGAGAAAAGATCACACCCTGGAAAAACCTGAAAAATGTCGAATTTTGGCATATAATCGTAGTTCCCAGGATAAATGTTCCAACCGCTTTGATCTATAAAAAGTGGGATCAGCTTAAGAGTTTGAGGTTGACAAGAAGCGAATCCGGTGTTAAACTTATATCTTTGGCATTAAGAAAATTTGACCGTTTTCTTTTAACTAGAGCTATTTCCAATAGTTTGGAGCCTGTTACAGAGACGTTATTTCCTGAAGTCCGGAAGATCAAGAAAAAATTGTTTGCGGATGGTTTGAAATCTACTTTTATGTCCGGCAGCGGCCCGGCTGTTTTTGGTATTGTTTCTTCTAAAAAGGAGGCAGTTGCTTTAAGAAAGAGTATTAAAAGAAGAAATCCTTCTTGGAATGTTTTTCTTGCCAAAACAATGTAGTCGCAGCTCGGAGGCGCAACATGGATATAACAGAAGTCAGGATCTTTCTTAAAGATTCACCGGATAAAAAATTAAAGGCGTACGCGACGGTAACGTTCGACAACGCTTTTGTGGTCAGAAATATAAAAGTGATCCAGGGGACAAGCGGCGTGTTCATCGCCATGCCTTCGCGCAAGGTAAAGCAGCCTTGCTTGAAATGCAATTTTAAGAATGAACTGCGCTCTAAATATTGTAATCAGTGCGGCGGGCAATTACCGGTCCAGGCCAGGCCAATGGTCGCTGACCCTAACGCTCAAGCGGAACACAAGGACATCGCTCATCCGATAACTCAGGCTTTCCGGGAGCTTTTGCAGAAGAAAGTCCTGGAGGCCTATGAGCTTGAGGTTCAAAAAGGCCCTACGGCATTTACCAGAGCAACGGAAGATTAGCTGGACAACGAATTTCCTGCCCGGTAGTGTAATGGTAGCACATCAGAATTTGGGTCTGACTGTCAAGGTTCGAATCCTTGCCGGGCAATAATGTCACAAGTCACAGGTAAAAACATGAAGAATAAAGTTGCAGCGATAATTTTGGCGGCGGGAAAAGGGGAGCGGATGAAATCCGCGCTTCCTAAGGTCCTGCACCAAGTTTGTTCCCGGCCGATGCTGGGGTATGTCCTTGACCTGGTCAATGAATTGAAGATCAGGGATTTGACTGTTGTCTTGGGATACAAACATGAGCTGGTCAAGAGCTTTTTGCCAGCCAAGGCCAAAACCGCGCTGCAGAAAAAAATCCTGGGGACAGGGGACGCGGTCAAGCAGGCGCTGTTGAATTTGCGCACTTTTAAAGGCACGGTAGTGGTGCTCTACGGGGATAACCCGCTTTTAAAGAAAGAAACCATCCAGAAATTACTTGATCATCATCTGGATACCAAGGCCGCAGCCACTCTGCTCGTGGCTAAGCTGGAAAATCCTTTTGGTTACGGCCGGATCCTGCGAGACAAATACAACTCTCTTTGCGGGATCGTGGAAGAAAAAGACGCCGACGATTTTCAAAAGGCTATCCAGGAGATCAATACCGGAATACTTTGTTTTGACAAAGATAAGCTGGTGGATAGCCTCAAAGCAGTCAAGCCCGATAACGCCAAAAAAGAGTATTACCTGACGGACGTCATAGATATCCTTTATAAAAAAGGCGATTTGGTGGAAACTGTTTTGATTTCGGACTCCAACCAAGCCCTGGGCATTAATTCCCGGCTGGAACTGGCAATGGCTAACAAGATAATGCAGGGCAGGATCAACGAGTTTTACATGAAAGAGGGGGTTACCATAGTCGATCCCCAGAGCGCATTGATCAGTTTTGGGACCAAGATCGGGGTTGATTCGACAATATATCCCTTTACAGTTATCGAGAAAAATGTTAAAATCGGTAAATTCTGCTCTGTCGGCCCTTTTGCACATTTAAGGCCCGGCGTAGAACTGGAAGACAATGTTGCTGTAGGCAATTTTATTGAAATTTCCCGCTCTAAATTGTCCTCGAAGGCCAGAGCCAAGCATTTCGGTTTTATCGGCGACGCTACTATCGGAGAGTCGGTCAATATCGGCGCCGGAACAGTCACCGCCAATTACGACGGGAAAAACAAAAATAAGACTATAATCAAGAGTAACGCTTTTATCGGTTCGGACACAGTCCTGGTTGCTCCCATTTGTATCGGCCGCGGGGCAAAAACCGGCGCGGGGAGTGTCGTTACCAGTAACAGCAATGTCCCGGATAATGCTGTTGTCGTGGGAGTTCCGGCCAAACAGCTTAAACGCTAAAAAGAGGCATATATGGATAAATTAAAGATTTTTTCCGGCAACGCTCATCCTGAATTAGCCAAAGATATTTGCAAATTCCTTAAGGTTAAACTCGCCGACGCCATGGTGACCAAGTTCAGCGAAGGCGAGATCCGGGTCAAGATAGACGAGAACGTCCGCGGCAACGACGTTTTTGTGATCCAGCCGACCTGCACCCCGCCTAATGATACCCTGATGGAGCTTTTGATCATGATCGACGCCCTCAAAAGGGCATCGGCTAACCGGATCACCGCGGTCATGCCTTTTTTCGGCTACGCCCGGCAGGATCGTAAAGACCAGCCACGGGTTCCCATCACCGCTAAATTAGTGGCTAACCTTTTGACGGTTGCCGGAGCGAACAGGATTTTGACCATGGACTTGCATGCCGGGCAGATCCAGGGGTTCTTTGACATCCCCGTGGATCACCTTTTTGCCATTAATGTTTTCAATGATTATCTTTCTAAATTAAAAAGCAAGGACCTGGTCGTGGTTTCTCCGGATGTCGGCAGCATCAAAATGGCCCGCTCTTACGCCAAAAAACTCATGGCCGGGCTGGCCGTTATAGACAAGCGCCGCGACTCTCCGGAAAAAACCGAGGTTATGCATATCCTGGGAGAAGTGGAAGGTAAAGACGCCATTATCGTAGACGATTTGATCGCCACGGGGTCTTCTTTGATCGAGGCTGTGGATGCTTTAAAGAAAGCTAAATGCAAATCTATCCGAGCCGTCATCACCCACGGAGTATTATCGGGCCCGGCGATCGAGCGGGTGGATAAATGCAAAGACCTTCAGGAGCTGGTGATCAGCGACAGTATACCTTTGAGCGAAGACAGAAAACACCCCAAGATCAAGGTTCTCACGGTAGCCGAGCTTTTAGGCGAAGCGATCAAAAGGATCCATCACGAAGAATCGGTGAGTTGTTTATTCGACTAATTAAAAAAACGGGGGACGGTTCCGTATTTTTTTCAGGAAGGTAAATTCTGGAAAAAAATAGAAACCGTCCCGTCTAGAGGAGAAAAAATGGAAGAAATAATCCTGGAAGCGCAAGTAAGGAATGAAATAGGCAAGGGGAAATTGAAAGTTGTCAGGGCAGAGGGGTTTATCCCGGCCGTGGTTTATTCGGAAGGCAAGCCGGCCATCTCGATAAAATTATCCCGGCATGACTTTCTCTATCTGGTCCATCATCAGCATCTGGAGAACGCCATCATCAGCCTTAAGATCAAGGAGGACAAGATAAAACCCACCCGTTCCTGCATGATCAAAGAAATGCAGAACGACCCGGTTAAAGGCGACATTGTTCATCTGGACCTGAGTGAGATCTCTTTGACCAAGGCTCTTAAAGTCAATGTCCCAGTGGTCACTACCGGAGAATCGCTCGGAGTTAAACAGGATGGCGGCGCTATTGAGCATATTATGTGGGAGATCGAGATCGAGTGCCTGCCTACGGCTATTCCCAAAAACATCGAAGTGGATATCAGCGCTCTTAAGATCGGCGATTCGATCCACGTTAAAGATATTAAATTCCCCGCGAATCTGAAAGTTTTATCCGATTTTGACGCGGTGGTTCTTTCGATAGCCAGCCCGATGAAAGAAGAAGTCGTGGCTCCTCTCGAAGGCGAAGAGAAGATGGAACCGGAAGTCATCAAAGAAAAGAAGCCCGAGGCGACAGAAGAAGCTGGCGGCGAGGACAAAGAGAAAAAAGAGAAAAAATAATTTTATCTTTGATGAAACTGATCGTTGGTTTAGGCAACCCCGGAAAAATTTACGAACAAACCCGCCACAATATCGGCTCGACTGTGGTCAAAAAATTAAGCCAAAACCACAAGGTGGTTTTAAAGCGGGGGTTGTTCGGCAGTTCTTTGAACGCGAAATGCAGGATCAACGGGCTGGATTGCCTGCTGGCAGTGCCGTTATCGTATATGAATTTATCGGGAGGCGCGGTTAAAGCGCTGATCAAAAAACATAAAGTCGCTTTAGAGGATCTGATCATAATCCATGACGAGCTGGATCTGGAAGCGGGAAAGCTTAAGCTTAAGGCCGGCGGTTCTTCGGGAGGCCACAACGGCCTGGAATCCGTAATCAAAGTTTTGGGCAGCAATGAATTTTGCCGGCTGCGTATCGGTATCGGCCGGCCCGAGCACAAGCTGGCTGATATATCGGCATATGTTTTATCGGCTTTTAAAAAGAGTGAATCAGCAATAGTAGCTGAAGCGATCGAAAAATCCTGCAAGGCATTGGAACTTTGGGTAGAGACAGGCGTAGAACAAACAAGGAATATCATAACCAGTGAGGTCAAAAAATGAATAAGTACGAAGCGATGTTTATTATTAAACCGGATCTGTCCGAAGATGATAGAAAAGCGCTTTTTGCTGTGATCCAGGAAGCTGTAGTCAAAAACAGCGGCCAGGTCACCAGCGCCGCGGTCTGGGCGGAAAAGAGAAAATTGGTTTTTCCTATCAATAAGCAGCAAGAAGGGGTGTACTACCTGGCTAATTTCTCTGCTCCCTCTGAAGCGATCACCAAGCTAAAATACACTTTTAAGTTAAACGAGTTGATTTTAAGGGTCTTGATTTTAAGGCCGGAAGATAAAGCTTAACCCTTAAGGAGGGGCTGAATGGCAAGTCTTAATAAAGTTTTCCTGATCGGCAATCTTACCCGCGACCCGGAGATCCGTTATACCCCTGCCGGAGTGGCGGTAGTTAACTTGGGTTTGGCGGTTAGCCGTAAATTCAAAGACAAAAATCAGGAATTAAGGGAAGAAGTTTGTTTTTTGACGGTGGTGGTTTGGAGCAAGATGGCAGAATCCTGCAATCAATATTTGAAAAAAGGAAGCCCTCTTTTTGTGGAAGGCAGGCTTACTTTGCGGACCTGGGAAGATACCGCCGGGAAGAAACGTAATGTCATCGAAGTAAGAGCCGAACGGGTTCAGTTTTTAGGAAGATCCAATCAGGGCGCGCCTAGTGCGCCGGCAGAAGAAAGCCATGCCGTTGAGCCAAACAGCGAAACGGGCTGGCTGGAAGAAAACGAGGAGAAATCAGATGAGAATTAACAAGTTTAAAAAAGGTGATAAGACCAAACTCAAAAACAAAAAAAGAAACATGTTTATGCCTGCCAGAAGAAAAGTCTGTCGTTTTTGCTCAGATAAAATAAAGACGATAGATTATAAGGACCTCAAAGTTTTAGAGTCGTTTGTCAAAGAAAGAGGAAGGCTGCTTTCCGCGCGTTCATCGGGTAATTGCGCCAAACACCAGCGCCAGTTGACCCGGGCAATTAAACAGGCAAGATTCTTAGCGCTCGTGCCTTACGTGCGGATCTAGGAGGTAGAGATGGAAGTTATATTGACCCAAGATGTTCCCGGTATCGGCAAAACCGGAGCTGTAGTAAAAGTAAAAGACGGATTCGCCCGGAATTTCCTTTTTCTTAAAAACCTGGCTATGCCGGTTACCGACGGCAACATAAAAAGCCTGGAACAGGAAAAATTGCGCCGTTTGCAGAAAGAGCAAAAATCAAAAAAGGCGGCCGAGGAACTCAAGAGTAAGATAGAGGCTTTATCTTTGACCATCGCGGTCCTGACTCAGGAAAATGATAAACTCTACGCTAATATTACGGCTCAGGAGCTCCAGAAAGCTTTGAGCGATGAGGGCTATGAAATAGATAAGAAAGTGATCCTTCTGGAAGAGCCGATAAAAGCTTTGGGTATTTATCAGGTCCCGCTGAAACTCCATCCGGAAGTTTCCGGAGAGGTAAAAGTCTGGATCGTTAAAAAGTAAAATCATGGCTGAATCCATCGCAAAAGACCTGCTTCCCCCGCAGAATCTCGAAGCTGAGATGGCAGTATTAGGCTCGATGCTTTTGGATGATAACGCCATAGGTGTCGCCGTCGAGACCATCCGGGCCAATTCATTTTACAAGGATTCCCACCGCAAGATCTTCGAAGCAATTCTTTCCCTGTTTAATAACAGTAAAGCGGTCGACCTTATAACTATGACCGACGAGTTGAAAAGGCTCGGCATCTTAGATGAGATCGGCGGGGTAAGCTACCTTACGGAACTGGCGAACTCTGTTCCCAGCGCCGCCAATATCAACCATTATGTCACAATAGTCAAAGAAAAAGGGACTTTGCGGTCCTTGATCACCAATGCCACCAAGATAATCCATTCCTGCCACGAGCGCGAAGGAAACGTCAGCGAGCTGGTTGACGAAGCCGAAAAACTGATCTTTGAGGTCAGCGAAAACCGCACCCACACTACTTTTGTCCCCCTTAAAGAAATAATCAAAGATTCCATCGAGACTATTGACCGGCTCTATCAGAATAAGGCCCATGTTACCGGAATACCCACGGGTTATGTGGATTTCGATTTAAAGACCGCGGGATTGCAGCCGTCCGATCTGATCATTATCGCCGGAAGGCCTTCTATGGGTAAAAGCGCTTTGGTTTTAGGTATTGCCGAATATGCCGGAATTATCGCTAAAGTTCCGCTGGCCATATTCAGCCTGGAAATGGCCAAAGAACAGTTAGTCCAGAGGATGCTTTGTTCACACGCCCGGGTTGACGCTAATAAAGTCCGGACCGGATATCTAGCCGCTTCCGACTGGCCGCATTTGACCGCGGCCGCGGGCAAACTTTCTGAAGCTTCCATATTTATCGACGACACCGCCGGTATCTCGGTAATGGAATTGCGCGCCAAGGCCCGCAGGCTCAAAGCTTCCCATGATATCAAATTAATAGTCGTAGACTATTTGCAGCTGATGCAGGGCTCGGGCTTTACCGAAAGCCGGCAGCAGGAAATTTCGGATATCTCCCGGTCGCTTAAAGCCCTGGCCAGGGAATTGAGCTTGACGGTTATCGGCATCAGCCAGCTTTCGCGATCAGTGGAAAACCGCGAAGGCCACCGGCCGCAGCTTTCTGATTTGCGGGAATCCGGGGCCATCGAGCAGGACGCTGACCTGGTAGTGCTGATCCTAAGAGAAGAGTATTATAACCCTACTCCGGAAAATGAAGGCATTGCCGAGATCATTATCGCCAAGCAGCGAAACGGCCCGGTAGGTTCGTTTAAACTTACCTTCCTTAAAGAATACACCAGGTTTGAGAATATAGCCCGTATCGAGTAGATCACGGTTTAACTTAATTATTCGGAGACCGGAAAAATGGAAAAAAAAGGTTTTAGCTTGATGGAAATAATGGTCATTGTGGTAATAGTAGGGGTGCTGGCGGTTTTGGGAGTATATTCTTCTCAAAGTTTTTTCGAAAATGCTAAGGACAAGTCTTGCCGGGCGAATCTAATGGTCTTAAAACAGGCTATGGATTTTTATATGTTAGACCATGAGGTATTTCCGAATCCCTTTGTTAAAATCCCGCAGAAATATATTGATCGGGCTTATGCGTGTGTTTTACCTGAAGACCATAGCTGGCAGGCAAAGTTAAGCTCTTTTATTGAAAGCTGGCAAAAAAGCGGGCTGGTTTACGCCCAGCATTTTATCAACTCTTTTTCTCCTAACAATATGGAGGTGCTTAGCTGTCCGAAAGATCCTAATCCTCCTTCTCTTGGTGCTGGGGAGATTTCTTACGGTATAAATTTTGCTTTAGCTGGGATGTCTATCCGGGACTATCAGAACATTAACATTGTACCTAACGCTACATTAATAATCGGAGACTGTGAAGCCGCGACTTTTGGTAACTTAGAGCCAAGGCATGGCCAAGCGCCTGGCTATGCTCTGGCGATTCAAAAAGACGACACTATAGTCCAACAATAAATTGCTTTTTATTGTGGTTATGTTATACTAAATAAAATTTTACTTCAGAAAAACTTACAAACTATGAATAAAAAATTGTTAGTATTTGGCTTTGTCCTGTTTTTGAGTTTTCCGATTTTCGCCCAGGAAGAAGCGCAGAAAATATCATCACCAACCCAAGAAGGATCGATTGCCAAGATGGTCTCCGCGCTGGAGGTCAGAGGCAATATGTCTATTAGTTCCAATACAATACTTTCTAAAATGAAGACCCGTCCGGGCACCGCTTATCAGGATAACGTGATCAGCGATGACCTCAAGCGCCTTTATATTTTAGGTTACTTCAGCGATATTAAGATCAATACCGAGCCTTATAATAGTGGTTTGAAAGTGATCATTACGGTTGTAGAGCGGCCTTTAATTGAGAAGGTCAGCCTTTCCGGGATAAAGATCTCCCTGGAAGAAGGAAAAAAAATAAAAGATACCGTCAAGTCCAAGGAAGGCCAGTATCTTGACTACCCTATTTTAAGCGAGGATGTGGAAACGATCAAAAAGATGTATGAGAAAAAAGGGTTTACCCAGGCCGAAGTGGATTATAAGTCGGACGTCGATGCCCAGACCAATAAGGCCAAGGTAGAGTTTAAGATCATCCAGGGTAAAAAGCAGAGAATCAAGAATATTTACGTGGAAGGCAACGTCAATTTTTCCGATGCCCGGATCCTCAAGCTGATAAAGACTAAAAGGGCCTGGTTTTTTAATCCCGGGACCTTGAAAGATGAAGTGCTTACGGAGGATATAGAGCGGGTAAAAACTTTTTACCATAAGGCCGGGTTTATCGATGCCGCAATCGATTTTGAAGCTAAGAGTGACCCGATGGGGAAAAATATATATATTACGATAAAGATCGAAGAAGGAAAAAAATATTTAGTGGGAAGCCTTGCTATTCGCGGGAATAAAGATATTTCCGAGACGGATGTTATTTCCAAGATCAAGATCTGCACCCCGGGCAAGATCTTTAGCCGGGAAGCTTTAAAAGAGGATATCAGCAAAGTCCAGGGTATTTATTTCGACCGGGGATATATTTTGGCCCAGATCGACTCCACCACGTCTTTGAATCCTGATACCGGCCGGATCGATATCGTTATGAATATTATTGAAAATCAAGTGGTTTTTGTCGATAAGATCAAGATCCGCGGCAATGTTAAAACCAAGGATGTAGTCATCCGCCGAGAATTAAGGATCAAGCCCGGGGACCGCTTTGACGGAGATAAGTTACGGCGCAGCAAGGAAAGGCTGCAAAATCTCGGATATTTTGAAGAAGTCAGCTATGACACTGAAGATAGTGTTTCCCAGGCCACTAAAGACCTGGTTGTAGACGTCAAGGAGACCAAGACCGGAGCGTTTAGTTTCGGAGGCGGATACAGCAGTATCGATCAATTCGTGGGGTTTGTCGAAGTCGAGCAAAAGAATTTCGATTGGAAGAACTGGCCTTATTTTACCGGAGCAGGCCAAGACCTGAAACTCCGCGCTTCCGCGGGATCTTTGTCTAACGGCCTGGAATTAAGTTTTACCGAGCCTTGGGTTTTTGATTATCCGGTCTCTTTCGGATTTGACCTTTATAGGAGAACTCATGAGCGGGATAGCGATGTGGGTTACGGTTACGACGAATCGGTGACCGGAGGCGATATCCGCCTGGGCAAGGAAATTTCCGAATATTGGAAAACCGGGCTTACTTACCGCTATGACACGATCAAGATCTCTAATATTTCTGAAGACGCTTCTACTACCGACCTTCTGGATGAGGTGGGGACAAATTCTATCAGCAGCATAGATTACGGGCTGACTTATGACAGCCGCGACAATGTGTTTACTCCCGCCAAAGGCGATGTCCTGAGCAATTCGGTCATGTTAGCCGGAGGCCCGTTAGCAGGGGACAGGGATTTCTGGAAATATACCGGTAGAGTCGAACACTATATCCCGCTTTTTAAAGAATCGGTGCTGCAGATGACCGCAAGGGCCGGGCTTGCCGATACTTTTTCCGATACCGTCAAGATCCCTATTTATGAAAGGTTTTTCGCCGGCGGCGCTTATTCTGTGAGAGGTTACCGGGAAAGAAAAGTCGGCCCGATCGATCCTTCTTCAGGCGACCCATTGGGCGGCAATTCCATGGTTATCGGCAATATCGAATATACATATCCGTTGATAAGTTTTTTAAGGATGGCAGCTTTTTATGATATCGGTAATGTTTGGGCAAAGACCAATGATATAGGTGCGGGAGGATTTAAGTCCGGAACAGGAGTGGGGGTTCGGCTTAAGACTCCTATTGGCCCGGTAATGCTTGATTACGGGATACCTTTGAACAAAGAGGCTGGCGAGGACAAGAGGGGCGGCGGCCGGTTCCATTTTAGCATGAGCCATGGCTTCTAAATGAGCCTTCCCAAAAGATAAGTTCAAACAAAAAGAATCAGTTTGTTGACTCAAAAAGGTATAAAAAAGCTATCGATGGCGGTACGCTCAAAAAACCCTAGAGTTAACAAAAAACAGGAGGAGAAATGAAAAAGACCGGGATATTTTTCTGGGCAATGATTTTTGGTTTAGCTTTATCGGCCTCAGTGGCCAGCGCCGCTGATAAATTTGCTTACGTCGATTTGACTAAAATAATCAACGAATATTCTAAAGCCAAAGACTACGATAAGGTCCTCGAAACTAAACAAGTCGCTTATAAAAGCGAATTGGATAAGATGGTCGCAGATGTTAAAGCGTTCCAGGACAAGCTTAACCTCTTGAACGAAAAAGATAAAGAGGCTAAGAAGTCCGAAATGGAGACTAAGTTCAAGAACCTTCAGGAATTTGAACGTCAAAAAGTGGTTGATCTGCGCAAAGAGCAGGATGAGATAATGAAGGAACTGTTCAAGGATATCAACGATGCGATCAAACAGTACGCGGAAAAAGAGGGCTACGTCATGGTTTTTCTTGACCGGGCATTGGTTTATCAAGATAAAAATTTGAATATCTCCGATAAGATCATCGCTATTATCAATAAAGCCGCCAAGAAATAAAAAAAAGTCACAAGTGGCTGTGAAGGAACTATGGCTAAGACTTTAAAAGAGATCGCCGAACTGATCGGCGGCGATATCGTCGGGGAGGCGAATACAGTCATTACCGGAGTCGCCGGCATCCAGGACGCCTCCGAGGGGGATATTACTTTTTTAGCAAACCCCAAGTATTTATCTTTTTTGGAGAAAACTAAAGCTTCAGCGGTTATCACTTCCCGGGATATAGCCTCCGGGACTAAACCGCTGATAAAAACCGATAATCCCTCTTTGGCCTTTACCAAGGTCGTGACTTTTATCCTGCCTAAGCAAAAAGAGCATTTCCAGGGGGTCCACAAAAACGCGGTTATTTCCAAGAGCGCAAAACTCGGTAAAAATCTGGCTATCGGACCTTTTGTGGTCATTGAAGACGGATGTTGCCTGGGCGATAACACGGTGATCTACCCGAATTGCTACTTGGGCCGGGCAAGCTCGGTGGGCAGGGATAGCTTGATCTACTCTAATGTTTCCATCCGGGAAAATTGTTCTTTAGGCGACCGGGTGATCGTCCATTGCGGGGCGGTGATCGGCTCGGATGGTTTCGGCTTTGTAGCAGTAGATGGGGTCCATTATAAGATCCCTCAAGTTGGTAATGTTGTGATCGAGGACGACGTGGAGATCGGTGCCAATGTCACTATTGACCGGGCGCGATTTGATAAGACCATAATCGGCCAGGGGACCAAGATCGACAACCTGGTCCAGATCGGGCATAATGTCCGGATCGGCAAAAATTGTTTGATCGTCGCTGGTGTGGCAATCGCCGGAAGCGCGACTATCGGCAATAACGTGATCCTGGCCGGACAAGCCGGAGTGGCCGGCCATGTTATGATCGGTGATAACAGCGTGGTAATGGGCAAAGCAGGAGTGACTAAATCCCTGCCTGAAGGCTCGATCGTCTGGGGAATGCCGGCCAGGCCCGCTGATGAAGCTAGAAAAGCGGCAGTTTATGCCCAGAATTTGCCTAAGCTGTTTGATTCAATAAAAGAGATAAAAAAGAAGATCGACCTTTGGGAAGAAAAAAATGGATAAGCAAAAGACAGTAGCTAAAGAGATAAGTTTAAAAGGAGTCGGATTGCATTCCGGCAAAAAAGTAAACCTGGTTTTCAAGCCCGGGGAGCCGGACAGCGGGATCAGGTTTGTCCGGATTGATTTGCCGGCTAAACCCGAGATCAAAGTCGGTGTGGAGCATTTATTGCCCAAATTCGGCAGTATGCGTTCGAGTTATTTGGATAAGCAAGGGATCCAGATCAACACTATTGAGCATCTTTTGGCTGCCTTAAACGGAGCGGGTATAGATAATTTGATCATTGAGATCGATTCCTCGGAAGTTCCGGGCTTAGACGGCAGCAGCCAGGAATTCCTGGATATCCTGGAAAAGTCCGGCATTGTCGAGCAAGATAAGCCCAGGAATTATATTAGTTTAAAAGAACCTGTGTCCATAGAGGATCAGGGCGCGGTGATCATCGCTCTTCCCTGCGAAGAGTTAAAGATATCTTATACTTTAGACTATAACCATCCATTTATCCGCAAAAGTTTTTTGCAGCTTTCGCTTACCCCTGAAATATTCAAAACCGAGCTCTCCAGCGCGCGGACTTTTTGCCTGGAAGAAGAAGTGGCTGAACTGCACCAAAAAGGCCTGGGCAAAGGCGGGAATTATCAGAACGCGCTGGTAGTAGGGGTTAACGGAGTGATCAATAACAAGCTGCGTTTTGAAGATGAATTTGTCCGGCATAAGATCCTTGACCTCTTAGGCGATCTTTACATTATGGGTTTTCCTTTAAAGGCCCATATTATCGCCATTAAAAGCGGACATTCCTTGAATATGAAACTGGTCAAAAAGATCTGCCAGCAGCAGATCTCCTTGCCGCTGCCAGAGCCCGCGCCTCTGTTGGGTAATATCCCTGACGGCAGCTCCCTGGATGTCAACCAGATAATGCAAATACTTCCTCATCGCGAACCATTCCTGTTCGTGGATAAGATCTTAAGCCTGGAAAAAGGCAAGCGGGCGGTGGGCATAAAAAACGTGACCATCAACGATTATTTTTTCAGGGGCCATTTTCCCGGCCGTCCGGTCATGCCCGGAGTATTGATGCTCGAGGCTATGGCTCAGGTGGGCGGGGTGATGATGCTTTCTTTAGAGGAAAACAGGGGCAAGCTCGCATTTTTCATGACTATTAATAATGTTAAATTCAGAAAACCTGTGGTTCCGGGAGACCAGCTGGTTTTTGATGTAAAAGCAGGCAAGATCAAGTCTAAAACCGGCACTGCCCACGGCACTGCTTTGGTAGACGGCAAGATCGTCGCGGAAATGGATATGATGTTTGTGATCGCCGAAAGTTAAAATATAATCAATATGATCCATTCAACAGCGGTAATACATAAAAAAGCGAAATTAGCCGAGAAAGTGGAAGTCGGCCCTTACGCGGTTATCGATGAATTTGTTAGTATCGGAGCTGGGACGAAAATCGGAGCTCACTGCGTTATCACCGGCCATACTACCATAGGTAAAGAAAACCAGATCTTCAGTTCCGCGGTGGTGGGCAGCCCGCCGCAGGATTTGAAATTTAAAGGCGAAAAAAGCTATCTTGAGATCGGAGACCACAATACCATCCGCGAATTCTGCACCTTGAATCCCGGAACCGGAGAGGCTGGCAAGACTAAAATCGGCAGCCATAACCTTTTTATGGCTTACGCCCATGTGGCCCATGATTGTCTAATAGGCAGCCATAATATCATCGCCAACTGCGGAACCCTTGCCGGCCATGTTGTGGTTGAGGATCATATTTTGATCAGCGGGCTGAGCGCGGTGCATCAGTTTGTGCGTATCGGTAAATTGGCCATAGTCGGAGGTTGTTCTAAAGTGGTCCAGGATATCCCGCCTTTTTGCACTGCCGACGGCCATCCGGCCCGGGTTTTTGGTTTAAACCTTGTAGGCTTAAGGCGCAATAATGTGCCCAGCCAGACTATCCGGGAACTGGAAAAAGCTTTTAAGATAATATTCGATTCCGGGCTGATCAGGAGAAAAGCCCTGGAAAAATTAGCCCAAGAAAAGTTCTCTTGCGAAGAAGTCGAGTCCCTGGCGCATTTTATAAAAAATTCGTCCCGCGGCGTGATCCGTTCCTGCCGCTCCAACAACTCAAGCGAAGAATAACTTCTTTCTCACCCCAAAGGTGGGCAATTCCGCGCTTGCGGGTAGAGCAAATAATCCTATGGAGAAGATCGGCTTAATAGCAGGCAACAGGAGATTCCCTCTTTTGGTCTCAGAGCAGGCTCAAAAACAGGGGGTTTCAGTTATTGTTGCCGCGATAAAAAAAGAAACCAGCCCGGAGATCAAAAAGTTTTCCGCTGTGACTCGCTGGTTTTCTCTCGGCGAGTCGAGCGTGATGTTTGACTACTTTAAAAAAGCCGGGGTTAAAAAAGTGATCATGGCCGGACAGATCAGCCCGGCCCGACTTTTTAGCCGGGAAGTTCAGGGAAGCCCCCAGATCCAGGAGCTGCTAACCTCTATAAAAGACCGCAAAGCTAACACGATCTTCAGCGCCATAGCCCAAAAACTTATTGCCCAAGGCCTGGAATTGATCGACTCCACGACTTTTGTCAAAGATTTTCTGCCCAAAAAAGGGGCCTTAACTAAAAGAGAGCCTAGCTTTTCCGAGTGGGAAGATATAAGATTCGGGATTGACCTGGCTCATAAGATCGCTGATTTGGATATAGGGTTAAGCGTAGGTATAAAAAACAAAGCTATTGTAGCAGTTGAGGGGTTGGAAGGCACAGATAATTTGATCCGCAGAGCTGGGGCCCTGGCCAGGCAAGGAGTAGTCATTGCCAAGGTCTCAAGGCCTAAACAGGACATGCGTTTTGATATTCCGGTGATCGGGCTGGGGACGATAAAAACCCTGGCTTGGGCTAAAGCGAGCTGCCTGGCTTTTGAAGCCGGAAAGACACTTTTTCTTGATTTGCAAGAGAGTCTGGCGCTTGCGGATAGGATAAATTTGGCTATCGTCGCGGTATAGGGTTGGCTGATAAATTACTTGACAGACTCAAAATTTGCGGTATAAATAGATATTTGAACATAGGAGGGCACAATGCCAAGAGTAAGCTGTAGTAGAATTATGAAGGAAAAGTCGGTAGCTTTTAAGCTTTTCTCACCTAAGGCAAAAAGGGTCAGTGTAGCAGGTAGTTTTAATAACTGGGATACCACCAAGCTTTCCGCAAAGAAGGATACCAAGGGAAATTGGGCGGTGAAAGTGAATTTAAAGCCCGGAAAGTACGAATATAAATTCTTTGTGGATGGTTCCTGGATCAATGATCCTGCAGTGAACGCGGTTTATAATTCTTTCGGGACCCAGAATTCCGTTGTTGAAGTTAAGTAGTCATCATTAATCAGCCAAATACCCCCATTTTTCTTGAAGCCCAAAGGGAAATGGGGGTATTTTTATTATGAAATACATATACGGACCAATAAATTCGCGCAGATTAGGCTCATCCCTGGGGATCAGCCTTACTCCCCATAAAGTCTGTAACTTCGATTGCCTTTACTGTCAGCTGGGTAAAACTTCCCAGAAGTTCCTGGAGCGAAAAGAATACTACAAGATTGATGAGATAATAGCTGAAGTTAATTCCTGGATGGCCAACAACTTAGAAGCCGCCAAAGGCTTAAATTTTATTACCCTCTCCGGGTCAGGAGAACCTACTTTGAATAGCGGCATAGGATTGTTGATCGATTTCCTCAAAAAAATAATTAAAGTGCCGATCGCGGTGATCACCAACTCATCTTTGTTGGGCGATCCCTCTGTCCGGCGCCAGATCCTGGGAGCGGATTTGATCGTCCCCAGTCTGGACGCGGTCACCGAAGACGCTTTTGTGAAGATCAACCAGCCTGGCCCGGGCATAAAACTGGAAGAGATCATCGAGGGCCTGGTGAGTTTGCGCAGGGAATTTAAAGGCAAAATCTGGCTTGAAGTGATGCTGGTTAAAGGAGTAAACGATAATCTCGCCCACTCCAGAAGGCTCAAAGAAACTATAGAGCGGATCAATCCAGACCGGGTCCAGCTTAATTCTCCGGTCCGCTATACCGCCCAAGAAGGCATTGAAACTGTGGACGCCAAACATTTGGAAAAAATCAAAGAGCTGCTTGGTGATAAATGTGAGGTTATTTAGCTTGCGCCTGTAGCTCAATTGGATAGAGCGCCAGCCTTCGGAGCTGGGCGTTGCAGGTTCAAGTCCTGCCAGGCGCATTAAACTCCTCAGACACTTACGGGTAAGGAGCACGAATGGAGAAAAAACGGTCAAGGGGTGTGATTATTTTTGGTTTAATTTTATCAGGGCTTGGCCTTTTTATTTTTCTTGGCCATAGTATTTTTTTGATTTTATTATTCCATAATGATGCTCCGTTGATAAAAATTTTGGCATTTGCTGCAAAGTTTTACCAATCGTTGAGAAATTCAGGCGTACCTTTATTAGAGTTAGGCGGCTATTTAAATTCTTTTGCAAAAACGGTGTATATGGAATACCCCTTCTTAGTATTGATTTCGTTTATAATTATGCCGCTTTTGGGCTTTCTTATATTGATGGGGGGGATAGGGATTTTAAGATTAAAAGAGGGCTGGAGGAAAAGCGCCATGATCACATTCGCATTATATATGTTTACTAAATTCAGTGCGGGGATATATCCTAAACTTTACTTCTTGTATACTGTAATAACCGGAAAGATTATTAATTCTCAAAGTAAAGATGTTGATCTTCGAATAAAGGAATTAACTAATATTATCTCCTCGCTCTTGTTGAAAGATTTATTGCACAGTGTTTTTTGGGCTTGCCTTGTTATATTTTTCTTTACCCGCCCCAAAGTAAAGGCTCAGTTCAAGTAAGAGCTTATTATTTTTAGAAAATAGGAGGGAAAATGCTGGGGTTCATTTTAATAGGTGCGTTTGTAACAATGATAGGCGTAATTTGGTTTCGAGAGGGGTGGAAAAGAGCGTTAAAGATAATCGGATTCTGGTTTGGCTCATTTGTTGTTTTTGGTGTTGTGATGGCAGTTTTTAGTATAGACAAAAACAGCTCCATTTTTCTTGTTTCAAATATGCTATTGTGGGGTTTTTGGGTTGTGGGATTAGTGTTTTATAATATAAAAGAAGGGTACATCGGCAATATTTAATTGGAGTTTGGGTGCCATTGGCGAATATATTGCCAATCCCGTTTTTTAAGTTAAAAATAGAACGTCGTGTCGAAGATTTATGAGCAATTTCCGGACTGCTTGCTTAATTGCCAGAGCAGGACCATAGAATGAGAGAGCGTAGTATTATTCGATTAGCAAACGTTTACCTTGTCAATCGATAAAATGCTTATTGCCAAGCCTGTCTTTTTAGGCTAAAATAAAATATCTCAGCGAATAAATTTTGGTTTAATCCCGGGCCGCTAGCTCAATTGGTAGAGCAGGACCCTCTTAAGGTCAAGGTTCGAGGTCCGATTCCTCGGCGGCTCACTTAATAATGTCCTCTAATTGAATAAGTTAGAGGATATTTTTATGATATAATAAATAAAATTATAAGTTATGGAGCGGCGTATGGCGAGAGACGGCAAAAGCACTGTTAGTATCGGCGGGATCGCAATAGTGGCGGAGAATATCTGCTTCCCTTTATTGTTCTTTTACTATGCCTGTAAGTCAATGATGTCTTTGTACACAAGTTATCCGCGCACCCTTGAGGTTCTTGTCCGATTGCGGGAACTCCGGTTTACCTCAGGCGATATTAATTTTATTTCTAGCGTTTTTGACTCATGCGTAATAGTAATATTTAATCTTTTGGTCTGCCGGGGGTTTTTGATCCGCAAGAGCCTTCATCATGTGCCAAAAGGGTTACTCAATATTCTCATTCCGCTGATCGCCACCTTTTTCTATCTGATGTACAGCATATCGAAAAGTTCATCCTTGCAGTGGAATTCCATTTTGTTACCCGAGAATCTCTTGCTGTCCTCGCGTATTTTTGGCGTTTTTTTTGCGTTACTGGGGATGCTTATTTCAACCATGGCCACCTTAAATCTAAAGCGCTCATTCGGGATATTTGTGCAGGTGAGAAAAATTGAAACCCAGGGGCTTTATCGCCAGGTACGCCATCCCATTTATTTAGGGTATATCCTTAATTGGCTGGCATTATGTTTATTGGAACCAAAAGCATACAATCTGCTGATCACTTCTATTACAATCCCGCTCACCCTTTTCCGCGCGCATCTTGAAGAAAAAGAGCTGGCGGCGTATTCTTCCGAGTACAGGGAGTATATCAAGAAGACCCCATTTATATTTCCCCATTAATAAAATATTCAAAAAAGATCATAGTTGTGCTATAATAATTTTGAAAGCTAAATTTTCGGACACCAAAAAAGTGGCGGAAAAGTTTTACGAAATACTGGAACATACCGCTGATATCAGGATCAGGGTAAGAGCCAAAGACTTGAAGAGCCTGTTTTGTAACTGCGCCAGGGCCATGTTTGATATTATCGCCGAGAAAAAAGAAAGCTTTCGCGCGGTTAAACGTGAGCTAAAGATAGTCGGCAAAGCCCAGGATCTAGAAGAGCTCTTTATAAATTGGCTTAATGAATTATTGTCTTTATCTTCTGCCCGGGGGATGATATTTTCGGATTTTAAGATAAGGAGCTTATCGGAAAATTCAGTAGAAGCCATTGTTTCGGGAGAAAGATCCCAAAGCTATAAGGTCAATAAAGAGATCAAAGCCGCTACTTACCATGAACTTCAAATCACAAGAATTGGAAATATTTGGAATGCGGAGGTGATTTTTGATGTATGAAGGGACCAATCCAGCTTCAGGGAATTCGGGCATGGAGCGCCGGCAGTTTCCCAGAATAGATATCGCCACTAACGTCAGTTACGCCGTGGTGATCCCCGCTTATGATATCGGCACGAGCAAAGATATCAGCCAGGGCGGGCTATGTCTGGAAATGAAAAGAAAAGTCGCCCTCGGAACGATCCTGCGCCTTGAGTTCGATCTTCCCGGAGATAAGCCCGAACATATTGAAGCATTGGGAAGAGTCATGTGGCAGCGGCCTAAGGCCGAAGATACTTTTTCTACCGGGATCAAATTCCTAACTTAAAACCTATCCTATGGGAGAGATCTGGAAAGGCCCCTTAGAGAAGATAGATAAATTCCGCTTTAGAATCCCCCCTACCTATAAGCCCGGCATGCGCGTACCCGGAATAATTTACGCGGATGAGAAACTTCTCAAAGATATAGTGCATGATAAGGCCTGCGAGCAGGTGGCGAATGTGGCTTTTCTTCCGGGAATAGTCAAAGC
>Ga0315275_10001122_pt1 | contig 23171 bp, 28 predicted proteins | sample YL17G03_0_MG_FD_205557 | JGI IMG/M metagenome (GOLD analysis project Ga0315275, IMG submission 205557) | Sediment microbial communities from Yellowstone Lake, YNP, Wyoming, USA - YL17G03_0 | ecosystem: Environmental > Aquatic > Freshwater > Lake > Sediment | place: USA: Wyoming | collected...
ATGTGCGATGAGGATGGCGTTCAATTCGGCGTAGCTCCAAATGAATTCAACCGCGACAACGGTGCTATGATTGCGTACGCTGGCGAGATTCTTTTCAAAAAACATGGCGCGATGCCTTTGGATAAGTGCGTGGCGGTCACGAATTACAGGATTGAAAGGATGAAGGAGATAATGAAATGACAAAAATTGTAAAATTTTTGTCTTCTGCTGTAAATCAAATTTACAGCACAATAAAAAAGAGGAAAATCAGCTCAAAAACGGCTTGTCTGAGAAGCCGATTCCGCGCTTCTTCGCGAACTCAAGCATCTCAGCGTGGGCGTCCACCGCATCCTGCACGGTTATGCTTGTGCACTGTTCCGCCCACTCTTGCTCGAGCTCCACCGGATCTGTTACGAACGCCGAATCGAATCTCTTTGCCTTCGCAACGAACTCAGGCTTGCCGCTGGAATGCAGCTTCTCCAGAAGCCTGCGGAAATCCAGCGAGCCCGGAAATGGTATCACCAGTCTCGCTCCGGCGCGGTAAACCATCCCGCCAGCAATCTGGACGAGCTCCTTGAAGTGCTCGACTGTGCTTCTGAGACTATCAAGCGTTTCTCCCAGGCCGCTAAGAAGCAGGTTGGGGTATATTTTTATGCCTGCTTCAGCCAGAAACTTCACTGCCCTCCGGTGGTCATCCAGAGTCACGTTCCGGTTCATACGGACGAGCATTGCCGGGTCTCCGGACTCTATGCCGAGCGAAATCTTGGTCACGCCTATTTTCCGCATAAGCATGGCGATTTCCGGCGAATCTATCTGGTCCGGCCTCGCGTAAGCCAAAAATTCTACCTTCTCTCCGATGTCTTTTGGCATTCGCGCTGCCAGGTCCTGCAGCTTCGCTATCCTCGCCTTGCCCATTGCCATGAACTCATCCGAGAAGTCGAATATCAGGAGCTTGCCTTCACGCTGGCGAGTGCGCGCCGGGACCATCAGAGAAGGGGTGATTCCTGCCCTGGCTTCGTAGATCTCCCGGACTATGCCCCAGAACTCCTCGTGGGCGATTCTCCTCACGCCTTGCGGGCCGCGGACGCAGTAGCTGCATCTGGGCGACTGGGTGCAACCCCTCTGCGTCTCAAGGAATATGGCATCTGCGTACTCCCGTGCCCAGCCGCCTTTTTCGAACACTTCTTCGTAAACAGCCAGGTTGCCCCAGAGCGACAGGTCAGGAAGCGGCTCAGGAAGGGTTTTCCCAAAAAGAGTTCCTTGAACGATGGGTTCTGTTATCTCCCCTCTTACTATCTTCGGGAAAACGTCCTCTCCATGCGCGACGACAACCTGGTCGATCTCAGGCACTTCTGATTTCGCCTGGGCTGCCCTATGAGTGGCATGCGGACCACCGACAATGACTCTGGCTCCGGCTGCCTTCGCAAGCTTCGCTATCTCTGCCGTTCTTGCGCTGTTCAACGTGGTGCATGTCAGCCCGACAAGGTCGCCTGGTATTATCTCCGGCAGCTTATGGTAAGCCTCATCAATGAGTACGACTTCCAATTGAGGCATCTCTCTCTTCAGCCTGGTCGCAAGCTTCGTGATCCCCATGGGTGGAAAGTTCCTGTCCAGAGAAACCGGTCGCCTGGATTGCGCGGCTGGGAATACGAGTATGACCCTGCCGGGTGTTTGTTTCTGTTTAAGTTCTGTCATTATAATCACCTGATTATAACAGCTCAAATATAATATTTTAAATTTATTACTAAATTTTGCCTCAAAAACAAATATTTATAAGGAAATATGAACATATGATTAGACATGGAACTAGACCTCCTGGACAGGAAGATTTTGGCGCAACTGGATTTGGATTCCAGACAATCGGCGCAGGGGATAGCCAAGCGCATCAAAAGCAACAAGGATACAGTCAATTACAGGATGAAGAGGCTCGAAGAGGATGGCATAATTACTGGTTACCTCGCCCGCATCGACACAGCAAAATTTGGGTTTGCGAACATCAAGACGTATATCAAATTCCAGGATACGGACGAAGAGAAGGAAAGAGAGTTTTTCGATTATTTAAAAAAATTGCCTGAGGTGGGCTGGGTGGTCCAGGCAAGCGGCAGATGGGATGCGCTATTCTGCGTATGGACGCAGTCTTCGTTTTCATATTACGACATTCTGATGAAGATACTGAACAGATTCAGCAAGAACATCTATGACAAGGAGATAATCCACAACATGCACTGGTTTTACTATAACCGAAAATGGCTGCTTCCAGAATCCCGTGAAGTGAAGGCAGTCCGATACGGAGGCAAGCCTGTCCTGGAGAAACTTGATGATAATGCCCTGGCAGTGCTCGAAGGACTGGCTAAAAACGGAAGGGCGAAGTTCACTGAGATAGCGGAAAAGACCGGAGTCTCGCCACAGAACGTATTTCATCACGTCAAAGCCATGAATACCAAGGGAATAATCGCGCAGTATGGTATTGATATAAACTACGAAAAGCTCGGAATCGTATTCGCAAAGGCATTCATCCGCCTTCACAACGTGGATGAGAGATCTCTTGCTTCGATTTGCCGCTTCTGCGAGAGGGAGCAGAGGATATTCGCGCTAACCACTACTTTAGGTGCCTGGGATCTGGAACTTGAAATGGAAGTCGAGCGGATTGAGGACATGATGGAGATAATGAATAGGATAAAACGCTCGTTCCCGGATTTCATAAAGGATTATGATTCGATAATCATAACCAAACAGCCAAAGATCAACTACATGCCAGTAAATTGGTGGAAAACTACTGGAACTCCTCAAGCTTCTTCCCGATAGCCTGAGCCCGGTCCCAGTTCACGGAAAAGCTTTTTGTATTTTCTTTGAAAATCGAAAGCGGGATGAAATACCAGGGCTCACGGCTGCGGCGCCATCCGATGTAGCAGTTTATTCCGCTGATGTCTTCCCATTTCTTCAGGTTTTCAAACTGCTCCCTGTGTATGCCCAGGCACTCTGTCTCATGAGCCTTCGCCTCGATTCCGCACTGCACCCCGCGCCTGAATACGAGGATGTCAGGAGAAAGGGAATTTACTCCAGAGCCAGCTGCCCTTATCACACAATAACCTTTTCCGGAAAAATAATCAATGAGCTCGTGCTCGGCACGCGAACCTTTTCGATATGAGAGGACCATGAAATGGGATTAGCTGGAAGAATATATAATGAATGCGCGAAAATGAGACAAAGATTTATAAAGATTTATTAAGTAGGCCTAATCCCCATGTAAAAAAGTAGTATAGGTGACCAGTATGTTTGGATGGATATTGAAAACAAATTGGAATGTGGAAAAAGTGATGGATTATTATCGGCGCAAAGGCCTCATAAGATACCCTTCAACCCCTGAAAAGAGCGATGCGGAACTGCCCGCTTTCCTGATGGGTTAAACAATAATCAAGCCATTCTCGGCATCAACTTTAATTTTTTGACCTTGTTTTATAATTTTTAATATATCTAGCTCAGGCTGATCTACCATCGGGATTTTTGAGATTATTGCGCCTACTGCAATTATCGGCTCAGCGCTTACGTTAATGATGGCTGCGGGAGCATGCCCGTTTTTTGCTAATTGTAGCATGACATAAGAACCGACTGTGCTGCCTTTGCCCTGCGGGAATACCAGGACTTTACCTGAGATGTTCTTCCCCACCAAGGGATGGCCTTTCTCAATGATATCTCCTGTTTTCGGATCCACTCCCCCAAGGAAGCTAATGGGAACTGAACTAAGAAGCACTTCGCCAGAAGCAATTCCGCGGCATATCGTCCGTGCCTTTATTTCCATTCGTATCACCGGTACAGAATATCCTCAAAGTCCCCAAATGCAACTTTCTGTTTGCACAGGTTTGGCAGATATTTCGCTGCTTTCCCTGAATTCGTTCCTGTGACAGAATAACCCATTTGTTCAAGAGGACAGACCACCATGCAGGTATCAGCAACAACCCGCCCGCCAGCTGACTGAATCGTCTTGGTATAACCTAGCTTATCTGCATCTTCCTTGAGTTTTCGGGATGTGCATACCCAGAATTCGCAATTCGGTTTTCGTTTTGACACCATATCAGCGACTGCCTTAATCTCGTTTAATGAAGCATGCGGGCAGCCAAGAGTAACAAGCTGGGGCCGCTCGCGCGAATCGAGATTTGATTTTACTGTCTTGAGTTCTGTTTCAGTTATTGTTATCTTCTCAGCGTCATCAGCCACTTTCCATTCGGGCGTAATACTTTTCACAAAATAGAGAGGAACGGAACCAGTCGCAGCCATCGAAGCTCCAAGGACTTTGAGCTGTTCCTCAGCTGCAGATTTAATTCCAGTGAATGCAGGATAACGGTCTTTTGCGATTTCCCCTATCGCACAGCCAAGGGCGCTAAAATCAGAAATTGTTTTCAATTCAAAATCTACTCCAACTACAAGCCTCGCCACTCGGTTTTCTTCTAAGTGCAATCCATAGTAAGGCGTAACCCCACAAATGGCAGCAGCGAGCGCGCTGGGCCCTCCTTCCCTGTTTGTTCTAGCTCCAAGCACTGAATTTGCAAAAGAAATTGCGCTTGATTCAGCCCATGCGATGTGCTCGCCCTTTTTCGGCCGGATTCCAATGAAATATGGGGCGCAAGTGCAGGTCTTCATTATGCCCATTTTTGAATATGCTTCAAGAATCGCAATTTGTTTCTTTGCGAACTCTTCGGGGACCCGCATTTCCTTCCACTGGGCGATATCCATACCTGCTGGATTGAGGAACGTCGGCACAATGGTTTTAGCGCCCTTTGTAGCCAGGTCCTGGAGATATTCAAGGCCAGCATCTCCAATCGTTTTATAGGAAACTCCGGCGACCTGCGCGCTTGTTATCGGAATCATCTTTTGCGCGCCATAAATCTTCCCGAGAGCAACAAGGATTTCCATGGACTGACGTGCGGCTTCTCCAGATTCACCGTCTAACATGAGCTGCTCGCGCTTCTCAAGATGCATGTTATTCCTTTTTTAAGAAGTTATTTTAACCCAACAAGTACTGCGTAACCATGTCCTGGTCCGCTTCCCGGAATGCTAAACTCGTATATGAACGAATTTTGACTTGCAGGCAGTAATCGGGCAACAAAGCCCGTGATATCTCCTGGTGGATTCCAGCCATTTGTCAGTTCTGTTATTGAAATCGAGGCATCGCAGATTTTCTTCAGATTGATTATCTGCACGCCCAGGTCCGGACTTATCACGACAACATAATCCCCGAACGCAGCAACAGGCCTCGGAGCCAGCCAGCTTTCTGCGACATCCACATACAAGGGTCCGCTAGTTGGAGTATGGGAAAATATGACAATGTTTTGGGTTTTAACGTGCAAAACAACCCTGTCGCCTGCAAGATAAGGCACAATTGTATTGTCGGCGCTCTGCAAGGTCGGCTTGGATGTCAAAATATCAACAGAGTAAAGTCCGCTGTCATCATAGGCATATGCCACTTTGCCATTGAACGGCATACCTTCCTGCACAAGACGCATATTCTGCACCAGCCTGCCGGAAGCGCCAGTCACGAAATCATAGAGATGTACGTCGAAGCTGCCAGTACTATTATCAGCTTCGTAAGCCACCATGCTGCCAGCAAGCCAGGCAACTGTAGCTTTTACTGGAATAGCCCCCATTATCCCCAAATCAGAATCATATATTGTGACCTGAGAGAGGCCGGCATCAGAACAGACGTCGCCGTCCTTTTTGAATGAGGGACCGGAAAGGAGGAGTAAGTACTTACTGTCAATATTACCTATTGGACCGATGTTGTCCGCTATCACTTTCAATTTGATATCGACAATATCTGCTTCGACGAGCGATGCCGCTTCCATTTGCGGGCACATTCCATTCACCCCATTTAGATACAGCTTATTGTTCCGGAATGAATATCCCTTTGAGTGTGTAGCAAAGCCCGAAACATCATCCATGCTCTTGCTTTCGCATTCATGAGGACCAGCCGGACCCTCCAAGTGTATGCATCCTGGCTGGCTGAAAGAGAGGAGGGGTGCTGACAAACCGATGCCAAGCGCAAGCGCATAGGGCTTCATCCTTGCTTTCGCTTTCGAACACATTTCCTTTATCCTGCTGTATCCTGTCCTTTTCTGAATGCCAGTGCCATTAGTAGTCATGAGTATAATGTGATACAAATTGTTTTTAATTGTTACTAATTGTCAGCTGCAATGCGTTAGAGATATTTGGAAGTATCGATCTTCTTCCATTTTGCTTTCTCGAAGTTCTTTCCGTGCGCGACAAGAGGTTTTGTAGCATCGATGCCGAGCTTAGAAGTTATGTAAGTATGGGGGTCTGCACTCGGGTCAAGAGAAGATCCTGTCTGTTTTTCTTTTATGATCAGGCTTTTATTTGCCTGGACACGTGTTGCTATTGCCCATTCGACTTCCGCGGGATTGTCCACATCGATGTCATCGTCAACGATCACAACGTGCTTGAGCGATTTGTGGCCTGCGAACGCGGCTTCGATCGCCTTTCTACCATCGTCTTCGTTCTTCTTCTTAATTGATACAACTGCATGCAGCCATGAGCAGCCGCCTGGTGTGAGGTTTACTTGCCTGCATTCGCATACTTTGTTTACCTCATTGAATATGGTTGGTTCGCGGGGCATGCCCATTAGTACCTTGTGTTCAAGTCCTCCAGGAAGCAGCACGTGCCAGATTGCATTGTTCCTATGATACATTTTCGTAATCTTCATTACTTGCTGTTTCCTGACAATGTCGTAGGTTTCAGTAAGGTCGATAAATGGCCCTTCATCATGAAGTTCTTTGGTTATCCTGCCTTCAAAAGCAAACTCGCAATCCGCCGGGACTTCGATTCCATTGCTCAGTTTCACAGTATTGACTGGCGCGAGGGTGTTCGCGAACTCGAGCTCGTCCTGCCCTAATTTTGTTGATATCGCGCCAGCGAGAAGAACATGGATCGGAGCTCCCACGACAAATGCGACATCGAGCTCTCCTCCTGCCCTCTTTATGAATTCATCAAGATGGCGGTGGAGGATGCGCAAGACAACTCGGTCTTTTCCAATCACCATCATCCGATGGAACGAAAGGTTTCTGCCAAGTTCCTTATCCTTAGCAATAACGATGGCGGATGAAATGTAAGGTCCCCCATCCTTTTCTGCATGGAATGCAATAGGAAGACGTGAGAGGTCGATGTCTGTAGTTACATTTTCGAGTAACGGACCGTCTTTAATCAGTTTTGGTTTTGTTGGGTTATTAAGGCTGTGAACGAGCTTTGGAATGAGTTGCTCTTTTGTTATCCCGAGATAATCGCAGATTAGTTCCCTTGTAGAAAAAACATTTCCAGCAGCAGCAAAATCCGATCCTTCGACTTTCGGCACATACACTGGAGTTCCATCCATAGAATGCAACAGCCCAGCCAAATCCAGATGTTTTGAAATCGGCTTCGTGATTGTGACGGCCTTTTTCTTTTCCTTCAATTCTTCAATGAATTCGCGAAACGTCTTCATTCCTTCCACCTTTTCCCTATCTTGTGTCTAATCCCGATCTGATCAAGCACCCTAGCAACAACAAAATCAATGAGATCTTCAACTTTTTTCGGTTTTCCATAGAAACCAGGCGTAGCAGGCAATATTACACCACCTGCAAGCGTAACAGTTTCCATATTCTTTATAGTAATCAATGAATATGGCGTGTCCCGAACTACGAGAATGAGTTTTTTCCTTTCCTTCAATGCAACTTCAGCAGCCCGGGTTATAAGGGAACTTCCGACTCCGTTTGCAATCTCGCCAAGAGTTTTGAGCGAGCATGGCGCGACCACCAGGGCGTCCGGGGGGTTTGAGCCAGAAGCATAAGGACAGTTGAAATCAAACTCTCCGTAATCAGATTTGGGAAGTTTTGCTTCTTCAGCTTCTGCGACTTTCCTAGCACCAGAGCTAATCACGAGCGAAACATCATGACCCGAATCCTTCAGGACTTCATGCAATCTGGTGCCGTACCAAAGGCCTGAGGCCCCGGTAATGGCAAGCAATATCTTCATGTTTTCCCTTTCCACTGCTTAATTAAAAAAAGATATCTAGCGGTATACGGTAAAAGCCCTGATTACTTTCTCTCTCAAATCCTTTTTCACACTGCGCTTTTCCATGGCGCGGACTGCAAGCCTTGTCATCTCATCCTTTGATACGGCCGCCGTCTCTTTCTTGAAGGCAGGAAGCATCTTCCGCATGGAATTCTCAGGAGGAAGCTTTTGGGTAACTGATAGGTAGACGTCTGCGGCAATCAGATCTGCAATATTTGGCACAGGATCATTGGAAAAACGTCGCTTGGCAGGGAGCAGGAGTATTTCGAAAGCTGAATCAATACCTTTCGCATTGGAAAGCATTATGTGCGATGATGCGAGCGCACCAAGAATCCATTGCGGGATCTGCAGGGTGAAACTCTCGCCTGGAAGCTCCCGTATCCATTCTTTTGTTGTGTAGAAGTAGTTTACACATGCAGGGGCTTTTTGCTTGTCCTCACGAAGAGCGACAGCTAGATCATTGTCAGGAGAGATGAGAATCAAGTTGATTGTATTCTTATCAAAGGGTGCGGGATCGAAAAACACGATATTTGTTACTGCGCAGCCGATATTTGACAACCAGTCGATTAACAGATCAGTTTTCTCTCCAGATGCCTTCGCAGCACGATGGAAAAGAACCTGCACTTCCCTTGCGGCCTTTTCAGTTCCTGCCAGAGGAATCCCGAAACTATCCGGAACTGGATCGATAACTCTAAGTGTCCAATTATATAATTTCATAAGTGTGTATTGGTGCAAAAGGGTTTATAAAAACAGTTGTTGTATCCGATTTATTATGAAACTATTGAAGCTTGGCGGCTCTGTTATCACCAGGAAAGCAGGATGGCGGGAGGCTGACCTGAAAAACATAGAGATGCTTGCAAAATCGGTTGCAACAGCGTGGAGGAAATCAGGACGCGACTGGGTTTTGATTCATGGGGCTGGTTCTTTTGGCCACCCGCTCGTTATGAAATACGGGATAGACAATGGAGTGAAGAACACAGAGCAGAAGCTCGGTTTTGCAATAACCCATGAAGCCTGCTCTGAGCTTTCAGTTTTGGTTACTAGTGCGCTTAACTCAGAAGGTGTACCTGCGGTTTCCATCCCACCTGCAACCATTATCGTATCGAAAAACAAGCGCATACATTCTTTCAATACAAAAATCATAGACGACTATATGGAAGCAGGATATCTCCCGGTCCTTTTCGGCGACATGGTTCCGGACATCGAACTTGGGGGCTCGGTCTGCTCAGGAGACCAGATAATAGCTTATCTAGGAAGGAAAGCCGCCACGATCATACTCGCAACAAACAAGGACGGTGTTCTTGATGATAAGGAAGAAGTGATCCCGCTGATAACCAGCAGCAACTTCACAGACATGTCAAGGCACCTGAAGGCATCCGAAGGCAAGGACGTAACCGGAGCAATGGCAGGCAAGTTATTGGAGCTTCTTGCGCTCGACACTCCTTCTTATGTAGTAAATGGTCTGAAGCCCGAAAGAATCGAAGCGCTTATGCTTGGAAAGAAAGAGATTTGCACAGAAATCAGAAAATAAAAGGAATTCACAATACCTTTAAAACCATTCGTCCCAACTAATTCATTTATGAAAAAATCAATCCAATTACCTCGAGTGCTACATTATCCAGTTTCCATTCGTAAAGGACGCAAAGAAAAGACCAGTTTTGAAATGAAGATCCATTCGCCAATCGAAGAACCTGCAAGAGATATTAAGAGCATTGACCGCAATGTTCGATGCAAGGCTGTAGAGAAGCTCACGAATATCGCATCTGACAAATATGCAAGGCTCGATGCCATGGAAGCATTAAGGGAACTCGGCAAAGCGGCAAGAGCTCATGAGGACGAAATTAGTACTTCTTTCATAGACAAATTCGGCGTGGATACTTTTCAGGAAGTTGTCAGGGCAACTGCGAAAAGAAATAACATTGTTTTCGGAACACTGGTAATAGTTTCAGGAGCTCTTATTATCTCAAGTTTATCTGCTGGGTCCATTATCCTTTATGTTGCAGCACTCTCCGCAATCGGAATTGTGATCGCCAGGTTCGTTGTAAAGGAACCTGCATTGAATTTTTTCCGTATGTCCGAAGCGGATGCCTGGAGAATACTTGAAAAGCATGAGTTTCGTGAGCTGGAACAAAAGAATAAATAAAACGTGTTGGATATCCGTACATGAATCGAGTAGCAATACGGAGAATCAGCTGGATAATAAGAACGATGAGCTCTGACGCTGGAAAAAGAAAAGCCCCAGTAAACAAAATCCCGGTTCTTATTAAAAACGATCCCTTTCGCTCTATTGTTTTCACTATTCTTTCCGCGCGTACAAGGGATGAGAATTCTCTCGCAGCAGGAGTTGCGATTCTTGAAAAAGCACCGAATGCAAAAATTCTTGCTGCAATGCCCGTGAAAATGATCGAGAAACTGGTCCGACCCTCGGGATTTTACAGGGTGAAAGCCAAGCATCTGAAACAGATGGCTGCAATGCTGCTTCATGATTTCCATGGAAAGGTGCCCAACGAAATGGAATCCCTGCTGAGGCTGCCTGGAGTGGGAAGAAAAACTGCGAACATACTTCTGGCATATTCCTTTGGAATAGACGCAATCCCTGTTGATACCCACGTTCACAGGATAAGCAATAGGCTTGGCATTGTCAGAACAAAAACTCCAGAAAAAACGGAGGCGGCACTGGAATCATCTGTCCCCCGCAGGTACTGGAGCTCGCTCAACCATGCTTTCGTCTCCTATGGTCAGACTATTTGCCTTCCCAGAAATCCCAAATGCAAAGAATGCAGGCTGAAGCGGATCTGCTGGAGGATTGGGGTCAAAGGAAGACTGAAGTAAAGTTTTTCTCAGGCTGACCGGAAAGAAAAGGAGAAGAATGCTGATTATCAAAAGCAGGATACTTCCAAAGCTTTAGCAGGCCATATATCAAAAGTCAGACCACGCGCGTATAAAACGCTTCGTATCCCGCCTTCTTTATGGAGCTTATAATCTGCTTCGCATGGTCCTCGTCTTTCGCAAGCGCGATGCAGCACCCGCCTCCACCGCCGCCGGTGAGTTTCGCGCCAAGGGCACCGGCATCCAGCGCGGCCTTGTTTATCTTATCATTGTCTTCTATGGAAACGCCCAACTCGGAGAGCAGCGACTGGCTCTGGTTCATTATCTGGCCGAACACGTCCAGCTTCCCCTTCTCAAGGGCGGCCTTCCCGTTGTGGCAGAGCTCGCGCGCCTCGTCAAGCAGCTGGCCGAACTCCCCCTCGTCCCCTTCCTTGAATTCCTTCACCGCCGCGACCATCTTCATCGTGGCGCCGAACTTGCCCGTCATGCCTACGACGAGGTGCAGCGGCAGGCCGAGCTTGAACCTGTCGATGACGTTATCAGAATACGACTTTCCCTTCGTGAACATCAGCACTCCGCCATAGGTCGCCATGGCGTTGTCTATGCCGCTCGGGTTGCCGTGGAACACCTTCTCGCCCTCGTACGCGAAGCGGTTGACCTGCGCGTCGTTCAGGCTCATCTTATGGAGGTACGACATGTAGCGGACCAAAGCGACAGAGAATGCCGCGGAGGAGCCGAGCCCCCCGAAGGTCGGCAGGTCGCTCTCCATGAAGACCTTGTACTTCTTCTTTATGCCCATCGCGTCAAGGATCGCGGTTATCGCGCGATTGCTGATCTCAGGGATGACGCGGGAATCGGTGCTGATCTCGTTGGCCTGCGCCTCCTCCGCCCACACAACCGCGTTGTTGGATATGCCTGCAGCTATCGCCGGGTTGCCATGCACCACGAAATGCTCCCCGCAGAGAATCACTTTTCCGTAACCTATTCCTTTCACCATACAATCAACTCCTATGCTTTCGGTTTCTTTTTCTTGACCTTCGGCGGCTTAACATCCGGATGCGCGTTAGTAAGCATCTCCGGGCTTGCGTAAGGCTTGTATCCTATTGTTTCGAAGACCTTGCAAATGACGTAAGCATCCGAAAGCCGATTATTTTTCAGTTCTGGAACAACCACTCCGAGAGCATCAACAAGGTTTCCGTAGGATTTCCTTTTTCCAGAAGCTGCCTTTGAAACAAGGGCGTCATTCTTCTCAACACCGCTGAAATCAAATGCCTTGTTGACCGCAGAATGATTTATGCTGCAGAGAACAGCTGAAACCTCCCAGTCCTCAACCTTCCCGAGCCCGAGCTTTTTTACTGCCATCCAGTTCTTGTATTTGCCGATGAACGCAATCATATCTCCTGCCGGTTCCTTTGACGGAACAGTGGCTGGTTTAGCAATTGAGTCACCCATGCGAAAGCTGACTTTCGCAGCTGCCATAAGGAAATTGAAGAAGCAGCATTCAGCTGCGCTAAGGAGCTCTGGCACTGGGCAGTTGGATTTCAGCTTTTCCTTTATTTCCGATTGGGGATGGGACTTAAGGAAATCCAAGACAGCAGAAATTCCTGTTCCTAAAGGCTTTGCATAGGCGCGTATTCCTTCGACATTTATTTCGGAAAACTTGAACGCGAATGGCTCGATTGCATCGCAGATTGCCCCGATAATATGCGCAACCTCCATCTCATCAGCAGAACCAAGGCCGTAGCGAAGCTCCTGCCTGAAATCCTTGTAAATCCCGCTTAAGATTATTTCGTCTTCCCCTTCCATCAGTTCACCCGATTCAGATTATTTTCAACTGCACTTCGTTACGCAAAAGAAACAAGCGTACTAAGATATATAACCACGATAGCAAGGATAACCCCCCAAGTATCAGCGATGCCAGCACGCTATTCTGAAAAAATGAAAAATAGAATACCGCAAGGTACAAAACGAAGAAAAACAGCCCGCCATAAAGCTCTTTCTTATTGCCTGCCTGAGCTCCGATGGCAGCAATCCCCAATGCCATCAGCCAATTAGCAATTAATACCCCCAGCACGGAGACTGACCTTTTCTTCGGTGTTTCAGTCTTCTGTCCGGGTTCAGGGATTTGTGGCTGCATATTAACTTATCTCACACTTTGTCATGCTCAGGTTTTTAATGTTTAATACGCAAACCAATATTCTGCTTTTACGACTAGTAGGAGCGAATGCCGACCAGAAGGAAGTATCTGGTAGGCTGACGCAGCACAAGTCAAATATATGTCTGCGTCTCATAAGAACACTGTAAGAAAACGATGAAAACATAATAATGAGAAAATGTTAGAATACACAGCCGCCCTCGTAGCGCAGTGGTAGCGCGCGTCCTTGGTAAGGCTTTTTGACTTCTGGATTCTCCGGGCAAAAACCCTGGAAAAAGCCCTGAGGCAGATAAAGTCAAAATCCATAAAAAGGACGAGGTCACGAGTTCAAATCTCGTCGAGGGCTTAGCAGTTTTCAGTTTACAGTGTCCGGGATTCCCGCAGCTTTTCAAATACACATATTTATAAACTCCTTTTACCACATATATAATATATGAGCTATTTGACAAGAAAACGCCTACTCGGCACGCCGCCAAACATGCATCCGAAAGCGGTTGTTGGAAAGGACCTTTACCTGCTTAACATGAAAAAGTACCTTAGGAGGGAGCACGAGAACGGGGGCTGGAGCGAAAAAGCCAATGACACGCAGGCTGATGAAGACTTTCAATTTGACGGGAAAACCTTCCGAAGATACACAAGAAAAGTTCTGGGCAGGGACCTTAAGCGATTATATTTCCCGGCTGCTTATACTGGCAAGGTCGCAAATGCGCTCAAGGAAGAGGGATACGATGTCTTTGCCACGGATCTTAGCGATCACTGGGTGGCACATCTTCGTTCACTCGGATTGCATTCTGAAAAAAGAAGCTTTGAAGACATACCAAAGGGACGTTTCGACGCAGTCGTTTGTTTCGAACCATATTGCATTCCAGATCCGGTTGCTTACATCGCAATCCTGCGCATGATGGCATATTCCATGATGTGCATTGATATTTCTGTGATTATGCCAAAGAAGTTTCTATTAGGGGAGCGACTTCACTATTTTTCCGAACAAAAAATACTACGGATAATGCGAGGACTGCAGGGTGACGATGGACAAATCCTTCAGTTTGAAAGAAGCTATCCTCTGACATCGGAGAATTTCGATAGAATAGCCTATGACTATGGAACCAAATACAATAGTCACGATGTTTATGACGCGGAATGTCTTTTCGAATTTAAAACAATCATACCGACCCCAGAATCATCAAGACGCGCATCGCTTGATCTTCGGGTAATAGAAGTGCTGAATTATGAACAGGGCGAACGGGTATCGCTGAACGCACTTGCCGATCGTCTTGAGAGGCCAATAAGCGAGATATCCTCATCGATAAAGAGAATAATGGACGTTTTCAATCAAAGGCTTAAGGTTAAGCTTGCTGTTGAAAAAAATGTTCCAAGGCACATCAACAGTCCGAAAAAATTTACAGAAGAAGAGCTGCTCGATTTAGTTCATAAGATAACATTCGTAGAGTAGAATTTTCTTGCGAAATAAGCATCAGATTCCCATAACCAGGCCAGAAGACCTGGCAGGTAGAAAAATTCGTCTGTAGAATCGGATTAGACTAAATCAGCTTACAGCTTTCTTAATCACTTTCGCGATATCTAAAGGAGTCACACCGCTCAGCATGGCGTGATGTTCCGTAATCGTATCTTCGATTAGGTCGGCTATTCCGCTTTCAGCGCTTTCGATTTCTACACCAATCAGGTTCCGCTCGATCTCTTTTATTACTTCCTGAGGATGAAGAGAGAAATCTCCGCTTATTTCAATTTTCTCTATGAAATCCCGGTGTTCGACTTTGACGCGTATGAGCTTACCATTATGGAGCCGTTCTTCTGCCTTGCCTTTCATTTCCATTTCACCTTTAGGAAATGCGTGGCGCACGACATGCACGGGTCAAAGGCCCTAATCAGGGTCTCGACTTCCCTTTGTATCTGCTCCTTGGTTTTGTCTTCAGTAATCCTTTTCTGCACCATGCTTCCGATCGCCTTCTCCATAAGTACCTGGTTCTGGGCTGTCGGGATGACAAGATTGGCATAGGAAAGGTTACCGGTTTTGTCCAGGTTCGCATGGTAGAAAAGAGTGCCTCTTGGGGCTTCTATCACTCCAACTCCTTCGGATTCCCGCGGCTCGATTTTCTGGACAGGCTCCTGTTTGAAATCAGACCTTTCGAGCAATTCTATTGAGGAATCTATGCAATGGACTATTTCAATAGCCTGGGCGAGGTTATTATGGTAGATGTTGAACGAAGGGAAAAGATTGTCCTCTGTCAGGGTCTTCCGGGTATCTCGGTGCAGCCTAGTGCAATTAATGTTCATCCTTGCGAGCGCCCCAACCATATACGGCGTTCCCTGGAAGCTGAATCCTGTTGACTGGGAATAGGGAACAACAGTCTCCTTGAAAAATCTTTCAAAACCGTGTTCAGGAATGCAGAAACCTTTCGAGTGTGTGCAGATCCCGCTCCCAAGGTAGCTGTAGCTGTCATTGACTGAAGCAATGAAATCAATGTCAGGAAGCTCGAACACAAAATCCTTTTCAGCGAAAAGATGGACGAATTCAATTGCGCTTTCCCTAATCGCCTTGAGCTCTTTAACCAGCATCTCGCATTTTTCCTTTTGGGGAACATGAAGAAACTGGCCAACTGCTGGAAATGGGGGGTGCACAGCCCTTCCGGCAACCTCGGTTGATAGAAGGTTGCCGGCCTGCTTTATTTCAAGGGCCTTGTGGATAAGATCATGCTCGTAGCCAGAGTCTGCGAATTGAAGGATAGAGTCCTTTCCGAAAAGGTCCGGAAGGACGAAGAGGAAAAGGTGCATTGCATGATCGCGAATGTTTACCCCGTTGAGAGTGAGGTCGCGAAGCACCGTGGTCTGATCCGTTGGCTGGATTCCAAGGGCGTTTTCAATGCATTTTATCGAGCCCATGAGGTGGGCTGCAGAGCATGTCCCGCAAATCCTGGAAACGATCTGGGGGACGGCAGCGTAACTCTTTCCGCGGATCCCCATTTCGAAAAAGCGCCTGTTCTCGAAAATGCGCAGCTTGACGTCGATTACCTCGCCTTTCCTGACTTTAAGATCAAGAGCAGCGTGGCCCTCGATTTTGCTCATGCTGTCAATATTTATATCAAAATCTTCTGCGTGCATATCATTTCACTCCGAATTCGCTCATGTAGCGGTCAATTAGGCCAAGGAACTGGTTTGGTACCATAGGGCAGCCAGGCAGCGAGTCGTCAACCTTCACAACCGATCTTAGAGGGACTATCTTGTCCCGCAACTGGTGGGCCGCAAGAAACGGTTTTATCTTTTCTAGCATTTCAGGTGAGAACGAATTCCTCTGGCCAGCAGGCATCCCAGTGCAGGCGCAGGCTCCGACAGCAACAAGCTTTTTTGAGATTTTCCTTAATTTAAGGAGATTTTCCTCTTCTCTTTTTGTGGAAATCGCACCTTCCACAAACGCAACGTCAAATGGCCCCATCTCGTTTTGCGATTTAAGGATCTTACAATGCCGAAATTCGATAAGTTCCTTCCACTCAAAGTAATGCTGGTTAAGAAGCTCTACAAAAAGGATGGTATTGTCCTCAGAACAGGTAAATGTGAACCATCCTATAACAAGCTTTTTCTTGGGCATGGGGCAATTTCCCATATCAGGTTAAAATAGATTTCCCCAAAATGAACTTCTTTAGACTTCTGCTGCCCCCCAAATCCAATAAGTATAAAAAACGCTCTGTAAAAATATTTGTGTGAAGAGGAGAGAAAATGACTGTTCAAAAACAATCTTTTATTGAAAAAGCAAAAAACATGCTTAAAGAAAATAAAGGAGCGATATCGAGAATTGGTTTAACCGCCGGCGGGATTGCATCTTTTGCGTTTATCATAACCGCCCCGATAATGATAGTAAAAGACCGCACCTGCACGCTGAATGGGAAGGTGGAGGCCTGCAGTTTTGACATGAAATGGGCTAAATCCCGCCTCTCTTGCGTTTTACAGGATGGGAAAACCGTGATCACACGCCCGCTATGTACGCGCGGTGGTTCGGATTGCGTCCCGGGCTACCATAGTAGCGGTTCGCCATTACAGGGAAATATAAAATTTGAAATAACTCCTTCAAAAGGAAGGTGGAAAGTACTTCTAGAAGAAAACGGTTTACGTTCAGAAACAGAAGTGCCTGCCTGCAAATAGATTGGCGTAATACATCCTGTTATATTTATTTTTATGAAATTCTTTACTGATGAAGATACTTGTATTCGGGAATTCTTTGGTTAAGGAGGATTCTTTGCCCCTCCAGATTCTTCCTCAGCTAAAAAAGGTTTTCCCTGAAATCGAATTCAGGGAATTCGACACTGCTGAGGATCTTGAGAAAGAAACCGGAGAGTTGACCATCCTTGATACAGTGAAGGGAATCAGGAAAGTCAAGATTTTCACAGAGATCGATTCGTTCACAGATAGCCCGCTGTACTCCCTGCATGACTTTGACCTTTTGTTCAGCCTGAAGCTTCTGAAAAAAATGAAGCTTGTAAAAAAAGTTACAATAATCGGAGTCCCTTCAGACAAAGATAGGGAGAAAACAATAGAAGATGTCTCAAACGCTATAAAGAAACTAATTCTCAGCAATCAATGACTGAAACCGGAACATACATCTCGTCTTCGCTAAGGCCGCCATGGTGGGCTCTTTTGTGATTAGGGTTCAGGTGGATGAGCTCCTCAACAGCGAAGTTTCCCTTCATAATCAGGGTATAGTTGCCAACAGAATAGAAAAGCTCCTTGTTAGGCTCAAACAATCCGAAGTATCCTTTTTTTATCAGGTCTTCACTCCGATGAAGCGAGCCATACTTGGCAAGCTTGTTCTTAACATATTCTTCGAACCGGGCAGCTTCTGAAGGTTTCACATTGAAGTAGACCACCCTGGAATCTCCAAGCGGGGGTATCTCCAGCATATCAAGAAGCTCAGGGTGATCATTGATCCTGATCAGTTCGGACTCGCCCGTGTCAATCTGGCCATGGTCTGCAGTGATGATCATCGTGGTGTTGCTCCCGGATATCGCATCCGAAAGGGATTTTAATGCATTGTCGACTTTAGAAAACACATCACGCCCCTCTTTACTCCGCGTACCGTAAGTATGGAACGTATCGTCGAACTCATACCAATAAACCGCCACACATTTTTTCTCTTTATCTTTTAGGATGATTTTTTTCACCTTATCAACAACATCCGGAAGGGTGTCACATGCTACAATGTAAGGATTGCCAATTGAAAAGAGATTGTACCATCTCCTGAAAAAAAATGATGGCCCGACAACATGCATCTGCGCTGTCCTGATTCTTAGAATAGATCCGCTGCTCGTTGCTTTCCAAACCATTCTCAGCCGCGTCAGAAACCAGTTCAATTGAGGAAAGAAATTCAGTATGTTGGTAAGGAATTTGTTGCGGGGTAAAAACCATCCAGTGACTGCGTGCTGCTGAGGTGGACGGACAGAAAGCAAGCTGGTCATGCAGGCAGAGGTGTCAGAGGGAAAAACAGAAGTTACCTTTGCAGCGAGGTTCTTGTACAGGAAGCTTTCTTTTCCGAATCTCCTGAGGGAGTTGTATCCAAGACCGTCAAGAATCACAAAGACGATGTTTTTTCCCTTCAATCTTTTCGAATCAAGTGCTTTCAAAGACTTATAAGAAGAAGGACTGCCCAAGGCTGTCGAGACTGAACTCATGAGATTGACTATGCTACCATCTTCATAATTTGGCAGGGGCATATAACTAAATTTACGAATTGAGAATATTTAATACCTTTTGTTTTGGCTAAAGGAAGGTTATTAAACCTGGTAAAGTATAATTATGAATGTGGCGAAACCAGATTACGAAAAGGGCAGTATAGTGAATTTAATGAGTTCCATAGCTGCTGCTTTAGGCGGAAAATCACGTTATGAGCACCTTGCCATTCTGAGTCCTGAGGAACTTTCCGAATCAAGAAATATCATCCTTTTCGTCATTGACGGGATGGGCTTCAAATATCTTACCAGAAATGGGAGGGGCAGTGTTTTTCGCAAAAATTTAAGGGGAAAGATAACTTCAGTATTCCCAACCAACACCGCTGTTTGCGGGACCACATTCCTAACCGGAGCAGCGCCCCAGCAACATGCAGTTAGCGGATGGTTTGTCCTAGATGGCAAGTTCGCGGATTTATCAGCTGCGATCAAAACGAATTCAAAGAATGCTAGCCCGATTTCTGATGGGCTATTAGCACGATCCTACCTGCTGTTCCAGAAGGAGACTGCAGCAAAGGCCTACGTAAAGCTTGCTGTCGGAAAGGGCAAGTTAATGAGCTATGAAACATTCGATGAACTGTGCAAAAGAATAACTGAAATCATCGGGTCTGGCGATGACCGAAAATTCGTATTCGCGCACTGGCCAGGGTTCGACAACCTGTCCCATATTCACGGACCGAAAAGCAGGCGAGTTCAATCCCATTTCAAAGAGCTTGATAAAAAACTCGGTGCGTTCCTGAAATCGATTGAAGGGAGCAACACCACCTTAATCGTAACTGCAGACCACGGGCAGGTGGAAACAAACGCGCAAAGAATCGAGCCTGGAAAACATCCAGAGCTTATGGGCACCTTAGTAATTCCTCCGTTTGGGGATCCGCGCGTCGCCTTTTGCAAGGTAAAACCCTCAAAGAAGAAAGAGTTCGAGAGATATGTTACTAGCAAGCTTGGAAAATATTGCACTTTGCATAAATGCAAGGATCTTGTTGAACAAGGGTATTTTGGACAATTCAAGCCAAGCAGCATTCTGCCGGAAAGGATAGGGAATTACGCATTAATCACTAAAGGCAAGTACACAGTATGGGCAGAAACCAATAAGACCGGGAAACCCAATAAAGGGGAGCATGGCGGGACAAGTTCTGATGAGATGTTCGTTCCGCTTTGCGTGATAAAAAAATAGGGTTAGGATGGAAGACTCGGCAACCATTTCTGGAAAAATCTATCCAATAGACTGGGTGCGATCTCACAATAAGCACGCGTCAGCAAGGCTCAGGTGTAACCGAATAACAATAAGCATCCCTTCGCGCTGGCCGAATAAGGAAGTGGAAAGGGTTGGGAAAAAACTTCTTGATCGTGCAATAACCAATATTGCGAAAGGAAGGTGGGGAACCAGGGACATAAGAAAAGTTGAGTTTACACCTGGCCAGGAATTCGAAATACTTGGGAAGAAATTCAGGATCACTGATGCTTCCAACCATAAAAAAATCGTCAGGGGGATATCGAAAAGGGTTCTGCCTTCGCTCGAACACAGGATTCGTGGGTTGAATGAGCTTCATTTCCGCTCTCAAGTAAAGAAAGTATCGATTCGCGATAATACCGCAAGATGGGGGAGCTTTTCTCCGAAGGGGAATGTAAGCCTGAACTTCAAGCTCCTTTTCGCTCCGCAAGAGATTCTGGACTATGTGATTGTGCACGAGCTTGCGCACAGCAAGTACAAAAGCCATGGCCCGAGGTTCTGGGGCGTAGTCGAAGAGATAATGCCGGACCATAAAGTGAAAAGGAAATGGCTGAGGGAGAACGGGCATAGTTTAGGACAGAGCAACTCCAAGCTCACCGACACAATTCGATCGGATTGAAAATGTTGAATTGTCACTCATTGGCACCTCGCAGGTCATGCTCTTGCCGGTTATGTTCAGGTCGCTTTCTGCTATTGTAACAGCAACCCTGCAACCTTCTTTGCCTTTTCCAAGTATTGATACGTTGATATCTCCGTTATCACCATTCCAGGTTCCAGAAACAGGCGTGCAGTTTCTGAATGCATCACGAAGACAATCATTGTAGCAATTCTCCTTCGCCTGCTCACCGATACATCCATACAAAATTAGAGACACGAACGCCAAGATAAGAAGGAATATCCTCATTCAGTCCACCCTTCGTTACCAGGGTCGGCACCAGAAAACGAGATGTAGACGGCAGTCAAAAGGATTGCAAATAGGGCAGCAAATGAGAAGCACGAGAGTTCCCCCTCAGGCTTTTCTTCTGGTAGTTTGTATTGAAATATTTTTTTGTCCCCATGAAACAATTCCACTGATGTAGCATCAGGGTGATAGGGCAAGCGCCAATAGTCTTCAACTGACTGGAGCTGAACCACATCTGAAGCTGTGGAGTTCGGACCGCGGAAACGATAAGCCTCGAAACCCATCTGGAACGATTTGTTGAAAAGTACTTTCCCGTCGGCCGACAGGATTCTGAAGAAATAGTTATCTTCACCTGCGGATGGAAATGCGCTAACCTTTCCATCGGAAATATTGAAGGAGACCAACCCGACACTGTCATTGTTGTATACTATCAGATGAAACTCGTACACCTTGGCCGCATTTGACAAAGGTAAAAGCGCAAGCAGGCAAAAGAAAAAAACAATTCTGTTCATTTACACACCAAAAAATATTGTAATGAAATCAATGTTTGAAAAATAATAATGGTAGTAACAAGAAAAGAAAACCTGGCAAACAAATGTTTGATCTGTTTCCTGAATCCGAGGGTTTCTGACTTGATGGAGGTGATATGGGAGTTGAATTTTTGTTTTCTAGATCATTGGAGGTTGTAGCAGGAGTTGTATTTGTTGTGTTTTGCGAAATCAAGGGCTGGGTAACAGTTATCGCGCCAATATTTTTTTCAAACTGTCTTTCTTTTAAATTAACATCAGTAAAAGTCGCAACTATTTTTCCGATTCTTTTTGGAACGGAGGTTCCGCCAGTATCAAGTTCGACGTATCTTTTTGGAGTAAAGGTTATCGAATATTTCAACTCATTAAAAGGAGCTTCGTCTTTTGCCAGAATAGTTTGGGTTGTCTTACTCGGAGACACGTAAAAATCGCTTTCAGAAACTGTGATTGTAACACTTCCGGCATCGGTTTCGTAATTATTCGTAATGTTTACACTTATGCTGAAATTTTCATTGCGGTTGATTAAATTCGGAGGCGAACTTGTTGCGATTTCTAATTCCGGATAAAAACCGCAGATTCTGAAAGCACAGATCCCAGATTTTTTGTCAGAACATAAGGAACCACCTGTGCAATATGTTCGCTCAGACATGTTCGTCATAAATATTGTGTTCTCTCCCTCCAACAGAGGCGCTCCGGGATAAATAAGCACATAATCCTTATAATCATAATCCGAATCGACGTTTGCACGAACGTCGTTTATTTTTGCAAGGACTCCATACGGGCCACTACAGTCTTTAATAGAGTCAAAACCATCAGTTCGCTTAACTTCGATAAATAAATCATCGAATTTGGCTTCGATCTGTGGAAAATAGAGAGCAAAATCGTAAATATATACCGATTTATAACCTTCACTTGTATCTGGATTTCCGATAATTCGATTAGTGTCGCTTGCATAATCAAGGCATCCATCTTTTGCATGTTCTTCGTTAAGCGGATAAAAAACTGAAGACCCAGAAGAAACAATAAAAAGAAGAATACAGACTACCGATACTTTCCAGAATCTCATTACATCCCCAATTCTAGTTAAACTAGCAACAGTTTATATTATTTCTACTTCGTCTTTTGTCGTAATCCCTTTTCATTCACACAGTAAAAAACGGATTTTCTGTTTATATTCTACCGCCGATTCTACGAACGCGTTGCCGCGATCGACGCATCGATCACGGGCATGCTCGCTGCCGACGTCGGCAGCGACATCGGTAGGTTTATATAGTTCGAATGAGCAATTAATTTGGGGTGGAAGTAATGGCTGAGCCGAGAAAGCTGGCGCGGAGAGAATTTATTCAAGCGGCCAGTGTTGGTGCTTTCGGACTTATCACTCTTGCAAATAGTTCTATTAGGCGTTTTCTTAGCGGCAGAATACTTGGTGAAGCTCATGCGCAGGATAGCGTGAAGAACCTGAGGCCATTCTCTCTAAAAACGCTGAAAGAATTAGATACGGTTATGGATGGGAAGTATATTAGGAGATTTTCTGAAAATGGAGCAAATGGATCTTCACATGTTACAAGTGCTCTAACTAATGGTGACAAAGACATATACATAACTGTAGGGGCTTGTACTATGCCCGATACTGGCGAAAGAAAAATTGCAATAATTTTTCCTCAAGACCCGAAAAATCGTAATGGAGATAATCGTGAAGAAGTAATTGATCTTCAGCAACTATTGGACTTCTATAGAGAAGTATGCAAAGCAAACA
>Ga0315275_10001124_pt1 | contig 23167 bp, 16 predicted proteins | sample YL17G03_0_MG_FD_205557 | JGI IMG/M metagenome (GOLD analysis project Ga0315275, IMG submission 205557) | Sediment microbial communities from Yellowstone Lake, YNP, Wyoming, USA - YL17G03_0 | ecosystem: Environmental > Aquatic > Freshwater > Lake > Sediment | place: USA: Wyoming | collected...
ATTAGGATACAATGTCCCGGCGAACAGATCATGGCAGCGCGGGGAGTCCCATAGGCAAGGCAGGAATTTTTGCTGTGGGATTTCTCTGCATAGAGCGAGCTTGCGGGAGGAGCGCTGGCCGGCAGGTGATTTCCTCTGCCGGTGGGGTCAGTGTTCAGTCAGCTCGCATTGCGGAGATAATTTCGGCAGGATCCTTAGGAATAGCTCCGGAGAGGACCCTTGCTCCGGACTTCTCCACAAGGACATCATCTTCGATTCTCACACCGAAGCCCCTCAGGCCTTCGACAACCGTCGTATCGTTAGCAGGGACATAGATGCCTGGCTCGACGGTGATCACCATGCCTGCCCTCAGCGTATCCATCGGGCCGGCATCGTGGACATCGATTCCAAGATGATGCGAAACAGGATGTGTCCAGAATCTCCCGAAACCAGCCGCCGTAACAACCTCTTTCCCCCTCTTGTCGAGCTCTCCCCACGGAAGGCCGGCTTTGATGAGGGCAATCACTTCTTTCTGGGCCTGGAGCACGGTGGTATAGACTCTCATCTGTTCTTCGGAGAATTCTCCGGAGACCGGGATAGTACGGGTGATATCCGCCGAATACCCCGCGTATTCGGCACCAACATCCATGACGACAACCTCACCCTTCCGCATCTCGCGCGTGTTGTCATCGTAGTGAGGGATGAGCGAATTGGGTCCCGAACCCACGATGGCCGGAAATCCAGGGAACCTGGAACCACCCCGGGTCATTTCCAATTCAATGGCGGCCTGAAGCTCATATTCCCTGACACCAGGCCGGCATGTCTTCATCGCACGACGCAACCCCTCCCCTGTCATGCGGATCGCCGCGCCGATCAACTCAACCTCGGCCTGCGTTTTTATGCTCCTGAGACGGCTCACCAGACTCCCTGCCGGCTTCGTCTTCAAGCCCTGAATTCGCTTTTCCATCTCTTTCCTGCTGTCGCGCTCGAGAAACATCGACTTGTGGTTCAACCAGTCGTATACAAACCGCAGATCCGGCGCCGACACATAAAGTGTCTTGACGTTCACGGCAACGCTCTCTAGAGCGGCTTCGAACTGCCCTTTCGCTGCGACAATGCCGTCAGGGATCTCCGTAGTGGCCAGCTGATCGTCGGCCACAAAGAGCGCAACCCGTCCTGTCCTTTCCCCCACACGGAGGCCGGCGGGGGCAAGAATCAACGATACTTCCGGCGAGTTCATGCCGGTCAGATAGAGAAGATTGCTCTCCTGCCTGTACTGGTACGCGACATCTCCCGACCGCGTCTTTGTATCTGCGGAGCGAAACACAACGGCCCCCAGCGAGTCGACCTGCGCAAGCACCCCCTGCCTTCGGTTTGCATACTCCTGTTCGCCGATTTGTGCAAAGGCAAACGAGCCTGCGGTCACCACACACGCAAGGACAACAGCCGCACTGCGCCTTCGGATCATGAGCGTTACTCCTGAATGAGCGTCCTGGTCGATTTCACCGACTGTGTGCTCGGCATCGTCATGTTCTGCTCACCGGTGATGGCGATCGTCGTCTCGGTCTCCCGTGTGGAAACTTCCTCGAAGGGCAGCCCGCGATTGGGATCGAAGGACAGTGTCCCCGAGATATTCCCGGTTCCTTCCATAAAGAATTCCATCCCCCGCATCTTTCCCTTGCCGGTGTAGGTGAGCGTGCCTTTGTATGTGATCCTCAGACAGTCTCCTCCCCATTTGGTCTCCATGCCCGCAACCGTGTAGTCGAGATCGGATGTGGTCGTCCTGGACCCGTCCGGCGTCGACGTGGTATCCGACACGGTCCCGTGCCACGTCCCTCCGATCGCAACAGGCTTCTCGGGGAGTCTGTGCAGTGCAAACGATTCCCGCTGTGCCATGGCTCGCATCATACCCTGTAACTTCACGGTATCCACCATCTCTCTCGCTCCGATGGCTCCGAGCGGACTGCTCGTGATGCGCGTCCGTTTCCCGAGAAGAGCGGTAAGCGTCATCGTCGTGTCCATCATCGGAGATTTCAACGCAACCATCATTGAGTCGCTCGAAATCAAGCAGACCATGGAACCGTCCTCCCCCCGATTCTCGACCACCATTCTTGTCACGCCCGCCAGGGAGCTCGTCGACTTCATTTCCTGACCGCCCATTTCCCGTGTATCCGTGATCGCGGCGTTCTCCCGGAACCTGTATGTCTCACCCTTCTTGAAATCATACCGCAGCGTGTAGGTCTGTGCCTGCAGGCTCATGGAGGAGACGGCAAGACCGAGGAGGGGAACCAACAATGATCGGATGTTCATGGCAGCGTCCTTCTCTCTTAGTGTGTTGTCGGTTGTTTCGGCAGAAGGTGATACTGATCGGCTTCGTTGGCGATTTCCCAGGCCGCAAGGAATCCCAGCTGGGCGACCAGAGATACTTTCTGCATGTCGATGCGGTCAGGATTATCAGACACCCGATGGTAGTCTGCGTGCAGGCCGCTGAAGAAGTGCACGGCGGCCACACCCTTCTCGGTGAAGCTCACGTGATCGCTGCCACCGGAGTCGAGTTCGGAATCAATCAACACCATGCCCACGTCCCCGTTGACTCCGTGCACTATCCTCGCCAGGTCAGGGCTTTCTTTCGCACCGACGAGATAGAGGGAATCCCTTCCGTTCCGCCCCACCATGTCAAAATTCAGCATCGCCACGGTCTTTTCCAACGGGACAAGCGAGTTGCGGACGTAGTATTCGGAGCCGAAAAGGCCCTTTTCTTCGCCGGCAAATGCCAGAAACAGAACGGTACGGCGCGGACGGACAGGCATGGCTGACATTGCCCTGGCGATCCCGAGCAGAGCGGCGGTCCCGCTGGCATTATCGTCCGCCCCGTTGTAGATGAAATCGTCGCCCGCCTGGTGCTCCCGGCTGACCCCCACATGGTCATAGTGGGCGCCGATCACAACCACCTCACCCACGGGGTCGCTGCCTTCCAGTGAGCCGGCGACGTTGAACGCCTGCATCCGTGTGATGTCCGTTGTCGTCTGCACCCGAAGGAGAACGCCGGACATCTGGAACGACGCCGGCATCAATGTCCGGTCAATGCGTCCCTGAAGATCCCGGAGCGAATCCACGCTGCCGAAGAGCGACTCGATGACCGCGCGCCCCACATGGATCACCGGGACCTTCCTCGCTTCATCCGCCGCAAGCGTCACCGGAAGTGCATCCTTTGGAATGACAGAGGAAAGTGACGGCCACGGAAACCCGCGCGGCGTGAGGAGGGTGTGATTCAGTGGATCAGTCGCGACCAGCACAGCCACTGCGCCATGGGCAATCGCATTCCTGACCTTTTCCGGGACGGTTGAATATGGCGTACTGAGTTTGCCCCGGAAGACGGAACTTGAATCATCCTCTCCTGGTTCATGCCGGAGGACCAGGACAACCTTTCCCTTCACATCCAACCCCGCATAGTCATCATAGCGGTATTCCGGCGCCGTGATCCCGTAGCCGGCAAAAACAAGATCTCCCTCCACTTCACGGCTCGCGGTCATCTCAAAGGGGGTGAAGTCGGTCTTCACGGCAAACGGGCGGGGCCTCCCTTCTTTCGTGATCACGAGCTCATTGGGTTGCCCGAGGTTGACGATGTTCAGATGAACCGTCTGGAAATAGCTTCCGGCGAGCGGCGCGAGGCCGATGCGTCTGAACTCGGCGTTGATATATCGCGCTGCCGAATCGAGCTCGGGACTTGGAGTGTTCCGGCCCTTCATGGAGTCCGATGCGAGAGCGTACACGTGCGCTGACATCAGGTCCGGCGTGATCACTTCCCGAGCGGCCCGGGTATCACGAGAGATTTGCTGGGAGCAACCCGCAAACCACGCAAGCACAACGACCAGGGGAACGATCAATCCCCGGGCCCACGGGAATCCGCGCAGGCGCGATACACGGAGGCCGGAGTCCATCGTGGATGAGGTCAACGAATGGGAAGCGTCATGGTTCATTCAACCGTCCGTTCAGGCAGTGTTGAGAAAGACATCCGCGCTTTCCAACCTCCTGATTCGTGCGAATGGCTGGGATTTATAGTGTGCCCCGGCATCGTCCGGGGCACATCCGTAGAATCGTTGCAGAAGAAACAGGACCGTCCGGCGCTGTGTGTCGTCTTACTGTGTGCGCTTTCCTTCCAGTTCATCCGCCAGAGCAGCTGCGTCGTAGATCTTTCGCAGAGCTTCGATGATTGCAGCTGAATGGACCGATACCGCCCTGCTTGCTTCGTCGGTGTACACGAACCGGCCGGTAAGGCTCTCGATATTGCCATCGAAGACGATGCCCACGAACTCTCCGTTTCTGTTGACGACTGGTGAGCCCGAATTCCCGCCGATGATGTCACACGTTGAGACAAAGTTCAGCGGCGTTTCCATTGCAAGCGAGGCTTTGCGTTCCAGATACCGATCCGGGAGGTCGTACGGATCTTTGTAGTTGAAACTGTGTGCCCTGTCGAACAGCCCGTGGAATGTTGTCTGTGGTGGCGCCATTGTTCCGTTCATGGGATAGCCTTTGACCGTTCCATAGGACAACCTCAGGGTCCCTGTCGCGTCCGGCGGCATCGTCTTCCCGTACACGGTGAAGCGGGCGCTCCCGATCACCTGCGATGCCTTCGTAAGGGGGGCGCTGATGTTCCGTTCATTCCAGACGCGCATCTCTTCGGCAATCGGGTACAATCTCCGCGCGAACACGATCATGGGGTCATCCGATGCGGTGATCGCCGACTCTCCACCCTCGAAAAGTCGCCTACGGACCTCCGGATCAACCAGCGTCGTCGAGGCGGTGAGTTTTCGCGCGACATCCTCGGGCGTGTCCGTCCCCAGCGCCGCCGCACTATAGGGGTCCTGTGCCCCCAGATATTCACGCGACTCCTTCAGGCCATCGGCAAGCTGGATTTCTTCCATGTCAAGATAGATCGGTGCCGGTGAAAAGAGCCGCAGCCTCGTGGATGCTATGTGGGCATCCTGGAATCCCGTGAGCCGCTCATTGTCGGGTTTCTTCATTTCGACGGAGTACTCCACAAGGGTCTGTGCAAACCCGTAGAGCGTGCTCTTGATCGTCCGATACGTCGAGAGGAGGTGTGTCGCCCTCTGCCTCTCGACCACTGCAGCGACAGTGTCCCATGCCCAGCGGTACGTCCTGTTCCATTCGGGATTGGTCTCGATGCGGCCGCGCAGATCTTCTTCTTCCTTCTGTTTCGCGGCGATCAACCTCGGGTCGAGGAGTCCCTGGTATTCTCCCTTGCCAACCTTGTAACTGTTTTCGAGACCGAAGAGTGTATTGCCCGCGCGGCGTTTCTCCTCAGCTCCTGTTGCAGCATAGGCCTTGAAGAGGTCGATCTTACGTTTCGTGCTCTTTTGCCGTACCGGGTAGACGACGTCACGTTGAAAGAGGGTTTGTGCCAGCGTCTGCAGGCGATTCGTGGAACCCGGATGTCCGGAGACAAAAACCAGCTCTGCATCCTCCGCCCCCGCAGAATTCCATTTCAGATAGTTGGCAGTCGCTGCGGGTTTGCCGTCTTCGTAGACCCGGAAAAATGTGACATCGATGTCGTGCCGGGGGAACGTGAAGTTGTCGGGGTCGCCCCCGTAGAAGGCGATTTTCGCTTCGGGGCACATCACCAGTCGAACGTCGGTGTACTTCTTGTAGCGGTAGAGCCAGTCCTGGCTTCCCTGGTAGAGGCTGACGACGTCCGACCGCAGATTCGTTTTTTCCCTGCTCTCCTTCGTGATCTCGGCGATGGCCTTCTTGCGCGCATCCAGAGCTTCCATGCCCGTCATCCCCGGCTTCACGGCGCCGAGCACCCTCGGCGTGACGTCTTCGAACGACATCAGGACATTCAACTCGAGGTCGGGGCATTTGAGCTCCTCGGCGGGAGTCCTCGCATAGAATCCGTGCGCGACATAGTCCTTCTCGCGCGTCGAGAGTTTTTGAATCTGCCCGCGTCCGACGTGGTGATTCGTGATGACGAGCCCATTGGCGCTGACAAACGATCCGGACCCACCGCCAAACCGCACACTGGAGAGACGAAGATGGTCAAGCCACGCCTCTGTAGCTTCGAACCCATAGCGTTCCTTCAGAATGGCGCGCGGAGGATTATCAAAGGTCCACATGCCTTCTTCGGCATGTCCCAGAAGAACGGAGAAAAGGATGAACAACAGCGTCGATGCCACACGCATCGGCCCGCCTTCGTATGTCTTCATAGAGAAATCCTCTCGTGATACCCTGAGCAACCGACCATCTTCACCAGCACGCAATCCGCGCCATGGTTGTTCCCGGACAGTGCAGACATGATTGTCCGCGAACGGTGGCTACCGCTCCGAAATTTCCTTCAGCACATGGAAGATTGCAGCCAGGAACATGCAAAAGGAAGGGCCTGCGACGGATGGTAAGAACAACGACACAGACGCCGGTTGGGGGCCGGCGTATGAAAGATAGGAAGAAACAGAATGGCTAGCAAGCGCAATGAACGCCGGGAGCATCCCGGGCATGCGCACCGCCCGCCTCGGACAGGTCTGCCGTGATTGACCGGTCTCTCTCTTCCGGGCCACGACGTACACGCGAAGCCGGCTCAGAGAAACTTCATCTCTACGGCCTTTCGTTCCAGATCCTCACGGAACTCCGGCGCGGCAATCCCGATCAGTGCCCTGGCACGCTGGCGAATGGTTTTCCCGTACAGGTCCGCCACGCCGTGGTCGGTCACGACATACCGAACATGGTTCCTTGTGGTGACCACACCCGAACCGGTTCTCAGCATGGGCACGATTCTGCTGATCGTCTCACCCTTGACCTGCGCGGTGGAAGGCATCGCGATGATGGGAATACCTCCCTTGCTCCGGGAAGCACCATAGATGAAGTCCACCTGCCCTCCCACCCCGCTATAGAAGCGCGGGCCGATGCTGTCCGCGCAGACCTGTCCTGTCAGGTCCACCTCGATCGCCGAATTGATCGCCACCATCCGTTCATTCTGCGCGATGATGAAAGGATCGTTGATATATTCTGTCGGGTGCATTTCGACGATGGGGTTGTCGTGGACGAACTGGTAGAGACGTTTTGTCCCCAGCAAGAATCCGGCAATGATTTTTCCGGGGTGGAGGGATTTCCTCTCGCCGTCGACGACACCCTGCTCCACGAGGCCGATGAGGCCGTCAGAGAACAACTCGCTGTGCACTCCAAGGTGCTTGTGGGACGTCAGCTCGTGGAGCACTGCATCCGGGATCGCGCCGATTCCCATCTGCAGCGTTGCCCCGTCGGGAATGAGCGTGGCGATGTGCCTCGCAATCTGACGGGCAAGATCCGTGAGCTCACCCATCGGCGTCTCGGGCAGGTCATAGTCCACCGGGACGATATAGTCGAGCTTGGAAACATGGATGAAGGCATCGCCGAGTGTCCGCGGCATTTTTGGATTCACTTCTGCAATGACGACTGCTGCCGACTGTGCGGCGGTCTTCGTCACCCCCACCTCAACGCCCAATGAGCAGAAACCGTGCTCGTCGGGAGGACTCACGTGGATGAGTGCCGCATCGAGAGGGAGGTGTCTATTCTTGAAGAGGCCGGGGACTTCGGACAGAAAACAGGGGGTAAAATCCGCCCGCCCTTCCTGCACTGCCGACCGGACATTGTCACTGATAAAGAGTGTGTTCACGCGCAGGTGCCCGTTCAGCGAGGGGGCGACGTAGTCTGCCGTCCCGATCGTGAGCACCTGGGCGATTTCGACATCCTGCAGTTCGTGTGCGCGCCCCACGAGGGCTGCGAGGACCCGTTGCGGGACGGAGGCGTTGCCGGTGAGGAAGATCCGTTGTCCTGAACGGATGACCCGGACGGCCTCCTCGGGCGTTACGGTTTTCTTGCGGAAGATTTCCATGACGCTCATAGCCTGGCCTCCTGCACGCCGAGCGCTGCCGCAAGCGCGGGATGGGTGACGTGGCCATCGTGGAGCATCACGCCCTCCCGCAGCGCGGCAGATCGGGAAAGGGCGGCGGAGATGCCGGCACTGGCGATCTCCCACATGAACGGCCACGCGGCATTGTTGAAGGCATGCGTTGCTGTCCTGGCGACAACCGACGTCATGTTCGGAACACAGTAATGGATGACGTGCTCTTCAATGAATGTCGGGTCCCGGTGTGTGGTCGGGCGGCTCGTTTCGACGCACCCACCCTGATCAATGGAGATGTCGAGAATCACCGACCGCTGCCTCATGGTCTTCACCATGTCGCGGGTGACGACAATGGGTGCGCGTTCGCCCGGTTGCAGGACGGCGCCGACGAGGACGTCGGCAAATCGTGCCACCTTCCGAATATTGAACGCATGCGAAACCATCGTGACGAGTCGGCCGCCATGGGAGGTGAGCTGATCGACCTGGCGGAGGCGAGGCAGATCCTGGTCCAGAACGTACACGCTGGCGCCGACCGCGAGGAAACCGAGCGCGGCAGCCATACCGAAGGTTCCCGCGCCGATGATCACCACCTCGGCCGGCGGCACGCCCGGCACCCCACCCAGAAGGATCCCTTTGCCACCCTGGTTGTTCTGAAGCAGGTTCGCCGCGATCTGTGGAGTCATCCGTCCCGCAGCCTGGCTGAGCGTCACGAGCACTGGCCGCATCCCGTCAGGCTCGCCGATCAGCTCGTAGGCAATCGCGGTGATCCTCTTCCGCAGCATCTTCTCGATGTGTTCGCGCGGCGACACCGCCAGATGCAGGAATCCGAGAATAGTCGAGCCGTCTTTCAACAGGTCGATCTCAGCCGTCGTGGGGGCCTCGACTTTCAGGATGAGATCAGCGCGGCCGTAGACTTCCTCCTGCGAATAGACGGTGCGCGCACCTGCGTGCTGGAAATCCAGATCCGAAAAGCCGGCCCCACGACCCGCGTCCTGCTCCACCGAGCAGGAATGCCCTGCAGCAGTCAGCAGTTCGACGCCAGCCGGCGTCAAACCCACGCGGTGTTCATCACTCCGGCATTCGCGCGGAACACCAATATTCATATGGCCTCCTTCAAGCGTATCATCGTTGCACGGGAAAGAACACGGGCGAGGAATCACAATCGGTGAAGGGAAGATACGGAAAGTTTCATGAAGAGACAAAAGCCGGTAGGGAACCTCGCGGCTCCCCACCCCGGCAACGGGAGACTATGCCGGGGCCGCGCACCGGCCTCGCTTTCAGCATTGCGGGTTCCCCCTTTTTTTGATACTTTGGGGGACCACCATTCCATGGAGACGATCATGAAAATCCTTGTCTCAGACGGCATATCAGATGAAGGGGCGAAAATACTTCGCGATGACGGACACGACGTTCACATCACCAAATACGCTCCAGATGAGCTTCTCGCCAACATCGGATCGTACGACTGCATTCTCGTCCGCTCCGCCACCAAAGTCACCAAAGATGTGATCGATGCGGGCAAGAACCTGAAAGTCATCGGCCGGGGCGGCGTAGGGCTCGACAATATCGACGTCAAGCACGCCGAGGGCAGAGGGATCACCGTCCTGAACACTCCCGCGGCATCGGCGATCTCTGTCGCCGAGCTCGCGATCGCTCATATGTTCGCGCTCTCGCGGTTTCTCCACGTCAGCACCATGGAGATGCGGGCAGGGAAATGGCCGAAGAAAGAGTATTCCAAGGGGATCGAACTGTACAAGAAGACCCTCGGCATCATCGGCCTTGGGAATATTGGAAAAGAGGTGGCCCGCCGCGGACTCGGGCTCGGCATGAATGTCCTCGCGTATGACCCGCCCTTCACCCCGATGGATTTCTTTGTCGAGATCACCACAAAGGAAAAGCTCATCGCCAAAGCCGATTTCATCACCCTCCATATCCCCTTTGACAAAGCCGCGGGACCGACCATCGGCAGGAAAGAGATCGAGATGATGAAACCCGGTTGCATCATCATCAACTGCGCCCGAGGCGGGGTCGTCGACGAGAAGGCGTTACTGGAAGGATTGCAGAGCGGGAAGATCGGCGGCGCAGGCCTCGACGTGTTTGTGGACGAACCGCCGACGGACGCACAAAAGGGCCTCATCAACCATCCACGGGTCAGCGTCTCACCGCACATCGGAGGGTCAACGGAGGAAGCCCAGGACCGTGTCGGCACGGAGATCGCCCTCAAGGTTGTCAAGGCACTCAGCCCCGAGAAGCGGCTTGCCCCGGACTAGCGACCCGGCGTATCTTCAAGCATACATCGTCGCACAAAAGAACTCTCCACGTCTGACCTGTGCATGAACAGGGCCGGCGTGGAGATTGTATTGTTGTCGTGGCACTGCGCGAGGTCCGCAAGAGCACAGTACATCCTCCGAGGTACTCCACAGGAAAACAGCTTGCCGATACTGCAGCTGCAGGACTAATCGTAGAGAAGATACTTTGCGCGCAGCCGTTTGAAGTCATCAAGTCCGGCCGACCAGCGCGCAATGGCCTCGTCGGGCGGTTTACCTGCCTCGAGTGTCTTCCTGACATCGGATGTTCCGCAGAGACGGTCGAACCACAACTCCCGCCACTCGAATTTCTCCGGCTGTAAAGCCCGAATCGCCCACACAAGATAGATTCCCACCTTCACGGGCTCGAACAGTTGGCGGTCCACGACGTGCAACGAGATCCCGTTGCAGCCCTGTCCGGAAAACTTAGGCGCACTCGCGCCGGCCGGTCGTTTCGTCGGGGTGAACTGGACGGTTTCAAACTTCACTCCTTTCAGCTGTGCACGCGCGAGGGTCTCCAAAACCTGCGCAGACTTCAGCCACGGCGCACCGATGTATTCAAAGGGATGATCCGAACCACGCCCTTCCGAAACATTGACCCCCTCGAAGAGGCACGTTCCGGGATAGATGGTTGCCGTGGCCAGCGAGATCATGTTGGGGGACGGCTTGATCCATCGTAACCCCGTCTGATCGTACCACATGGCCCGCCGCCAGTTCTCCATCCGGACAACGTACAGCCTTGCCCTCACGCCGCCGGCAAGCCATCCCTGGCCGTTGTACATCAGAGCGAGCTCACCGATCGTCATGCCGTGACGAATGGGGACTCTCGCGAAGCCGACGAACGACTTCATTGAATCCTCCGTCACCGGGCCCTCCACCTGCATCCCGCCGATGGGGTTGGGCCGATCCAGGACGATCAGGGGTATTCCTTTTTCGGCAGCCGCTTCAAGGACGTACCCGAGCGTCGAGATGTAGGTATAGAATCTGGCCCCGACATCCTGGATGTCAAAGACAAGGACATCAACCTCTGCCAGCATTTCGGGAGTCGGTTTGTAGGTCTTGCCGTAGAGGGAATAGATCGGAACCTTCGTGACCGGATCGAGGGTGTCGGCGACATCACCGGTGGTATCTCCGCGAATCCCGTGTTCCGGGCCAAAGAGAGCAGTCAGCTTCACGTCGCTGCGCCCGGCCAGAGCATCGGCAAGGTGTTGCCCGTCGGAGAGGACCGATGTATGGTTGACGACGAGGCCGACGCGCTTCCCCCTGATGAGGTCAAACTGCTTCGTGAGAAGAAGATCCGCCCCGACAAGAACCGCCGGGGTCTCCTGCGCGTCCAGGGTTGTTCCCAGAAGCATGAGAAGGAAGAAGAGCTTCGTCTTCATACGGTCGCCTGGATATCGTTAGGGAATGTGCGATTCATGGTACTCCGCAGGGCGGAGAAAGTCAACTCTTTCCCATTCCCGGGAGCGCCAAGAGGGGGAGTTGGATTTCAGCAGAAGCTTCTGTACCTTCTGTCCACGAGAAGACCGCAGGGAGCCGAGGGAGAAGGGAAACGATGGTAGCCAGCTGTTTGATTGTCGGTGCCGGAATGTCAGGTCTGGCCGCAGGACACAAACTCGCGGCGGCAGGCATGCCGGTCACAATACTTGAGAAAAGCCGTGGAGTAGGCGGCCGCATGTCGGCACGACGCTGGGAGAAGGGCGTTTTCGATCACGGTGCGCAGTTCATCACCGTCCGCTCTCCCGAGTTTCAGCAGTTTGTCGAGGAATGGAAATCTCTCGGAATCGTTCGGGAATGGTCCCGTTCCTTCCCTTCAGCTGGAGCCGACGCGCCTGTGGAATCATTGCCGCGGTTGATCGGTATACCGGGCATGACCGCCGTGGCAAAGCACCTCGCGCGCGATCTTGATGTCCGGCTCAATACGCGAATCGTCGGCGTTGACCTGCGCGGAAATGGATGGGTTGTTCACTCTGATGAGGAAGAAGAGTTCTCGGCCGCCGCCCTCCTGCTTACCGCCCCCCTTCCTCAATCGCTCATGATCCTGGACACGGGTACCGTCCGCCTGCCTCACGAACTTCACATCGAGCTACACGCGATCAACTATCATCCATGCCTTGCCGTTCTCGCCAGGCTCGACGGCCCCAGTGCCATCCCCGAACCGGGCGGACTCCATCTGGGACCGGAGCCCGTGCGCTGGGTCGCAGATAACAGGATGAAGGGCATCTCTCCCGCCGATACAACCGTCACGATTCATGCCGGCCCAATCTTCAGCGAGAAACACTACAGCTCCTCATCCGAGCTTGTCGCCAGCATTCTCACCGATGCAGTTCAGCAACACCTTGGATCGATGGTCCTCGAAACTGAAGTCCACCGCTGGAGATACAGTGAGCCCACACACATCTACGCTCAGCCAGCACTCCTTGCCATTGTCACTCCTCCGCTCGCCTTCGCCGGCGATGCCTTTGCCGGTGCGCGCATTGAGGGAGCTGCACTTTCAGGAATAGCCGCAGCAGACATTCTCCTCCGCCTCGGATAGCGACGTCCGGCCTGGTCACTCGACCCTCTCCATCATCCCACTCACCGACCTCCAATGTGCAATCATGGTACACCGCCCGAAATTGCATTTCCTCAAATCTGATCGAATTTGAGGCCTTTCTGTTTTCTGCCCGTGAGATTTTCTTCAAAAAGTGACAGAGAACACTACACCGACGTGTAAAAAACTCCTATATTTGCTCGACACTATCTACACTTACCGCTGTCGCTTTGAGGAACAGATTCGCACTTCCTGGTGCTAGGAAAGAAATCCATATCGCCGGTACCCTCCGTCGAGGATAGGTGCCGCTTTCCATTCCTGCTGATCATCGGGGTCCTCGTCCTCTGTGGCGGGGCCTTCGTAACCGCCGGCACGCCGCAGTTTCAGGGGAACATCATGTGGGACGTGACCGGAACCCCGAGGATGCTTTCAGGAATTTCGACACAGGCTGTTCAGGGTGACCCTGAGACTATTGCGCGCACCTTCTTGCATCAACATCGCATTCTTCTCAGAATCTCCGATGGCGCCGGCGATCTCCGCCTCGATGCCCAGTTGAGAACCCCTGCAGGAACGCAGGTACGATTCACTCAGATGCATGAGACGATCCCCGTCTTCCGCGGAGAGGTCACGGTGACCACGACCGACCAGGGCACAGTCACCATGGTCGTGAACAACCACCGCAACGATATCTCCGTTGCCACGACGATGCCTTCGTTCAATCCAGGACAGGCAATACACCACGCGCGGCAGCATCTGGGGGCGCGCGGTCGCACGTTAGGGACGCCGGATGAGGCCACGTTGATGGTGTATCAGGATGAGAAGGCCGAGGCACATCTGGCATACCGGGTCACTGTTGTCTGCGAAGCACCGTACGGAGACTGGGAGGTCTTTGTCGATGCATTGGGAGGCGATGTTTTGAGCGTCACCGATCGTTTCGCGATGCGGTCTGGCGCCGGCGTCATTGACGGAACAGGATATGTGTACATCTCCGATCCGCTCAGTGCCGCCCGACAATCGTACGGTGCACCGGGATTCGCCGACGCCGGCGATGCCGATTCGGATTCGCTCAATGCCTATCGTTCACTGGTCCCGTTGAAGTCGCTCGTCTTCGAGGACGGCGTCTTCAAGTTGGCGGGACCCTCCTGCACCATCACCGATATCGAGTCACCGGCCGATCCGTCCTTCTTCTCGGCACCGACGCCCGACGGGTTCCGGTTCACACGCAGCGACCCCCGCTTCGAGGCGGTGATGTGTTACTACCATGCATCGCTTGCCTACCAGCGTCTTCTTGATCTGGGATTCACCATTCCGCATCTCACCTCCATACGCCTGGATCCTCACGGGTTCATGGGGAAGGATAATTCTCACTACAGTCCGACGGGACACTGGGCCTCGTTTGGCACCGGAGGGGTGGATGACGCAGAGGATGCCGACGTGATATGGCACGAGTATGGCCATGCCATCATCTACAGCCTCGTACCCATGTGGGGAGGCGGCGAAACGGGAGCACTCGGCGAAGGGTTCTGTGACTACTGGGCCGGTTCGTACTCCCGTTCCCTCGGGCAGTGGCCGTCGGGAGACGCAGCGTACAACTGGATCTACAATTGGGATGGGCACAACGAATTCTGGGGCGGGCGTGTCCTCGACGACCCCGGGACGTACCCGTTCGGCAAGCGCTCCATCCACGCCGCCGGCCAGATCTGGTCCTCCGCGCTCATGTCCATCCAGAGCGAGATCGGCCGGGACATCACGGATCGTCTCGTCTTGAGCAGCATTTTCGCGCTTGGTTCTTCTCCGACAGCGACGGACAACGCACTGGCAATCCTGCAGGCTGACCGCGATCTGTATGGCGGGGCTCACCTTCCGACGCTTCGTTACTGGCTCGGGACAGTCAAGAAATTCCTTCCTGCCGATTCACTGGCCCCCATCCTGTTTGTGTTCGATGACAGCCTCAGTGCTTCCGGCTCCGACGCAAAGGGCGTCAACATCGTGGAGGGGACCAGCGGAACTGCCGCCTCCATCCCGCTGTTCCTCGCTGCCGGCCTCCCGGCAGGCATGACCCCCGTCAGTTCATCGTTCAGCACAATGGATACGAGCGGACTCGATCAGTTTCGCGCAATTGTGCTTATCGGCGGCCTGGCTGTCCGTCCGTTTGATGATCCTGTGAAACGCCAGGCTCTTCTGGGATATGCTCGCAACGGAGGAAGAGTGCTTGTCGAAGGAGGTGAGGTGGGCTACCGTTACCGGAGGCAAGCCGCTGGTGAGGTCGACCGTGAGTTCCGGGAAAGGATTCTGCATGTGACGGATTTCATCGGCGACGCGCAGGGAGCAAACCTGTTGCTCGGACAGCCTTCCACTGTTCTCTCCAACGCCCCGAATATCATTGACGGACAGATCGAATTCCGCCCGCAGTCAACCTTCGCAGACCGGGATGCAATGGCGACCGACGCCGTCGATGGAGCTTCGTTCGCGGCGGGGCGCTGGACGGACACGCCGGGAAGCCCCGGCGTCATCGTCGGAACGCAAAGGACGGGAGACATAGGGACGATCTTTTTCCCCTTCTCGGTTTCATCCATCACCGACTCCCTGCTTGCTCGGCATCTGATAGAAAACGCCATCGAATTTCTCATTCACGGAAAAGCGCCAATCTCGGAGATAGAGAATCGAACGCTGCTGCCGTCGACGTTCACCCTGCTGCAAAACTACCCGAACCCCTTCAACCCAACGACAAAGATTCAATTTACAATTGACAATAGACAATTGACAATTGTCAATGTGTTTGACCTGATGGGAAGAGAAGTAGCGACGCTTGTGAACGAGGTGAAGGACCCCGGAACATACACCGTGCAGTTTGATGGGTCAAATCTTGCAAGCGGGATGTACGTGTACACGCTCGAGGCGGGGAAGGCTGTTCAAACACGAAAGATGATGTTGATTCGTTGAGGCGTACCCGGTCTGGTATCTCGCTCACAGGGTGCCGGTCAACGGTTTCCCGCCTGACCGCCCACCGCACTCCCATTCCCCTGAAATCGCGTCGACAGGAGCTCCCTGATGGTTTCCAGGCGGGGCGTATCGCTCGCAATTCGCACCGGCAGTGTCGCCGCATACTCGAGCATCCGACGGGCCTCAGCCATCCGCCCCATATCAAGGTACAGCACACCCAGCTCGTACTGATGGCGCATCACATCCGGAGCGATGTGCACGGCCTGGAGCAGTGCCGCTTCCGACTCCGGGTACCCCCCTTCCGGCACATGACCGAGGAAGATCGACGCAAGGCTTTTCTTGAACCACCCGACATTCCCCAGGGCGCGGTAGAATGACCCTTTCACGGAATACGCGACATCGTCGGCCGGATTAAGGGAAAGCGCCTTTTCGACCTCAACCACCAGCTCGTTTGAATACTTCACCTGCTCCCCCACATCCGCTTCCAATGCCAGATACCCGACTGCCCCTGCGAGCCATGTGTGCCCCTCGGCCATCACGGAGTCAACCTCAATACAGCGGCGTGCATAGCCTTCGGCTTTCCGCAGGAGCTGTTCGCGACTGTCGCCGGCTTCCACTTCAGCCATAAGCACATGCACACGCGCAAGTCTCCAGAGCGCCGCAGGCAGACGTCCATCCGTGCTCAGGGCTCCCTCATACTCGCGCACGGCAGCAGTGTAGTCAATCAGGAACAACTCGGAATCCCCGCGTGCAACTGCCGTGACAGCCCCGCCCTGAGGGTGGAGCGGAAGAACGAGGAGCAGTAATCCGTACATGAGGTTCATGAAGGAATCCTTGTCCCTGTCCGGTTCATCGTGATACGCGCAACGATCTGATGACCGGTTTCTTGTGAAGCAGCCTCTCCCGTTTCCAGGAGAGGCTGCGTGTCAACAAAGAGAGCTTCGTTGCTGTGCCGCGGACCGACAACCTGACAGGTGTGACAAAAGATACGACTGATGCCGGCGAGAAGCAACAGCTCGCCGGAGGGGAGCGCTCATCGCAAGAGCATGAGTCGTTTCACGTCGCGTCTTCCTTCATGGTCGAGGACGTACACATACACGCCGGACGCGAGCGACCGGCCATCGACGGTCACGGAATATGCCCGACCGACCTCGGCGCGGCCTTCAAACAGCGTCGCTACTTTCTGACCGAGGACATCGTACAACGTCAGCGTTGCGCTCCCGGGTCGGTCTACCGTGAACTGTATGGTGCTGGTCGGGTTGAAAGGATTCGGATAGTTCTGAAGCAGTGCAAATTCGTTTCGAGGGGTCCCGCGTACATCCATGACGGGCGGAACAGCCGCCGTCTGGCTGAACATGGCATTGCCAGAGGAATCGGCGGCCATGATTCTGTAGAACCGCTCGCTCCCGTTCGCCGGGTCAACATAGCTGTAGGACCAAACCTGGTTGGAGGTTCCGTGCGCCAGGACAAGGGCGCCACTGATATTGTGGTATCCTGTGGTGTCCGTGAGTGAACGGTGAATCTCAAATCCGCGGAGACGGTATTCGGACAGGGTCGTCCACTGAACGCGCACGCTGTCACCTGTCAGGCGGGACACCCAGAACGAGTCGATGGCCGCGGGAAGCGGCTGCTCTACGACGAACGAAATCGTGTCCCCGCGAGCCCCGACGTTGGTGATGTTCAATCCGCCTGCGAAGCCATTTGCCAGGAAGGAGAACGGGTCGGTGATGTCATTGATCCCGGAACGTCCGCTTTCCTTGCTGAAGGGAGCTTTGCTCAGCGAACCGTCGCTGGCCGGGGTGCCGCCCTGCCGATAGACATACACTTCATCCGGAGGTCCATCGGCGTTTCCGATGCCGTCCAGCGTCCCGTCGATGCGATACACCAGCAAACCCTCTCCCGGCAGCTTGCTTTCAAAGATCGATCCTTTCTTCCTGTACTCAACGACAAAGAACTCTTTCGAGGAAAAGGGGGAGGGTATCTTGTAGCAATTGCCCGTGGGTGATGTTGCCGACTTCAATTCATAGCGCCCCGGCGAAGAAATCGTCGGCAGAGAGCTGATCCAGCCTGCGTAGCGATATTTCATATACGCACCCATGTGGATCGGGGGATCGGTGTTCGTCGCCATGAGATCCCAGCCGCCCACCGGAGTCCCCCCTTTCGTGTAGTGGTACAGGTCGGGGGAACCCAGGGTGTGAAACATCTCGTGCGCGAGGACGCCGGGATAGATGCTCTGCTGCAGCTGGAAATTGTAGTCCCACACCTGCTTGCCGTTGATGGACACATTGGCGATGAACAGCGCCCATCGATGCGGCCAGAGCAGCGTTGACCACGCGGTGGTCGTCCCCTTGACAATGAAACACAGGTTGTCGACCGCACCATCGTTGTCGCTGTCAATCACGAGGTTCGCCGGAACCTGCGCCGCGATGCTTTTGACTGCCCGCACAAGGAGATACTGCTCACGATTCGTCCGTTCGGCATCCTGGTATCCTGTCGGATTTGTTGTAGCATTGTACGGTTGGTAATACGCCCGCGGGAGAGTATCCTGATACGACACCACGGTTGTTCCCGACAAGGGGTAGAATGTCGACAGCACAGAAAGCCGGGAATAGGACACCTCCCGGAAATAGTTGTACAGAGAATTCGTCCCCGGCGTGTTTGCATTAAACATCGATGCATAGGCGGATACCGGATCGGTGAACTCCGTCTCGTCGGCAAACCGGATGAAGACGACAATGTTGTTGATGGTTCCCGTTGTCGGTGCCATTCCCATCGGCGCGCCCGGAGCACGCAGAATCTGCGTCCGGCGGCTCCGGATTATCTCGGGAGAATCCTTGACCCATGGCTCAACCCCGAGGGAGCGTGGATCCGTCCTCCCGGCCACGGCGGTCGACGGCACAAGCTTGTCCCTGACCTTGAGTGCATAGACATAGAACCCGTTCGCCGGATCCTGCATGATCGTGAAGCCGTCCTTGTCATGCAGCCAGTTATAGAACTCGTCCCCGCTCGCGAAGCACTCCACCACTATTCCGTCCGGCTGGAGGATCCGCTGCGGAACAAAGTCAAGCGGCGCTGCGCTCACCGCCGCACACGCAAACAGCAGCCCCCCGCAAACCAATGCACGGAGAAGATCCCGCTGCCACAGTCCGTCCCGTTTTCGTCCCAGCATTTTCATTTCCCCCTGATTACTCTGAACAGGTGTGACTCGTTCGTTGCATTTGTTTCACGTCGAAACCTTTCACCCGTATCTTCTCCGTCAGCTGGTCGAGGAGCGCCGGATCCATCCGGGGTTCCCGGCAGAGGATCCAGACGTATTTCCTGCTCGGGACTCCGACCACCGCGTACCGGTATTCAGGATCGAGCTCCAGGACCCAGTAGTCGCCCCGGAAGGGCCAGAAGAACTGAACCCGGAACTTCGCGTTGTTGCTGTTCGGAACCAGAAACGCTTTCCCTTCAACACGATCGATTTCTCCATTCGGACCGTTCTTCCGGCAGGTATTGATCACCCGGACAACCCCGTCCTCATCAAGCGAATACTCTGCTGTTGTACAGAAACATCCTTTCTGCTGGGAGACCGGGAGGGAGGCAATCTCGTACCATTTTCCGGCGTACCGCTGGAGATCGACGTTCGGGACCACATCCAGCGGCGGATAGCTGGAACCGCACCCTGCGAGCAGCAGCGATAGAACTATCGCACCGACGCTACAGCTGATCGAATGTGTTGTCATCAGCATGATCCTCATCGTAGAAAGAGAATTCCGACACCTCCGACGGCGAGCCATGCACCGGCGAGCGACCGCCAGGTGAGCCGTTCCTTGTATACAATCCACACGAGCGGAAGCATCAGAATGGGCACCGTAGCCATCAGTGTAGCGGCGACGCCCACGCTGGTGTGCGCCACCGCGATCAGGCTGAGCGCAATGCCGAGAAACGGGCCTACCACAGAACCGCCCGCCGTCAGCCAGAACGCCCTCCGATCTGTGTTGAACCGGCTGAACGCTCCACGCAACCGTCGCGTCGCTATCACCACTGGCAACAAGACTACGAGCGACGCGATGATCCGGATGAATGTCGCAACAAACCCGTTCACCGGGCCTTCGTTGAAGGCCATCTTTGCAAAGATCAGTCCGGTACCCTGTCCCACGGCGCCGAGGAACGCAGAGACAACACCGGCGCCCGTAAGAACGGTTGTGCCCCTTTCCGATCCGTTACGTTCAAGGACGACGATCGCAATGCCGGCCAGGGTCACCGCCATTCCGATAATGCTCCAGGAAGAAAGCACCTCGTTGAGGAAGAAAAATGCAAGAATCGCGCCAATCGCGGGCGCGCTGGACATGACCAGCATACTTATCCGGGGGCCTATTTCGCGGTATGAGCGAAACAGGAAGCTGTCGCCGAGTGCCAGGCCTATCACCCCGCTGATTGCAAGATTGATCACCTGGCGCTGGCTCACAGTCAGGTCAAAACCTGCAAACGCCATCACCAGCGAGAGATAGATGGCCGCCAGGACCAGTCGGGCAATATTTACGGTCATCGAACCGACCCGGTTGGCTGCAACCGCAAACACGACGGAGCTTCCCGACCAGAGGACGGCAGTAAGCAAGGCGGAAATCTCTCCCACGTACGGCATGGTCACCTATGAGTAAACATCACGGACAGCGCCAGATGAGGCTGACTGAAATGAAAAAGGCGAACACCACATCCCTTCGTCGTTCTCTCGCGGCGGGATGTCTGCATTCGCCCTGTGGACCGATCTATGGTGAATTATCGATCAGCCTTCGCTTGTCATGAGGAAGAGCGGCTTCATCTCGAAACTCCGATAGTGCGGCCTGTACCGGTCGGTGTTGTAGTGTTCCTTCACGTTCACGACCTTCTTGCTGCGCGTGACAACGTCAATCGGGACGTTGTCATATCGTCCGTTCTTGAGCACCACGAGCCTGCCGTGCTTACCGTCGAGGATCAGATCGAGCGCCAGGTTTCCATACGCCATCGGCACGATCGAGTCGATGGCATCCGGATCTCCTCCGCGGACCAGATAGCCAAGTTTCTGGTTGATGACCTCGACCTTTTCGCCCTTGTTGTATTTGGCCGAGAGCTCCTTGAGACGTTCTGAAACGAGGTCCCCGATGCCGCCGAGCTTTGCGTGGCCGTACGCGTCGGCGGCTCCGTTCTGGAATATCATCTCCCCGCCTTCGAACATTGAGCCCTCGGAAACGAGGACGACGGAGTAACTGCTGGGGTTCACGTTTCGGTCATGGACGAGAAGTTCCGTGAGGCGCTCGATGTTGAACCTGTGTTCGGGGATGACGCAGCGATGGGCGGCGCCCGCCATGGTGGGGAGCATCGCCGTGAACCCGGCATACCGGCCGAAGACCTCCAGAACGAGGAACCTTTCGTGAGAACCGGCTGACGTTCGGAGGCTGTTCGTCATTTGGATCGTCCTCGTCACGCAGGTGCTGAAGCCGATGCAGTAGTCAGTTCCGGGGACATCGTTGTCCATCGTTTTCGGGATCGCGACAACCTTCACGCCTTCCTGGTACAGGCGAACCCCGTAGCTCAGGGTGTCATCACCCCCAATGGGGATGATATAATCCATGCCAAGGAATTCGAGGTTCTTCATCACTTCAGGGGTCAGATCGTTCCGATCCTGGTCGTAAGTACTCTTCAGGTGTTCCGGAACGGATGACTTCTTCACGTGGCTTGGCCGTGTGCGGGAGGTGTGCAGGAACGTTCCGCCGGTGCGCCCCGCCTTGTTGACGATCTCGTCCGTAAGGTAGATAAAGTTCTTGCTGTTGTCGTACCCCTTCTCACGCACGATATCGATGAGGCCGGCCCACCCGCGCCTGATGCCGATCACCTGGTACCCCTCGCGGTTTGCGCGAATCGTGACTGCCCGGATTGCCGGGTTCAGCCCGGGCACATCGCCGCCGCCCGTCAGGATGCCGATCACGCCTTTCTTGGTGTTTATGTTTGCCATACCTTCTCTTCCGTGAAATGCTATGAACGATGGAGTGTGAACGCACAGATGCAAACGTGAAAATATACAAAATCTCCGCCACTATTGCGCGGTAGAGAACCTGTACACGGTCGTCGTCGAATATTTCTCGCCCGGATTCAGTGTCGTGGTCGGGAATGTCGGATGGTTGGGAGAATCAGGAAAATGCTGGGTTTCGAGGCAGAATCCGTAACGATGGTTATACGGAACCCCTCCCTTACCAAGCGCAGAACCGTCAAGAAAATTCCCACAATAGAATTGGATCCCGGGTTCGATGGTCAAGACTTCCATCACGCGACCGGTGGTTGGCTCTTGCACACGTGCTGCAAGCTCGAGCGCCGCGCCGCTCCTGTTCAGGACCCAGTTGTGATCATACCCGCCTGCCACCTTCAGCTGCAGGTCGTCGGCGTTGACCCGCGCACCGATCAAAGCGGGAACGGTGAAATCCATCGGCGTGCCTCTGACAGGCCGGATCTCTCCTGTCGGTATCAGTCCGTCGTCCACCGGTGTGAACCCGTCAGCCTGGAGCATGAGCATGTGTCCCAGGATATCGCCCTTCCCCGCTCCCGCAAGATTGAAATAGGAATGGTGGGTCAGGTTCACCGCCGTCGGCTTATCAGTGGATGCTTCGTACTCGATTTTCAGTTCGTTCGCATCGGTCACCGAGTATCGCACCTTGACAGTCAGCGTGCCGGGATATCCTTCTTCGCCGTCCTTGCTCACATACGTCAGAAGAAGCGATTTCCACTCCGTGCTTTGTTTTTCGTCCACGGTCCAGATCACCTTGTCGAAGCCTTTGATGCCTCCATGGAGATGGTTGGGCCCATTGTTTGTTGCAAGAGTGTATCGCACACCGTTGAGCGAAAATGTCCCTTTCCCGATTCGATTTCCATAGCGGCCGATGAGCGCTCCGAAATAGGCCTTGTCGGAAAGATAGCCCTTCAGCGAGTCATAGCCCAGCACGACGTCGTCGAGTTTGCCGTTACGGTCTGGCACGCGGAGCGACACGAGGATACCGCCGTAGGTCATGATGGTCGCCTCCATGCCCTTTGCATTCTTCAGCGTGTAGAGGGAGACCTGTTCCCCCTGCGTCGTTGATCCGAACGCTTTCTTGCCGGAGAAACCGGCATCGTCTTTTGTTGTGGTGCAGGCAACAACCATCAGAGCCAATGCCGCAACCGAAAGGAGCGAGAGACCAATGTTTGTGTTCATGGCAATCCATCCCAGCATCGTGAGTGATGACAACATCATAGTATGGCTTTCGTGTACTCTTCCGAAGCGGCCTCAGTGGACGATGATCTCGTCAACAAAAAGCCATGCATTTCCTCCCTCCCCGGGTTTTCCGGCCGGGATCGGCGTTTCGCTTTTCGCCCTGACACGGATGTAACGAACCGGCACCGCATTCCGCAGCGAGGCGATATATTCGTGGGTCGATACGGGGCCCTCCTCATCCAGCACATCATGGTCCAGATCTTCCAGCAACCGATAGAATTCGCCGTCCGTCGAGACGCCGA
>Ga0315275_10001125_pt1 | contig 23159 bp, 16 predicted proteins | sample YL17G03_0_MG_FD_205557 | JGI IMG/M metagenome (GOLD analysis project Ga0315275, IMG submission 205557) | Sediment microbial communities from Yellowstone Lake, YNP, Wyoming, USA - YL17G03_0 | ecosystem: Environmental > Aquatic > Freshwater > Lake > Sediment | place: USA: Wyoming | collected...
CAGCGCCTCGGCTCCGTTCGCCACCCGAGTCGCGCGCAGGCCGTCGGCCTCGAGATACCAACTGACGGCCTCGGTCAGCTCGGGGTCATCGTCTACGATGAGGATGTGAGGCTGTTTCGACATGTCGCTGTCGGTCCGCCGTCCGCCCACGCCCACGATACGCCGTCTCCCTGGCGCGGTCAAGCCGCGTGGCCGCCCTCCCGCGCTCAGCGGTGGAGACCGAAGGCACGCGCTACGTATACGGCCATCTGGCCGCGGTCGCACACGTACTCGGGGTGGTAGAGCCCGTCCGCGTAGCCCTGCGTGATCGCCCGGACCGGGGCCGCGATGTACTCCACGTAACGATAGGCCCAGAAGTCCGTGGGCACATCAGGAAAGGTGGGCGGTGCTGGCGGCTGATAGGCGGCAAGGTCGTCGTCTCCGGTGGGGTCGGCTATGGCTCTGGCGATGAACACCGCCATCTGGCCGCGGTCCAACCGGAGGCCGGGCCGGTAGCTGCCATCCGAGTAGCCCTTGACGATCTCACGCGCGGCTGCATATTCCACATAGCGGTAGGCCCAGTAGCCTGGTGGCACGTCCGGGAACGTGGCCGTGGTCGGGCCCGGCGGCACCAGCTTGTCGCCGCCGGCCAGCGCGCGGGCGATATAGACGGCCATCTGGTCGCGGGTGATGACCTGTTGGGGGCGGTAGGTGCCATCGGCGTAGCCGCTGACGATCCCTGCCTCAGAGCAGGCTTCGATCTCGTCGTATGCCCAGTAATCCCACGTGAGGTCCGAGTAGAGGGGGAGGAAGCCATACCCGGTGGCGCCAACCGCAACCGTCACCGGGAGACCGGCCGCAGGGGCGGAATCATAGATGCCATCACTGTCCGCGTCGGAGCGGAACTCCACGGAGGCGATCAGCCCTTGCGCGGACGCCCCAGAGGCAACGCTGAGAGATACGAAGACGTCGGCCAGGCGATCGTCCGCGCTCAGCGCCGCGACATCAGTAAGGTCAACGGCTATCCGACTGGAGTTGCTGAGGGGGAGACCGGTGCCGCCCGAGTGGGAGAGCACGGCATCGGTGGTGGCCGCGGGGTCGCTCGGGAGGCCGGCTCCGCCCCGCAATTCGAGGTAGCCGCGCTGCGTATCGCTAAGGCCTGCCAGCGCATAGACGCGAGGGCGGTAGTGGTCACGATCGTCGGTGTAGATGGCATCGTACACGAATCTCCTGGTCTCGAGGAAGGCGTCGTACGCGATCCACAGGAACCCTCGGCTCCGGTGGGCGGCGTTGGTTGCGCCCCAGGAGCCGCCCCAACTGTTGGCTAGCAGGAACGCCCCCCGGTGCGTCAGGCCATCGCGCAGGTCAACATAGGTCTTAGCATCATCATAGCCGACCAGGGTCAGCGCGTGCCCGGAAACATAGGGACCACCCGGGCAGTAGAGCACCTCGTTGCTGATGCCGTTTCCCGCGGCGGGGTAGTCGTAGTAGAGGCTCTCGTAGGTATCTATCAATACCACTGCCAGTCGCCCGTTGGCGAGGAGCTGCCTGGTCGCCTCGAGCCCGGTTGCGCTGTCCGTGCAGATGCGGTAGAGGCCCGTGGTCCGCCACTTGAGGGCTTCGACCCAGGCGGCCTCCGAAGGCCACGACGTGTAGTCAGTCTCGTGATAGGGCGCGAGGGCGAGGCTGCTGCACCCGATCACCGATAGCCTCGCCATGGCATAGTCGAGGTAGGCCCCTTCGTCCACACCATCGTTGATCAGAGGGTAGAGGAACGCGGGGCTGCAGACATCCGCCCTATCGCCAGTGTAGGCGCTCAGTCCTTCGTCCGCGGCCTGCGTGTACGTGTTGTAGTAGTACCCCGCGGCCCACGCCACACAGGAGTTCTGGTACCCCTGGTCGCCGATTGGAGGGAACCATGAAAGCATGCTGTTGTCCACCGCGGCCGGCCGGCTCGCGGCGGGAAGCGCTGTCTCAGCGCCAGCGCGCGCTGCCTCCTCCCTCACGCGGGCCAGTGCAAGAGCATTGGGTGCGACGACCTGGACGTCAACCCGCCGCGCTTCGACATAGGCCTGCTCCTCCGAAGTTGGCGGGCGAGCGCCCAGGCCCCTGCGCTGGGCCGCGCCAGCCGCGAGGCTCACCACTAGCGTCCAGCACGCCAGCGCGAGTAGGGTCGTCCCATATCTACCTCTCATCGTCACAAGCTCCCATCTGGGGTCTGCCCGACGTGGCGGGAAGCCCGCGCTCTGCAGCCTCGCGGAGAGACTACCGGAGAACTATCGCGCGCCGGTGGAGGTCCCGTGGATTGTTGGTGGGCCTTGGAGCTTTCGCGGACACCGGTGGATGCGCGAGTCGGAGCGCGCAACAGGCGCGCCGCTGTGCACTGAGAATGCAGGCCACCTCCATGAAGCCGCGACACTAACCGGGTACTCTGCGCGTGAGATGGGAAGGGCGCAGGCCGGGAGCCCGCACGGGCAGAACAGGCGGGCTTTGCCAGACCGTCAGCGGGCGACCTGCGCTACCCGACGGGAAAGGAGAGAGAAGATGAGGCGCACGAAGCTGTTGGTCAGCGTTGTGGTCGTGGGCCTGCTCGCCATCTCGGGGCTGGCGCTTGCCCAGTTCGGCGGGCGGGGTGGCGGAGGTCGGGGAGGACCCCGCGGCATGGACTGGGGCCAGCCAGGGCCACCGCCCGATCCTGCTCAGATGCACGAACAGGCGATGGATCGCATGAAGCAGGCCCTGCAAGTCGGCGATGAGGAATGGAAGGCCCTCGAGCCCAAACTGGACAAGGTGATGACGCTCTCCCGCGAGGCCGGAGGCTTCGGCCCCGGGCGGATGGGCGGCGGTCCGCCCAGGGGAGGCCGTGGCGGCCCGGGCGCACCAGGGGCGCCGCGCCCACCTATCGGGGGCCGTGAGGGGGCCCGTCGGGGTCCCCAGGGACAGTCCCAGATCGGCCAGGCTGCCGAGGCGTTACAGACGACCTTGGGTGACCCGCAGGCCACCCCCGACCAGATCAAGGCGAAGCTGAGCGCCCTGCGCGCAGCTCGCGAGAGCGCAAAGCAGGAGCTGGCCGCCGCAAGGGAGGCCGTGCGCGAACTGGTGACGCCGCGCCAGGAGGCAGAGCTGGTGCTGATGGGGCTGCTCGACTAGCAAGGCCGGCTGCGCGGCTGCCGCGCAGCCTCCGCCTGGATGCTACTGTGACGCGAGGGACGCCGTAAGGATGTCTGCGCTCAACTTCGAGCGCAGACATCCTCAGAGTCTCTAACAATACCCCGTGCGCTGGCTGTATCAGAGCACGACGCTGACGACGCTGGCAGTCACAGGAGGTTTTGATACGGCCTCTCAGTGATGATCCGTCCTCGGTCGCACGGGGCGGGTCCGGAACTCGCGCACGAGCGCGGCGAGCTCACGGGTCACGGCCTCGAAGAGAACCCTACCTTTTTCCGCGGTGGCCAGGGTCGGATCGCCGAGCACGCCGGTATCCGAGAAGGTGCTCCACCATTCCATCATCCCCACCTTGGCGCCGTGCTCCAGATCCTGCCACCAGAAGTCCGATGGCAGCATCCTGTTCTCGGCCGCGGCCAGCTCGCGGCGCACCCCCTCGGGCCGCAGGTATAGATAGAGTGAGGTCTCGATCTCGTCCGCGTGGGCGACCCAGCCTTTCGGGGACTGGCGCACCGCGCCGAGCGCCTCCGGCGCGAGCTCGAAGTAGCTGAAGGCGGCGCAGATCACCGGGTTGTCCATGGTGGCCTGCCGGGCGGCGATCTCGACCAGCATCCGGTTCGAGCCATGGCCGTTCACGATCAACACCTTGCGGAAGCCGTGATGCGCCACGCTCCTGATGATGTCGAGCAGGAAGCGGACGTAAGTGTCCCAGGCGATGCCGATGGTCCCCGGGAAGTCAATGTGGTGCCAGTTGAAACCATATGGCAAGGGCGGCATCAGCAGCACCGCGTCCGGCGCCAGTTCTGCCGCGCCCACGCAGACGCGGTAGCACAGATAGGTGTCCACATCCAGCGGGAGATGGGGGCCGTGCTGCTCGGTCGTGCCCACCGGGAGCATGATGACGCGCCCCTCCCCGGCGGCCTCCCGCAGCTCGGGCCAGGTCAGCTTGTCGTACTCGTAAGGACGATGCTGCGGCATGGTTGTACCCTTTCGCAAGGTCGCGGCCGCCCCGGTCACCCGAGGCCGTAGATCCTCATTGGGTTATCGCAGAAGACCTCCCGGATGAGGGAGAGCGCGATCGGCTCAGTGAGCAGGCCGCGCTCCACACGCTCGCGCAGGACCTCCCCGAAGACCTGCTTGACCAGCCTGAGCTTCGGGTAGCACCACTCGGCGTGATAGGCATCGGAGAAGAACGCGACGATCTTGTTCGCAGGCACGATGTCGAGTCGGGTCTCTATGCTCTTGCGGATGTAGTGGGGGTAGAGCGTGTGCCACCAGTAGCCGCCGACGGTGATATTGGGCACGTGCTTCGCCAGAATCGCCAGGTCCTGAGTGTAGGCATCGGAGGCGGATGAGCAATCGAAGTGGTAGGCCTCGAACTCCGCCGCGATCCTGCCCAGGGCCCCGGGAAACTCGGGGCTCCAGTGCGTGAAGGACCGGTGCGGCGGCAGCACCTCTGCGCCCACGATCACCTGGATCGTCCGGAGTTGGCCTTCGCCGATGCCCGCAAGGAAAGCGCGGAGACTGAACGAGGTGAAGGCGCTGAGATCGCGGTGATCGAGCGGCTTGCTGTCGGCTGCGCGGTTGAGAACCGCGGTCACCTCGGCGGCACTCGGGTTGGTGAACTCCAGGTACGGCAGCAGCCAGAGCCCTACGGCCTGGATGCCGCGGTGGCTGTAGGCCGCGCCCAATCCGCGCATGGCCCGGCCCAGGTCGTCCGCGGTTCGCAGCTCTGCGCCCAGGCTTCCTTCCATTCCGGCGAGCACTTCACGGGGAGACTGCTTGCCGCTGACCAGGTTCAGGTTCTGCTCGACCCCGCGCTTCATGCTCGCATCCCAGGACGGCCTCTCATCTCGCTCGAAGGTCACGCTCTGGCCTATGCGACAGCGATCCTTGAGCAGATGACGGGTCCAGGCCTGATCGCCTGCGCGATCGGCCACGCGCGCGAACACCTCCTCCAGGTTGGCCTCTGTCAGCTCACCGTCAGACACGCCGTACAGGTCCGTGAGGAGGGTCCGAAGGAGGTGGCCGCAGGTGGTGTTTCGGAGATGGCGCAGATAGGGCAGAGCAGCCCTCAGCCGGTCCAGCGGCTCCATGCCGGGATCGGCGAGTTCGTGAGGCAACCCGGCTTTGGTCGCTGCGGTTGCAGGCATGCCGGCCGAGACCAACTCGATCCACACGTGATGGTACAGCACCAGGTCGGCGAGGTTGTCCGCCGTGGGCTTCGACGCGCGCAGATGCGTGTGAGGGTCTACTACCGGCACGGCATCAAGTTCGGCCTTGAGTCTGCTCTCGAAATGTGTCATGTTCGCGTACCCTCTGGATAGGGGCTGGAGCCTCCGTCGGGGCAGGAGGCGAGTTAGCCGGCCGCAGGCAGGTTCCTGCCCATCGCACGTCTCCTCTTCACGGCTCCCAGTCAGCCTTCCGTTGTACTCCACGACCAGGGCGTCGTCCTCCTGGGTGAGGGGGCAGGTCCCGGACCTGCGCTGCCGGGAGGGAACGCCCGCCGAAGGGGCGGCCGTGCTCTGTGACTATCCGCGCTCTGCGAGAGGCTACGAACGGCCCGGAGCGAATCAGTCCTGGCAGATGGAGTGGACGCCGCAGCGCATCGGCGTGAGGTGGATGCTCTGCCGACGCGAGGAGGAGCGCATAGTGAGAAAACTCGGTCTGAGAGACGGTTCAGGCGATCTTGCGAGACGCCATCCGATCATAGACTTTCACGTGCATCCGGGCTTCTCCCGATCACACAGGGACCAGCGCGAGGTGATGGAGCGGATTCTGCGAGAGGCGAGATTCCATCATGTGGAGCGTCTGTGCGTCAGCGCGCTGGGCGATCTGGCTGAGTCCCCGACTCCGGCGCAGGTGCGAGAGGCGAACGACGACGTCCTCAGCCTGATGTCTCAATATCGCGAGGTCGTGGGCTTCTGCTACCTGAACCCTCGCTATCCTGACGAGGCGCTCCAAGAGATCGAGCGCTGCTTCGCGGCCGGCATGGCGGGCATCAAGCTGCTCATCTCATGCAAGGCGAGCGACCCGCTGGTTTGCCCCATCGCCGCGCGGGCGGCGGAGCTGCGCGCGCCGATTCTCCAGCACGCCTGGTACAAGCGCCAGGGCCAGATGGAGAGCGAATCCACTCCGGCGGACGTTGCCGTCCTGGCCGCCCGGCACCCGGCGACGATGATCGTGATGGCCCACCTCACCGGGGCCGGCGAACGAGGCATAGCCGAGATCGCACCTTACGAGAATCTGTCCGTGGACACTTCGGGAAGCGAACCCGAGGCAGGCATTACGGAGATGGCCGTGCGCAAGCTCGGCGGCCGCCGCGTGGTCTTCGGCACCGACGCGTCGGGCCGCGGCTACGGCGCGGCCCTCGGTAAGGTGTACGGCGCGAGGCTGCCGGCAAGAGTGAAGGCGCTCATCCTGGGAGGCAACGCCGCGCGCCTGCTGGCTAGGAGGGCGTCGGGCGCCCCGGCCGACAACCGCCCGAAACCGGCGGCCATTCCGGGCGGCGGGGGCGCGGGACGATGAGACTGGACGCGGCGGCCTACCTGGGAAGCTGGCCCTTCCGCGCGGTCGAGGGAACCACGCGCGGCCTGTCCGGCATGATGCAGGAGTTGGGCCTCGACCACGCGCTGGTCTCGTCACTCCCTGCGCTCTTTCACGCCGACCCCGAGCCGGCCAACCGCGATCTGCTGCGGCGGCTGTCGCCGACGCGCCAAAGCCGCTATGGCGACGGCGCGAAGAACCGGCCGGAGCTCTGGGCCGCGCCCGCCGTCAACCTACACATGGCTGACGCCGCGGGTTACATCTCCCGACTGGCGCGCGACCCGAAGGTGCGCGCGGTGCAGTTGGCGCCGGGGTTCCACGGCTATGCGACCTCGCAGACCGGCGCCGACTGCGCAGCAACGGCGCAGCCTTTGGAGGAGGTCGTCGCTGCCGTCGCCGATGCGGGCCTGGCCGCCGTGATCCAACTGAGGATGCAAGACGAACGGAGCCACCCGCCGACCACCTCCATCCCGCCGGTGCCGATCGAGGAGGCCATCGCCCTGGCCGAGAGGGTGCCAACGGCGCGGATCGTGGTGGCGGCAGCCCGGCAGGGCGAGCTGGAGAACAGGTCGCACGCCGAGCGCATCCGGGCGCTGCCCAACCTGTGGCTCACCACCACCCACCTCGACGGGGTGGGATGCATCAGGCGCGCCTGCGACGCCGTAGGCGTCGAGAGGCTCCTGTTCGGGACCTGCTGGCCCTTCTTCTATGCGAAGTCCGCGCTGCTCAAGGTCGAGGAGGCGGCACTCTCAGGCACGGAAAGCGACCTGCTGATGGGTGGGAACGCGAGGAAGGCGTTCGGGCGGTGAGGCGGGTTTCAGACCTGCTCCGCTGAGCGGTCACCGGCCCACCGGCGGTAGAGCTGTTCGAAGAGCGCGCGGCGCGGCTTCGGCGCGGGCCGGATGGGCGTCTCCCGATAGCGCTCCAGGGCCGGGGGCTGTGCGTTGGTCAGCAGGCCGTAGACTTCCGGGAGTCTCTCCTGCATGATGCGCGCCTTGAAGTCGGCGAGGCCCGTGATCAGTTCCCACTCGCTGTGGTCCTCCACCTTCGCGTCCAGGTCCATGGTCGCAGAGATGACGTCCTCTCTCCCGGGCCGCGCCATGGCGAGCACGGTGCCATCCTTATCCACGATCACCGAATCCTGACGGCACGTCGCCACAGCGAGCGGCACGAAGTTGTCAATCGCCCGCATCCGCACTCGCATCAGGCCGTTCCCCTCGCACTGCCCGGGCATGCTGATCCCCATCGTCGGGCAGAACAGCAGCTCGGCCCCGTTCAGGGTCAGGCAGCGCGCGATCTCGGGGAAGTCAATGTCATAGCAGACCATGATCCCGACCACGCCGAAGTCCGTCGGGAAGACGGGGAACGAGTCGCCATGCGTCACCCCCCACCGCTCCGTGGTGGGCATCTGCACCTTGTGGTACTTGCCGATGATCTCGCCCCTGCGTCCCACCAGCACCGCGGCGTTGTAGACGCACTCGCCGATCCGCTCGTACTGGGTGTAGACCACGTGCATATGGTGCCGCGCCGCCACCTCGGAGATGCGATCACTGGTCGGGCCGGGGATGCTCTCGACGAAGCTGGCGAAGAAGCTCGTGTCAATGTAGTAGAGGTAGTGCCCGATGGCCTGGAGATCCTCCGGGTAGACCACAATATCGCAGCCCGCCTCGCCCGCCTGCGTCAGCAGCCGGGAGGCCAGGTCCAGGTTCTTCTCGATTGCCTTCTGCCCCAGCTCGCGGTTATGCTCGTCGTGCGGCGCCTCGATCCTGGGCTGTTCCAGCGGCTGGATGCTCGTAACTCGTATCTCGCGCATTCGGTCTCTCCTGTGCTTTCGTGCGGTCCTGAGTCCGTCGGATCCATGGTAGCACAGAACCGCGGCGAGTGTCGCCCAGGGTCCATAGCTTTGGCGACGGAGCGCGAAGCAATGCCGGCGTCTTGTACGGCTGTGGATATCAGAGGCAGCGCGGCGAGCGAGACATGGACCGTCGGGACTGCGCACGTCTGGGTGATCCAACCGCCTCGGCCGAGTAGGTGCGGTCCCGCGACCCGCGCGTCGGCCGCGTCATGGCAAGTCCGTTAGGACGGCCTTGCGCGCTACCGCGGAGTATTTGCCCTCAAGCACTCTCCGCCCGCGCACGTCGGCAACGATCGTCAGTTCTCCGGCAGTGAGGACTTTCTGCCCTTCTTGAACCAGCCGCCGGATCGTTGTCCTTAGCTGATAGGGGTTGGGAGCAGAGGGGAAGGAGACTAGCACTACCGGTATCTTGGCGTCCCGCTGGCAGACTGTGATGTGCTGGTCTTTCAGGTCGGTGTCCTTCAGCACCTCCTCAAGGCGGATGACCACCGGGGTGCGAGGGAAACGCGCGGTCGTGATCCTCGGCGTCTGGCCCGCTGTCATGGTGACGGCCGCCATGGGATTCGTCATTGGGCGTTCATCCTCGAGGTAGGACTCGTCCTTCGTGAGCCCCACGCTCACCTCGTATGACGCGCTCGGCGCGAGGACCTCCAGCGTCACCGTCTTTGCGTCCGCGCGGATAGTCGGCGTACCATCGTCCAAGACCAGCGGGAAGTCTACGGTCTCGCTGACCAGGTACCGATACGGACTGGGCCGCGAGGGCCGGACGGCCGGTGCTAACGCCTTGCGTTCGTATCGGATCGAGGTGCGTATCTCGGCACGTTCGTACGTCCTCCCGTCTGGGTCGGCTACCGCATAGTCGAGGTTCAGTCGCTCCACGATCTCCACCGAGATGTAGGCGTAATCCACCGTGTCTATGGAGTCGGACGGGCGAGTGAGCGCCTCGCCGTAGGAGCTCGACACACTTGGCTCGCCGTACCTCCGGCCGTTGACATTGAGCACATAGTCCAGCCCAAGGCCCCGAGCGGGGGACTTGGCCAGGCCCACTACGACGAAGCGGCAGTACCCCCTCTGTTCAGCGAGCTGGCGGTAGACGGCATCTACGACCGTTGCCTCAGAAACCGCGGTGCGCGTGCCTTTCCACGCCGCGTAAGTAGCGAGCAGTTGTGGTGCCTCGCACCTCACCCCCACCAGGGCGGCATCGGCGCCCACCGGGGCGGCCTCCTCCGGCTCCCAGTACCACCTGTTCACGCCCCAGATGCTGAACACGTCGTCGTGAGCTTCGCCTGAGGTGAAAGCGCGGTATCCCGCATCCAGCCAAGCATATAGTTGGCGGTCCGAGGGGTAGAAGGCAGGATGCGCGGCAACGCGAGGACGAGCCGATGCCTGAGGTGTTGTGTGAGAAGACGGCGTCACGGCCGGACTCCGCTCCGCAGGCGGCGCGTTCTCCTCACCGTGCACCGGTCCCGTAGCAGCCCAGGCAAGGCCGAGCAAGACGGCAAGCAGAAGCTTTCCAGTCCATTCTTCACAGCGCAGTCGCGATTCCACTCTCCCCTCACTTTCCACGTCCGCGGGTTGGTCGCGTCGTGTCCTGACTGCTGCCGGAGGGTCCGGCGGCTACCCAGCGCATGTTACGACATGACGCAACTGCCGTCAACGGTGACTTCTGGCCGGGTGTCACCGCCAACAGCTTGGTCGCTTTGTTGAGCCCGTAGATGGCCTCTCGTCTACTCCGTTCGGCAGGAGCTTGCTCCTGCCCTTGGTGAGGAGACAGCGGCAAGCTACTGTCCAACCGTATCCAGCCCGAGTGTTCCGGCTCACGCCCTGCCGACGCTAGACGGCCAGACCCATTCACTGCCGTCAACCTTGCCCCCGAACCGCCGAACATGCTAGCATGGCCCCCAAGCGGACCGCCGGTCTGCGGGCTGACGATTTGCACGACCCACTATGCTGATCAGGATCTCAAAGCTTCTCGCTGTCGCTGTGCTGCTGGCGACGATGTGCGTCGGGTTCGTCCGGCATCCCGGCCGGGCTGCGGACGATGGGCGGGTCCACATCCGCTACTGGGAGAAGTGGACCGGCTTCGAGGCCGAGGCGATGCGCCGGGTGGTGGACACCTTCAACCGGAGCCAAGACCACATCTTCGTGGACATGCTCACCATCAGCGGGGTGGATGAGAAGCTCCTGCTTGCGACCGCGGGCGGTGTGCCTCCCGATGTGGTCGGGCTGTGGAGCTCCAACCTCAGCTCCTTCGCCGACCGGCAGGTGCTGCTTCCCCTCGACGACTCGCTGAAGCGCAACCACATCAGCCGAGAGGACTACATCCCGGCCTACTGGGACCTGTGCCAATACCGCGGCCATATGTACGCGCTGCCGACTACGCCCGGCTCGCTCGCGCTGCATTGGAACAAGAAGCTGTTCCGGGAGGCGGGCCTGGACCCGGAGCGGCCGCCCCGCACCCTGGAAGAGCTGGATCAGTACGCCGAGCGTTTGACCAAGCGAGACCAACGTGGTCACCTCGAGCAGGCGGGCTTCATGCCGAACGAGCCGGGCTGGTGGAACTTCTCCTGGGGCTACTACTTCGGTGGAGCCCTCTGGGACGGGAAGAATCGCATCACCACCGACTGCCCCGAGAACATCCGCGGCTACCAGTGGGTGCGGACCTACTCCAAGAGGTACGGGGTCGGCAGCCTGGAGCTCTTCCGCAGCGGGTTCGGCAACTTCTCTTCGCCGCAGAATGCTTTTCTCTCGGGCAGGGTGGCGATGGAGATCCAGGGCGTGTGGATGGGCAACTTCATCAGCAAGTACGCGCCTGGCATGGAGTGGGGGGCAGCGCCGTTCCCCTACCCGGCGGACAGACCCGACCTGGCGCAGGTCGCCTACGTGGAGTGCGACACCATCTCCATACCGGTTGGCGCCAAGCATCCCCAGGAGGCGTTCGAGTTCATCCGGTTCGTGAACTCCCAGCCAGGCATGGAGCTGCTCTGCCTGGGGCAGCGGAAGCACACCCCGCTCGCGCGGGTGAGCAAGGGGTTTCTCGCCAAGCACCCGAACCCGTACATCCAGGTCTTCATTGACGTGGCCAAGCGCCCGCGTCCGTTCAGCGCGCCAAAGACGCCGATCGGGATGGAGTACGTGAGCGAGATGGACGCCGCCTTCGACGAGATCTGGCTGGGCACACGCTCGGCTGCCGATTCCCTGGGGCGCGTCCGGCAGCGCATGCAAGGCAAGCTCGATCGCCAGCTCGAGGCGATCGCCCGCAGAGAGGGTAGGGGAGGAGCGGAGGAAGGACGGCAGCCATGACCAGATTGGGGCGGCGGCAACTGTGGGCCGGCCTGGCCTTCATCTCGCCCTGGCTGATCGGGCTCGGGGTGTTCATGCTCTACCCGGTGGTGGCTTCGCTCTACTACAGCTTCTGCGACTACTCGGTGCTCGAGCGCGCGCATCCCGTGGGCGTGGCCAACTACCGTGACCTGCTGCACGATCAGCTCTACCTGAAGTCACTCCTGAACACCCTGTTCTACGCCGCGCTCTCTATCCCACTGGGTCTGATGCTGGCCCTGGCCCTGGCGCTGCTCCTCAACTCCGGAGTCCGCGGGCTGACCGTCTACCGCACTATCTTCTTCCTGCCCGCGCTGATGCCGATGGTGGCATTGGCCGTGCTCTGGCTCTGGATCTTCAACGGCGAGTACGGGGTGCTGAATGTGTTCCTCGCGAGGCTGGGCATCCACGCCCCCGGCTGGCTCACAGATCCGTCCTGGAGCAAGCCCGCGCTGGTGCTGCTCTCCTTGTGGGGGATGGGCCAGGCGATGGTGATCTTCCTCGCGGGTCTGCAAGACGTGCCCGTGCATCTCTACGAAGCGGCCGACCTGGATGGCGCGAGCTGGTGGTCGAAGCTCCGCCATGTGACCCTTCCCATGATCTCGCCCGTGCTGCTGTTCAACGGGATCATGGGGATCATCGGCAGCCTCCAGTTCTTCGCCGTCCCCTATATCATGACCCCGAATGGACAGCCCGCGCGGTCCGCCTACTTCTACGCCATGTACCTGTATGACAACGCCTTCCGCTACCTGCGGATGGGGTATGCCAGCGCGATGGCCTGGATTCTGTTCCTGCTCATCCTCGCGCTGACCCTGCTCTCGCTGCGGCTGGCGTCGCGGTATGTCCACTACGAGGCCGGCTGATGCGAGCTAAGAGCCCCATCGCGAGAGCCGCCGTCCACGCCATCCTGCTTGCGGGATCGGCCCTCTTCCTGTTCCCGCTGCTCTGGATGATCAGCACCTCCCTGAAGCCCGTGGAAGAGACGATGCTGAACCCGCCCCGCTGGATACCGTCGGCCCTCCACTTCGAGAACTACCTGAAGGCGGTGACGTACGGCAGCACGACGCTCGGGTACATCCCCTTCGTGGAGTACGGCAAGAACACGCTGCTGCTGTGCGTGCTGGTGGTATCGGGCACGGTGATATCGAACGCCCTCATCGCTTACGGGTTCGCCCGCCTCCAGTGGCCGGGCCGGAACGCCCTCTTCGGGGTGACGCTGGCGACCATGATGGTCCCATTCCCGGTGCTGATGGTGCCGATGTTCGTGCTCTTCCGGCACCTGGGATGGGTGGGCACGTTCCGTCCCCTCTGGATCCCGGCCTGGTTCGGGTCGGCGTTCAACATCTTCCTGCTCCGTCAGTTCTTCCTCACCATTCCGCGGGAGCTGTCCGACGCGGCGGTGGTGGACGGCTGCTCGGAGTTCCAGGTCTTCCGCCAGATCATCCTGCCCCTCTCGCGGCCGGCGCTGGCCGTGGTCGCTCTGTTCTCCTTTCTCTATACCTGGAACGACTTCATCGGGCCGCTCATCTACCTCAGCGATCAGCGCATGTTCACCCTCTCTCTGGGGCTCCAGTTCTACCAGAGCCAGGCCGGCGGGACGGAGTGGCACTTGCTGATGGCGGCGGCCACCATGGTGGTGGTGCCTATCATCATCCTCTTCTTCTTCACCCAGCGGACCTTCATCCAGGGGATTGCATTGACAGGGATTAAGGGGTAAGGGCGGGTCCTCGGGCAAGGAGCTATGATGAGCGCGAAGCTGGCGATCTTGGGAGGCAGCCCGGCGGTCACTGCCGACACGCGAGAGCAGTGGCGCCGGCCGGTGGAGAAAGAGAAAGCGGCGGTATGCAAGCTGATCGAAGAGGGCTACTTCTCGGGATCGGGTGAGGGCCTGCCCCGGCAGTTCGAGGAGGACTTCAGGGCGTTCATCGGCTGCAAATACGTGCTGGCCACCAGCCACGGTCACACCGCCATCGCCAGCGCCTTCTTCGCCGCCGGCCTGGGGGCCGGAGACGAGTTCATCCATCCCACGCTCGGCTACCTCGGCAGCTACGCAGGTGCCCTGCATATGGGCGCCAGGCCTGTCTTCTGCGAGGTAGATCCGAAGACGCTGCTCGCCGATCCGGCCGACATCGAGCGGCGCATCACCGCCAAGACGCGGGTGGTCAACCCCATCCATACCTGCGGCCGGGTGTGCGACATGGACGCGCTGCTAGGAATCTGCCAGCGCCACGGCCTGGTGCTGCTGGAGGACGCGGCTCATGCTCACGGCAGCGAGTGGGGCGGGGTGAAGATCGGCAACCTGGGTCATATCGCTTGCTTCAGCATGCAAGGGCCGACACCCGGAGGCAAGCCCGTGGCTGCGGGAGAGGGCGGAATCGTCGCCACGAACGATCGGGAGTTGTACGAGCGAGCGCTGATCTACTGTCACCTCCACCGCTCGGGCGCGATGGAGGAGCTGACCAATCCGGTCTACCGGGAGCTGGACTTTCAACTGCTGGGCTGGAAGTGGCGGGCGCATCCGCTGGCGGTCGCCATCGCGCACGTATCGCTGGACACGCTGCCGTACCGACTGGAACACTATGCGGCCAACCGGGATGAGCTGGCCGCAGGGATAGCTGGCGTGCCCGGCATAGAGCTGGCGCACAACTACCCCAGGGCGAAGGGCTCAGAGTTGTACGGCGGCCTTCGCTTTCTGTACGATCCCGAGGCACTGGGCGGCCTCAGCGCGGCCGACTTCTGTCGGGCGGCGCAGGCCGAAGGCGTACCGATCAGCGCCGGCGGCAGCCGAGGCCCGGAGCACCTGCGAGCGATCTACACGAAGGACCTCCCAGGGCTGTGGGGCAAGGGACACGCCGGCCCGGCTAACCTCCCTCTGCCGCGATACCAGCAGGGGGACTACCCGGTGTCGGAGGGACTGGCCGGACGGGTTCTGTCCATGGCCGGTTGGATCGAGGCAGCCCCTGGCGCGGTCCAGCAGGTTGCCCTCGGGATCCGCAAGGTAGCCGAGCAGCACAAAGCCCTCCGGTAGCGCAGGTCCGCGACCTGCGCTGTAGCATCGTCCACCGGGGTCAGGTGTCGTACCGCGTCAGTCCTGCGACCGTGTCCTGGTCGAGCCGTTTCGTTACCTCGACCAGCAGCTTCACGGCGTTGTCGAAGTCGTCGGCATCAATCAGCCCGGCATGCGAATGGATGTAGCGGGTCGGCGGCCCGATATACAACGTCGGGACGCCTTCGCCGTGCACCTGCACCCGCGTCCCGTCGGTCGTACCCCGCTCCATCGTAACGTACTGGATCGGGATGCCCGCTTCCTCGGCCACCCCTGCGACGAGCTCCCGCAACCGGCGGTTGGGGATAAGGCCGGCGTCACGGATGCAGAGCGCGACTCCCTTCCCCAGCTCGGAGTAGCTTCCGTCCTGCGTGCTGCCGGGAACGTCGCTGGCCACGCTGACTTCGGCTACGATGGCCACCTGTGGCTTGATGGCGAAGGCGCTCGTCTGCGCGCCCAGCAGTCCCGCCTCCTCCTGCGTGGTGCCGACCGCGTAGACGGTGTTGGGATGACCCAACCGGGCGAGCTGGCGGAGCACTTCGATCACCATCGCACACCCCACGCGGTCGTCCCAGGCCTTCCCGAGCAGCCGCCCATTGCCCAGATCGGCGAAGCGGCTGAACGGCGCCACCGGGTCGCCAGGACGCACTCCCATGTCGAGCGCCTGCTGCTGATCCTTTGCCCCAATGTCAAGGAACATGTCCTTTGGCTCGACCGACTTCTTGCGCTCCTCGTCACTCAACAGGTGGGGGGCGCGGGCGCCGGTATAGGCCACAACGTCTCCTCTGCGCGTGCGGACGATCCATCGCTGGCCGAGCATCACCTGGGACCACCATCCTCCGGCGGAGACGAATCGAAGAAACCCGTCGCTCGTGATCTGGCGGACGATGAGGCCGACCTCGTCCATGTGCGCGGGCAGCATCACGCGCGGCTCCGCCGCGCTGCCTTTCTGCCTCGCGATGATGCTGCCCAGCCGGTCGTAGGTGACCTCGGCGAGAGGCTTCAGATGGCGGGCCATGGCCGCCCGCACCTCGTCCTCGTATCCTGGGACACCGAACGCCTCGGACAGCTCGCGCAGCACTCCATGGGTCTCTGGGGTCATCTGGCGACTCCTCGAAAGCACTTTGTGGTCATCCACCGACCGGGGGTTTCAGGATGGACTCTCAGGCATCGTTAGGGGCGGCCACCATCGGCGGTTTCCTTGCAGATGAACCTCCAGACGCGGTCCATCTGACGCTCCCAGGAGGTTCCCGCGACGGTACGCAGGCCGCCCTCGATGATCCTGCTGCTCAGGCGTTCGTCTGTGAGAACCGCGAGCAGCTTCTCGGTCACACACGAGATGCTCGGCTCACTGAGAAGGCAGTTGTCGCCATCGCGCAAGAGCCAGCGATTCGCCGGGTTCCGGTTGGTCACTGTCGGGCAACCGCAGGCCATGTATTCGAGCGGCTGATAGGAGGGGTGCTTGGTCATCATGAAGATCAGCCCCGCGTCGCAGTGGCGATAGAGGTCGGCAACAGCATGCAGGGTCGGCAGCAGCCCGAGCACTTCGACCACGTCAGCGACGCCGAACTCGGCCGGCTCCCATTCGGCGCCGGCAGAAACGATGCGGACCCCATCCCCGAGGGCGTCCTTGATCCGACTGAGCACCTCCATCCCCAGGGCGAAGGCATTGCGCGGCTCCTGAGGTCGTCCGTAGAAGACGACCTGCTTCGGCTCGCCCGGACGATGCTTCGGCGTCCCCGCGGGAAGCGGATGGAAGATGGAGTTGTCAACCGCCGGCCAGAACGCGACGGCAGGCGCGCCCGACACCGCGCGGTATGCGTCTCTTACCCCCGGTGAATTGCAGAGGCCGTACAGCCCGAACCGGTAGGTGGCATCGGCGAGTGCGGCCTCGGTTCCGCTCGGGTAGAAGAGCGACTCGAAATCCTGAACAAAGTAGAACTTGGCGCGAGTACGGTTGAACCTCAAGGCGACGTACGCGCTGGTCCAAAGACTGGCCACGATCGCGTCTGCCACCGGCATTTCGTCGTCCCGGCCCTCAGGAACTGCGACGACGTCTTCCCTCGGATAGTCGGGGAACCCGCGGGCCAACTCCTGGTAGTAGGGGCCTGAGTCGGTGCCATGGTGAGATCTGTAGACCACCACGCGGCACTGCACGCCCTTGGTCCTCCGGAAGTAGTCCGCGAACCGTATGAGCGTGTAGATGCCACCGCGGAAGATATTCCGGAAGTTCGGCACCAGCCAGTTGATGCTCCGCGGAGTGAACGAACGCAGGCGCGCGAATTCATCCATCACCTGCCGGTGGGCGCGCAGGTCCGCCTCCGTGTAGTCACACCACTCTGCGAGCACGAACGGCTCGGTGCGTGGGAACTGCCTCATGTCGGTCCCTGCCACGGCAGTGTGCGACAGGCCCTAACCGAGACTCTTGCCGGTTGCCAGCAACCTGATCCCGACGGCCTCGGTTCGTTTCAGCGGCAGCTGACCCGGGCGCACATCGAGCCGGGCGAGCGCTTCCAGGTGCGGCCATGCCTGCTCACCCAGCCGTCCCGCGACCAGTTCCTTGTAGTTCCTCAGATGGCTGCTGTACCACCAGAAGCACGCTTCCACCCGAACGTCGGCGAAGCGTCCCGGCGCGACAAGGCTGCGCAGCCGCGCCGGATCGTACCCAGGCCGGCAGTGCTGATTTCGAGCGCGGTCCTCGGCCACCGTCGCGGCATCGGCTTGCTCCTCGGGTGTCGCGAAAGGTACGATCACCAGGAAACGGCCTCCCTCGCGTACATAAGAGATAGCCTTCCCAATGGCGAGCTGATCGTCCTCGATGTGTTCGAAGCACTGAACCGAGTAGACGAGGTCATAGTGGTCCTCCGCGCTACCTGTGCAGATGTCGAGCTTGCGCACGGTTAGGTTGGGCGGGCAGAAGGCCGGCGGCAGCTCGTGCGGGTCCAGGTCGGTAGCTGTCACCGACAGCCACGGATAGTGCAGCGCCAGTAGTCGGTCCAAACTCAGATCGAAGCCACCGCCTATGCTGATCACCCGGCTCCCAGGCGGTAGCAGCTTCGCCGCCGCACTCACGTGGACCCAACTGACGAACGTCCACGTCTTGTCGGTGAATACGCTCTTGAGGGCCTGTGTCATGGCATATGCATAATCAAACACGCAAGACCTCCCTTGCCCAAGAGCCCTGGCGCAGCCTCGGCGAGGCGCCCCCTCAGCCCTCCCCAAGACGCTCCCTGTACCTGCGCGCCAGCAGGAGGTAGATGGACAGCGCGTTCTTGCTCATGGTGTAGCGGCGAGCCGTCTGGAGGCCGTTGCAGGACAGCCGCTGGCGGAATGACTGGTCGGTGATGAGCCGGGAGACCGCCAGGAAGATCGCATTCTCGTCCCTCGTGTCCACGACAAGCGAGTTCTCGCCGCCAACGGCGTAGTCCACGCATCCACCGCGGAGCGGCACGACCGAGACGCAGCCTGCCGTCATCGCCTCGACCCCGGTGCCGGCGAACTCTTCCATGACCTGCAGGTGGGCGCGCAGGTCTGCCTCGGTGAAGTCGCAGCGCTCAGCAAGCAGGAATGGCTGGGTCCGCGGCAATGATCTCACAGCCCGAGTTCCTCCGCCATCCGCATGGCCCGGAGGAATTCCTCCGGGCTGAGCCGGGTATTCGCCTCGGCCGCCGCGGTGGCCGTGGCAGAGGCACTCAGGACATCGCGATATAGCGCCGCGTACTGCTGAGCCGTCTCGCCGACCGTCTTGAGCTTGATCTGCTTCACACGCGCTGTTTTCGAGGAGAGCAACTCATCCGACATCTGGACCTGCTTCATCAGCCAGATGAGATCGGCCGGGCCGGCGTCGAGCGGCACAATCCAGCCGAGATCATCTGCCTTCACTCGCTCGGCAACCGCGCCGATGTCGGTGGCGATCACCGGGACGCCGGCAAGCACACATTCGGTGAGTGCGTGGCAGTAAGTCTCCGGCCATATGCCGGGGAACAAGCCCAGGTCTATCTCGTCCGCGACAAGCTGGGCCACGATCTTGCGTCGCTGGTAGCTGCCATGGAAGACGACGCGGTCGGAGAAGTCTGCAACTGCTCTCTCGCCGCCGTAGATGCTGCCGTAATGATGCAGCTCGATTGATTCCCCGGACGCAGCCCGCGCAAGATCGAGGAATCGCGCCATGCCCTTACGCGGGGCGAGGTCGCCCACATAGGCGACGCGAAGCTGCGCGGCGGGATCGTGGCGGGAACCGCTCCTCGGGACCGGCTGCTCGTAGTCATCCCATGCCCCATGCTCGATGACCAGCAGCTTGGCGGGGGCGAGGAACGGATAGGCCTGGGCCACCAGGTCCCGCGCCGCGCCCGAGGGGCAGACGACTTTCGCGGCGGCGGCGAGCGCCTTGGCGATGTACTCGCGCCACGGTCTCAGAACGTTGGTGCCGCCTCCGGCGAAGCCGTGGAGATGAGGATGCCGCAGACAGAGCGTTGACTGCTCGCCCGCGTCACAGATGCCGCAGAAGCGCCCCTCGTGATTGACCAGGTCGAACTTGGGGCAGATCGTGTAGTAGTCGTGCACGGTGACGACGAAGGGTATGTTGCGGCGGCATGCCTCCTGCACCAAGTCGAGGTAATGACCGATGAAGTGATGCACGTGCAGCAGCCGCACGCCCAGCGTGTCGAGGATCTGGCCGTAGGTCCGTGCTGCCCCTGGGTCGAACCGCTTGAAAAGAGATTGCTGCCGGTGGATCAGAGGCAGGTTGAAGGCGATAGGAGATGCGGGAGGACCAGTGAGCGAGGACAGGCGAAGGAAGGGCGTCTCCGGGCCCATCGGGATGAACCTGTTGTGCGCCTCAAGCAGGAAGGTGGCGAACGACACGTGCAGGCGCTGGCTCAACACCGCGAGCTGCTCGAAGCTCCCGCCGCCTCCGACGTGGGCCGCCCGAAGAACCACGGGCGGCGCGGCATCGGGGCGCGCTGCCGGATGGTATGCGAGCCGGCAGCGGTAATACTGTTGGATCTCCTTGAGGGGGCCTGCACGGAACGCGTCGATAAGTTCCTGGTAGTAGGGGTAGCGCTGCTTGACCACCGCCAGGTGAGCGTCAACCTGCTGCGCCTTCTCGGCCAGCGAGAATGAAGCCGCTTCCGCGTGGTAGATGAAGGTGGCGTCATCCAGCAGGTTCAGGAAGCCCTGCTCGAGGGCGCGGCAGCACCAGTCGTTCTCTTCACCGTAGCCTCTGCCAAATGCCTTCTCGTCGAATAGGCCCACGCGGTCTATCGCCGAACGTCGCAGGTACATGCAGTAGCCTATGGCTGTCGGGGTCTCCGGCCTCCGGCGGAGGCTGAGGGACCGGACGCGCTGCGCGACTGTCGCCAGGTCCGGCCAGTGCGCTAGGGTCTCTGCGACCTCATCCCTCGGCACGAACGTGAACGCGCCGGTGTTCGACAGAGGGGTGACGCTCGCCACGTAGGGGTGGGACCAGGCGACCTCGCGAATGCCCTCCAGCCATCCCTCGAAGACCACGACATCGCTGTTGAGGAGAACGACGTCGCCCCGGGCGAGCTCGATCCCCCTGTTGGCGGTGGCGACGAAGCCCAGGTTTGACTCGTTGCGCAGGACCTCGACATGCTCGCGCCCCCCGAAACGGTCCAGCACCTGCTGGACGCGAGGGTCAGTGCTGGCATCGTCTATGACGATGAGCCGATGGGGCAACCTGGTGCAGCGCTCGATGCTCTCCAGGCACTGGGCCAGCTCGTCGGGCGCGTTGTAGGCCGGAACGACGATGGAGACAGGAGCTATCTCGGCGGGGAACGGGAACGGAAGTTCGGCGCCGACCCATGCGGAATTGTTCCTCGCGGCGTCAAGCCGCGCTGTGGCGGACGGGGAGTCGGCAAACCGCTCGGCATAGGCGCGCAGGAGCAGAAGGTAGGTGGAGGCTGCGAGCTTCCGGATCGACAAACGCCGAGCAGTCCGCCGCCCATTGCGGGCGAGGCGCTGACGAAGCTCGCGATCCGAGATGAGGCTTCGCGCCGCTGCCAGCAGGGCGTTGTCGTCTGTCGTGTCAACGATCAGGGCGTTGCGGTTGTTGACTGCGTATGTGAGCGCCCCTCCCGCCAGCGGCACGACCGGCACGCAGCCGCACGACATCGCCTCGACAGCGGTCAGCCCGTAGGCCTGGTAGTCCGATGCGTCAATGAACACATCGGACTCACACATCAGCTTGGCCGCGTCTGCCCGAGACAGGATGCCCTGGGCCTCGAACTGGAAGTCCGCCAGCTCACTGTGCAGCAGTGGGTGCTCCGGCGCACAACCGAATGCGACGATGCGAACGCCGCTGCCGAACTGCTCTTTGAGCCGCCTTAGCACCCGAAGCGTCCGCTCGGGCCCCCGCCGTGGAGTGCGCGGCCGCACCATGGCGCACACCGTGACGGGTCCGCCAGACGGCTTCTCCGCGCTGCGGAAGAGCTGCTGGTGAAAGGCTGGCTCCACCCTGTGCACAGTCACGCCGGTGTTCTCGGCGACCGTGTCACCGATCCAGCCAGTCATCGCAAAGGGGACGATGTCCGGAATGAGGGCATAGGACTCAAATGCCTCTGCCTTCTCCTCATCTGTGTGGGCCAGCCGGGGCTCGTAATCCTGGATGAAGTAACCGACAGCCTGATCCGGCCCGCGTAACCTCTGGGCAAGCCGTACAGTCCTGAAGTGGGTGGCGACGAGCAGATCGTAGGTGCGCGCCTGCCGTGCCAGCTCGGCGTCGTCCTCGTGGCCAGCGAAGCAGTCAAGGTGAGCGGGATAGGTGGCGTAGAACAGAGGTTGACAGTCCCCCTGGATAGCGACGTGGGCCTTGATACCCAGAGCGCGCATTGCGGCAACTGCATCAACCACCATGTGCGCGCCACCAGCGGTGCCGTCGGTGATGTGCGGCAGCAGGTATAGCACGCTCAACGGTGTACCGTTGCGCGCCAGGCCGAGCTGGTAGATCCACTCACCCAGCCGGCGGCGCAGGCCGTCGAGGGTGTCGTCCTCCTGGGTCTGGTCCTGGGCGCGAGCGATCGCCTCGCCCCAATCGGCGACCAGCGCGGGGCGGTTCTGGTGAATGAGTTCGAGTCGCCCCTCCGGCGTGAAGGACCTGCTTCCGGCGTGGTAGACATAGCAGTGGTCGGCCAGACGAAGCGTGAACCCCGCCTTGGCGGCGCGGAACGCGTAATCGTTCTCCTCGCCATAGCCGCGCGGGTACTTCTCCTCGTCGAAGTAGCCGATGCGCTCGATCACCGCTCGCCTCACGGCCAGGCAGAAGCCGGATGGAAGCGGGAACTCGGGGAACTTCCGGTCGGAGCACTGGGCGACCAGCTTCCCCATGTCTTCGACCGTCGTCCAATAGGGCAGCGGGTTGTCGGCCCACGTGCCGTCTTCGATCAGCTTCGGCACCGACTGCCAGGTGGCACTGTTGGAGACCGGCCCCACGATGCCTGTCTTCGGGTCCGACTCACCACACTCGAGAAGGCGCGCGAGCCATCCGGTGGTGACGATTGTGTCGCTGTTCAGCAGGATGACCCAGTCGGCCTCAGAGGAGTGTAGCCCCTGGTTGGCGGCGCACGTGTACCCCAGTGCGGACTGGTCGCGGATCAGCCTGATGTGCTCGTGCTGCTCCGCAAAACCCTGGAGGAAGGAGGCGGTCTCGGGGCCGCTTCCATCATCCACGACGATCAGCGAGTATCCGTGATCCGTCCGCGCGATCACCGACTCCAGACATGCCCGCGCGTCTTCGAGTGCATCGTGCACACACACCACGACATCTGCACTCACTCCCTCGGGCATGGTCGGCGGCGCGGCCGTACCGGGCATCTGTTCCAGGGGCCGGAGGATAGGGGCTGGTGGGCCCGGCGGCACCGCAAGGGGCTTGGCGCGAGCTGAGACCGCCGCCCCCGGCGGCGGAACCGAACGCACTCGGGGGAGAGGGGCCGGCGCCACGGCTGGCCTGGGAGCCATCGAGCCCCTCGTGGGGAGCAGCCGGAGCAGCTGCACTACCGCGTCCGGCTTCGCCTTGCGGCGGAGCAGGCGCCCGCCCAGACGGGTCAGCATCCCGCCCAGCCGCCACCGCTCCGAGCGCTCGATCAACTCCACGTAGTCCCTCGCCCGCGCCACTATCCGCTGCAGGCGCTGCAGGTCAGCCTCCTGCGCTTTGAGGGTGGCCTGCAGCCCGGCTATGGTCTGCTCCAGGGCACCGGCTTGCTGCCGCACCCGCGCGATCTCGGCCTGGTG